>Ga0081539_10003231_pt1 | contig 20543 bp, 20 predicted proteins | sample TabmetS4T2R2_FD_71023 | JGI IMG/M metagenome (GOLD analysis project Ga0081539, IMG submission 71023) | Tabebuia heterophylla rhizosphere microbial communities from the University of Puerto Rico - S4T2R2 | ecosystem: Host-associated > Plants > Roots > Rhizosphere ...
GGGAGGGCCCCTGCCCCTCCTGGCCCTCCCCGCCGGGGGGCAGCCGTGCCCCCCGGACCCCGCGTGAGTGTTCAGGTTCGGAAATGGGAAGGGGCACGTCCCGCCGGTTGAAGCGGCGCGCGGGTTGTGCCCCTTCCCATTTCCGAACCTGCCCTCGGGGTCTGGGGGGCGAGGTCGCCCCCCAGCGGGGAGAGCCCGAGAGGGGCAGCGCCCCTCTCGGTCCCCGGCCCGGTCACACCGCGCGCACCCAGCCGCCGTCCACGTCCAGGATCGCTCCTTGCAGGTAGCTCGCCTGCTCGCTCGCCAGGAAGGCGACGACGGCGGCGATCTCGTCAGGCTCGCCGAACCGCGCGACGCCGGTTTCCGCCGCCAGGGCCTCCGCCGCTGCGGCATCGTCCAGCCCGCGCTCGCGCGCCAGCGTCGCGATCCGTCCGGTGAGGCGGTCGGTGCGGATGCTGCCGGGATTGATCGCGTTCACGCGCACCCCCTCGGCGACGCCGCGATCGGCCAGCGCCTTGGTCAGGTTCATCAGCGCGGCGTTGACCGAGCCGCCGATGGTGAAGTCGGCGCTGGCGACACGGCCGCCGACCCCGGCGATGGTGACGACGCTGCCGCGCGAGGCCCGCAGCAGCGGCCAGGCGGCGCGGATCATGCGCACCGTGCCGAACAGCTTCAGCGCGTAGCTGTCGGCCCAGGCCTCGTCGTCGAGGGCCAGGAAGTCGCCGCGCCTGGTCGCGCCGGCGCAATTGACCAGCAGGTCGAGGCCGCCGAAGCGTGCGACCGCCTGCCGCACCGCGCCGGCGGCCGCCTCCGGCACGCGCAGATCGGCCGTATGGGCCTGCGCGCCGGGCAGCGCGGCGGCCTCCTCGGCGATGGCGGCGGAACGCGCCACCAGCAGCACGCGCATGCCTTCCGTGGCCAGGCGCCGCGCGATGGCGCGGCCGATGCCGCGGCTGGCGCCGGTGACGATCGCGGCCTTGCCGCCGAGGGCGAGGTCCATGGGGCTAATCCGTCGCGATGCGGGCTTCCCGCACCACGCGGGCGATCTTGTCGACCTCCTGGCGCAGGAAGCCGCCGAATTCCTCCGGCGTGCCGCCCACCACCTGCGCGCCCATCTCGAGCAGGCGGGCGCGGCCCCCGGCGGAGCCGGCGATCGCCATGATCTCGCGGTTGAGCCGCGCGACGATGGGGGGCGGCATGCCGGCGGGCCCGATCACCGCATACCACTCGACGATGTCGAAGCCGGGCACCCCGGACTCCGCGACGGTCGGGATGTCCGGCAGATAGGGCGCGCGCCGCGCCGAGGTGACGGCAAGCGCGCGCACGGCATTCGAGCGGACATAGGGCAGCGTCGAGCTCGCATTGCCGAACATGAGCTGGATCTGGCCGCCGACGAGGTCGGCGAGCGCCGGGCCGCCGCCGCGATAGGGCACGTGCACCATCTCCACCCCGGTCGCGAGCTTGAACATCTCGCCCGAGATGTGCACCGCGGAGCCGATGCCGGGCGAGCCGAAGGAGAGCTGGCCGGGGCGCTGCCGCGCATAGGCGATGAGCTCGGCGACCGAGTGCACCGGCAGCGCCGGATGCACCGCCAGGATGTTGGCGACATCGGCGAGGTGCAGGATCGGCGCGACGTCGTTGACCGGGTGATAGGGCTGGCGGCCGAGCAGCGCGGCGGAGACCAGGGTGCTGGTGACGAAGGCGAAGCCGTGCCCGTCCGGCGGGCTGCGCAGCAGCTCCGCGGTGCCGATGGCGCCCGAGGCGCCGCCGCGGTTCTCGATCACCACCGGCTGGCCGAGGGCGGCGGAGAGCGGCGCCTGGAGCTGGCGGGCGAGGATGTCGGTGGTGCCGCCGGGGGGCCAGGGCACCATCAGCCGGAGCGGGCGGCTGGGCCAGGCGGGCTGGGCGGAGGCGCGGCGGGCGGCGAGGGCGCCGGCCGCCGCGGTGAGCAGGGAACGTCGCCGCATCGGTGTCCTCCCCCGGGGCCGCCGCCCCTCGCGGATTGCCCGCATTGTCGGCCGCGCCATGCGATCGCTGTCCGTGGCCCCGCCGGATGGCCGAGCCCAGTGCCGGGCGCGGTTGGCACGCGAGAGCCGATAGCGCATGATACCGCTATCACGCCAGAGGCCAACAGAGCCGCTGCACTGCCGGGAGGAGCCGCCGTGACCGACACCGTCGCGCCAGGATGGTCCGCGCAGCCCGCCGCGCCCGGGCGCAGGAACGCCGTGCCGCGGCGCGGCCTGCTGCTCGCCGGCCTGCTCGCCGCGCCCGCCGTGCAGGCCCAGGGCCCTTGGCCGCAGCGCACCATCACCCTGATCGTGCCCTCCGCCCCGGGCGGCACGCTCGATGCGCTGGCGCGCTTCCTCGCCCAGGCGATGGGGCCGGCGCTCGGCCGCCCCATGGTGGTCGAGAATGTCGGCGGCGGCGGCGGGCTGATCGGCATGCAGCGCGCCGTGCGCGCCGAGCCGGACGGGCACACGCTGGTGTTCGGCAACATGGGCGTGCTCGCCGCCCTCGTCGCGCTCAATCCCGACAGCGGCTACGACCCACGCCGCGACCTCGCCCCGGTCGGCCTCGCCGCGCATGTGCCGATGGTGCTGTCGGCCAGCCCGCAGAGCGGCCTGCGCGACCTCGCCGGGCTGCTCGCGCGCATCCGCGAGCGCGGCGACGCCGCGACCTTCGGCACCGCGGGCCCGGGCACCACGAGCTACCTCGCGCCGCTGCTGCTGCTGCATCTCACCGGGCTCAAGGCGACGCTGGTGGCCTATCGCGGCGCCGGCCCGGCGCTCAACGATCTCGCCGCCGGGGTGGTGGATGCGGTGATCGACCAGACCGTGACCATGATCCCCGCCCATCGCGGGCGGACGGCGGTGGCGCTGGCGGTGAGCGGCGCCGCGCGCGCGCCGCAGATCCCCGAGGTGCCGACCTTCGCCGAAGCCGGCGTGCCGGGCTTCGACCTGGTGGTGTGGAACGCGATCGCCGCGCCGCGCGGAACGCCGCCGGCGGTGATCGCGCGGCTGGCGGCGGCGCTGGAGGCGGCGCTGGCCGATGCCGAGCTCGGGCGGCGGCTGACCGAGCTTGCCGCGGTGCCGCCGGGTGCCGAGGAACGCGGGCCGGAGCCGCTCAGGCAGCGCATCCAGGCCGATGCGGCGCGTTGGACGGAGATCCTGCGGCAGACCGATCCGAGCCGGCGATAGACTGGAGGGCGGAGAGAACTCCGCCCCCCAGAAGAAGCGTGGCGAGCTCCGTTCTCAGCCCGACAACGCTGTGGTGCCTGAGAGTGCGGGAGCCACCAGCGCCAAATAGCCAAAAAAAGGAGGCGGGGGGTTCGGGGGGCGGAGTTCTCTCCGCCCCCCGATCTTTTTTCCCGGGTTGGAGCGCCGCCGCTTGTGTGTGATTCACCATCCCCGATGACGGATGCAACGGAGATGGTGGACGCGGCGCCGGCGCTTGCCGTCGTATCGCGCGGCAAGCCGGCGCGGGCGAGCTCGCTGGCGCCGGGCTCGGGGCCCGCCGGCGCCGCGACGGAGGGGCAGCCCGACGGGACGGCGGCCTTCGCCACCCTGCCGGAGCATGAGCCCTTCTGGGAGATCGACCTCGGGATCGTGCATCGGATCTCCACGATCACGGTATGGAACCTCGAGGATGCGGGCCGCGCCGGCGCGATGCGGATGCGGCCCTTGCGCGTGCTGCTCTCCCGCGACGGGACGCGCTGGGCCACGGTGGCGACGGTGGATTACCCGTTCGGCGGCGCCCGGAGCGGCCGGCCGCTCCGCCTGGAGCCGGCCTTTCCGCTGATGGCGCGCTTCGTGCGGCTGCAGCTCGTGGCACGCCGCAGGCTCGAGCTCGATCATGTCGAGATCGCGGCCGACCTGTCGCCGCCGCCGCATCCCTATGTCGGCCTGCGCGACCTGGTGCGCGAGGGAGACCGCCACGCCGCCACCCTGGTCGCACGGCACGATGCCGGCTTCTTCTCGAATTGCAGCACCATCCTGCAGGGCATCGTGGATCTGTGGGAGCTCGGGATCGCGGTGCGCGAGATCGATGCGCGCGGCAGCTTCCGCTTCTATCGCGGCGAGGGCGCCGAGACGGATCCGTTCGCGACCTGCTTCCGCCTGGACGCGAGCGTGGCGCTTCCCGACTGCCTGGAGGTGCTGCCGGATGTGCGGAAGGCGTTCAGGGCATCCTACGCGAACTACACCGAGTATCGCGGCCTGAGCTTCGATCGCCTCGCGCCCTTCCTGCGGCGCTATTTCGCGCCCGCGCGAGAAGCCGCCGAGGTGGAGAGCGCGCTGATGCGACGCCATGGGGTGGACCTCTCCCGCACCATCGGCCTGTGCTACCGCGGCACCGACAAGTCGCGGGAGATCGAGCCGGCGCCGGTCGCGGACTACCTTGCCCAGGCGGAGCGGCTGCTGGCCCGGGATGGCCGGTTGCGCCTGCTGGTGCAGACCGACCAGCTGCAGGTCCGCGACGCGCTGCTGCAGCATTTCGGGGAGCGCGCCTTCTGCTTCCCGGAATTGCCGGTCACCGCGGGCTCGAAGGCGGTTCACCACGTGCTGCGGGATCCCGCGATGCTCGCCGAGCGGCTGCTGCTGGCACGCCGCCTGGTCGCCGCGGTGCGCATCCTGGCCGGGTGCCGGTACCTCGTCACCCATAGCGGCAATGTCGGGCTGTGGCTCGCGCTGTTGCGCGGGCGCGCAGAGGGGCTTTGGCAATTTGACGCGAAGAAGGCGCTGGTCCCGCCGCCGGATGCGGAGTGACCCGCGGAAGAAGATTGGGGGGCGGAGTGAACTCCGCCCCCAAACCCCCCACCTCCTTTTTTTGGCTCATGGGAATGGTGGCGAGCTCCGTTCTCAGCCCGACGACGCTGCGGCGCCTGAGAGTGCGGGAGGAGCCAGCGCCGCCACGACGTGAACCCGCCCCCCGATCAACCAAACCGCCTCAGATCAGCGGAAAGCCGACGGCGGCGTTGGCGGCATCCTTCACCGCCTTCAGCGCCGCGTTGATGAGCTTCTCCGCATCCACCGCGGCGAGCTCGGTCGTCATCGCCACGGTGTCGATCGCGGACTCGACCTGCATCGTCAGGAGTTCCTTGGCCTGGGCCTCGCCCAGCTCGCCGGCTCTCCTGCCGACCTCGATGGCGAGGATGCGCTCGGCGACATGCCGCAGTTCCGGCACCAGCACCGTGCGGCCGCGTTCGAAGAGCGACCGCCCGGCACCCTGCGCCGCCCCCACCAGGCTCTGGAACAGCTCATCGAGGTTCATCGCCGGCCTCCCTGCCCTCACGACCCGGGGCGCTTGCCTTCCTGCACGAGGATGACGGCGCGGATGCTGCGCAGCACCGCGTCTATGGCGAGGCCATGCGGCCCCGACAGGCCGAGCGCCGCAGCGCTGGGCAAGGGCGCGAACAGCGCGTCGCAGGCGGGCAGCCGCAGCTTCCGCGCCGGCGCCGCTCGGCGCGGCGCGTCCTCGCCGAAAGCGGCATCATCGAGCCCGGGGACGCGGCAATGCTCGTCATAGAGCCGTTCGAGCCGGCCGAGCTGCTGGCCGAGCCTGACGACGCCGAAGGTCTGGCAATCCGCCCGCGCGGCGTCGGCCGCCTGATCCTGCTCGCGCAAGCCCTGCGCCACGGCGGGATCGATCCGCTCCGCCGCGCCGGCGAGGCGGGACAGCAGCTCCTGGCAGCGCACCACGCGCGGATCGGAAGCGGCGGACAGCGCGGCCATGGTGTCCACGCTCGCGCGCCACGCCTCGAAGCGCTCGCGATTCGCCTCTGCCCGCGGGTCGCCCTGCCGCGTTCCCGCCTGGCGGCGCATGGCGAATTCGAAGGTGATCACCTCGTCATGCAGCCGGGCGGCGCGGCGGGCGATCTCCTCATTGTAGGGGGAGACGAACCGCACCGCGCAGGCGCCGAGCAGCAGCATGGCCAGCAGCGCGGGGCCGACCCGCGTTGGGCGGAGCGGCATGGCGGGCTCCTCCATCACTACGAGCTTCGCCGCAACGCCCGGCGACGTTCAACATGCATTTGCATGATACCTAGATTGGCATGATGCGTGCGTTGGGTGCGTGCGTCGGCAGGATGTGTGGCGCCCCGCGCCCTTCCCGCGACTCGAAGCGAGCGTCCACAAACAGGCCATGGCCGGCCGGAGAGGCGCGATGCAGAGCCGCGAGCAGCACGGATTCCTGCGCTTCAGTTGCCGCGTCTGCGGCTATGACGCGGTGCACCGCGCCGATTATGCGGGATCGGATCTGTGCCCCGACTGCATGGAGGTCTCGGTCCGGGTGCGCATGCTGCGCCGCGTCGCGCATCGCGGCGACCGGCCGGACGGCGCGGATGCGAGACGCCCGCGTGCGCGCCGCGTGATGCGCGCCGCGTGACGCGCGCCGCCGCGCCACGATGTCCGACGGCGTCTCGCGGTCCTGCTGCACCGCGACATTGGCGGCGCGGCGAGCAGCGCGCGCCGGCCCGCCATCACGCCGGCGGCGTTTCCGAAGGCGGGAAGTTCAGCTCCACCGCCACGCCGTCTGGATCGTAGAGAAACAGCTGCGTCTGCCGGTCGCGCGGAATGACGCGCTCCTCATAGCGCAGGCCGCGTTCCTTCAGCCGCTGCTTCATGACCGCGAGGCCGGTGCAGGAGAAGGCGATGTGGTCGAGCAATCCGGTCGGGCCGGATTCGCGCGGCGCCTGCCCGGCCTCCTCCTCGCGCGGGCCGATCAGATGCACCGTCGGCTGCCCGCCGCAATAGAGCCAGTAGCCGGGAAAGGCGAGCGGCGGCCGGTAGCCGACCTCGAGCCCCAGCACCTCGGCGTAGAACTGCTTGGTGGCTTCCAGATCCACCGGGCGGATCGTGTAGTGGTTGAGCGCGTCGAGACCCATCGCGGTTGCTCCCTCACAGGAAACGCAGGCCGACCGGCAGGCCCATCAGATGCGCGCCGACCGTCTCGAAATGGCTGGTGCGGCCCTGCAGCTGCTGGGTGACGGCGTGGATGTCGCGGAACCGCCGCTCGAAGGGCTGGCTCTCGAAGATCGCGGTGGCGCCGGCCTCGGCATAGGCGAAATCCGCCACCTGCTTCGCCTCGTGGATCGCCGCGGTGGCGGCGAGACGGATCGCGACCTTGTGGTCCAGCGTCAGCGCCTCGCCCGCGGCGGCGTGGTCCCAGGCTTCGTCGAGCACGCCGAGCAGGTGGAAGCGCGCCGCGCGCCAGCGCGCCTCGGCGCGCGCCAGGCCGCTTTGCAGCACGGGGCTGTCGCATAGCCGCCGCGTCGTGGAGCTCGGCGTCTTGGCGCAGGCGAGGGCGAGGAAATCGTCGAGCATCGCGCGCGCGATGCCGAGCGCCACGCCGGCGAAGCCCGAGGCGTAGAGATGCGTCGTCGAGAAGCGGTAGAGCGGGCCGCTGCCATGCGGGCGGCGCTCCTCCTCGACATCGCGGCGCACCGTGTAGGCCTCCGGGACGAACAGGTCCTGCACGCTGTAGGTGTCGCTGCCGGTGCCGCGCAGGCCCATCACCTGCCAGGCGTCGATCATGCGCACCGCGCTGCGCGGAAACAGCATGGTGCGTTCGTAGAGCCCGCCATCCGGCAGGCGGCGCAGCGTGCCGTCGCGCTCCTTGACGCGGCAATGGCCGCCGAGCCAGGTGGCGTGGCGGCCGCCCGAGGCGAAGGGCCAGGTGCCCGCGACGCGGTAGCCGCCATCCACCACGGTGGCGATCTGGTCGGGGTTGCCCACCGCGCCCCAGGCAAGCGCGCCGCGCGGCCCGCCCCACACTTCGCGCGCCACCTCCGGCGCGACATAGGCGGCGGCCATGGAGCAGCCGGAGGACTGGCCGAGGCACCAGGCCGCCGAGGCATCCGCCGCGGCGAGCGCCATCATCATGCGGACATAGGTGGCGGGCCGCACCTCCTCGCCGCCGATCGCGCGCGGCAGCAGCGTGCGGAACAGCGCCGCGCCATGCAGCGCCTCGAGCACGTCCTCGGTCAGCTCGCGCGCCGCCTCGATGCGCGCCGCGGCGGCGGCGATGATCGGCGCCACCGCCCGCGCCCGGGAAACGGGATCCGCCTGGCGCGCCACCGTCGGCTCGCTCCGCTCGCGCGCAGCACTCATGCGTGGTCTCCTGCCTGGTCTCCCCCCGGCGGCCGGTTTGGTCGCCCGACCAAATCCTCGGTTGAACCGGTTGCCGGAGTCAAGCAGCATGCCGCCATGAGCGCCGAGGCCCTGACGAAGCTGGAGCCCGGCGGGGTGCGGGAGCGCATCCTGGCCGAGGCGCAATCCCTGTTCGCGCAGCTCGGCTATGCCCGCACCTCGACCCGCGCGATCGCGCAGGCGGCGCAGGTGCATCTCGCACTGCTGCATTATCACTTCGGCTCCAAGCGGGAGCTGTTCCGGGCCGCCTATCTGCGCGGCGCGGCACCGGTGACGGAGGCGCGCCGCGCCGCGCTCGACGATCTGCGGCGCCGCTGGCCGCAGGGCGACATCCCGCTTCCCACGCTGGTGCGCGCCTTCGTCACGCCCTTCATGCTGAACGGCCGCACCGCCGAGGGCCGCGCCACCATGGCCATGCATGCGCGGCTGCACACCGAGCCCGACGACATCGGGCGCGAGGTGCTGAGCCTCGTCTATGACGACACCACGCGCGCCTATCTCGCTGCGTTCCGCCGCGTGCTCCCGGCGCTGGACGCGGCGACCATCTGCTGGCGGATCTACTTCATGATGGGCGCCTACCAGTACACGCTGCTGCGCAGCGGGCGGCTCGAGATGATGTCGGACGGCGCCTGCGATTCCGGCGATTTCGAGACCGCGGTGGAGCAGATCGTGCCGTTCCTCTGCGCCGGGCTGGCAGCGCCGGGGGGCTAGAGCGGTTCCGTCGGAAAGAAAGAGTGGGGGCGGAGAGAACTCCGCCCCCACACCCCCACCTCCTTTTTTTGACTCTTGGCGCTGGCTCCTCCCGCACTCTCAGGCGCCACGCCGTTGTCGGGTTCAGAACGGAGCTCTCCATGCTTCCCCGTAATCAAAAAAAGGAGGCGGGGGGTCTGGGGGGGTCGCGGCACTGCCGCGACGTGAACTCCGCCCCCCAGCCTTTTTTTGCACCGCGGACGACAACGCTCCAGCGCGTGGCTATTCCACCGTGATCCGCGCCTCGCGGATCACGTCGCGCCACAGCGGGACCTCGCGCGCGACACGGTCGCGCAGGCCGGCCGGCCCGTCGGCGACGACCGGCGCGCCGGCCACGCGGAAGCGCTCCTGGATCGCCGCGCGGCCGAGAATGGCGAGGGTATCGCGCGCGAGCCGCGCGACGATGGCGGCAGGCGTCGCGGCGGGGGCGAAGAGGGCTAGGAAGGTCTCCGATTCCGCATCGCGGATGCCGAGCTCCTCGAGGGTCGGCGTGTCGGGCAGGTCCGGCACGCGGCGTTTCCCGGTCTGCGCCAGCGGGCGCAGCTGGCCCGAGCGGAGCTGCGGCGCGATCGAGCCCTGCGCCGCGCTGATCGCCTGCACGGTGCCGGCGAGCGCGGCTTGCGTCGCGGGGCCGGCGCCGGAGAACGGCACGTGCTGGATGGCGATGCCGGCGCGGATCTTGATGATCTCCATGGCGAGGTGCGGCGTGGTGCCGGCGCCGGGACTCGCATAGTTCAGCGCATCCGGCCGCGCGCGGGCTTCGGCGAGCAATTGCGCGAAGTCGCGGATCGGGCTGTCGGCCGGCACCGCGATGACGTTCGGCGAGGCGCCGAGCGTGGTGATCGGTGCGAAATCGCGGAAAGGATCGTAGGGGATGCTGCGATAGAGGCTCGGGTTCACCACGAAGGCCGAGGAGGTCACCAGCAGCGTGTGCCCGTCCGGCTGCGCGCGGGCCGCCGCGCCCATGCCGATATTGCCGCCGGCGCCGCCGCGGTTCTCGACCACCACCGGCTTGCCCAGCGCCTCCCCGAGCGGCGGCGCGATCAGCCGCGCGAGGACATCCGTGGCGCCACCTGGCGGAAAACAGACCAGCAGCGTGACGCTGCGCTCCGGCCACTCGGCCCGCGCGACGCGCGACGGCAGCACCGCCGCGCAGCCGGCGAACAGACCACGCCGGCAGAAGACGATGCTGCGCGCTCCTGGCCGCATGGGCCGCGCTCCCTCCCGGTTATCGGCAACGATGCTGACGGGGGCAGAGGGGCGTCAAGGGGCGCGAAAAGAAAGCTTGGGGGGCGGAGCTTCACGTCGCGGCAGTGCCGCGACCCCCCCAAACCCCCCACCTCCTTTTTTTGCGACTTGGCGCTTCCTGCTTCCGCAGCCCTGGGTGCCGCAGCGTTGTCTCGTCGAGAACGGAGCGCCTAGCCGGGCGAAGGTCGCAGGGCATCGCGCTGCGCCAGCACGTGCTCGGCGGCGCCGAGACGAGTGCCGGTCCACACATCGGCCGCACCCTTCACGCGGCGCATGATCTCGTCGAACACCCAGGCGCCCGCCGGACGGCCATAGACATGGGTGTGGATGGTGACGTCCAGCATCGCCGGCCGCGTCTCCCGTTCGCGCAGCGCGGCGATGGCGTCCTCGAATTGCTCTAGCATGGCGCGCGCATTGTTGCCGTAGCGGATGGCGCTCGGCAGGTCGTTCACGTCCATGGTGAGCGGAATGCCGACGAGCTCGGCATCGCCGAGCAGGGCAAGATGCGGCAGGTCGTCGTCGTTGCAGTCGCCGTGATGCAAATATCCGGCCTCGGCCAGCAGTCGCGCATGGACCGGGCTGCCGGTGCCGCGCGGGCTGATCCAGCCGCGCGGCGCGGCGCCGGTGAGATCGGCGATCAGCCCGGTGGTGCGGCGGATATTCTCGCGCTGCGCCGCCTCGTCCAGATAGGCGGGAATCACGTCCATGCCGTAGCTGTGCGCCACGATCTCGTGGCCGGCGCGCGCAATGGCGCGGATGGTGTCGGGCCAGGTCTCCGCAAGCACGCCATTGGTCATGACGCTGAGCGCGACGCCATGGCGCGCGGCGATCTCCAGCCCGCGCCAGATGCCGCGCACCGGACCGTACAGCGCCCAGGACGCGGCGTTCGCATCGTACACGCCAGGGCGCAGCGGGTTGCCCATCGGGCCGATCCCTGGCGTCTGGCCCGGCGACCATCCCTCATAGGCGATGTTGAAGATCACGCCGATGCGCGCCCCGCCGGGCCAGCGGAATTGCGTGTCGGGCCGCAGGATGCGGTGCGTGCGTGGCGTCATGATCGCGTGTCCCCTTCCTAGCGCTGGCTCCTCCCGCACTCCCAGCCGACGCAGCGTCGTCGGGCTGAGAACGGCGCTCGCCACGCTTCCCCGTAGCCAAAAAAAGGAGGGAGGGGGTTTGGGGGAGGGAGTTCATCTCCCTCCCCCAACTCTTCACCGCCGCGGCCACACCGCCTCGGCCACGGCGGATTCCGCCGGATACACCGTCACCGGCCTCCCGCGTTGCCACTGCACCACCATCAGCCCGGCGTTCTCGCGCAGGCCCTTGTCGTCGAACTTGATGCGCCGGCCTGGGAAGTACGTCGCCGGCCCATCGCTCACGTCCATCGCGCGGATCGCTTCGGCGACGGCGCGGCGGTCGGCGCGGCGCGCGGCTTCCAGCGCGTATTTCACGATCCACATGTCGCCATAGGTCGAGATGGCGTTCTGCGTCATCCAGGGTTCGCCGGTCTCGCGGCGCCATTCCTCGATGATGCGTTCCTGCCCCTTGGCGTCCCAGTTCGCCACCACCGTCATCAGGCCTTCGAGCTGTTCGGCGCCCATGTTCTGCAGCATGTCGGTCTGCGCCACCGCGATGCCGTTGGCGATGATCGGCAGCCGGCCGCGGCCGAGGCCGAACTCCGCCAACTTCTCGAGCACCAGCTTGGCGTCCGAGATCACGGTGACGGGGAAGATCAGCATGTCCGGCCGCCGCGAGCGGATGCGCTGCACCAGCTGCGTCGCGTCCGAGAGCGGCGGGGTGAAGGTCTCGTCCACCAGGATGCGCAGGTTGAAGCGGGACTGCGCCTCCGCCCGGATCGGCTCGACGAAGGAGACCGAGGCCGCCGTGTTGTCGGTGAGGATGCCGACGGTTTCCGGCCGCCGGCCCGAGGCGCCCTGCGCGAGCTGCATCAGGGTGGGGATCGCTTCCTTCGCCTGATCGCCGGCGCGCGAGGAGGTCTGGAAGACGTAGCGGAAGCCGCGGCTGGTGATGAGGTCCGAATAGGAGAGGGTGAGCATCGGCAGCTCGGCGCGTTCCGTCACTTCCGTCGCGGCGAGGGTGAAGGAGCTGAGATAGGCGCCGGACGCGGCGACCATGTCTGGCTCCTGCGCCACCATGCGCTGCGCCGCGTTCTTCGCCTTCTCCGTGCTGTCGCCGGCGTCGAGCACCACGAGCTTCAGCCGCGCGCCGCGCAGGGCGAGGACGCCGCCTTGCTCGTTGACATGGCGCACCGCGAGCTCCGCGCCGCGGCGCATGATCTCGCCGAAGCGCGCCCAGGGTCCGGTGAGCGGCACCAGCAGCCCGACCTTGATCTCGGCGGTCTGTGCGCGCGCCGCATGCGGTGCGAGTGCCGGCAAAGCAAGCGCGACCGCCGCGCCCGCCAGGATTTCGCGTCGTGTCGTGCCCATCTCGTTCTCCTCCCGTTGTCGGCGGCGCCTACAGCCCGAGATAGGCCTGGCGCACCCGGTCGTCGCCGCTCAGCACAGCATAATCCCCTTGCAGGGCGATGCGCCCGCCTTCCAGCACGTAGCCGCGCTCGGCCGAGGCCAAGGCCTCCGCCACCCGCTGCTCGACCAGCAGGATCGCGATGCCGTCGCGGTGAATCTCGGCCAGGCGCGCGAAGATCTGCTCGGTCACCGCCGGGGCGAGGCCCATCGAGGGCTCGTCCAGCATCAGCAGGCGCGGCGAGGAGGCGAGGCCGCGCCCGATCGCGAGCATCTGCTGCTCGCCGCCCGAGAGCGTGCCCGCAGCCTGGGCTCGGCGTTGGGCGAGCACAGGGAAGAGCGCGAGGATGCGCTCGAGATTGCGCGCCCAGTCGCGGCGGCCGGACGCGGTGCTCGCGCCCATCTCGAGATTCTCCAGCACGGTCAGCGAGGGAAAGACCTGGCGGCCTTCCGGCACATGCGCGATGCCGAGATGCGGCCGGTCCGGCGGACGCACCGCAAGCAGGTCGCGCCCGGCGAAGCGGATGCTGCCGGCGCTCGGCGCGAGCAGGCCGGAGATGGTCTTGAACAGCGTCGTCTTGCCGGCGCCATTCGGGCCGACAATCGCGACGAACTCGCCCTCGCCCACGGCGATATCGAGGCCCTGCAGGATTTCGGGGCCGCCATGGCCGGCGCGCAGGCCGGCGATCTCAAGCATCCTCGCGCTGCCACTTGCTGCCGAGATAGGCCGCGATCACGGCGCGGTCGCGCATCACCTCGCGCGGCTCGCCCTCGGCGAGCTTCATGCCGTGATCCAGCACGACGAAACGGTCCACCAGGCGCACCATGGCGTGCATGGTGTGCTCGATGATGACGATGGTGGTGCCGCGCGCGGCGGCCTCGCGGATGATGCCGAGCAGCACTTCGACCTCGGGCGCGCCGAGGCCGGCCAGCGTCTCGTCCAGCAGCAGCAGCTTGGGGCGTGCGGCGAGGGCGCGCGCCATCTCCATCAGCCGGAGCTGGAGGTTGGTGAGGCCGGCGGCGGGGCGCGCGGCGAATTCGGCGAGGCCGAGCGCATGCAGCGCCGCGGCGGTGATGCGGCGCGCCTCGGCGGCATTGCCCTGCGCCTGCGCGCCCGTCATCACATTGTCGGCGACGCTGAGCCGCGGAAAGGCGCGCACCACCTGGAAGGTGCGGCCCATGCCGGCGCGGCAGAGGCGGTGCGGCCGCTGGCCGCGCACATCGCGCCCATCCAGCCGCACCGCGCCGGCATCCGGCGCCAGGAAGCCGTTCAGCAGGTTGAACAGCGTGGTCTTGCCGGCGCCGTTCGGGCCGATGATGCCGAGGATCTCGCCGCGGCGGACCGCGAAGCTCACGCCCTGCACCGCGCGCAATCCGTTGAAGGATTTGTGGAGGTCCTCGACTTCCAGGATGAATTCGCCGGCTTCGGCCGGCGGCGGGTCGGGCGCGAGCAGCGCGGCGCTTTCCTGCGGAACCGCGATGCCCGGCAGCGGCCGGCAGCGGCGCAACGCGTCGGCGACGCGCCAGAACACGCCTTCGGGCGCGGCCAGCACCACCGCGATGATGGCGATGCCGTACACCACGCCCTGGATGCCGGGGATGGTCGCGCCGAGCTCCGCTTGCAGCAGCTCGCTCAGCGGCACCAGGACGATGGCGCCGATCACCGGGCCCCACACCGTGGCGACGCCGCCGAACATCGCGACGATCAGCGCCTGGGCGGAGACCAGCATGCCGAACACCGCCTCCGGCGTCACCACCAGCAGGATCACCGCATAGAAGCCGGCGATGGCCGACGCGATGCCGCCGCTCAGCACGATCGCGGCGAGCTTGGCGCGGCGCGTGTCGATGCCCGCGGCCTCGGCCGCCGCCTCGTTCTGCTTGATGGCGAGCAGCGCCATGCCGAAGCGGGCGCGCGCGACGGCGAGCGTCAGCAGCATGGTGGCGCCGAGCCCGGCCAGCGCGAGCAGGCCATAGAGGCGGGGATCGGCGAATTGCATGAAGGCCGCCCCATCCTCGCGCCGCATCGGCAGCGAGACCTCCTGATAGCCGAGCCACAGGAACACATGCAGCAGCGCCAGCGGATAGGCGAGCATGGCGAGCGCGAAGTAATGGCCGCGCAGCCGGAAGGTGGGCACGCCGATCACCAGCCCCGCCACGCAGCCCAACAGCCCGGCGACCGGAATGGTGATCCAGGGCGAGACATGCCATTCCGCGAAGGCGAGCGCGACGGCATAGGCGCCAAGGCCGAAGAACGCCGCATGGCCGAAGGAGACCAGGCCGGTGAAGCCGCTCAGGATGTTCCAGGACAGCCCGAACACCGCCCAGACCGGCACCAGGGTGAAGACCAGCAGGTAGTAGGAATTGCTCAGCAGCAGGAAGCCCGCCGCGTAGAGCAGCAGGAAGCCGAGCACCGGCGCGATCGCGCGCAGCAGGGGAGGCGGCGCGAACATTCAGGTCCGCTCCACCGAGCGGCCGAACAGGCCTTGCGGGCGCAGCAGCACGATGATCAGGAACACCACGAAGATCGCCGTGTTCTGCAGTTGCGTCGGCAGCGCCAGGGTGGAGAGCTGCTGGATCAGCCCGATGGTCATGCCACCCCAGAAGGCGCCGGCGGTGCTGCCCATGCCGCCCAGCACCACCCCGGCATACATGACGATGACGTATTCCAGCCCGACATAGGGCGTGAAGGGATAGGCGGAGGCGAGCAGCCCGCCCGCCACCGCGGTGACGGCGACGCCGAGCGCGAAGGCGACGCGATGCGCGCGCTCCACATCGATGCCCATATAGATCGCGGCCTGCGCATTGTCCGCCGCGGCGCGCAGCGAAGTCCCGAGCCGCGTGCGATGGATGAAGAGGAACAGCGCCAGCACCACGGCGACCGCCACCAGCGCCGCGATCAGCCGGCCGCGGTTGACGAAGACAGTGATGTCCTCGCCGGAAAGCGGCCCGATCTCCCACGCCGAGGCCGAGAGCGGCGTGCGGATGGAGACCGGCACCGAGCCGAGCAGGTAGAGCCCGCCATTCTGCAGGATGAGCGCGATGCCGAGCGTCAGCAGCAGCTGCGCGTAGTGCCCCTCCCCTTCCAGCGCCAGCACGCGCAGCCCGGTGACGCGCGAGAGCAGCAGGCGGTGCACCGCCCAGGCGGCGACGAAGAGCGGCGGCCCTGCCAGGATCGCCACCGCGTAGGGCCCGACATAGGCGCCGAACAGCGCCTGAAGCCCGGCCGCGGTGAACAGGTAGAAGGCCACATACATGCCGGCCATCATGAAATCGCCCTGGGCGAAATTGATGACCCGCATGACCCCGAAGATCAGTCCGAGGCCGACGCACATCAGCCCGTAGAGCGCGCCGACCGAAATCCCCGCGCTCAAGGCCTGCAGCAGATCCTCGAGGAACTGCGCCGTCACGGGCTCAGCCCTTCACCTCCACCCCGGCCCATTGCTCGACCGTCCTCACCACCGAGGTGAAGTCCGACTCCGCGCCGAACAGCGACTTCGTCACCGCCAGCATCTGCCGCACCGCGCTGCCCACCACCATCGGCACGCCGAGCGCCTCCGCCTCCTCCACGCAGAGCCGGACATCCTTGTACGACAGCCCGGTCGCGAAGCCGAAATCGAAGCTGCGCGGCAGGATGGCGCGTGGGAACTTGTCCTGTGTCGCGCTGTTGCGGCCGCTGCCGGCATTGATGACATCGAGCATCACGCGCGGATCCAGCCCCGCCTTCACCCCCATCACCATCGCTTCCGACGAAACCACCAGCGCCGCCGCGGCCAGCAGGTTGTTGGCGAGCTTCATGGTCTGCGCAGCGCCAGGCTTGTCGCCAAGGAAGAAGGGCTTGCCGAACACCTTCAGCACCGGCTCCAGCGCCGCATAGGTCTCGCGCGGACAGGACACCATCACCGCGAGCGTACCCTTCTCGGCGCCGCTGACGCCGCCGCTGACCGGCGCATCCACGGTGACGCGGCCGCCGCGGGCGAACTCCTCGGCGACTTCCGCCGCGACGCGCGGGCCCGTGGTGGAAAGATCGACGAAGGTGGTCACGCGATTGCCGCGAACGACGCCGCCCTCGCCGAGCGCGACCGCCTTGACCACGTCGGGCGTCGGCAGGCTGGCGAACACCACCTCGGCGGCGGAGGCGACCTCGGCGGCGCTCGCGCAGCGGCGCGCGCCGCGCGCGAGGAAGGGCGCCATGGCGGATTCGACGGTGTCGAACACGGCAAGCGCATGGCCGGCATCCATCAGCCGCCGCGCCATGGGCCCGCCCATGCGGCCGAGTCCGATGAAGCCGAGAAGCGAGTCCGCCATGCGGTTTCCCCCGAGGTTGGGCGGCATCTTGGTAGCGGTATCAGAGAGAGGCAAGTGAGAAAGCCTGAGGGGCGGAGATGAACTCCGCCCCCACTCCTCAGGGGAATCGCACATCGGCAGAAAGCTGCTGCCCGGCGAGTAGACGCCGATTCCGAAGGAGGTGCACCGACGCTTCAGGGGACCTTCGGATGTTCGAGGCAAGGCGAGGTCCGCCATGGAGATCGCCGACTTCGCCTGGCCGAGATCCTCGACCTGCCGCATGTGGCGAGGTCCGGAATCGGCCCTGTCGCGAACGGAGCGTGAATCAGCCACCCGCCCCAGCGAGGGGATTCAACAACTTGGCCCGAGTCGCGCGAACGAATCGCTGACCCGCGACTCGGCGGGGCGCTGCACAAGATATCGCGGCAGCCCCGCCGATGCACCCACAAGCCTGTTCGCGCTTCGTCCGGGAAACCGCCACGACGCACGCCACTGCGCGCACGCCACCCCACCCGCGCCAAGTCGCCAAAAAAAGGAGGGAGGGGGGTCTGGGGCAAGGGAGTTCATCTCCCTCCCCCCAGCGCTGTCACGCCGCCGGGGCAGCCTCGACCGCCTCGTAGGGCAGCCGCTTCACCCGATCCATGTTCACGCCTTCGATGCGGATCAGCCGAGTCGGCCCATCCCGCCGCGGCGAGTGCAGCACGCCCGGCTCGTACAGATACGCGTCGCCGGGAGCCAGCCGGTAGTCGCGGACCCGCCGCGCCTTGCCCGGCTTGCCCTCGGCGGGGCGCGCCACGCAGTCCCAATCGGTCATGATGGTCTCGCCCGAGGCCTGGCCGTAGATCGCCCAGGACGGCCCGTGGTCATGCGGCCCGCTGGTCTTCGCCCCTTCATAGGCATGGGCGAGGATGGCGAAGCCGAGCTCCGGATCCTCGTAGATCACCTTGCGCTCCGGCGTGCCCGCCGGGATGCTCGCCGCGACGAAGGCCTCGTCGCGCAGCGCCTCGCGCAGCAGCGCGCAGACGCGCTCGCGGCCCGCGGTGCCGGGCTCGGCGCGCAGCGCTTCCCGGCATCGCGCGGCGAAGGATTCGAGGGTGAGGGTCACTGGCGCCTCCTCGCGGCAGAACGACGCGGAAGGCTAGCAGCCGGCCCGCGGCTTGTCGCCGCACCCCCTCTCAGTTCGCGGTGATGCCGAGCGCGCGCACCATGCCGCCGATCTCGCGCACCTGCTCGGCGACGAAGGCGGCGAATTCCGGCTGGGTCTTGCCCGCGGGCGTCACCCCATGCTCGTCCAGCCGCTGGCGCACCGCAGCGCTCGCGATCGCATCGTTGGTCGCGTCATGCAGCGCCGCCACCACTGGCGCCGGCACGCCGGCCGGCCCCGCGACGCCGAGCCAATTCTCCGCCAGCAACTCCGGCATGCCGGCCTCGATCACCGTCGGCAGCTCCGGCGCCATGGGCTGGCGCACCCGCGAGGTCACCGCATAGCCGCGCAGCCGCCCGTCGCGGATATGCTCGACATTCTGCGGCAGCGTGTCGAAGGCGAGCGGGATGGCGCCGCCCAGCAGGTCCGCGAGCATCGGGCCGGAGCCGCGATAGGGCACGTGGATCAGCGCGACCCCGGTCTGGCGCTGGAACATCTCGCCGACGATATGCCCGACCGAGCCGGCGCCGGAGGTGCCATAGCCCGGCGGCGTGCGCTGGGCGCGGGCCCAGGCGATCAGCCCACGCAGATCGGTCGCCGGCACCGCCGCCTTGTTGGCCACCACCACCATCGGCGTGGCGCCGATATAGGCGATGTGGGTGAAGCCGCGGACCGGATCGTAGCCCGGATTCGGGTAGATCGGCGGCGAGGTGACGATCGGCGCGGTGTTGGAGAGCATCAGCGTGTAGCCATCCGGCGGCTGCTGGGAGACATGCAGCGCGGCGAGCGTGCCGCCGGCGCCGGGGCGGTTGTCCACCAGGAAGCGCTGGCCGAAGCGCGCGCCGTAGAACTCGGCGAGCACACGGGCGACGATGTCGGAGGAGCCGCCGGGCGGGAACACGACGACGATCCGCACCGGCCGCGCCGGCCAGGTCTGCGCGTTCACGGCGGGGGCGAGGCAGGCGAGGAGGGTAACGAGGAGCGGCAGGAACAGACGGCGCATGGCGGGGTCTCCCGAGGAAGCCTGTCGCGGTCTTGCAATGATGATGCCGCGTTCAGTCACATGAAAGAGCTGGGGGGCGGAGTTCACGTCGCGGCAGTGCCGCGACCCCCCCAGACCCCCCACCTCCTTTTTTTGACTCCTGGGAAGCGTGGCGAGCGCCGTTCTGAACCCGACAACGCTGCGTCGCCTGAGAGTGCGGGAGCCACTCAGCGCCAAGTCGCCAAAAAAAGGAGGGATGGGGTCTGGGGAAGGGAGTTCATCTCCCTTCCCCAGCTCTTCACACCCGCGCCTCGATCGCGTCCCAGATCGCCTGCTCGATCCGCACCCCGTCGAACAGTGCGACCTCCTGCAGTCCCGTCGGGCTCGTCACGTTGATCTCGGTCAGGAACCCGCCGATCACGTCGATGCCGACGAAGATCAGCCCGCGCTTCTTCAGCTCCGGCCCGATGCGCGCGCAGATCTCCTGCTCACGCGCGGTCAGCACCGTCTTCTCCGGCCGCCCGCCGACATGCATGTTGCTGCGCGATTCGCCGGCCGCCGGCACGCGGTTGATCGCGCCCGCCACCGCGCCGTCCACCAGGATGATGCGCTTGTCGCCCTGCCGCACGGCGGGGACGTATTTCTGCACCACCAGCGGCTCGCGCGAGCGTTCGGTGAACATCTCGATCAGCGCGTTGATGTTGGGATCGTCGGGGCGGAGGTGGAACACGCCGGCGCCGCCATTGCCGAACAGCGGCTTGAGGATGATGTCGCCGTGCTGCTCGCGGAAGCGCGCGATGGCACGGCGGTCCGCGGTCACCATCGTCTCCGGCATGAGGTCCGGGAAATGGGTGACGAACAGCTTCTCCGGCGCGTTGCGCACGGAAGCCGGGTCGTTCACCACCAGCGTCTTCGGGTGGATGTGCTCGAGGACGTGGGTGGCGGTGATGTAGGCCATGTCGAAGGGCGGGTCCTGGCGCATCAGCACCACGTCCATCGTCGCGAGATCCAGCTCCTCCTCCGGGCCGAAGGTGAAGTGGTCGCCCTGCTTGCGGCGGACCTCCACCCGGTTGGCGCGGGCGAGGACGCGGCCGGCGGCGAGGGTCAGCTCGCGCGGCAGGTAGTGCCACAGGGCGTGGCCGCGGGCCTGCGCCTCGAGCATGAGGACGAAGGTGCTGTCGGCGTCGATGCTGATGGCGGCGATCGGGTCCATCTGGACGGCGACCTTGAGCGAGCGGGCCATGGCGGGTCCCTTGGGCCTGGGTTGGAAGCGTCCTGCCATCGCCGCGTGGCTTCGGCTAGCCCCCCTGGGATTGCGTGGCCAGCACCGTTCTCAGCCCGACAACGGCTCGGCGCCTGAGCGTGCGGAATGGGTCAGCGCCAAGTAACCAAAAAAAGAGGTGGGGGCGTGGGGGGGGGGGGTTCTCCCCCCCCCCCCCCTCTCCCCCCCAAAAAACCCCCCCGGCGGGCGGCGCCGCCTCCCCGCCCCCCCCCCTTCCCAAAGTCCTGCC
>Ga0081539_10003232_pt1 | contig 20536 bp, 19 predicted proteins | sample TabmetS4T2R2_FD_71023 | JGI IMG/M metagenome (GOLD analysis project Ga0081539, IMG submission 71023) | Tabebuia heterophylla rhizosphere microbial communities from the University of Puerto Rico - S4T2R2 | ecosystem: Host-associated > Plants > Roots > Rhizosphere ...
TTATTTCACACTTCAAAGATTCAATCACAATAAAAAATGAAACCGCGATTTTTCAATTTGCAAAAGGGGCTCACATATATACCCCTCTCATAACAAAAAGAGAAGGTCTTGATATTTATCATACAAGTTTCGAAGAACCCTATCAATACAAATCGCTTGATAGTCTTTCCGAAAAAGATGTTATGTTTTCACCTGCACTTGTCACATCTGTTAACAGCATAAAAATCGCAATAACAGAATCTGATTTGCTCGATTATCCCGGCATGTTTTTGAAAGGCGCAAACAATTTTTCTCTTGAGGGAGATTTTGCACCTTATCCTTTGGAAGAAACCGTTGTTGAAGGAGATTATCCTGAAAGAGTTGTGACCAAACGTGCAGATTATATTGCCAAAACAATCGGCTCAAGAAATTTTCCGTGGAGAGTTTTAATGATAGCGAAAGAAGATAAACAACTTCCCGCAAACGATTTGGTGTATCGCTTAGCAACACCATCTAAACTGAAAGATGTTTCATGGATACATCCCGGCAAATGCACCGACGAATGGATAATTGATGTAAACCTTTTCAACGTTCGGTTTAAAAGCGGCATAAACACGGCATCCTACCAGTATTACATTGATTTTGCAAAGCGCTTCGGCTTCAACAGAATAATGATGGATGCGGGCTGGAGCGATACTAAAGATCTCTTCAAAATAAATCCAAACATTAACATGGATTCCATCACTGCTTATGCAAAAGAAAAAGGAATTAAGCTAAGCATGTGGACTTTATCCATGACACTCGATAAACAACTTGACAGCGCTCTCGATCAATTCAACAGATGGGGTGTTGATTTTATTATGACAGATTTTATTGATCGTGATGACCAAAAAACAGTCAACTTTTATCAACGTATCACCGAAGCTTGTGCCGCACATAAAATCATGATCATGTTTCATGGCGCATATCCGCCAAAAGGCTTTAACCGAACTTATCCTAACAACATTACAAGAGAAGGAGTACTTGGCTCGGAGTACAACGCATGGAGCGATAAACCAACTCCTGAACATGATTTGATAATTCCTTTCACACGAATGCTTGCGGGTCCTTTGGATTATGAGCCGGGCATTTTAGATAATGCAACCAAATCACAATTCAAAGCAATATGGGGAAAGGTAATGAGTCAGGGAACACGTTGTCATCAACTTGCAATGTTTGTTGTTTATGATAGCCCTTTGCAAATTTTTTCGGGTAATCCTTCTCAAGGTTACACAGAGCCGCAGTTTATGGAGCTGCTTGGCAGCGTTCCTGCAAGTTGGGATACTACAATAATTCTTGATGCAAAAGTTTCTGATTATATCATTACCGCACGTAAACACAATGACGAATGGTTTGTTGCAGCTATGACAGATTGGACTCAAAGAACATTCAACATTGCATTCAATTTTTTACCACAAGGAAATTATGAAGCCACCGTTTGTGAAGATGGCGTCAATGCTGACCGATATGCTTCAGATTACTCTATCAAAACATTTTCTGTTAGCAACAACGATAGTATCAAAATTCAAATGGCACCCGGAGGCGGATACATGTTAAGATTAAAAAGGAAATAAGGGTCAATTGTTTCTTATACACCATTTATAAAATTAATTGGAACAGATAGCTGTAAAGTTGTATTTTTCATTCTTTAATATTCCCCTTTTAAAGTAATTGAGAATTCCGGAAGTGTATATGTGCATAACTAAACCGCTTCCTTTTGATTAACACCCACGCCATTGCCATGATGATATAGCATGTTAGACAAAAATCAATTGTAAAAATGATTTTACAAAATGAATGATTACATCACTCTAAAAACGGAGGCATGCAAAAAACGGAATATCAAAAAATGCTTGCAGGCGAATCATATGATGCAAGCGACAAGGAGCTAATGCATATGCGTGTGAGCGCTCGTGCTGTAATTCACGTGTATAATCAAACACCTTTTGACAAACAGCACCGTGAAATGATGCTGCAGCGGCTGCTTGGCAAAATGGGTTCAAACATAGACATTCAAACTCCTTTCTTTTGCGATTATGGAACGCACATTGAAGTAGGCGATAATTTTTTTGCAAACTTCAACTGTGTGTTTCTTGATTGTAATTACATAAGAATTGGTAATAACGCTTTTCTTGGTCCCAACGTGCAAATATATACTGCCTCACACGACGCAGTTGCAGCAGAAAGAGTAAAAGGATTGGAGCATGCTCTTCCCGTAACTATCGGCAATAATGTATGGATTGGTGGTGGCACTATTATTTGCGCAGGCATTATTATTGGCGACAACACTACAATTGGCGCAGGAAGTGTTGTGGTAAAAGATATTCCCGCAAATGTAGTTGCAGCAGGAAATCCTTGCAGATTAATACGAACACTTGAATAAATCCGGATTAATGATGATATTTTTTTTTGGAGCCCAACTTTACCACTACTATTTAACTTCCGTTGCGTCGCACTCTTCAACGCTTTGTTCATCTTTCAGCAAAAAAGCAAATAGCTTCACAAAATATATCTTCATAGAATGGCAAGCGATAAAGAAATAAAAATATTTTTATTACAATACGATCAAAAAGTTTTTGACTATTCACTAAAGCTTTGCAAAGTCCTTGTTGAAAATCTGCCTGACATCATCGAAGAAATAGATATGCCGGCGAAAATGATTGCTTATTCTTATGGAAAAAAATACGCACAAATGATTTGCACAATAATACCTTCAAAGAAAGGACTTAAGCTTGGTTTTAACAGAGGCACCGAGTTACCTGATCCTGATAAATTGCTCCAAGGCACCGGAAAAATTTCACGTTATGTAGAAATTAAATCTGAAGAACAAATAAATTCTCCTGCACTAAAAAAATTAATCGAAGCCTCATTAGCAGCCTACAAAAAGCGAATGGCTTAGTAAAAAAATTAAATAGTGCAGAGCCGATAAAGATTGATGTGAAGAATAAAAAAGAGCTCCAACCTTTAAGATCGAAACTCTTATAAAAATTTCTTTTTTTGTTCATCAGTGATTTAAATCGTGCATTCCTTCAAACGTTTAGCAGGGAACGTTTTTCCACATTCATTGTTCCGTATTCGATATTTCTTTACCATCCGCCACTTGCACCGCCGCCACCGCTGCTGCCGCCTCCGAAACCTCCAAAACCACCGCCACCCCCACCGCCGAAGCCTCCTCCGCCCCAGCCGCCACCCCCACTCCATCCACTGCCTCTTCCACTACCCCATCCACCACTGAATAAGAATGGAATCCACCAACCACTAAATCCTCTGCGGCTCATCATGCCACCACGAGGCCCGCCACCGCGGCGACCGACAATCATAATCACAATGAATAAAATGATAAGAAATATTATAAAACCGCCGCCTCTTCCATCATCACTCCTGCTTCTGGTTCTTCTTTCATGATATTCGCCTGCTGCAGCTTGTTCTAATGATGTTACTGCTTCATCAAATCCACGATAAAAATTTTCTTCGCCGCCCTCGCGAAAATGTGGTGCAAGATCATTGTCAATAATGTTTTTTGCAGTAACATCAGGTATAGGACCTTCCAATCCACGACCAACCTCAATTCGCATTCTGCGCTCTTTCACTGCAACAAGAATCAAAATACCATTATCATGTTTTGCTGAACCGATACCCCAACTGCGAAATAATTTGTTCGCATAACTTTCAATATCATAACCACCCAAATCAGAAACAGTTACAATTGCAATTTGATTCGATGTGCTATCATCGAATGCATCTAATCGCGCTTCAAGAATTTCTCTTTGCTCGGGAGAAAGAGTGTTTGCAAAATCATTTACAAGTCTTGGCGGATTGGGCCGTGCAGGAATATTTTGCGCATGCGATACATGTGCCGATGCTATCAAAAAAAGTATTACGAGAAAACGTTTCATTAAAGTGATTTTATAATCTTCTTATTCTTCTCTGCTGAATTAGTTTCTAAGATGATTTGTAAATGTAGCTGTTCATTTCTTTACGATTTTTCCAAGCTTATTGCGTTCTCTGCGTACTTTGTATCCTTTGCGTCGCTTGATTTAGGACGCAGAGAAAGCAATGAAGACACAAAGTATCGCAGAGAAATTTCGAGAGGGAGTTACCGTCCAAAAACAATATCATCCGGCAATTCATTTTTATCTGTTGAAGCGTCATAAGGAAAATGATGCGCAAGAGCTTCACCAATTTGTTCAACAACTTCCACAATTCCTTTCGCATAATTTTCCTTGTTGAAATTCCTCAACATTTTTTTTACAGCCTCATTCCAAAATTCTTTTCCGGTTTTAGCGTAGATGCCTTCATCCCCAAACACAGCCATTTGCCGGTCTTTAAATGCAACATATACAAGCGTTGCATTTCTGTATGCAGTTTGCTCCATTTTTAAACTGTAAAAAATTTCAGCGGCACGGTCAATTGCATCTACAAACCTGCAGCGCTTTTCAACATACACACGAATTTCACCGCTGGTTCTTTGTTCAGCCTTTTGTATGGCAGACAAAATTTTTTCTTTCTCTTCAGCAGAAAAAAATTCATCTGCCTTTTTCCTGAATAATGAAAACATGTGCAGTAGTTATTTTGATGTATCAAAGTTTATATCGGGGGGATTTTCTGTTCCCGGGTTCGACTGGAAGTAAGCTTTTTCATGAAATCCGAATACGCCTGCGAACAGGTTGTTGGGAAAGGTTTTTACCTGCAAATTATAATCGTTCACAGTTTTATTAAAGTCTTGACGCGAAATGTTGATGCGATTTTCTGTTCCCTCAATTTGTGTTTGAAAATCTCTGAAAGCCTGTGTTGTTTTTAAATCAGGATATGCTTCTGCAACTGCAAGCAAACGCCCAAATGCTCCCTGCAACTGGTTTTGCGCCTGTTGATATTGTTGCAGTGATTGAGGATTATCAAGATTCACTTGCACGCTTGTTGCTTTTGATCTTGCTTCTAAAACTTCTCTTAAAGTTGATTTTTCAAAACTTGCAGAGCCCTGAATTGTTTTTACCACGCTGTTGTACAAATCGGTGCGGCGCTGATAATTCGTTTGCACGTTGCTCCATGAATTTTTCACTCCCTGATCGCCTCTTACAAGATTATTGTAACTGCTGCAACCACAGCCGCCCAATACAAGAACTAAAGCCAGAATAACAATCAAAGCAAGATTTCTTGTTTTCATTTTTTGAATTTTTGTTGTTTAAATGTACTATCAAATCAAATACCTGAATTGTATTTATGACGTTGCGTCATTTGTTTTTTTATGGGCCTAACTGCTGATCATGATTAAACTTCTGTCGCGTTGCACTATTCAACCGATGTAATTCTGACGAACAACCCACCCCTGCCCCTCCCGGGAGGGGATACCAGCTTTCACTTTCATTTCATCGTTAACTTAATTTTTATAATTTGTAATTCTATTCAACATATTATCACAGCTTACACGAATGGCACAATTGATTTATGCATCGGCAATTCAATAATAAACCGAACATTAAACAATCAAACGCTCAAACAATCAAACGCTCTTCAACATCACTCCCTCACATTCGCAAACTCATCTGCAAGTTTATTCACTTCGTCATTCGTTAGTCGCTCCTTTCCTGAATTTATTACAACACGATATCTAAAAATTGCAGATTGTCCTTTTACCAGTTTAAAATTCAGTTCTTGTTTACCGTTGCTGAAAACTTTTTGTCCCAGCGGATTTGCGGCAAACAAGCCATAGCCGCGTGCATGCCAGTACGTAGGATAACCAATATTATCAGGATGATCAATAATTGCAATGCTAATGGTATCATTACCTTTCTTTCCATACAACAGGCACCAGCGCGCTCTTGTTCCCCATGCATCATCACCTTGTTTGCCTTCGCTTGTAATATAATTGCCCGATACAAGTTTATCGTCGCTTGCTTTTATTTTGGTGATGTTGCCATGAACATCTGTAAACTCTCTGTCTTCTTTTGACGGTAACTCCAGTTCATGTGCAACTCTAAAGCCCAGAAAACCATCTTTAACATCAGGCATGGCAACGTCTTGTTGAGCAGTTAATGTTGTTACTCTGTCAATAATGCGAAGGTTATCTTTTGTAACAAAAAAATATGAAGTGGTCTCTTTCAACAAAATATTTTTCTGCTGATCTATCCAGCTTGCGCTGTAAGTTAATGAACCTGTGCTGCCATTTTTTGCTTCAAGAACACTGTCAGTTTTTATTGAGCCGTAATGATTTTTTTTATCAGCGGGAATTGCATAGGAGTTGTTCCAGAAATCAAGTCCGTTTACATTTTCATAGTTTAACCATAAACCGTTGTGATGCGGATGATCTGTTGGTTCATTGGCTCGCGGGGCAATAGGATAACCTCTTGTTATAATTTCTCCATCGGCTGCATAAACGGGAAAGAGAATAGGCTTGGGTAATGAATCAGGATAAAAAAATGTGGTGAAAGGTTTTTTATTTGCAAGCACTTCAATTTCGTGATTGCTCTTTTTTACAAATTCAATTTGTGCGTAAGAATAAGTGTTGATACAACAGTTAATAACAAAAGAGATAAAAAATATTCTTTTCATAGCAATATTTGTTGTTGAGCAACTCAATTGTGATAAATGTATAACTTTAATTGTTACGGCAAAAGAAACGGATAGTAAGTTTTAATTGTCGCGTTGTTCTTTCAATGTTGAATCAAAACGGAATGTTTAAAACGGAGTGTGATGCATCCCCTCCTGGGAGGGGAAGGGGTGGGTTGTTGAATAAAGTTCAGAAAGCATTGATTTACGTTTGACCGGTTATGCTTGCTGAATATAGCTTCAACAGTACAAGAGTGCGACGCAAGAGGTGATGCCATGAAAAACTCATGCTGGGTTCATATAAATCTTCAAAACATTTTACAACTATGAAAAATTCTCGCAGGGACTTTATTAAGAAATCAATCATGACGGGTGCTGCCACTTATGCAGGCTCAATTGGTTTTAGCGCATCGAGCTACAGAAGAATTTTAGGTGCGAATGATCGCGTAAATGTAGGCGTAGTAGGATTTTCAGACAGGCATAAAGATGCTCACATGTCATCGTTTATGAACCTGTATAAAGAATTGAATTTTGATGTGATTGCTGTAAGTGATATTTGGAATAAACGCAGAGAAGAAGGAAGTGCATTATGGAAAGAAAAATTAGGACATGATATAAAAGCTTGTGTAAATAATGATGAACTGTACAACATAAAAGATGTGGACGCGGTGTTTATGAGCACCGCAGATTTTCAACACGCATACCATACAATTGAAGCAGTAAAAGCAGGTAAAGATGTGTATGCCGAAAAACCGCTTGCAGAAACAATGGAAGATGCGCGGGCTGTGTTGAAGGCTGTGAAAGAATCGAAACAAATTGTGCAGATTGGTTCGCAAAGAAGAAGCGGCACAAATTATATGAAGGCGTATGATTTTATTAAGTCTGGAAAGTTTGGACAAATTGTAATGGTTGAGTTAACATGGAACGTGAATCAGCCGGGTCGTTGGCGCAGACCTGCTTTGGTTGCACAACTAAAAGAAGAAGATACTGACTGGAAAAGATTTTTGATAAACCGTCCTCAAGAATCGTTTGATCCGCGACACTATCTTGAGTTCCGTTTGTTCTGGCCTTATTCATCGGGTATTCCTGGTCAATGGATGTGTCACCAAATTGATACTGTTCATTGGTTTAGTGAACTGCCCCATCCCCGAAGTGTTGCAGTGAATGGCGGTAATTATTTTTGGAAAGATGGAAGAAAAAATGCAGATACACTCACCGCCGTTTTTGATTATGGCCCGTTTGATGATATGAGCAGTGGATTTCAAGTTGTGTTTACATCACGGCAAACAAATTCAGCAGGCGATGTAAAGGAAATTTACTACTCTAATGGCGGCACATTGAATCTTGATACGAATCAAATTACTCCCGACGGCGGTTTAACAGAACAGTATGCAACACCAATGAACATGAAGCCAAATCTGTTGCCCACATTGTCTTTAAACGACACAAGTACTGCGTCAACAAAAGTTGCGACAAGCGCAAACACAGGCGGAGACATGCTTACACAAGCACATGTTCGTAATTGGATGGAATGTGTGCGCAGCCGTAAACAACCTAATGCACCGATTGAAGCAGGATACAATCATTCCATCGCAGTGATTATGACAAATGCTGCATATCGCACCGGCGAAAAAGTAACCTTTGATGAAAAGACACAAGAAGTAATGGCTGGTGGAAAGGTGTTTAAGTACTGAACTCTCTTTTGTAAAAAAATCATCAGAAGTGATTTTAATGATTAAATAAAACTTTGAAAGTAGTTTAAAGATTTGCGACAATATTAATAGCCACTATTAAAAATCTGCGCTAATTAAATTTTATTACCTTCATCCCCTTAATTGAAGTTGATTTTTATGAAAAAAGAGAAAGACGAAGATCTTGATACCAGTTTATCCGGAGATGAAAATGCGCTCGGTCAGGCAACTGAACCCAAAACAAAATGGTACAAAAGAATAAGGAAAGGCATTACTACTTCAACTGCTGAAAAAAAAGAAACTCCTGAAGGGTTATGGAGCAAATGCCCTGAATGTAACTATATATGCACAACTACGGAACTAAAAGAGAATCTTTTTGTTTGTCCCAAATGTAATTATCATCACCGCATAGATAGTGACGAATACTACGATATTGTTTTTGACAACAAAGAATACCAAGAACTTTTTGACAATATAAGAAGCAAAGATTTTCTTGGCTTTACCGATTTAAAACCTTATCAGAAAAGGCTTGATGAAATACACGCGAAAACCGATTTAAAAGACAGCATGCGTGTTGCGGTTGGAAAAATAAACGACAATGGAGCTGTAGTGGCATGTATGGATTTTGAATTTATAGGCGGTTCGCTTGGAAGCGTGATGGGAGAAAAATTTAGCCGGGCTGTTGACTATTGCATGGAACACAATCTGCCCTACATCGTCATTAGTAAAAGTGGTGGAGCAAGAATGATGGAAAGTGCATTCAGCTTAATGCAGTTAGCAAAAACAAGTGGCAAACTTGCACAGTTAAGCGATGCAAAAATTCCCTATATCTCTGTTCTTACCGATCCAACATTCGGCGGCATTTCTGCCAGCTTTGGCATGTTGGGGGATTTAAATATTGCTGAACCGGGCGCTCTTATTGGCTTTGCGGGTCCGCGTGTAATAAAGGAAACTATCAAAAAAGATTTGCCACCCGGTTTCCAGCGCAGCGAATTTATTCTTGAACATGGCTTTCTTGATTTTATTGTTGACCGCAAAAATTTGAAGAATAGATTATCACAACTACTGTGGTTGTTTCAGCATTGATATATGGCACGAATGAGCGGTAAGTATCAACTATTTTTATTCACTACTCACTGCTCTCCATTCACGCTTAGGTGTTATTTTTATAAATAATACCAAAGCTATGTCTGAACACTTACCTTCAACTCAAAAAGAGATTATTCACCGCGAGTTTGAATTAGAGCGTGTAATTCTTTTCAGCGATGCGGTTTTTGCTATTGCAATTACGTTGCTCATTATTGATATTAAGTTTCCGGAGTTGCCCGAAGATTTGAGTGATGTTAATTACATGCAACTTTTTACACCGCTTGCTTTTCATTTTCTTGCACTCTGCATAAGCTTCTACTTTATCGGAAATTTTTGGTCGCGTCATCTGCGTATGTTTAAATATCTGAAAGAATATAATCAGGGCGTAATTCGAAGAAATTTATTCTTTCTTTTTTTTATAGTGACTTTTCCTTTTGCAGCCGAAGGAATAGCAGGACACGTAAGGTCTGACTTTATGTTGCCCTTTTATATTTATATAGCAAATATTGTTCTGTGTTCTGCCATGCACTTATCGCTTTGCAATTATATATTTTACAAAAAACCGCAGCTAACAATTACGGATCACGTTAATGAAAAAAAGTATATTTTTCTTCGCAGCAAGTATTTTACGATATTGATCGCTTCAGTTCTACTTATTTCTGTTACGATCAACATCTTCTTTCCTGAAAATCCGCTGATTTCATTTTATTGTTTTTATGTTCTTCCGATCGGGCTATTTATTATTCGAAAAAAACTAAAAAAGTATAAACCAAAAGAAGAGATTTAATTATCATTTCTTCAAATGAATTACCATTAGTTTTGCGCTTCGTTATGGCAAAAGAAATGAATAACAGGCAAGCCTACTTCAATTATCATATAGAAGATAAATATGTGGCAGGTATTGTATTGCTTGGCACCGAAGTGAAGTCAATACGCGAAGGCAAAGTAAGTTTTGTGGATAGTTATTGCTTCTTTGATAAACATGAATTATGGGTTCGGGGCTTAAACATTGCAGAATATTCTCATGGTACTGCAAATAATCATGTGCCGGTGCATGACAGAAAATTGTTGCTCACTTCAAGAGAGTTGAGAAAACTTGAAGCAAGAATGAAAGAGAAAGGTCTTACGATTGTTCCGTTAAAAATTTTCTTTAATGAAAAAAATTTTGTGAAGATGGAAATTGGTTTGGCACGCGGTAAAAAAGTGCATGATAAAAGAGAAACAATAAAAGAGCGTGATACGGAGAGGGAGATGAAAAGATATTTGAAGTAGTAATGGTTTAATGTTGAGAGCTTGAATGTTTAATTGTTTAAGTGAGTTTCATATATGTTGCGTTAGTAGTTCATACAGTTTGGTTATCAAACCTGTTAATAATGCTATGAATGTTTTAGTATTTATCTTAAGAGACACTGCGTTGCTTGTTGCTACACAAGAGCGAGTACCACTTACTATGCAGCGATATTGATGAGTATTCATTGAAACCGTTGGGTGGCGATAAACTTAGGGTGGCAGTATAGCTCCTGAATAAATTCCTCCGTTTGAAAGGTTTGTCCAACTCACTCGTGTATCTTCTTGCCATTTGATAGGGTATTCCTGTGCCTGTGCCAGTTACGAGAAGCTTGCATTGCACCATAAGTAACAAAAAGGAAGAGTGAATTTGGCATTTACTACTCTTGCAAGCTTAGCACAAGGTTTTGAGATAAATATCAGCGAGCTGCTGAAGGGCTACAGAATCCCAACATAAACTATCCAGAAATTTTTATCAATCGTTATTTTAATAAGAAACTTTTTTATTAACGTTGCCTTATCTCTGCAACTGTTGAATCTTATCGCGATCGTACAAACCTCATAAAATCAATTTCAATCTAATTGTTGATAAAAAATATTTCGTCTTCTAAAAAATCTTTTTATTTTGTTCTTCGATTGTGCCAGCATATAATCACATGACTAAACCTTCAAACGTCAAAAGTGAATTATGAGATTACGTTTAACCCTAAATACAACGAATAGAACCACCATAGTACCTATAAATTATCAGTACCCATTTTCAGCAGCGATATATAAAATTATACAACGGGCCGACGCTGTCTATTCTGCATTTCTTCACAACTATGGCTATGGGAACGAGCACAAACATTTTAAGCTGTTTACTTTTTCTGATTTGAATGTTCCTTTTCAAATTGCAAATGATCGTCTGCTCTTAAAAAGAGATAACGCAAAGCTTCTTGTTTGCTTTCATTTGCCACAAGCTGCTGAAAACTTTGTAAAAGGTTTGTTTATGAATCAACAACTTGAAATAGCGGACAAAAAAAGTAAGGCAACATTTGTTGTGCAGAAAATAGAAAGTGTTGCAGAAAACATAGATTATGCTTCGGACAAAAATGAAAGCATTAGTGTTACCGTTCAACCTTTATCGCCCATTGTTGCAGGAAGAAAAAATGACAGGGGTTATTACGATTACCGTTCGCCCTCTGATAACGATTTTGTTGATTGCCTGCTGCATAACTGGACAGAAAAATATAAAACCGTAAATGACATTGATGAAAACTATTTTCAACAAATAAAAGAGCAAACAAAAATAAAAGTGCAGTTATTTTCACAACCACCGCAACAAAGGCTAATTTCTATTAAACAGGGAACCGCAGAAGAAACACGTGTAAGAGGTTATACGAAATTTCAATTGCAGTTAACTGCGTCGAAAGAAATGATGCAACTGGCTTTTGATGCGGGTTTGGGATTGTATAATAGTGTGGGATGTGGGTGTGTGGGGGCGGTGTAAAGTTATTATAAACGAATAAGTAAACATTAATGATACAATTTACAGGCAACTGGTATATTGATATGGGGATTTTGGGAATGCTCAATTTACTAAAAGAACAATTGCCCGAAAAGGAAATAGATGATTTAAGAAGTCTTAATGAGAATGATTTGAAAATTACGTTTACAAAATCTTATTTTAAATATTTTATCAAGAGAAAAGATGAAGCATTGACCAACAATGAACGAAAGTTAAATGAAAGCATTTCCAAATTAAAAAGTAACAGTAAAAATCTTGATGACAAAAAAGCGGAATTAAAAGAGATAGTTGATCAGCAATGTTACTACAAAAAACTTTTGTATATTATTGACCATCAAGATAATTGGAGAGATATTAAAAGGGAGATTCAGGAAAAATCCAATGAATATGAAGTAGTCCAAGAAGCGAAAAAACGTATTCCACTGAGTATTGCTTTCTATACAAACTATAAATTCTTCAACAATACAAGTAGACTTGAGTCTCAATTAAATGATTGGGAAAATTTAATTATTAATGGGCATATAGAAAATGAACTTCTTGAAGGTACTATAAACAAATTAACTGTTGGATTTAATGATTATCCCAATATATTTTATGCAAAGCCTGAGATCACAAGTTTTATTTCCACAGAAAACAATTTACACATTCCTTTGATTTGTCATTTTAAAGCTTACAATGAGAAGAAATTAGCTGGTAAATATTACTTCTTTTATAGCGCTGATATTAATTTCTGCTTTTCAGTTAATAGAAAGCTGCAAACCATAATTAAGAATGTTGGCGATTCTGAAAAACTTCTTAACGTTACCTGGCAGGCTGTTTTTGATGCACTCTATGAACATAAATCCGATTGGGCACTACAAAATATGTATTTAGTCTCCTACTCTACTATAAATAATCAACAGAGGTTTGAAAACGTTGAGTTCATTGGTTTAAGTAAAGTTAACGCTGCTATAATAACAAATGATACTATTCGGGAAAACTTAAATGAGGCAGTTTTTACGTCCTTAAAGTTCAAAAATGATGGCTGGTTAAATGAAGGAGAAAGTGCAAAAAAATGGCTGATTCAGGAGGTAATTAATAATTCATCGCTGCTTGATTTAATTTTTCGAATACTTAGTATCCATGCTGCTCCAAAAAAATTAAAGGAAAATCCTAACAGATTCATCGTTCATCGGAATAAGATGATTATGACTTTATCTGTATGTATTCACAAAATTACACTCAGCAAAACTGAAATGCAGGCGTTCAGAGGAGATATTTTTTATCAGAATACAAAATTTAAAAATCTGCCCAAAAAAATTATTGAAACAGATAAACTTATTAAAAATCATAATAGACTTTACTACAGCTTATTTCTAAATGAAGAAATGAAAAAAACCGTTCAGGAAGAAAAAAAAGAACAAGCTGAATTTGGCTACCTCGTCAGATTGATAAAAAGAAAGGAAATTAATCTCTTCACAAATTTCATAATTCAAAAATTACTAAAGGCAGCAAATAGTAAGGGAAATCAAACAGCTAAAAATTTCCTGACATCTTTTTTGTTTCGTCATATAGTAAATAATCCGCTTTGGCAATATTATGCACTTGGGTTAATATTCAAAAACTTCAATCAAATAGATAATTATGAACAATCAAATAATGATGAATAAGGAAGATATTGAGAAAAATCTTCAGGACCTTTTTTATGCAGCATCTAAATTATTAAAAGAGGAAAGCGATAATTATCTGCAGAGCTTTGTATTCCGATGCCTTAATATTCTCAAGGGCAAAAATAAAAACGCTTTTTATTGGGAAGTTACACGGCTTATAAATGCCCGTAAGGATAATCTGAATGACTATGAAAAAGATAATCTGATTAATTATATTGAACAAGCTTACATTGCTCTGGATGATGAAACCTTCTTTCAACATGCATACACTTTTTTACTTGGCTTACTAAAAACAAAAACTTCTGAAAATGAATAACGAAACAAATAATACTCCAAAGTCGGAAACTTCCAATCCAAGATATTTTGTAATGGATATTGTTTTTTATGCAGGTACTTTAAATTATGATCAAGGTGCAGGAAACTATCAGGAATTAAAAAAGATTACTCAATGGGATGGAACTGTTCGAATCCAAGTAAGTAGGTATGCTTTGAGATATAGTATTCTTGAAATGGCAAGCAAGAATTATAAAGAATGGCAACTTGCGCAAAAAGAGCAATTTAAGCCTACAGGGAAAAAGAATGAACCTCCTCAAATATTGGATAAAATATATAAGGATGCCTCTATAATTAAAATATTTCCTGAATGGGATTTATTTGGTTTTTTAATTACCGTTGAAAAAGAAAAAACTGCTGGAGGAAAAAAGCCTAAAAAAGGAGCAGATGAAACTGCAAAAAATGAAACCATTGCAGGAGTTCAGTTGAACGATGAATCTTCATTACCATCTGATCAAGAGAGCGAAGCGGCAGAAGAAAATAAAGGTTCAATATCCCGAATAACACCAGTAAAATTAACCCATGCAATTTCTTTAAATAGTTACAATTTCGATTCACATTTTACGGCTAATCTTGGTATAAAAAGAAGAGCAACCGGAAGAATGGACGCTGGTTCTGACCCCGTAAATGTCGAAGAATTCAAAGGCTTTTATGTTTATAATATAACTATAGATTTAAACAGAATAGGTCAACTGGAAATGCCTGATGGTTCAAGCACTTCAATATTAACTGGAGAACCTAAAAACCAAAGAATCCGTCAACTCCTTGAAACAATCATGTATTTAAAACGGGATATTAAAGGCAAACGGGAAGATATCTCTCCGTGGCTGGTTGTAGCTGGTATTTATAACGATATGAATTATGATACTTATATGGATAGAATAGAATTACTGAAATCAAAGAAGCATTCAATTATGCGGGAAGAAAACAGAAAGCAAGATGGTGATAAAACAATTATTGAAGTTATTCATCAAGAAGAATCAGATAACGCTTTTAAACCTAAATTTATAATCCACGATTTGCAGAATAATGTGAAAATATATAAACGCAGTGATGTTGAATTAAGTAATGGTCAAGCAAACAAAACAATAATAGAAAGTTCCAAAACAGAATTTCTGAATAAGCTTTACTCAAGTTTAAATATTCAACCAAATAAGAATGCACCAAATTCTCAAGGTTGAAATATTTCAACCTTTCGCACAGTTCCGCAATCCATTTACTTTTTTTTACGCGCAGACTTTTCCGCTGCCGCCTAAATCGCAAATTATTGGAATGCTGCAAAATCTTACTCGCGATTATTACAATTCTGATTACTTCTCAAAAATAAAAGTAGCAGTATTTGGTGCACATGAGTCTATTTTTTGGAATTACTCGCAAATGATTAAAGGTGTGCCTCAATTAGGAGCTGAAAGAAAAGGGAGACGAATAGTTGACAATGCTATTAAATTAAGAGGAGGTAACGACGCACAACCACTTTACGGCTCAGCAAAAAAATCTCAAAGGACACCTGTGTATCAACAGGAAATTTATAATCTCAGACTTATTTTATTTTTTAAATGTCAGGATGAGGAACTGCTAAAAAATATCTATGACAGCTTTAAAATTATGCAAAAAGTGATGCATTTGGGAAGAAGTGAAGACATCCTTTTCCTGAGAGGTGAACCGGAACTTATAGAATTAGAAGAAAAAAATTTAAAAGATTTTAAACTGGATTATGGTCATTATATTTTACAATCTGAAAGTTCAAGTATATCAAACATTGAGCAATTGCCAGTTTATAATATACCACTGTCATCTAAATTCTTATTAAATGGGCAACCTGTTCAATCGCAGCGACAAGTTTTAAATAATAAAAATGATTTGAAACGGGAAGTTCATTTTCAAACTGTGTATTATATTCAGGGAACATCACTTGTATTTACAGAAAAACAAAAGGTTTCTTTATGCAGAAAAGCAGTGAATGAAACCTTTTATTTAACAGAGCAATCATGGCTTTAAATTTAATTATTGCAAAAAGCAGAATAGAAAATAATCAGTGGGATTCAATTACTTTATTGAATCACACAAAGGAAGCATTAAAAAAAGCTGTAAATCTTTTCTCCTTAATTCCTGAAGAGCTAACTAATCATGGAAAAATATTAAACGATGCTTCTTTTCATAAAGCTGTTTATAAAAGCCTTTTTCTGCATGATTTAGGGAAAATCTGCTGGGAGTTTCAGTGTAATATTTTAAAACACATTAAAGGCTATCAAACTGAGCAAAGTAGCATACAACAATATCTGGATGCAACAAAGGACATATCATTATCAGGTAGGCATGAGTACTATTCAGTTCTTTGGTCGTTAGTGTTGTTGAACAATGAAACACAGGCTCCACTTATAAGAACTGCAATATTATACCATCACTTTAATGACTTTTACGCCGTAAATACTAATGAAGGTTTAAAGTTATTTGAAGGGTTTGAAGATGAGGCCGCCAGCTATCTTACTTTTATTAAAAGGATTTCTTCTCAATTTAAAAATATATTTATTGAAAATGTGTTTACCGATTTTGAAGATAAAACGGTTAAAGAAGCTATCGGTGAAATAAAAGAGTCATTTGAAGCAGTTAATATCGATGATATTATTACTGCATTTAAATCTCGGGAAAATGTAAGCGAATATGTTCAGCTTTATGATAGTCATCTAACTAATATAGAAAACAAAAACATTTTTTGCAAAGAGGAATATTACTTTTTGTTGTTATTAGGTTGTTTGCGGAGAAGCGATTACTCATCAAGTGCACATGTTGAAATAGAAAAACCCTTCATAGCCTTACTGAAGTCGATTTTACCAAACGTGCGAAGCAAAATTTCGAGTGACAATTGGCAGGAAAAAGTATTACATGAGATGAATAACGGACAGGAAGCTTTTATATTGAAAGCCCCTACTGGCTCTGGAAAAACAGAATTTGCTCTACTGTGGGCAAACAAACAAAACAGGAAAGTTTTTTATACACTCCCGGTGAGAATTGCTTTAAATGACATTTATCAAGGAAGAATAGTTAATCAGAAAAATGGCTATTTAAAGGAGCATCCTTCCGATGTTTCGTTGCTTCACTCAACAGCCTTCCTCGAATATTTAAAGCAAAAAAGTGATTTAGACATTGGTGAAAAAGAGAACATTTCAAGAATGCTGGCTAATTCATTTTATTTGTCAACAGTTGACCAATTATTCCTCACCTCCTTGCTATACTATGGTGCAGATAAATTGTTTGCAATCTATCCCTATTCTTCTTTCGTGATTGACGAAATTCAAAGCTATAATCCAGAAATGATGGCTGTAATTTTTAAAACAATACAGCATATTCAACAATTGGGAGGAGCAATACTTATTATCACGGCAACTTTACCACCCTATTTATCTGACGTCTTTAGATTCTTACAAATTAAATACAACCTCATAGAAATAAGCTACATAAAAGATGAGATAAAGAATTATAAAAGGAGGAGACATAAAATTAAAGTAAACCCAACTTACTTGTGTAAATACGAGCCTTCAAAAGAAAAAAGCGAAGACCAAAACTTCTCAATAATAATTAATGAAGATGAAATAATTGAAATAACGCAAAACCGAGAAAGCTATAACACATTAGTTATTCTAAACAATGTTAGCAAGGCAATTACAATTTTTCAGCAACTTCAAAACAGACTGAAAATAAATGAACAAGAATTAAATACACTTAGCAGCAAATTATATTTACTTCACTCACGTTTGATTGAAAGTGAAAAGAGCAGGCGTATTGATGAACTCAAAACTTATAATCAAAAGGGATTAATTGTTGTTTCAACTCAATTAATAGAAGCTTCAGTGGACTTTGATTTCGACAGGTTATACACTGAACTATCTCCGATTGATTCTCAAATTCAAAGGTGGGGAAGAATTTTTCGAAACAGAGAAAGTGATTACTTAGAGAACAACGCTAATATAATAATTTACTCAGGTGACAATGAAGCACCATTTGACAAATTAACTATGCTAATCTATGACAAAGATGTTCTCAGCGCAACAAAGCAAAAACTAGAAAATGCTAAGGCTAATATTGTATATGATTATGAAACCACCTCTGAATTATTATCTGCAGTCTTTAATACAAAACTTCAGAATGAAAATGATTCCATTAATTCGATTTATTTAAAAAAAATTAAGAACAATCTTGATTTTCTTCGATATTTTAAGGCAAGTAAAAAATCGGATGCACAAAAAATATTTAGAAGATTAGCAGGACGTTCTTTAGTGATATTGAATGGGCTGGGTGAATGTGAAGAATCAAAAATATTCGGTGAATTTCTAAAGGATAAATATGAAAGTTACACGCTTTCGGAGATTAATAATACTCCATGGAATCAACTGCAAAAACAAATTATGCTCGATCTAAATAACTTTAATTACACTGCAAGGAAATGGCTTATTGAAAACTCTGTTCAAATACCCGAATATTATTTTCATAAAATCGGTGGTGTGAGGCAGTTTAAAGAATTTAGTTTACTTCTTCTGGACGATAAAAGTTACAAGTTGATAAAAACTTATGGTTTTGATATGGTTAGAAAGGATTTGGAGAAGAAAGAGTTAGGAGAAATAATATAAGCCACATGCTCACCGCCACCCACATAAACTACTTCCACATTTGCCACCGTAAGCTTTGGCTCTTTGCAAATGGCATCAATATGGAGCACACTTCCGAAACTGTTGCAGATGGCAAATTGCTACATGAAACAAGCTATCCGCAACGTGCAGAGAAATACACTGAAATAGAAATCGGCGGAAGTAAGATTGATTTTTATGACGCAAAAAATAAAGTCATTCATGAAACCAAGCGCAGTGATAAGATGGAAGCAGCGCATGAATGGCAGATAAAATATTACATCATGCTGCTGGAACAAAATGGTGTTGAAGGAGTGAAAGGCATTATTGAATATCCCAAACTGCGTGAAACAAAACAGGTGGAATTATCGGCTAATGACAAGACTTATCTTCTGCAAGTTGTTCAGCAAATAGAAACATTAACGGCATCGGATATTTGTCCCGGGCGCATAGAAAAGAAGTTTTGTAAAACCTGTTCTTATTTTGATTTCTGTTGGGTGGGAGAAGTCTGAACCGGGATTTTATGAGATGATAAAGATTTTTGAGAACATAAAAGAATAGTATAGGAATAATAATGAAGTACGCTGAAATAACTGAGCGGATTATCGGTTGTGCATTTAAAGTACATTCCACTTTGGGAAACGGTTTCCATGAAGTAATATATCAGCGTGCTTTAGAAATTGAATTAGGAAAGTGTGGATTAGAATTTCGCCGTGAATTTGAAATGCCGATACATTCTGATGGCATTCAGATAGGAACGAGAAGGGTTGACTTTCTTGTAGCAGAAAAAATCAGTGTTGAACTAAAAGCAATCATTAAACTTGAAGATGTGCATCTTGCACAGGCGATGAACTAACTTGAAGCATACAATCTTGAAATTGGTCTGCTAATAAACTTTGGATTGAAAAGCATGGAATTTAAAAGGCTCACCAATAAAAAACACGTTGACTATATTTCCTCACAATCCAACTAATCTCTTAAAATCACAGTTCAGACATGCGCAAAAGCTATTATCTTTTTAACCCCGGACGCTTAAGCAGAAAAGACAACACACTTAAGTTTACTCCCCTTGACGAAGCCGGCAATGAAGGCACGCCAAAGTATATTCCCATAGAGAGTGTTGATAATCTTTACACATTCGGCAGTCTTGATGCCAACAGCGCCATGTATAATTTTTTAGGAAAAGAACAGGTAAGTGTTCATTTTTTTGATTATTACGAACACTATACAGGTTCCTTTATGCCGAAAGATTACCTGCTTTCGGGCAAGGTATTGATTGCACAGGCGGAGAATTATGGAAAACCAAAAAAACGGTTGGCAATTGCACAAAAACTGGTGGAAGGAGCGGCATTCAACATGCTGAAGAATCTGCGTTATTATAACAACCGCGATAAGAATACGCTTGCACAAATCGAACGTATTGAAGCATTGATGCTGCTTGTAGCGGATGCGGAAGATATAGAAACACTGATGGGTATTGAGGGTAATATTCGCATCAGTTATTATGAGGCGTTTAATATTATCATCAACGATTTTGAAATGGGTAACCGCACCAGACAACCGCCTTCCAATGAAGTAAATGCAATGGTGTCGTTCATAAACAGTATGTGTTATACATTGTGTCTTGATATGATTTATCATACACAGCTTAATCCCACAATAAGTTTTTTGCATCAGCCCGGCGAACGGCGTTTTTCGCTTGCTCTCGATATTGCGGAAGTATTCAAACCTTTGCTTGCAGACAGGCTGATATTTTCACTGCTCAACAAAAAGCAGGTGCAACAATCGGAT
>Ga0081539_10003233_pt1 | contig 20534 bp, 20 predicted proteins | sample TabmetS4T2R2_FD_71023 | JGI IMG/M metagenome (GOLD analysis project Ga0081539, IMG submission 71023) | Tabebuia heterophylla rhizosphere microbial communities from the University of Puerto Rico - S4T2R2 | ecosystem: Host-associated > Plants > Roots > Rhizosphere ...
CTGACCGTGCCGAACTTGAGCGCAGCGACGTGCAGGCCGGCGGCGAGGCCGGTCAGCCCCAGGGCGCGGATCCACGTGCCCCATCCGCGATACCTGGCCTCGGCCAGGCGTTCCTGGACGACGGCTGCGACCGCGTAGCCGAGCGCCGACAACGTCGACAGCGCGATCGCCCAGGCCATCCGGAAAGTGTGACATTTCCGCGCCAGCGAAGATCAGGCGCGGTCGACGGATCCGGCCGCACTACTCTTGACCCCCGGTGAACTGGGCTTCGGCGTGGCGGCCCGGACAAGTCCGAGACGATCCGAAACGGAAAACGATGATCGACCAAGCCAAGGTTCGCGTCCTGCTGCTCGAAAACATCCATCCCGACGCCGTGTCCCGGCTCCGGTCGGAGGGCTACCAGGTCGAGTCCGTGTCGACCGCGCTCGACGAGGCCGAGCTGATCGAGCGCATCGAGGGCGTACACCTGCTGGGTATTCGTTCCAAGACCAGGGTGACCGCCAAGGTCCTGGCCGCGGCCGACCGGCTGATCGCGGTCGGTGCGTTCTGCATCGGCACGGACCAGATCGATCTCGTGGCCGCGTCGCAGGGCGGCATCGCGGTGTTCAACGCGCCGTTCTCCAACACCCGCTCGGTGGTGGAGCTGGCGCTCGCCGAGATCATCGCGATGACCCGCCGCCTCACCGAGAAGAACGCCAAGATGCACGAGGGCGTCTGGGACAAGGCGGCCGACGGCAGCCACGAGGTGCGCGGGCGGCATCTGGGCATCGTCGGCTACGGCAACATCGGGACCCAGCTCTCCGTGCTCGCGGAGAACTTGGGCATGCACGTGTCGTTCTACGACACCGCGGACAAGCTGGCGCTCGGCAACGCCCATCGGTGTTCCTCGCTGGACGAGCTGCTGGAGCGATCGGACGTGGTGACGTTGCACGTGGACGGCCGTCCGGGGAACGCCGGCTTCTTCGGTGCCGAGCAGTTCGCCAAGATGCGCGAGGGCGGCATCTTCCTGAACCTCTCCCGCGGCATCGTGGTCGACCACCACGCCTTGCGGGAGGCGCTGACCAGCGGGCATCTGGCCGGTGCGGCGGTGGACGTCTTCCCCACCGAGCCGAAGGGCCGCGGCGACGAGTTCGTCTCCGAGCTGCGCGGCCTGCCGAACGTCATCCTCACCCCGCATATCGGCGGATCCACCGAGGAGGCGCAGTCCGACATCGGCGACTTCGTGGCGAACAAGCTGGCCCATTTCGTACGCGAGGGCAACACCACGCTCAGCGTCAACCTGCCCGGCGTGACCCTGCCGGAGCGGGCGGGCATGAGCCGCATCGCCCACGTGCACATCAACATGCCGGGTGTGCTGGCCCAGGTGAACAGCATCCTCGCCGACCACGAGGTGAACGTCGAGGGTCAGCTGCTGAGCACCCGCGGCGAGTACGGCTACCTGATCACCGACATCAGCGGCAACTACAGCGAGGCGGTTCTGGACGGGCTGCGAGCCATGGACCAGACGGTTCGCCTCCGCGTGCTGTCATGAGTGATCTCGAGGTCCGGCTCCGGGACATCGTCGGCCCGGCACACGTACTGACCGATTCGGATCTGAAGGCGCCGTACGAGACGGACTGGACCCGGCGCTTCGCAGGCGTAGCCCGCTGCGTCGTGCGGCCGGCAGGAACGGACGAGGTCGCCGCGGTGGTGCGCGCCTGCGCCGAGGAGGGCGTGCCGATCACCGTGCAGGGTGGCAATACCGGCCTGGTCGGCGGCGGCGTCCCGGCGGGCGGCGACGTGCTGCTGAGCCTGTCCCGGCTCACCGCGCTGGGCGACGTGGACCCGATCGAGGCGCAGGTCACCGTCGGTGCCGGTGTCACGCTCGAGCGGTTGCAGCAGCATGCCCGCGCGCACGGCCTGGACTTCGGGGTCGATCTCGCGGCCCGGTCGGCCGCGACGGTCGGCGGCCTGGTCGCGACCAACGCCGGCGGGATCAGGGTGTTGCGCTACGGGAGCATGCGCGAGCAGGTGGCCGGGATCGAGGCCGTTCTCGCGGACGGGAGCGTGGTGCGCCGCCTGGTCGGTCTCGCCAAGGACAACACGGGGTACGACCTGACGCAGCTGCTCGCGGGCAGCGAGGGCACCCTGGCGGTACTGACCACCGTCCGGGTGCGCCTGGTCCCGTTGCAACCCGCCCGCGCGGTCGCGCTGGTGGCGGTGGACAGCGTGGGATCGGCGTTGGAGCTGCTCGCGGCGGCCCGGGCCGGGCTTCCGTCGCTGTCCGCGGCGGAATTCTTCCTGGCCGACGGGATGGCGTTGGTCCGGGCGCACGGCGGGCTACCGGCGCCGTTCGGAGAAGATCATTTCGGGTACGTCGTGCTGGAATGTTCCGGTCGCACCGACCCCAGCGACGACCTGCTCGACGTGCTCGGCGAGTCGCCGGCGGTGGCCGACGCGACGATCGCCTCGGACGTGACCGGCGTGGCGCGGCTGTGGGCGTACCGCGAGACGCACACCGAGGCGGTCAGCGCCGCCGGCGTTCCGGTGAAACTCGACGTGAGCGTGCCGCTCCGCGAGCTCGCCGGGCTGGTCGCCGACCTGTCGTCCACGGTGGCCGCCGCTGCGCCCGCCGCCCGGTTGATCATCTTCGGTCATCTGGGCGAGGGCAACCTGCACGTCAACGTGCTCGGGGCTGAGGAGCGCGCGGAGGAGGTCACCGAGGCGGTGCTGCGCCTGGTGGCGTCCCGGCGCGGGAGCATCAGTTCGGAGCACGGCGTGGGGCGGGCCAAGGCGCATTGGCTGCCGCTGTCCCGGTCCGAGCCCGAGGTGACCGCGATGCGCCGGATCAAGCACGCGCTCGACCCGGCCGGGACGCTGAATCCCGGTGTGCTGATTTAGATGGCTCTGCTAACTGGCTCTCTAAATGGCCTTGCTTCGCTCGGCGGGCTCGCGCCTGATGCACCGACGAGTTCGGGGGCCACAGATCGCACCGCAAACCCCGCGCTGCGATCTTGGCTCCCGAACTCGTCGGCGGCGCTCGCGGCTTGACGGCGTGGGGTCACTGCGGGCCGGAGGCCGGCTGCTGCTGGATCAGTCCACGGCGCCGGGCCACCGCGACGGCCTCGAGCTGGCTGTGCGCACCGAGCTTGGCCAGCACCGCCTTCACGTAGCCGCGGCAGGTGTGCACGCTGATGCCGAGCCGCCGGCCGATGGCCCGCGGATCGAGCCCGGCGGCCATCAGCTCGAGCACCTCGTACTCCCGCGCGGTCAGCCCGCCGGCTCGCGGGCCGGCCACCGGCGTGGTGCTGCGCAGCAGCCGGGCGAGGATGTCGGTGGACACGGTCATCCCGCCGCCGTACGCGGTGTGCACGGCGTTGAGGACGTCGCCGAGCGGGCCGTTCTTGGTGAGGAACCCGGCCGCGCCGGCCGCGGTGGCCCGGCCGACCAGCGCCTGCTCGTTGCTCGCGGTGAGGATTACCACCCGGGTGTCCGGGTGCCGGTGGCGCATCAGCTCGGCGATGGCGATACCGTCAGAATCGGACAGTTCCGGATCGAGCAGTACGACGTCGGGGCGCAGCTCGTCGACGAGCCGCAGCGCCTCCTGTCCGGTCCGGGCATGGCCGACGTAGCGCAGGTCGGGCTGCCCGCGCAGGGCGACGCCGAGCAGCTCGGCGAAGGTCTGATGACCGTCGACGACGAGCACGGAGATCACTGCCTCAGGCATCCGTCACCTCTCTATCCGGGCACACGTCGAAGTCTGTTCGTGTTGCACCGTAGCCGCACCTCGGGGCGGCTGGACACCGGGTGTGGGCGCGGCGGGTAATTCCTGGCACTCGGCCGGATGAGATCCCCGCCACAGAGCCCGGGATATTCGGGCGCGAACTGTCGTACTCCGGCGACAGAATCGCGGCGTGTTCACCACCGAGCTGTTCCACGTACCCCTGGTCCCGGAGATCTCGCTGCATCTGGCCGGTCCGGATGTCGGGCTCTTCGACTCCTCCGGCGGCGAGTTCCGGGGCGACGAGCCGCCGCCGTTCTGGGCGTTCGTGTGGGCGGGCGGCCAGGCGCTGGCGCGGTATGTGCTCGATCATCCCGAGGTCGTGCACGGGCTGCGGGTGCTCGATCTGGCGGCGGGCTCCGGTGTGGTGGCGATCGCGGCGGCCGAGGCCGGCGCCGCGTCCGTGACGGCGGCCGACCTCGATCCGGCGGCGGCTCGGGCGATCCGGCGCAACGCCGCGGCGAACGGTGTCACGGTCACCGTCGCGGTCGATCCCACCGGCGACGCCGGCGCGGCCTACGACGTGGTGCTCGCCGGGGATGCCTTCTACGCGCCCAGCGTCGCCCGCCGGATGTCGACTCTTTTGCGGGAATGGGCCGGGCAAGGTGCCCGGGTCCTGGTTGGCGACCCTGGGCGGGGGTATTTCCCGGACCGACTGTTCCGGCTGTTGGCTGAGTCAGCGGTGCCCGTGCGCGCCGTCCTGGAGAAGACCGACACGCTGCTCACCGGCGTCTACGAGATGCGCGCCACATCCGGCCGCCGCTAACGGTCCAGAAATGTTTTCGCCAGCCAACAAGTTGTACGCTGCAAGCATCTATTGATGACCTGGGGATGGCAGCAGTGAACGAAGAGCCCGTCCCGGACGGCACGAGCCGGCTGGGCGATGAACTCCTCCGCTTCGTCCGACTGGGCGCACGGGCCAAGGGCCTGCTCAACGTCGGAGACTTCGGTGCGGAGTTCTCCGCCCTGATGCTGCTGTTCCCGCTGCGCCAGCATGGACCCCTGAGGGTCACCGACCTCGCCGAGGTCAAGCGGGCCGACCCGTCCACCATCAGCCGTCAGGTCGCCCAGCTCGTCAAGGCGGGACTGGCGCGGCGCGAAGCTGACCCGGTCGACGGCAGGGCCTCCCGGCTCGCCGTCACGGAGTCCGGCGTGACCGCGTGCAAGCAGATGTTCGAGGCACGGCACGCATTGATCAGCAAAGTCCTGCGGGACTGGCCGCCGGAGCGGGTCACCGCCTTCGCCGACCTCCTCGCAGAATTCAACAGCTCCGTCGAGGCGCTCCTGCGCTGCGACCGAGCCGCACCGTCACAGGAGAACGCGTGAGTAATCCCAGTACATCCGCACCGGCGGCGACCGGGCCGGCCACCGTGCCAGGCGTGCCCGCACAGCCCCCGGTATTCACCCATCGGCAGGTCATCACGATTCTCGTCGGCCTGATGATGGGCATGTTCCTGGCCGCCCTGGACCAGACCATCATGGCGACGGCGACCCGGACGATCGCCGACGACCTGCACGGCTTCGACCTGCAGGCCTGGGCCACCACCGCGTTCCTCATCACGTCGACAATCTCCACGCCGCTGTACGGCAAGCTGTCCGACATCTACGGCCGCCGCGGCTTCTTCCTGTTCGCGATCGCCGTGTTCGTGATCGGCTCGATGCTCTGCGGCCTGTCGCAGAACATGTACGAGCTTGCCGCGTTCCGGGCGCTGCAGGGCATCGGCGCCGGTGGCCTGATGTCGCTGGCGTTGACGATCATCGGAGACATCGTGCCGCCCCGCGAGCGGGCCCGTTACCAGGGCTTCTTCCTCGCGGTATTCGGTACGGCGAGCGTCATCGGCCCGATCCTGGGCGGCTTCTTCGCCGGGGCGCATGAGATCCTCTGGATCTCCGGCTGGCGCTGGGTCTTCTACCTCAACGTGCCGCTCGGCATCGCCGCGATGATCGTCGTGGCCCGCGTGCTGCATCTGCCGCACCACCGGACCGACCACCGGATCGACTGGCCGGGCGCGGTGTCGCTGATCGTCGGCCTGGTGCCGCTGCTGACCGTGGCCGAGCAGGGCCGCGAATGGGGCTGGGGCTCCGCCCGGGCGTTCCTCTGCTACGGCCTCGGCCTCATCGGGCTGGTCGCGTTCGTCTTCGCCGAGCGCGCGTACAAGGACGAGGCGCTTCTGCCGCTGCGGCTGCTGCGCGGCCGGACGGTCGCGGTCGGTGCGCTCTCCAGCACGATCCTCGGTATGGCGATGTTCGGCGGCCTGATGACCGTCCCGCTGTATCTGCAGATCGTGAAGGGCTCGACGCCGACCGTCGCCGGCCTGCAGATGATCCCGTTCGTGGTCGGCATCATGGCCGGCTCGATCACCTCCGGCCAGCTCATCGCCCGCACCGGCCGCTACCGGATCTTCCCGATCATCGGCAGCACGCTGATGGCGATCGCGCTGGGCCTGTTCTCGCTGATCGGCGCCGACACGCCACTGTGGCGGACCATGCTGATCATGGTTCTGATGGGCCTCGGCCTGGGCGGGAACATGCAGCCGATGATCACCGCCGTGCAGAACGCGGTGTCCCCGCGGGAGATCGGCGTCGCAACCAGTTCGGTGACGTTCTTCCGGTCGATGGGCGGCACGCTGGGCACCGCGATCTTCCTGTCCGTGCTGTTCAACGTCCTGCCGAGCAAGATCAGTGGGGCGTACCAGGCGGCGCAGAGGACGCCGGAGTTCCAACAGGCGGTGGCCGCCGACCCGGGTCAGATGCGGGTGCTCCAGCAGGCGCAGGGCGGCTCCGCGCTCAGCGACACGTCGTTCCTCGGCCGGCTGTCGGACGCGGTGTCACATCCGTTCAAGGTCGGCTTCTCCGAGGGCATCCACGTGGTGTACCTGATGGCCCTGTGCGTCATGATCGTCGGCCTGATCGTGGTGCTGTTCCTGCCGGAGATCCCGCTGTCGCGCCGGTCCGCGGTGCAGCAGCGCGCCGACGACGCGCTGGCCGCGCAGAACAGCGACGGCGTGCCTGGTGAGGTGGGCGCGGGTCCGCTGCACGACCGCGCCGGAGTCCTGGACGGCCCCGCCGGAGCGACGGACGGCAACGGCCGGGCGCCCGACGAGGACGCGGTGTCGGCTGCGGCACAGCGAGGCCACGGCACGGCGAGATAGCCGCGGACACAATTGCGCCGCCCCCGGCATGCCGGGGGCGGCGCTCATGCGTCGGTGTGCAGGTCGCCTCTCGGCGAAAGGCACAACGCGGCTCCAGCCGAACGGTAGTCCGCGAAGGCAGAAGTGGTGAGGCCCGGGGACACTGGACACACCGACGTTCGTTCACAACGGTCGGCCGGCAATCATGATTCCGGCCGCCGATGTGACGCACATCACTCGATCGGTCGACGATTCGTGATGTACCCGTCGATCCGCCGGTCGTCTGCCGACGGGCCGGAGCCGCTCTCGGCGCTCTCCTTGGCGACGGAGTACGCCATCTGCAGGAAGTCGGACGCCGCGGTGGCGGTCAGCGCGGTCGCGGCCAGGCGGGTGAGCCGCGGCGCCAGCACGAGTCCGCCGGTCAGCCCGGTGGCCACCCAGATACCGAGGCAGAACGGGCAGCTCACCAGCTCGCCGATGGCGTGGCGCACGCTACTGCCCTGATCCCGGACCTCTTCGTTGACCTCGGCGCTGCCGCCCGGCTCGGCGTACCGGGTGAACGGCGCACGCAACGGGCTCGTCACGCTGTCCTTCGCCAGCAGCCGGCTCAGCTTGTGCGTCGCGATGGAGATCAACACCACGTCGGCGGCGGCCGGGCGGTCCGGGATCGGGCGTTCGGTCAGCCGTGCTGCTGCGGCGAGGCTCGCGGCCAACGTCCCGAAGGCGCCCATCGTCACCAGGTAGCCGTCGAGTGGCCGGTGCTCGTGTGGCGCGTACGCACGCCGCAGGTGAGTCAGCCGGTCGCGTACCGATTCCAGCATCAACGTCGCTCCTCAGAAGTCCTGGGTCAGCCGGGCCGGGTCGACCTCCCGCCCGGGGTGTCGGGCGAGGTACTCGGTCTCGAGCTCGGCCGTCCGCCGCAGGTGGTTCTCCAGGGCGGCGTCCGGTCCGTGCCGTAGCGTCTCCAGGCGCGTCCGGTGCAAGCTGCTCAGCTCGCGGAACAGGTCGGCATCGGCGAGCCCGACCGGGTCGATGCCCATCTCGGAGATCACGAACCCCTCGTCGTGCTGATCCTCGGTCATGGCAAGCCCTCCTGTGTCGCCTCGGTCGCACGTGCGAGTAGTCGGTTGGCCACCCGATTGCCAACGCAGCCGGTCTGCCTCATCGGTTGCCCATGTGAGCAGCGGGTAAAACCGCGCCGGTACGCTCGTGGACATGAAGGGGCTGTGGACACCGGCCTGGATCGCGCGTCATGTGCTCGCGATCGTGCTGGTGGCCGGCTTCCTCGCGCTGGGCTGGTGGCAGCTCACCCGTGCTGCCGGCGGGAACACCCTGAGCTGGGGTTACACGTTCGAGTGGCCGCTTTTCGCCGGGTTCGTGGTCTTCTTGTGGGTTCGCGAGGTTCAGCTCGAGCGGCGTCCGCGGCCTGGCGACCAGCCGCCGGCCGATCGAGCGGGGCCGGTCAACCCATCCGATGACAACCAGGCGGCACGGAGGGAGCGCCTCCCGGGTGCGCCGGTCACCTTCGGCCGCCCGGTTCGCGTGCCCACGCGAGCCACCGCCCCGGCCGACGACGACCCGGCGCTGGCCGCGTACAACGACTACCTGGCCTGGCTGGCCGCCCACCCGGGCGCGCGACCCGGCGACTATCGCCACTACGCGACCGCGCCCACCCAGCCCGGCGAAGCCGGCGCCACCGGCCGGCCCGCGCGAGCCAGTCAGACCGGTGACCCCCGCGCCGCCGGCCGGCCCGCGCCAGCCAGTCAGACCGGCGACCCCCGCGCCGCCGGCCGGCCCGTCCCGGCCGCGGGTGACGTACCGGAGAACTGAAACCGCACCCAGCTAACGCCCGAGGAAGTGGACCGTGCACGCTGCCCTTATCCGCTACCGGATCATCGCCTGGACCGTCGGCGTCGTCCTGCTCGTCCTGGTGCTGGTGGCCATGCCGATCAAGTACATCGGCGGGAACGACACACCGGTCGCGCTCGTCGGGCCGATCCACGGGTTCCTGTTCATGGTCTACGTGGCGCTGACCTTCGACCTGGGCCGCCGGGCGCACTGGTCCCTGGGCCGCATGGTGCTGGTGATGCTCGCCGGTACGATCCCGTTCCTCTCCTTCTGGACGGAGCGCAAAGTCAGCCGCTCCTGGAATCCCGAGCACCCGGCCCCGGATTCGGCAATTCTCACGCAATGATTCGACGTCATCGCAGTGCGTTATCGAATTGCTCGATGACTGTGAGATATTCGCGATTCCCCAATCCGAAGGCTTGAAATAATCCATCACCTCGATAAGTTGGGGCGGTTGGTCCGGTCCGCAGCCGCATCCCTCCGAGCGGCGCTGGGCCAACGCCGCCGAATCACCGCGACGGCGACGACCGCTGTGCTCCCCCTGGACAGTGGTCCGGCCGGCGCACCGAACCGGGGACCCATCGAGCTACATCTGGGGTGAATCCGCGCGAGCGGTAGGGCGATCTCTTCCCGTCCGAATCCGTCAGCTAACCCGGTAGGCGGCCCGGCGGAAGAAAGGCCGCACAGCGTTGTCACGTGCCCGAACGAGGCTACGGGTCCTGATGCTCGCCGCCACCGTGATCGCGATACTCGGGACCTATGCGACGGCCGCCGAGGCGACGCCGTCCAGCGATCTGACCAAGCAGATCAACGACCTGTCCAACAAGTTGGAGGACGTCGCCGAGGCGTACAACAAGACCAACGAGGCGCTGAAGAAGACGACCGCGCAGGAGAAGCAGCTCACCGCGTCGCTTCCGGGCGCGCGGCAGAAGCTGCAGGTGGCCACCCAGCAGATGAGGACCCTGGCGTCGACCGCCTACATGCAGGGCAATCCCGGGGGTATGACCGCCCTGCTCGACGGGCCGGGTGATCTGATCCTGCGGATGAGCTATCTTGACCAGCTCCAGCGGGACCGGCAGCAGGCCATCGACACCTACACCTCGACCCTGCGGGACTACAACACCCGCGAGGCGGCGCTGAAGACCGCGCAGGAGAAGCAGAGCGCCCAGGCCAAGGTGCTCGCGGCGCAGAAGAAGGACATCCAGGCCAAGATCGCGGTGCTGCGGGCAAAGCGGACCGAACTGTACGGCCGGCCGACCGAGCCGAGCACCACCCATTCGCTGAGCGTGCCGGCCGTCTCCGGTGCGGCCGGGAAGGCCGTGCAGTACGCCGTCGACGCGTACAACCGCGGCGCGATGTACGAGTACGGCGCCGACGGGCCGGACACCTACGACTGCTCCGGACTGACCATGGCCGCCTGGCGCGCGGCCGGCGTATCGCTGCCGCACAACGCCGCCGAGCAGTACTACGCGATCCCGCACATCAGCCGTTCCTCGCTCGCCCCCGGCGACTTGGTGTTCTACCGCAGCCTGGGACACGTGGCGATCTACATCGGCAACGGCCGGATCATCGCGGCCACCAGTTACGGCAACCCGGTGAAGAACGAACCGGTCGACGTCATGACGCCGTACGGCTACGGGCGTCCCTGAGGGCCTCCGACAGCAACGAGGGCCGGTTCCCGATGGGAACCGGCCCTCGGCGCGTATCGGCGAAGGGTTACGCGGCCCGCAGGCCCTCGGCCCGGGCCAGCTCGCGCAGCCGGCCGAGTGCCTGGATCTCCAGCTGGCGGATCCGCTCCCGGGAGAGCGAGAACCGCGACGCGACCTCGGTGAGCGAGTGCTCACGGCCGTCCTCGAGGCCGTACCGGGCGCGCATGATGCCCGCCGAACGGTCGTCGAGGTGGTTGAGCAGCCCCTCGATGCGCTGCCGCTCCAGCGCGGTAAGCACGATCTCCTCGGGCGAGGGGGCGTCGCTGTCGGCGACCAGGTCGCCGAGGTTGGTGTCGCCGTCGTCGCCGACCGGCGTGTCCAGCGACACGGTGTCCTGCGCCCAGCGGGTGAGCTCGTTGACGCGCTCGACGGTCGTGCCCAGTGCCACCGCGATCTGCTCCGGCTCCGGATCCGCGCCGAGCTCGCGGACGAGCTGGCGAGTCACGTTACGCATCCGGTTGACGTCCTCGACCAGGTGCACGGGCAGCCGTACGGTCCGCTCCTGCTGGGCGATCGCCCGACTGATGGCCTGGCGGATCCACCACGTCGCGTACGTCGAGAACTTGTAACCACGCTCGTAGTCGAACTTCTCGACCGCGCGGACCAGGCCGGTGTTCCCCTCCTGGATGAGGTCGAGCATGGGCATACCGGACCGCACGTAGCGTCGCGCGATCGACACGACGAGCCGCAGGTTCGCCCGGATGAAGAGATCCTTGGCCCGCTCACCCTCGACGACCAACCGCTCGAGTTCCTCCCGGCTGACGCCCCGACGGACGTCGCCCAACTCGAGCAGGTGCTCGGCATAGAGGCCCGCCTCGATCGCCTTGGAGAGGTCAACCTCCTTGGCGGCGTCCAACAACGGCGTCCGGGAGATCTCGTGCAGGTAGACTCCGACGAGGTCGCGCTCCTCGGCGACCTCATCAGTCCGCATCACGGTGTTGTTCTCCACGTTGCCCACGGTCCCCTCATTGCCTTCACTATCCCTGTTACGGGCCGTACCTGCGTCCATCAGCCCTCCCCCGCAACGTCCGCAGTACTGCTTCGCGGTGCTGACACCTACACAACAGATGGCACCGTGCATCGATTCCGGCTGCTGAGTCCGAAAGTGTCATGAACGCCTGAGCCCTGGCTGGGAGCCGGATGGACACTTACTGGGGAGACGCTCCCGCCGGGTCGTTCGGCCCACACATCCGACGCTGGACGCGTCCACGTCGCATACCCATCGCAGCCTGAATGACACCATGGCCCCTCATCCGTCACAGCGACGGGCATCACGCTGGGACCTGCGATACTCGTCACTACCCAGTACGGCCGGGTAGCCATTCGGGTTCACCCGGTGCATCGGCCAGTTGTCGCCCGTCTTAACCCAAACCCGGGCGGATTCCACTATCGCGGCCCCGACCGGCTTGGGACCCTTGCCACAATGGGGCACGCCGCTCGCCGGTTCACTCGCCCAGCAGGGTGACCCTCAGCCGGGTGACGCCGAGCCGCGCGTAACCGAAGCGTTCCCGGACTGCTCCCGGATAGTGACGAAAAGCACAGGCTTCGCCCGTCCGCCGACGACAATGGGTCCGAGTGTGAACGAGCCGGGGCTCGGGTAGTCGTTACCGGCACAAGCCGAACAACGACGCAGGGAGAGGCGTTATGCCGCACCGGGTGGACGAGGGGCTGGCCGGCACGCTGAAGCGGGTGGCGGCAGCGCTGAAGCAGTCCGAGATCCCGTTCGCGCTCGGCGGCAGCTTCGCGGTGTACGCGCACGGCGGGCACTCCAGCGACCACGACGTCGACTTCCTGATCCGCGAGCAGGACAAGGAGCGTGCCCTGGCGGAGCTGGCCGCGGTCGGCTTCGCGGTCGAGCAGCCGCCCGAGGACTGGCTCGTGAAGGTCTACGACGACGACGGCCGGATGGTTGACCTGATCTATCGGCCGGTCGAGTCGCCGGTGACCGACGAGACGCTGCACGACACGGACCAGCTGTCCGTGGAAGCGATCTTCATGCCCGTGCTGTCCGCGACCCAGCTGATGATCCACAAGCTGCTCAGCTACACCCAGCATTACTGCGACTTCGCGACCGGACTTCCGGTCGCGCGTTCGTTGCGCGAGCAGATCGATTGGGATCGGGTACGCCGGGACACGGCGCGGTCGCCCTACGCCGAGGCGTTCCTCGTGCTGCTGGACCGACTCGACGTGGTCCCGTTCCCGGGGGACCCCTCACGGGCCGGCGACCGTTCAGGAATTCGGGATGGGGGATGACATGGCACCAGAGCACGACGAATACCTCGAAGCGGAAATCCAGCGCCTGCTCACCGAGCACGGCCGGGTGGCCGAACAGGGCATCACGGTGCACCGGCGCGAGCAGACGCTGATCCTGGGCGGCGAAGTGGAGACCGCGGAACGCCGGGACGAGATCTGCCGGCAGATCACATCCCGGTATCCGGATCTGGAGATCGCGTGCGATATCGGGATCATCCGGGCACAGGCCCCCACCGACGTCGAGGAGATTTCATGATCCGCATCGCCGCGGTCGGCGACGTGCACGTCGACAAGGATGTTCTGGGCCGCTACCGACCCGCGCTCGACCGGCTGCCGGAGGTCGCGGACGTGCTGCTGGTGGCCGGCGACCTCACCCGGCACGGGACGGTCGCGGAAGCGCGCTGCTTCGCGACCGAGTTCGGCGGCCTCGGCGTACCCGTGATCGTGGTCCTCGGCAATCACGACCACCAGAGCGACCAGGAGACGGAGGTCGCGCGGCTGCTCACCGACGAGGGCATCACCGTGCTGGAGGGCTCGGCGACCGTGCTGGAGCTGCACGGTCACCGGTTGGGCGTCGCCGGCGCGAAGGGGTTCGGCGGCGGGTTCGCCGGAGCCTGCGCGAGCAACTTCGGCGAGCGGGAGATGAAGGCGTTCGTGGAGACGACCGAGGCGATCGCCGAGCGACTCGGGGCCGCCCTGCGCGGGGTGGAATGCGACGCGCTGGTGGCGCTGACCCACTACGCGCCGGTGCCGGACACGCTGGCCGGCGAGCCGCTGGAGATCTACCCGTTCCTCGGCTGCTACCAGTTGGGCCGGGCCATCGACTCGGCACCGACCGCGCTGGCCCTGCACGGGCACGCCCATCACGGATCGGAGCGGGGCCGCACGCCGGGCGGGGTGCCGGTGCGGAACGTGGCGCATCCGGTGATCAAGCAGGCGTACAACGTCTACCGGCTGCTGTCCGAGGAGGTCGACGCCGGCCTGGTGGCGGCGTCGCGGACCCGTTGATCAAAGGTTTTCGACGAAGCGGCTCCGGGTACCCGCACGACCATGACGGGAACGCTGCTCTGGATACTCGCCATCCTCCTGGTGATCGCCGGCGTGGTGGCGCTGCTGCGCCGACAGATCATCCTGGGGATCGTACTGATCGTCGTCGGCCTGTTCCTCGGGCCCATCCTCGGGTTGATCAGCGGTTGACCTGACCCCCGGAAGACCGACCAAGCTCCTCGATCCGAGCCGGGATCGTCCGGCCGTGACCCGCTAGGCCCCCGGCGGGTACCGGTCGGGTGATCCCGGTTCTCCTGTCCGCACCGCCACACAGCGCGTGCGACGCCTACCCGCCCACCGATGAGGAAATCGCCGGCGACACGGTCCGCATCGGCGGATCTCCGGCATGCGAGGTGCGGCAGGTGGCCGAGGTTCATCACTTCTCGTACGGGCTGATCAACCCCGTCGCCGCGTACCTGGTCGGCTTCCTCGGCTCGGTCCTGGGAATGCTGGCCACCGGCCGGGCCCGGAACGCGCACACCGCCGGCCGCCGCAACCGTTGGCTGATCATCGCGGCGTTCGCTATCGGCGGCGGCGCGGTGTGGCTCATGCACTTCGCCGCCATGTTCGGCTTCGACGTGCCGGCCAGCCCGGTCCGGTACGACCCGGTGCTGACGCTGGTCAGTCTCGTGGTATCCATCGTCACGGTGGGCATCGGCCTGATGGTCGTCGGGCACGGCCGGCGCGGCCCCGCGCGGATCCTCGCTGCCGGCCTGTTCACCGGCCTGGGCATGGTCTCGATGCACTTCGCCGGTACCGCGGCCATGCACGTGGCGGGCACGATCTCGTACCGGCCCACCCTCGTCGCGGCCTCGGCCGGCATCGCGGTGACCGCCGCCACCGTCGCGTTGTGGTTCATCGCGACGGTTCGGGGCTGGGGCCGGATCCTGGCCGCCTCCGCAGTCATGGGTGTGGCCGTCTGCGGCATGCACTACACCGCCATGGCTGCGATCGAGGTCCATCTCGGTGGCATCGCCCCGGAGTGGGTGCCCGGGCTGCGGCCGCTGGTGCTGATCGTGCCGATCATCGTGGTCACCGCGGTCACCGTGGTCGCGGTGGCGCTGTTCGCGCTGCAGGCGATGACCGAGGAGGAGTTCACCGACGGTGCCGGCATCCCCCGGCGCGGGGTGCACGCCGAGACGGAACACGCCTGGTCGCTCAAGCACGCGTCGATGGCCGCCGTGCGCCGCCCACGGCCGTCGCCACGACCCGCGCCGGCCCGGCCGCCGGCGGACGACGTGCTCCAGGCCACCCCGGGACCCTGAGCCGATGATCGGGCGGGCGATTAGCCTAGGCCCATGTCTTTCGCCGACGAGGCTTGGTGGCGCGACGCCGTCATCTACCAGATCTATCCGCGCTCCTTCGCCGACAGCGACGGCGACGGCATCGGCGACCTGTCCGGGATCACGTCGCGGTTGAGCAGTCTGCGCGACCTGGGCGTGGATGCCGTCTGGCTGTCCCCGTTCTACCCGTCGCCGCAGGCCGACGCCGGGTACGACGTGTCCGACTACCGCGCGGTCGATCCGCTGTTCGGCTCGCTCGGCGACGTGGACAAGCTGATCGCCGAGGCGCACGGGCTGGGCCTGCGAGTGATCGTGGACCTCGTGCCGAACCACACGTCCAGCGCGCACGCCTGGTTCCAGGCCGCGCTGGCGGCCCCGCCGAACACTCCGGAACGCGAGCGGTACATCTTCCGCGACGGGCGCGGCGAGAACGGTGACCAGCCGCCGAACTCGTGGCAGAGCGTCTTCGGCGGCTCGGCCTGGGAACGGGTCACCGAAGAGGACGGGACGCCCGGCCAGTGGTACCTGCATCTGTTCGACGTGAGCCAGCCCGACCTGAACTGGAGCAACCTCGAGGTCCGGGCGGAGTTCGTCGGCATCCTGCGGTTCTGGCTGGACCGGGGCGTCGACGGCTTCCGGGTCGATGTCGCGCACGGGCTGGTCAAGGAGAACACACTCAAGGACTGGACGACCCCCGCCCTGCTCCCCAGCGGGATGGTCGCCGGGGGCTCGCCGCCGATGTGGGACCAGGAAGGCGTCCACGAGATCTACCGGGAGTGGCGCGCGATCGCCAACGAGTACGCCGGCCAGCCGATCCTGGTCGCCGAGGCGTGGGCGAGTTCGCCCGAGCGCCTGGCCCGGTACGTGCGCCCGGACGAGATGCACCAGGCCTTCAACTTCCATTTCCTGGAGGCGCCCTGGTCCCCGGCCGGATTGCGGAGCGTCATCGATATGTCGCTGGCCGCAAACGACGCGGTCGGCGCGACCACCACGTGGGTGCTGTCCAACCACGACGTCGTCCGGCACACGAGCCGGCTGGGCTTCCCGGTCGGTACGCCCCGGCCGCACGGCATCGGCATCGGCGATCCGCAGCCGGACCGGCCGCTGGGGCTGCGCCGGGGCCGGGCGGCCACCCTGCAGATGCTGGCGCTGCGTGGGTCGGCGTACCTCTACCAAGGTGAGGAGCTGGGGTTGCCGGAGGCGACCGAGATCCCGGACGAGTACCGGCAGGACCCGGCGTGGTTCCGGTCCGGGCACGCCGAGCGGGGCCGGGACGGGTGCCGCGTACCGATCCCGTGGGAGGCCGGCGCCCCGTCGTACGGGTTCGGGCCGTCGACCGCGAGCTGGCTGCCTCAGCCGCCGGACTGGGCCGAGTTCGCCCTGGACCGGCAGCGCGGGGTGGCCGGTTCGACGTACGAGCTGTACCGATCGGCGCTGCGGCTACGACGCGAGCTCGGCCTTGGCCGCAACGCCGTGGACTGGCTGGACACCGCGGACAGGGTTCTGGCCTTCCGATCCGGTGAGGTGCTGGTGCTGACCAACTACGGGCCTACCCCGGTCGATCTGCCGGCCGGCGCGACCGTACTGATCAGCAGCGAGCCGCTGGACGCCGACGGCCGCGTACCGCAGGACGTCACGGTCTGGGCTCGCTGATCTTCTCGGCCGACGCGCGCGCCGCCAGCAGCGCGGCGTGCGTGTCGGCCATGTCCCGGGCGACCGTGCGCGAGGCGAGCCAGAACATCACGCCGGTGGGCAGGAAGAACACCTGGAAGGCGGCCAGCCCCACGGCGTAGTTCAGCGGCGGCGGGAACGCCGTAGCCAGCGCGCGGAAGGCGACCCCGACCAGCGCGTTTCCGCTGGCCCGGCCGACGCCGTTGACCAGGTTGCCGAGGCTGTAGACGGTGCCGCGATGCTCGGGCGGGTTCACGTCGGCGATCATCGCGAACCAGTTGGGCGAGTTGGCCGAGGTGAGTGCGAGCGCGACGACCGAGGTCGCCAGGCACGCCGCGACGGTCGGCTCGGTCACCACGTTGGCGAGCACGGCGCGGATGATGGTCGCGCCGCCGGCGCCGTCCGGCACTCTGATCCGCATCGGGACGAAGAACAGAATCACATACAGGGGTACGGCGGATAGCACCCCGATCGCCGCGACGAGAGCACGGCCCCTCGGGGTACGTCGTTGCAGCCGGTCGCCGGCCAGCCCGCCCAGGATGGACAGTGCGCCGCCGAGCTGGAACAGGGTGGCGAACACGCTGCCCACCACGACCGCGGTGCCGGTGCTGTAGCCCTGCGCCTCGGCCCGGGCCCGGAACAGCACCGGCAGCCAGACCAGCGACCCGAACGCCACCTGCGCGGAGAGGCCCTGCAGGATCAGCCACACGTTGGTGCGGCGGCGCAGGATCGCCGGCAGGTCGTCGCGGTGGATCCGTTCGTCGTAGACCACGCCGGCCAGTTCCGGCTGGCTGTCGCCGCGCGGTACGTCGTACGTGAACAGGTAGGCGAGCGTGGCCACCAGGCCCACGGCCGACACGACGAGGAACGGTTCCCGCCAGTCGGCGTGCCCGAGCAGGCCGCCCAGCAGGGTCCCGGACAGCGTGCCGACGCCCTGGGACAGACCCCAGAAGCTCATCGCCAGACCCCGTCGCCGGGGCGAGATCAGGTCGCTGACCACCGCGAAGCTGACCGAGGCCACCGCGCCGAGGCCGAACGCGGCCAGGATCTGCGACAGCAGGAACGCCGGATAGCCGCCGGACAGCCCGGACCAGGCCGTGCCGGCGATCCAGATCAGGGTGCCGGCGACCAGCACGGGCTTGCGGTTCGTGCGGTCGCCGGCGTAGGCGAAGCCGATCGACGCCACCGCGCTGATCAGGAACATGAACGTGGTGGCCAGCGCGATCACGCCCTCGGCGACGCCGAACGTGTCCGCGAGACTGCCGTACAGCGGGGGCACGATGCCGATCGCCACGTTGTCCAGCGACGCGAGGATGATGAACACCACCACGCTGTACACGCGGTGCGGTGCGCTGCCCCTGATCGTCACGCGGACGAATTTAGCTGGGCACCCGGTCGATCACGGCGTCGCGGGCGGCCGCGTACTGCTCGCGGATCAGCGGCACGCTCTCGTCCTCGTACACCTCGGGGGTCTCCGCCGACCACGTGGGCGGCGCGTCCCCGCCCACGGTGACCCACGCGGCCTGCCGTGCCGCGCCGTCCGCGACGTACTCCCCCGCCGGGGGTACCAGCACCGGCAACCCGAACAGGGCCGGGGCGATCCGGCGCACCGCCTCGCTGCGGGCGCCGCCGCCGACCAGGACGATCCGCCGGGCCTGTGCACCATGCGCGACCAGGGCGTCCAGCCCGTCGGCGAGCGCGCAGAGCATGCCCTCGACGGCCGCCCGGGCCATGTGCGCCGGGTCCGAGGTACGCAGGGTCAGGCCGTGGATGGCGCCGGTGGCGTTCGGCCGGTTCGGGGTGCGTTCCCCTTCCATGTACGGGACGAGCACGAGCCCGTCCGCACCGGCCGGCGCCGACAACGCCAGCCGGGACAGCTCCTGGTGGTCGACGCCGAGGATCCGCGTCGCCGCGTCCAGCACCCGGGCCGCGTTGAGCGTGACCACGATCGGCAGGAACCGGCCGGTGCAGTCGGCGAACCCGGCCACCGTGCCGCTCGGGTCGCGCGGGGCCACGTCGGTGGAGACGAAGACCGTGCCCGACGTACCGATGGAGACCACCACATCGCCGGGCAGCGCACCCGCGCCCATCCCGGCCGCCGCGTTGTCCCCGGCGCCGGGGCCGAGCGGCGCACCGTTCGGCAGCATGCCGGCGACACCGGTCGGGCCGAGCACCTCGGGCACCACGAGATCGCGGCCGAAGCCGAGTTCGAGCAGGTCGGGGCGGTACGCGTTGGTGACGGCCGACCAGTAGAGGGTGCCGCTGGCGTCGCTGCGGTCGGTGCGCAGTGCGTCCAGCCCGCCGGCACCGGCCAGCTTCCAGGTGAGCCAGTCGTGCGGCAGGCAGACCGCGGCGACCCGGTCGGCGTTGGCCGGCTCGGCCCGGGCCAGCCAGCGCAGCTTGGTCAACGTGAAACTGGCCACCGGCACGATGCCGACGGCGTCCACCCACGCCTGCCGCCCGGCGTCACCGCCGCCCAGGTCGTCGATGAGGTCGGCGGCCGCGCCGGCGCTCCGCGTGTCGTTCCACAGCAGCGCCGGGCGGACCACCTGGCCGTTCTCGTCGAGCACGACCATGCCGTGCTGCTGACCGGCGACCGCCGCGGCGGCCACGTCGTCCAATCCACCGGCCTCCTCGATCGCGCTGGTCAGCGCCGACCACCAGGCGTCCGGATGCACCTCCGTACCGTCCGGATGGGTCGCGCGGCCCTGCCGGACCAGCTTTCCGGTCTCCGCGTCGCGGATCACCACCTTGCAGGACTGCGTGGACGAATCGATCCCGGCAACCAGACTCATGGCCTCATCCTGCCCTGTGGGTCAGCGGGCGCGCAGCACGTGGTCGATGGCGAGCTGGTGCAGCCGGACGAAGCCGTAACCGGGCGCGCCGGCCGCCTCCGCGTCGAAGTCCTCGAAGGCACTGCGGTCGGCGAGGAAGTCGGCGTGCGTCTCGCCCGGGTTCAGCGTCGGCGTCTCCAGATCGAGGACCTTGGCGGCGCGGACCGCCTCCTGCACCTCCGGGTCCGCGCGGAACTCCTGCGCCCGCTCCTTGAGCAGCAGGTACATCCGCATGTTCGCGGCGGCCGACTCCCACACGCCGGCGAAGTCCTCGGTGCGCGACGGCTTGTAGTCGAAGTGGCGGGGACCGTCGTAGCTCGGGCCGCCCCCGATCCCACCGTTCTCCAGCAGGTCGACCAGGGCGAACGCGTTGAGCAGGTCGCCGTGGCCGAACACCAGGTCCTGGTCGAACTTGGGACCGTGCTGGCCGTTGAGGTCGATGTGGAACAGCTTGCGGTGCCACAGCGCCTGGGCAATGCCGTGCGCGAAGTTGAGGTTCGACATCTGCTCGTGACCGACCTCGGGGTTCACGCCGAACAGTTCGCTGTGCGGCAGGCTGGCGACGAAGGCGAGCGCGTGCCCGACGGTCGGCAGCAGGATGTCGCCACGCGGCTCGTTCGGCTTGGGCTCGATGGCGAAGCGGAGCCCGTAGTTCTGGGCGATCGAGTACTCGGCGATGAACGCCAGGCCCTCGGCGTACCGGTCGAGCGCGGCCTGCACGTCCTTGGCCACGTCGTACTCCGAGCCCTCCCGGCCACCCCAGAGCACGAGGGTCTCGGCACCCAGCTCGGCGGCAAGTTCCATGTTCCGCATGACCTTGCGCAGCGCGTACCGCCGGACGGACCGGTCGTTGCTGGTGAAGCCGCCGTCCTTGAACACCGGGTGGGTGAACAGGTTCGTGGTGATCATGGGGACGGTCATGCCGGTCTCGTCCAGCGCCTTCTTGAACCCGGCGATGATGCCGCCCCGGGTGTGCGCGTCCGAGCCGAACGGCACCA
>Ga0081539_10003234_pt1 | contig 20533 bp, 12 predicted proteins | sample TabmetS4T2R2_FD_71023 | JGI IMG/M metagenome (GOLD analysis project Ga0081539, IMG submission 71023) | Tabebuia heterophylla rhizosphere microbial communities from the University of Puerto Rico - S4T2R2 | ecosystem: Host-associated > Plants > Roots > Rhizosphere ...
CGACCAGCCGCACTTCACCCATCTCCATGACAATCCGACCTACATCCGGCCGGAGGATCGGCCGCAGGTGGCGGAAGTGCTCGACTGGCTGATCGAGAAGCAGAAGTCCGGTTACACGATGACGAATTCCACGGTACGTCTGCGTGAGATGAAGGACTTCATGCACGAGGACCTGGAGCCGTGGAACTGCCGCGCCGGGCAGAACACGCTCATCATCCGCGTCGACGGCACGCTGGCGCCCTGCTTCCCGATGTACTCGGCGACGCACGACTGGGGTGTGGTCGCGTCACCGAAGTTCGAGCGGAAGCAGCTGACCGAGATGAAGAGCGACTGTCAGAAGCACTGCTTCTCGACGCTCAACCACATCGTCGGCTGGTGCTACAACGACAAGCGTGTGCTCGGCTTCATCGCCAAGCAGGCCAGGCACGGATTCCAAGGGGTCAAGGGCCAGGTCGGCGAGGATTTTTAGGCCGTCGTGTCCGGCTTCAGCCGGATGCGAATGCGGCGCGGACCTTCATGGTCCGCGTCACGGAGGCACCGAGACACGGAGGCGAAAGCCTCGGTGCCCTCTGTGCCTTTTTGATGTACGGTAGGGCCCCATGAACAAACTCGCAGCGTTCGCAATCACTGCGCTTGTCCTTGCGGGATGCGCAACGCCTTCTCCGGAACGGCAGGCCATCGATGCCGCGGCCGCCGCGCTCGGTGGAGCGGATCGCATCAACTCGCTGAAGGTGCTCACGATTCAAGGATCGGGAGTCGCCCCGCTGATTGGGCAGAACCGGATGCCGGACGACGAACTGCCTGTCTGGAAAGTCAGCGAATACACGCGGACCACCGATCTGGCGCAGCGGCGCACGCGCGTTCGCCAACTCCGCGAAGCGCAGTTCCTGTTCGCCGGCGAGACCGTCCAGCGGCAGACGCAGGGGCTCGACGGCAACGTCGCCTACAACGTTGGCGGCGACGGATCGGCGACCCGCGCGACCGACGCGGCAGCTCGCGATCGTCGAAGCGAGCTGCTTCACCATCCCGTCACCGCTGTCCGCGCCGCACTTGGGTCCGGCGCGATGCTGTCCAACGTTCGCACCGACGCAGGGATGCAGCTCGTCGACATCACGACGGCAGACGGGGACAAGGTGACGCTCGGCCTCGATGCCGGCACGCATCTGCCGGCGAGCGTGACGTCGACGGCCGACAACGCGAACATGGGCGACGTCACGGTTGCCACGACGTTTTCCGACTACGAAGACGTGAACGGCGTGAAGCTGCCGCGTCACTTGACGACACGGATGGACAAGTACGTCCAGCTCGATCTTCAGGTCTCGAAGAATGCCGTCGACGGCGATGCCGCCGATCTGGCCATTCCAGAAGCGGTGAAATCAGCGCCAGCTCCGACGCCGCCGGCGGTCGTCGTGACTGCCGAACCAATCGACAAGGGAATATGGTGGCTCGCCGGGTCAGGCAATCACCGCAGCATCGTCTTCGAGTTCGACGATCACCTGGTGCTCTACGAAGTGCCTCTGAACGAAGCGCGATCCAAAGCGGTGATCGACAAGGCGCGCACGCTGAGCGCGAAGCCGTTGACGATGGCGATCGTGTCGCATCATCACTTCGATCATTCGGGAGGGTTGCGCGTTGCGGTGGCCGAGGGATTGACGATCGTCACGCAGCGGTCCAACGAGGCGTTCTTCAAGGATCTGCTGGCGCGGAAGCACACGATCGTGCCCGATGCGCTGCAGAAGATGCCTCGCGAGGCGATGTTCCAGTTCGTCGACGACCAGGCGACGCTGAAGGATGCGGCGATGGAGGTGCAGCTCTATCACCTGATCGACAATCCGCGAGAGGGCACCAACCTGATTGCCTACCTGCCGAAGCAGCGGATCCTGGTGCAGGCGGACCTGTATGACAGCACGTGGCTGCAGCATCCGTGGGGCGACAACGTGCTCGCCAACCTCGCACGACGCAACCTGAAGGTGGACCGCGACGTGCCGGTGCACGGCGGTGTCGAGCCGTTCCCGCAGATGGTGAAGACCATCAAGGCACACCAGGCGGCGCCGGGCACCAAGTGAGCGGGATGGTCGTCGCCACAGAATCCGGACCCGTGGACTACACGACGCTGTCGCTCGCTGCGGTGACGAGTGGCTTGAACGACGTCGCTCGAGATGCGGAGGCCATGTTCGCCGGTCTCACGCCGGGTCAGTTGAATTCAATTGGTCTCCGCCGTGCTTTCCGCCGGCTCGATCTTCAGCAGCGCTGAATCGTTCTCCTCGGTCAGAACGTAGAGCAACCCATCCGGGCCCTGGCGCACATCGCGGATCCGCTGATGCAGATCGCGAAGCAGCGCTTCTTCACGCAGCAATTCCCACTTCTCATTGAAGACAAGACGCTTCAACTGACCCGTCGGCGAGAACTCGCCTTCGCGCAGGCCGCCGACGAAGAGATTGCGCTTCCAGTTCGGCAGCGTGTCGCCCATGTAGAACGCGGTCCCCGACGGAGAGATCGCCGGCGTCCAGAACCAGATCGGCTCCTCGAATCCGCGGCCCTTGTGGTCGGCGTCGTAGCGCGGCCCCAGATAGTTGCGTCCGTAGCTCGCCATCGGCCAGCCGTAGTTCTTGCCGGCGCGGACGATGTTGATCTCGTCTCCGCCGTTGGGACCGATCTCGGTCACCCACAGCTCTTTCGTTTCGGGATTGGTCGCCATGCCGAGGACGTTGCGGAACCCGAGTGCCCACACATACGGCTTGGCGTCCTTCTGGGCGACGAATGGGTTGTCAGCCGCCACGCTCCCGTCGTCGCGCATGCGGATGATCTTGCCGGCGTAGTCGTCCTTGTGCTGCGCGCGCATCAGGCTGACGTCGGGACCGGTGCCCGGATTGCCGATCGACATGTAGAGCATGCCGTCGGATCCGAACAGAATCCGACTGACTTCCGTGTCGACGTCATCGGAGAGGAAGATCTCCTTGATGTCGGTGAGCGTCTTGCCGTCCCATGTGCCGCGGCCGAGCGCGCTGCTGGCCAGGTTGTTCCCGATCGGCTTGTGGTACGCGAAGTAGACCCAGTGGTTCTGCGCGAAGTTGGGATGCAGGGCGAGATCCATGAGGCCGGCTTCGGTGCCGCGGTAGATCATCGGCGGCAGGCCTTCGATTGAGTTCGGTTCCAGTACGCCGTTGCGGATGACGCGCAACTTGCCGACGCGCTCGGTGACCAGGATGACGCCGTCCGGCAGAAACGCGAACGCATAGGGGTGCGAGATGCCTCGCGCGACGATTGACACGCGGATGTCGGCTTCCGTCGTGTGGAAGGTCCACGGACCTTCACCCAGTGGCGGCGAGGGCAGCAGACGTGGGCCGCGCGGGATGGTAGGCCCCAGGTCGCGCTTGGTCGGATAGGGATACGTCTTCTGCTGAGCGGTGCCGACCGCGACGGATGCGACAAGGGCGATCATGACGGCTGCCATCGTGTGCTTCATGCAAGAGCTCTCCGATCGGCAACTATAACAGCCCGGCGTATACTCACGTTCGATGCGGCGCGCTCCACCTGTCTCGCCGTAGCCTTGGCGAAGGCGGATAGTCCGCGACAAGGAGAAGGCTTCTTCGATGGTTCGCACACGATTCGTAATGACGACGATTCTTCTCGCGGCCGCTTCTGCGATTCTGCCGGCCGCTATCACCGATCCTGTGCGCACTGACGCCGGGCTGATCTCCGGAACGACCCAGGAAGGCGTCCGCGTCTACAAGGGCATTCCGTTCGGCGCACCTCCCGTCGGCGCGCTGCGCTGGAAAGACCCTCAGCCGGTCGCGAAATGGGAGGGTGTGCGGAAGGCGGATCAATACGGGAACGTCTGCGTTCAGCCGCATCAGCCGAATCGCAAACCGAACAACGTATCGGTGGACTTGCCCGACTCGCCGAAGATGAGCGAGGACTGCCTCTATCTGAACGTGTGGACCGATGCGAGGTCCGACTCCGAGAAGCGGCCGGTGATGGTGTGGATCTTTGGCGGCGCATACTCGGAAGGCGCCGGCTCGAGCCCGCACAACGAGGGTTGGGCGCTCGCGAAGAAGGGCGTCGTGGTGGTTACGTTGAACTACCGCCTGGGTGGGTTCGGATTCTTCTCGCACCCGGAGCTCGACAAAGAGTCGCCACACAACGCGTCGGGCAACCAGGCGGTCGCCGATTGCATCGCGGCGCTGCAATGGGTGCAGCGGAACATCGCCGCCTTCGGTGGTGACCCGAAGAACGTCACCATCTTCGGCGAATCGGCGGGCGCCGCGTTGTCGGCCGGTCTCGTCGGGACGCCGATGGCCAAAGGGCTGTTTCAGCGCGCGATCTCCGAAAGTGGCGCGTGGATGGGGCTGAGCATGGCGCCCATGCGCACGCGCGAACAGGCGGAGCAGCCCGCACCGGGCCGCGGCGGCGCAGCGCCGACGCCGATCCCTTCGCTGGCGACCCTGCGCGCCATGTCCACGGACGAAATCGCCAAGACAGTTCGCGGCGCCGGCATGATTGCCGACGGTTATTGGATTCCCGAGGACGAGTCGCTCACGTTCGCCGAAGGCCGGCAGAACGCCGTCGACGTTCTGATCGGATCCAACAAGGACGAGGGCGCGTTCGTCCCGCAGGGCCCGACGGCCCAGCAATGGATTCAGCGCGTGAAATTCACATGGGGCGATCTCGCCGATGACTATCTGAAGCTGTATCCCGCCGGCACCGACGCCGAAGCAGCCAAGTCGTCCGAGATGGCGTTCCGCGACGACATGTTCTGGCACATGCGCATCTACGCCGTCGCGCAGGCTAGGCTCGGAAAGAAGGCCTGGCAGTATTTCTTCACCTACGAGCCGCCGCCGATGGCCGGCATGCGGGACATGCACGCGGTCCACACCGCCGAGATTCCGTACGTCTTCAACAACCTGAAGCCGCCGCGGGTCTATCCCGACAACAGCGACCCGGACATCGTGTCGAAGTCGAAGAGCGACATCGAGTTCGCCGATCAAGTCTCGTCGTACTGGGTGAACTTCGCGCGCAGCGGCGATCCGAACGGCAAGGGGCTGCCGAAGTGGCCGCAGTTCAAGGACAAGGCGACGGGCAAGCCGATGATCCTCGGTCCTGCCGCGGAGGCACCGGATGCGGCACGCATGGCGATATACGACAAACGCTACGAACGCCAGCTGGCAACGCTGAAGAAGACCACCGGGACGCGTTGATCATGATGCGCGCGATTGATGGCGTGACCAACTACTTCGCGCAAATCCTTCCTCGACGAACCTCCACCTCGCGTTGAGCGGTCAGTTCTTCTCGCGCCATCGGTAGCGCGGACCTTGTCGGGTTCGCGTCTGCCCACCGACGAGAAGCGCTTACCCGCCGCTCGTGGCCGCATGAGTAGTTTGTGCTTCGATCGCCAGCAGGTTGCGCGCGCCAGCTCGCGCTGACTGTCGAAGATCCGTACATTCAGCTCGATTTCGTCGCGTCAGCGATACACCGCCGCCTGTCGAGGCGCTTGGCGTGGCGGTTGCTGTAGCTCCGCGCGGGTCACACAACTCACTTCTGCGCCGCACTCTCTATCGCACTGGCACCTGCGGGGCGTGTTTCGTGGTCATGACCACGTGGAGATGCGATGCGGAGCTTCGTTCGCACGGTCGATCAGACGCAGGGTTGGTCTTGGGCACGGATTCGCCGTTCCGCAGCGGTAGCCATGTTGATCCTGCTTGGCGTCACCCCGCGGGCGCAGGCGTGGACCGTTTCGCTCACGGTGAACAAACCATCGCCACAGCCTGTCGGCACGCAGATCACGTTGACGGCGACCACGGCGGGTGCATGGGGCACACCGACGTACACCTTTCTCGCGTCGACCAATAACGGTTCCACCTGGTCCACGCTGCGGCCGTCGGGACCAGGCAACCAGTTCGTGTGGACGCCGTCCGAAGTGCGCAACAACTGGCTGATCGTTGTACAGGCGTCCATCACAGAGTGCGATCCGGCCGATCCGACAAACTGTTCCACCGACAGCGCGACAAGCCCGCGCATCCCGTTCTCCACCGATACTGCGGTTGCTGGCGTCACGCTCAGCGCCAATCGCGTGTCCGGCCAGCCGCTGCCGACGACCGTGACCTGGACGGCGTCCCCGTCCGGCGGCTACCCGCCGGTCAGCTTCAAGTGGCTGCAGTCGATGGATGGCGGAGCGACGTGGACCACGCTGCGAAACTGGACGTCCAACGCCAATCAGTACGTCTGGACGCCGCCGCAAGCCGGCACGCTGTACTTGATTCGCGTGGCCGCGCGAAGCGCGCTCAGCACCAATCCCGACGGCGACGCGAATACGACGACGGAGTTTCTGATCACCGGCCCAGCGATGAGCAATCTCACGCTGACACCCGACCGAACGTTGCCCCAGCCAGCCGGCACCGCGATCACGTGGACGGCTGCAGTGACCGGCGGAATTCGGCCATACATATTCGGTTGGCAGATCTGGACGAACGGATCCTGGACGTCGCCGGTCATGACCTCCAGCAATCGATTCACCTGGACGCCGCCCGCCGCAAACGCCGACTACCAGATCTCAGTGTCGGTGTGGAGTGCCACGGACTCGCCCGAGGACGAACCCGCCGAACGCTCGTTGATCGTTCCGTTTTCGACGCGGACGACGGTCACATCCCTGACCGTCGCGCCAGACAAACCGTCGGGCCAGCCGCTGGGGACGGCCATCGTGTGGACGGCGACACCGACCGGTGGCACGGCGCCGATCAGTTACAAGTGGCGCATTTCGATTGATGGCGGGGCGACGTGGACAACCGGACAGGATTGGACGGCTGGTGCGAATCGCTTCACGTGGACGCCGTCGGTCGCCACCTCGTTGATTCGAGTGTCGGCGGCGGCCCGCAGCGCTGGCAGTACGAGCGCGCAGGGCGAGGCCACGGTCATCTCAGCCAACTTCACGATCGTCGGCCCTCCGGTGTCGTCGATGACGTTGACGCCGAACAAGGCATCGCCGCAAGCGCCAGGAACTGCGATTACGTGGACGGCGGCGGCGATCGGCGGCACCGCACCGATCTACTACTACTGGACGTGGACGGACGGAAACGGCGGCAATTGGGGTGAGCGCGACTGGTCGACGAGCAACCAGTTGGTATGGACACCGTCTGCCGTCAGCGCGAACTGGATCGTCACGGTGGCGGCCGCAAGCGCCAATGCGGACCTGACAGCGATCACGTACGGCTCGCAGAATCCCGAAGCGACGGCGGCCGCTGTCTTCTCCACAGCCAGCACAGTGCTCAGGGTCGCTCTGACCGCCGATCGTTCGTCCGGACAGCCACTCGGCACGACGGTCAATTGGACGGCGACGCCCACCGGCGGCACGGCGCCCTTCAGCTACAGGTGGATGGTGTCGTCCGATGACGGCGTGTCGTGGACGCTGCTCCAGGACTGGACGACGAACGCCAACCGGTTTCCGTGGACACCAACGGTGGCGACCAGCCGGTATCAGATCGGCGTGTGGGTGCGGAGCGCCGGCAGTACAAACGTCAACGGAGAAGCGACGAATGCGCGCTGGTTCGTCATCTCGGATGGCGCGGTCCGCTCCCTGATGCTGAGTGCGAACAGGCCATCGCCACAGGTCACCGGCACACCGATCGCCTTCACGGCGACACCGGCCGGCGGTACCGCGCCGATCTACTACGAGTGGCTGATCTCGTCGACCAACGGTGGCGCGTGGGCGCCGCTTCGAGAGTTGAGCACGAGTAATCAACTGGTCTGGACGCCGCAGGACGCGGGCAGCGCGTACCGCATTCTGGTCAATGCCTGGAGCTACGATGCGGACTTCGACGACAGCGCGCAGGCGACAGCCGTCGTCAACTACGTCATCACTCCGCGGATCAGTGGACTGACGCTCACGGCAAGCAGGCGGTCGCCGCAACCGGTCAATACCGCGATCACGTGGACGGCCGCGGTCAGCGGGGGGACGCCGCCTGTCAGTTATCGCTGGAAGTTGTCGACGGATGCCGGCACCACGTGGACGCTGCTCCAGGATTGGACCGCCAACGCGACGCAGCGCGCGTGGACGCCGACCGCCATCAGTGCGAAGTACCTCTTCATGGTATCGGCGCGGAGCGTCAGCAACGCCGATCCTGATGGCGAGTCGACGGCGTACGCCAGCTTTGTCGTCACCAACGCCTCCGGTGCCTTGGTGACGGACACCTTCAACTCGTCCAACGGCACGCTGCTGCGGAATCGGACGCCGGAGGTGACGCCACCTGGGATGACGTGGACCATCACTGGTTCGGGCGACCCGACGATCCAGAGCAAACAAGCCAAACCGAGCACCGGCGGCGGCTACCAGTTCGCGTCCGTCAATCCCGGTCTCGCCGATGCGATCGTCGCCGTGGACGTCATCGTCGGATCGTCGACACGCTGGGGCGGCTTGGTCCTTCGTCTGGCCGACATCAACAACTTCCTCGTGGTGCGGTACGCCTCGAATCTGCAGCTGACCCAGGTACAAGCCGGACAGAGTACCGACCTGGCGTACTCGACTCCGCCCACGGCGGCCAACGGCTCATCGCATCGACTGGAGGCTCGGCTGCAGGACGACCGCGTCCGCGTCTATTGGGACGGCCTGTTCCAGTTCGAGAAGACGACGACGTTCCAGCAGGGAATCACGCGCCACGGCCTCGCCTGGAATCTCTCGAGCAGCACCACGACATTGTTCGACAACTTCGATCTGCGTCCTGCCACGATTGTCATCACGGGTCCTGGAGACCGGACGGACTTCGAAGAAACGAACATCACGGCGCAAATCAGCGCCACCGATTCTCAGGCTGCGACGCTGACGTACAGCGCCACGGGCCTGCCACCGGAGCTGACGGTCGACGCATCGACGGGCGCGATCTCTGGATATCTGACCGCAGCAGCCGCCGGCCCACGTACGGTCACGCTGCGCGCCAGTGCGGGGTCACGGTTTGCCGAGCGAACGATGCAGTGGCTGGTGCTGTGCCCGGCCAACGACTACGCGTTGTATCCATACACGTTGACGCTGCCATCCGGAAATGGGTCGGCCGAGTTCTGGGTCCTCGCGCCGGCGGAATGCCCGTGGCAGGCGGTGAGTCAGAACGCGTTCATCACCGTCGATTCGAGTGTGCAGCACGGCACCAAGCCCGTGCAGGTCGCGTGGCCCAACAACAATCCGGGCGCGATGCCTGCCGTCGGATCGGTGAAAGTCGCCGGCCGCACGGTGATCGTGTCGAAAGCGGGCACCGAGCGATTCGAGTGTCGCGTCTACTTCTCGCCTGTGCGGCTCGATTTCAACGCGGATGGCGGATCGAGCACCGTGACCTTCGCGCCAGCTGACCCCTGCCAGGTGCTGATCGCGAGCGAAGCGCCGTGGATCCACGTCTTCGGACGAACCGACGGATTCGGTTCCGGCAGTATTACGGTGTCAGTGGATCGGAACCTCACCGGCTCGTCGCGCACCGGAGCGGTCGCGATCGCGAGCACGGAAATCGTCGTCGATCAGGTTGGCGACCAGTGCACCTTCGACGTCGAGCACTACTACTTCGATGTGACCGCCGACCCGGAAAGCCACGACGTGCAGGTGTACGCGCCGAACGGGTGCGGATGGGACGCCTGGAGCAACAACAACTTCATACACATCACCGAGTGGTATCCGTCGAACAACCCCGCGGGGAACGGACACATCCGGTTTTCGATCGAGAACAACCCGAGCCTCGATCCGCGGATCGGCACGCTGACGATAGCCGGCCGTGTCGTCACGATCTTTCAGCATGGGATCGCCGGGCAACCGCACGAGGACGTGCAGTATTACCACCTGGACGCCATCGGCTCGGTGCGGATGATTACCGACACCAGCGCCGCGGTGGTGTCGCGGCACGACTACCTGCCATTCGGCACCGAGTGGTCGCCACCCGCGTCGTCAGCGTCCCTGCGATTTGCAGGGAAGGAGCGCGACGCGACGACAGGTTACTTGTCGTGGGGTGCGGTCGATAACTTCGGTGCCCGGTACTACGCTGCGGGCACTGGCCGCTTCATCTCCGTGGATCCACTACTCGATGCCAGCCAGGCGATGATCGAGCCGCAGCGTTGGAATCGGTACACGTACGCGCTGAACAATCCGTTGCGCAAGGTAGATCCGGATGGGCGAGATACGCTGGACCTCGCAATCGGGTTCGCACAAGGCATCGCCGGCAATGTCATCGGCACTGTAAAGGGAATAGTCACAACCCCATATGCGCTCGCGACCGACTTCCAGGGCACGGTCAGTGAGGCGACCGCCGCCGTTTCGGACCACTTGCGCCTACTGCGAGTTGGCGTGAAGAACCCATCTCTCGTATGGGATGCCTACGCTGGCTTGGCTCTAAGTCAGAACGATGCCGATCAGCGGATGCTGGGCGCAATAATCGGCGGCGCAACCGCCACGACGGGATTCGCCCTTGCGAGTGCGGGGACAGCGGCCGAACGAACGTCCGTCACGGTCGTGCACTACACCGACGCCGCCGGAAAAGCTTCAATCGAGGCGTCTCGCCAACTTCGTGCAGGGACATGGGTTACCAAACCTGGTGAAGTATCGGGTCTTAACGCGGCCCAGATCGAGTCGAAGCTCGAGATAAGGCCGGGAAGAGGTCAGTATTCCGCAACAGCGAAGGTCAAACGCCGTGACTTGTACGTGCCGTCGAATGGACCAAGAACATCTGAGGGCGCTTGGCAGCGTAGGCTCAAAAGCCCATGCGAAATCCCTGACGGTGGTTGCGTGCAGACACCAGATTGAGAGAGATGACGATGGGCGCACACAACGGGCAATACCAAGAAGACTTTCCAGTTGGAACGATCGTCCGTATTCGCGACCGCGACGTACTCGAGGCGTTCATGCGGGAATGGCGATGGCATCATCCGCTGACCGCCGAACAACTGCGTTTTGCGGGACAGGCCGCCGCGGTGAAGGACGTGAGCTTTTATCACGGCGGCGACGAATTGTATGAACTTGATGGCATACCCGGTACGTGGCACGAGCAGTGTCTCGACCGTACCGAATCGGAGTAACCATGCCTAATGGCAACCGAGACCAATCACGCCCGCGCGTGAGTTCCCTCATGATCCTGACGGCGTTGGCATGGACCGTATGCGTCAGCCCAGTGAGCGCGCAAACCGGATCTGCGCCTTCGCACACCGGCTTTCATCCAAATCGGGACTACTTGGCTTTCCAACCATTTGAAGCGATCGATACAGCTACAGGTAATCTCATTTTGCGCTTCGAGGACCTCGTCCTGCCTGGAAACGCTGGTTTCGATTTGCGCGTCGAGCGAGCCTACAACGCCTATACACGTCACTGGGGATTCGGCATCTCGGGTGTACCGCTGCGAGTGATCCAACCGGCCATTCCGCCATTGCAAACCATCACAGACACGATTGAAGGAAATCGACAGTGGACGCCGGCGTTCGTGATGCCTGATGGAGCCGAAATCAAGACGACGTTCATGCAGACGCCGTATGCGTTGGATGTGAACACGACGAATTGGGTGTCGTCGCCGGAGTTCTGGAAGTATCACCGAGGTACACGCACCCTGTATCTTCCCGACGGCCGCGTGGCGCAGTACGACGCCACGGGGCGGCTGCAGAGTGTTCGCGACCCGTTCGGGAACTCGCTCGTCTTCTCGTATGGCAACGACACGCTGCTGGTGTCGCAGTCGCTCTCCGCAACAGAAAGCCGGCAAGTGCTGTTCAAGATGGATTTCAGCACCTGGTTGCCGAAGCAAATGAGCTATGACCAATTCGACTGGATATACGAGTACGAAACGACGAACACCGCGCCGGGTCGCCTGAGGGCGTTCCGTCAGCCGGCAGGAGGGGCTTGGGAGTTCACGTACGAGAACCGGCAGGACAGCAACGTTCTGACGAGCGTGACCACGCCACAGGGCGGCCAGATTCGGTACGACTACGAGTTCAGGAGTTTTCAGACGGGGCCCAATCCCTTCGTTGACCGTGAGGACGTCTATGTTCTGACGTCGCGAACCGTGTCGGGGCGTGATGTGACTGCGGGCACGTGGGATATGGACTACAACGTGCTGCCGGGCGGCGTTGTGTCGGGGATGGTCGTGACCCTGCCGTCTGGCGTTCACGTCAGCTACACGTACCAGGTGACGGGCGGCTTCTCGGGTTCGTTGGTGCTGTCGGGCGCGTGGCGGTTGATTGAGGTCGATGTGTGGGCACCAGGCCCGATCGGCGGCTCACCACTCGAACAGGTCTCGCTGTCGTACCAGGACCTGTACGCCGCGCGCCCAGACAAACCGTGGGTCGTGCCGCAGGTCAGCATTCGCGCCACGACGCGCGGTGGGCGGACGTATACGGTCCAGAACCTGTACTCCGGCGATGTCAGCACGTTCCACCAGTACCATCGACCGTACCGCGTTACTGAAACGGGCGCCCAGGGCGAGCTCACTCGAACGACGAGTCTGACGTATCAACCGGTCAGTCCTTCGCCCTACATCGTCGGGCTCGTGACCGATGAGCAGGTAACAGTAGGTGGCCAGACCGTCGTCCGCTCATGGCGATACGACCCGACCACCGGCTTCCGCACATCGGAGACCGCTTACGGCATTTCAACGGCCTTTACGACCCTGGCCAGTACCTTCGGCAATGTGAACACAGCCACCCGGAACGGGCATACCACGTCCTACAAGTACCGCTTCGGCCAGATCAGCGAGATCCATACGCCGGAGCACACGACGACTCGGGACGTCAACCCCGACGGGACAATCGCTTCGGACACGCAAGGCGGCCGAAGAACGACATACCGCTATGACGCGCTCGGTCGCGTCGTCGAGGTGGACCCGCCGGGAGAAGATACAGCACCAACAACGACCGATTACTCCGCCATCACGCGAATCGTGACTCGGCGCGGGACGTCTGCGACCACAACGATCCTGGATGGTCTTGGACGCCCTGTCGAAACGGCAAACACGGTCGGAACGCAGGTGCGTACTCGTTACGATGCGCAAGGCCGCACCATTTTCGTCACGCTCCCGTTCGACAACAGCAATGCGTCCGATCCTCCGGGTGTGCGCACCTGTTATGACAATCTCGGTCGCGTCGTCCGTGAGGAGCATGTCCACGAGAGCGGCGCGAATGCGGCATGCGGATCGGCAACGGCGTATCGCGCAAAGGCGTACGACGACAGCACGCACACGGTAAGTGTTCGCGATGAGCAAGGGCGCGTCACCGTGATGACCTACCAGGCGTTTGGCCATCCGGACGATGCCCGTGTCGTCCGGCTGGTCGATGCGAATGGCCAGGCGTGGAGCTACGAATACAACACGCTAGGTGCCCTGACGCGCGTCGTGGGGCCGGGCGGAGTGACGCGCACGTGGGAGTACGGTGACACGACGCGTCCCACGCTGCTCACCCGCGAAACGCATCCGGAGTCTGGCACTGTCAATTTCACCGAGTACGATTCGAGCGGACTGCTTCGAAAGAAGGTTGACGGCAAGGGCATTCAGTTCGCCTACGAGTACGATGGCAACGACCGGCTGAAAAGGGTTACGGCGGGGGGCATCGAGACGACCATCACCTACGAATCGGGTACCGACAACCGCTGGGACGTCACTCACGACGGGGTCATCACACAGTTCCGCTACGACGACGCTGGTCGCCTGGCGGCGCGTACGAATGTGGTCGATGGCAAGTCCTTCGAGGCGGGCTTCAAATACGACAGCAGGGACAATCTCTCGACGATTACCTACCCGAGCGGCCGCGAGGTGCAGTACGCGTACGACGCAGAGAATCAGATCAGCCGCGTGCTGAAGGGGCAAACGATACAGGCGTACGCGGCAGATTTTGTCTACCACCCGTCGGGCGGCGTCTTGAGCTATCGCGCCGGCAACGGCATCGTGACGACCATCGGCTACAACCCGGACCGGTACTGGGTGACATCGATCCAGGCGGGTCAGCTGAGTCTGACGTACGAGGATTACGACCGCGTGGGGAACGTGGGTCGAATCATGGATTCGCGGCCAGGCAAAAACCAAACCTTCTCCTACGACGAGCTCGACAGGTTGAGCACGGCCACGGGGACCGGCTGGTACGGCGCGATTTCGTTCAACTACGACGCACACGGCAATGCGCTGATGCCCAACCTCACCTACGACACGAGCAATCCATTTCGTCTCAAGACGGTAAATGGCGCCACCGTTGGCTACGACGCCAATGGAAACCTGGAGACGGGCCCGAACGTGACCTATGTCTACAAGCCGGGCAATCGCCTGTCGGCAGTGACTGCTGGAACGACGACAACGGACTTCGCCTACGACGCAGACGATTGGCGAGTGAAGAAGGGCGTGACCAACGGCGAGATCCATTACTACATGCGCGGGCCTAACGGTGCGCTCCTCACCGACTGGTTGAACAACGGGCCGAATGGTCAGGCCGAGGTGCGTGATTACATCTACGCGGGGTCCAGACTACTGGCAGTGGTCAAGACAACGCAGGCTCCAAGGTAGCGTGCGTGTACGCACTTACAACATTCGTGAGGACGTCATGAAACACCTGGCTGCTGTTGTCGCCGTGTTGCTTACGACGAGCGTGCCGCGTGCATCTGGTCAGTCGCCGCAGAACAACGACACGTTGTGGCGCAGCGCCGCCGGCACTCGGAGCGTCACCGTGGTTAACCGCTGGCAGACGTCTCCGTTGGCTGGTGCTTATGCCGTGCAGGTGACCGATGAGGAAACCGGCATATCGTCCGAAATCGCGCTGCCGCACACGCATGGTGCGGTGTCGCGTATCGAGGCGTGGAACGACCGGCTGATTGTGATCGTCCGTCAACGCGCCTCGGTGATCGACGTCGCGACGGCAACGCTCGTCGACCAATTCTTGTGCGAGTCGGCAGAGTTCTCCGCCGACAGACGCGTCATGACCTACCACAAGGTGTCTCCCTCCGGCGAAGTCAGTGCTGACGTCGTCACCTACGAGCTAGGGCAGGCGGGTCAGTGATGTGGAAGCGTGTAATCACTGAGCGCTCAGCCGCGCCAGTGTGTCTGCAAGCACCTCCACGCCGCGCGCGATCGCAGTCGGCGGCGCGTACTCGTCGGGGCGGTGGCTGACGCCACCGCGGCACGGGATGAAGATCATGGCAGTGGGTGCGATCTGTGACATGAAGAGCGCGTCGTGATAGGCGCGCGAGATCATCCGGGCGTATGACAGACCGCGCCGGCGACATGCATCGGTGATGAGGTCGACGATTGCCGGGTCACAGTGGGCCGGAGGATCCGCGTTGAGACGCTCGACCTGGACGTCGACACCCCGCTGCGCACCGGTTGTCTGACATGCGTCCGCGATCCTGGTGAGGACGTGATCCCGGCGGGTCAGATCGATGTCACGGACGTCGATCTCGAGACGTGTGCGGCTGGGAATGCTGTTGACGGCGCCGGGGAAGAGTTCGCAGACGCCGCAGGTGGCGACGGTGTCGACGATGCCGGTGCTTTTCGCGGCGGCTTCAGTCGCCAGCGCGATTTCCGCGGCGGCGAGAAAGGCGTCGTGACGGTCCGGCATCAGCACGGCGCCGGCGTGTCCGCCGACGCCGTTGATGACGACTCGCAGCGTCGCGGGAGCAGCGATGGCTTCGACGATGCCGATGTCGTGGCCGTTGCGCTCGAGGAGGGGGCCCTGCTCGATGTGCAGCTCGAGAAACGCGGAGTAGGCGCCGGCGGGTAGGCGCACACCGGCGAGAGGGCCCGTGAAACCTGCGCCTTCGCGGCGCTGGTCGAGGGTGGCGTCTGCATCGCGGAGTCGCTGGCCGGCGGAGGGGTCGAGCGTGCCTGCAAGCAGTCGGCTGCCCAGGCAGCCGATGCCGAAGCGGGTCGGCTCCTCGGCGGTGAAGATGATGAGCTCGACGGATCGGCGAGGCGTGAATTGCGCGCGGCGAAGCGCGCGGATTGCTTCGAGGCCGCCCAGCACGCCGACGGTGCCGTCGTAAGCGCCTGCGTTGGGAATGGCGTCGATGTGCGAGCCGGTTGCCACCGGAGGCAGATCAGAGTCGCTGCCCGTCCAGCGGGCGAAGGTGTTGCCGCAGGCGTCCTCTCGGAGCGCGAGCCCCGCTTGTTCGCAGCGCTGCTTCAACCACGTCCGCGCGCGGAGGTCGGTCTCGCTGAAGACGATTCGGGTCACCGCCGGGGCCACCGCGTCGGAGATTGTCGACAGCGTGTGAAGCTCGCTCGTGAGCGTGTCGATGTCGATGTCGCTCATGTGTCGCGGCGCGGATGTCGATCCCAATCCTTGTAAATGAGGTACTTGGCCGGAACCTTGCCGATCGCGCCGAACCATTGCGGGCAGTAGGCCGCCATCCAGATGAAGTCTCCCGCTTTCACCGGATACCAGCTATCGCCAAGGCGGTAGATGCCTCCGCCCTCGAGCATCAGCAGCCCGTGTTCCATGACGTGCATCTCGACCATCGGGAGCGACGCGCCCGGCTGGTAGGTCATCGTGTTCACGCGGAAATCGAAGGAGGGATGATCCGGCAGCAGCGCGCGAACGTCCAGCCACTCGTCGTCGTTGAGAAACGTGCGGGACGCCGCGGCTTCGCGACCGATGAGCGTCCCGGGTGCGTCGTGCCCCGCGAGCGGCTGGTACGGCTTCTCGATGACCGCGATTCGCGACGCGCCGGCCGAGTGCACGTTGGCGTGCGACTGTGCAGGGAGATAGGCGAAATCGCCGGCCGTGAGCACGTCTCGCTCGACCTGCACCTGCCCCTCGAGCACGTACAGGAAGCGCTGGTCGGCAGCGGGTGCGAGGCTGCCTCCCGCGTCGAGCTCCGCTGTGTATTGAACGAATCGCGCGCCTCCGGCCGGCGACATGTGAACGATGGCGACGCCATTGCGCATGCCGGGCAGGGGTGCGCGCACGAAAGTGTCCGGCGTCTGCACCAGGTGGTCGCGTCGTGTTGTGCTGCGCGTATGACCAAGGTCGGAAAGCATGTCAGCTCTGTGATGGCCGCACGAAGGAACCGGTCGTGCGCGCCGTGATGTGACCGTCGGCGAAGATGGTCTCTCCGCGGCGGATGGTCCGACGCAGTGTCCCGCGAAACGTCGAGCCGATGTATGGACTGATCTTGTGCCGCTGCTGCAGATCGGAGGTGGACAACGTGTGCGTGCGCTCGAGGTCGACCACCGCGACGTCCGCGTCGTTGCCGGGAGTCAGCGACCCTTTGCCAGCAAGACGAAACCGGCGCGCCGGAGTGGTTGCCAGTAGATGTGTGATGCGCTCCAACGGCAGGGCGCGCGCGTGCCGGCCACGATCGAGGAGAACCGACAGTGTCGATTGCACACCGGCGATGCCTCCCCAGGCATCCACGACCTCTCCCGCCTTGCGTGACGGTTCCGTAGGCGAGTGATCCGAAGCGACGATATCCACTGAGCCTGCGGCGATCTGCTGCCACAGCTCCTCGCGGTCGGCGGCGCCGCGCAGTGGTGGCGCGCACTTGGCCACGGCACCGAGCCTCTCGAGATCGGCATCGGTGAAGAACAGGTAGTGCGGGCAGGTCTCGATCGAGACGTCGACGCCTTCAGCACGCGCCTTCGCGGCGATCGCGACGCCGCGGCCCGAACTGACGTGGACGATGTGGAGTGCCGCACCGGTTTCCGCCGCGAACAGCAGCGCGCGCTGAATGGCTTCGAGCTCGCACAGCACCGGCCGTGACGCGAGGAACGCACGCGCGTCGCGTCCGGTCGCGGCTGCCGCATAGGCGCGCGTCAACGACTGGCTCTCGGCGTGGACAGCAACGGGGAGCCCAAGGCGTGCCGCCTCGCGCAGGCCGTCGAGCAGCGTCATGTCGTCGGCGCGGGGAAATTCGGGGAGGCCCGAGTCGCACATGAACGCCTTGAATCCGACCGCGCCATGCGCCGCCAGTTCCTCCATCTCGCCGACCGAGCCGGGCACGAGTCCACCCCAGAGGCCGAAGTCGGTGATCGACGAGGCCTCGAGCGCCTGACGCTTGCGATCGAGCTCACGGGCGTTCACCGTGCACGGCGTCGAGTTCAGCGGCATGTCGAAGAACACCGTCCCGCCGCCTGCCGCCAGCGCACGGCTGCCGGCAGCCGCCCCCTCCCATTCGGTTCGTCCCGGCTCGTTGAAGTGGAGATGCACGTCGATGATGCCGGGGAGCACGACGAGGCCGCTGGCGTCGATCTCCTGAGCGCCTCCGGCCAGCTCGCGCCCGATCGCGGCGATTCGACCGTCGTGGACGGCGAGATCAGCCAGCACGACGCCAGCCGGCGTCACCAGCGTTCCGCCACGGATGACCAGCTCGTGCGCCATCTACGTCGAGGCCCCCTCGACGCTCGCCGGACGGGTTCCGCGGGGCGGACCCGCCGCCGCGAGCCCTTCGAGGAAATACAGCGCCGCCTTCAGCGCGACCGCCACGTCGGCGTCGTTCACGGTTTCGTCTGGATGATGGCTCACGCCACCGGGACTGCGCACGAACAGCATCGCGGACGGCATCTGTGAAGCCATGATCATCGCGTCGTGGCCGGCGCCGCTCGTCATCACATGAACCGGCACGCCACTGCGCTCGACGGCTCGCGCGAGCGTCGACGTCAACTGTGTGTCCATCTCCACCGCTGGTTGATCGATCGCCGTCACCCAATCGATCTGCAGGCGCCGGCGCCTCGCAATCTCCTCGGCGCGCTGACGGAGCGAGTCGACCGTGTCGCGCCGGATCTCGTCCTGCGCGTGCCGGACGTCGAGACTGACGTGACAGCGCCCCGCGACGACATTTCCGGCGCCGGGGTCGGCATCGATTCGCCCGACAGTGGCGACCAGGCCAGCGAGCTTCTGTGCTGCACTCTCGACAGCCGTGATCCATTCCGCCGCCGCGGCGACGGCGTCGCGGCGCAGTTCCATCGGCGTGGTTCCCGCGTGCGCGGCCTGGCCGATGAAGATCGCCTCACCCCGCGTTTGTCCCACGATTGCCCGCACGACGCCGAGCGGCAACCCGAGGTTCTCGAGAACAGGCCCTTGCTCGATATGCAGCTCGAAGTAGCCGAGAGCGTTCGAGACGCGAGCCTCGCCGACGCGAGCGGGGTCCAATCCGAATGCGCGAATGGCATCGGCGACAGAGGAGCCCTGCGCGTCACGGCGCTGCAACAGCGACTCGTCGAGGGTGCCCACCAACGCACGGCTACCGATGAAGGGAGTGCCAAAGCGCACTCCTTCCTCCTCGGAAAAGCCGACGACCTCGATTCCGAACGGCAGCCGCCGACCGCGCAGCAGGTCGACGAGCGTGATGCCGAGCACCACGCCGAGGATGCCGTCGAATGCGCCGGCGTGCGGAACGGTATCGAGATGGGATCCGATATAGAGCGTTGGCGCATCACCTGACGTTCCCCCATATACGCCGCGCAGATTGCCCGCCATGTCGGTTCGCGTTTGCATTCCGACGCGCGTCATCCATGCGCCGAGATCGTCGAGGACCGTGCGGGCCGCGGCTGATAGAAACGTCCGCGTGGTGAAGCCGGGCTCATCGGAAGACGAGGCGAGCCGGCGACAGGTGCCGATCGCATCGCGAGCCGCCTGCTCGCAGGATCGCGCCACGTCCGGACCGATCGCCGTCATGATCCGCGATACGTGCTGTAGCCGAAGGGCGAGAGCAGCAGCGGAATGTGGTAACTGCCACTTGGGTCCGCGATTCCGACGCGGATCACAATCTCTCCGAGAAACGGCGGCGCGGTCAGCGTGATGCCGGCCGACCGCAAGTACTCGGCGGCATGAAACGTCAGCTCGTAGACACCGGTCTGGATGCGCTCGCCGGTCAGGAGCGGCTGCTCGGTCCGGCCGTCGGCGTTCGTGATCGCGCGTGTGATGTGGCGCCGCGACCCATCTTCCACGGTGTGGAGATCGATGACGATGCCGGCCGCCGGCAGGCCGCGCGCAAGATCCAGCACATGAGTCGACAGTCGCGCCATGTCAGCGTGTCAATCGCAGACCCAGGCATCCGTACGGCGGACGCGCGTCGGTATACACGCCCAACTCCTCGCCGCGTTCGGCCACGGTGTCCCAGGTCCGGTTGTTCGCTTCGAGGTGCACGTCGCTCAGCGTGGGAATCTCCTCGAGCAGACGCGTCCCCATCGTGTAGATGATCTGCTGGATGCTGCCGGACTCGAACTCACGAAAGACACGTCGCACGAGGCGGCGCGCATGCGCGGTCGTCCCGCCCGAAAACGCGTCATCCGCGTTCGTGTATCGCCATTCGAGATCGAGCCACATGTGCAGCGGACGATTGGCGATGTCCGGGAGCGTCGTATACTCGTCGCGCACGAACCCCTCGAACGCGCTGCCGCCGAGACGCAGCAGCCGGAACCCACGCAATCCCGCCGTTGCCTCCGGGACAGCTCCCCGTTGCAGTTCGACGCGCGCTATCGCGCGCTCCGGCCCCGCCGGCGCAAACGCCACTTCGTCGACGCCGGCATAGGGGATTTCGGATGCCGACACCTGGACGCCTTCCGCCTGCGGGTAGCGATCGAGGAACTTGGACCCGAGAAAGCGGCAATATTGC
>Ga0081539_10003235_pt1 | contig 20526 bp, 19 predicted proteins | sample TabmetS4T2R2_FD_71023 | JGI IMG/M metagenome (GOLD analysis project Ga0081539, IMG submission 71023) | Tabebuia heterophylla rhizosphere microbial communities from the University of Puerto Rico - S4T2R2 | ecosystem: Host-associated > Plants > Roots > Rhizosphere ...
TCACAGGATGTCGAACAGCACATGAGCCGGAGACGCGACTCGAACGCGCGACCTGCTGTTTACAAGACAGCTGCTCTACCAGCTGAGCTACTCCGGCGAGCCCGCACATCGACGGACCCGCCGGAGTTTAGGTCAGCGCGTCAGCCCTTCGCCGCCTCACACACGCGGCCGACGTCGGCCGTCTTGCCGCGGTCGACCTCGACCTGCACGGGCGCGCTGGTCGAGCCGTCCGCCTGCGAGCAAGTGAGCGTCCACTGCTCCTTGGTCCCGGCCACGGCCGGCGTCGGCGCCGTGAACGACACCGAGCCGGTCCAGTCGTCGACCGGCGCGCCGTCGACCTGGTCGTAGTTCACGAACCGGATCGTGTACGTGCCGGGATCGGGCAGGCCGATCGTGGCGCGCTCGCTGTTCGTGCCTCCCGTCGCCGACGACGCCACCTGCGCGCCGGTGGAGTCGTAGACGTAGATGTCCCAGTCGGTCGCCGGATTGGTCCAGGAGACGTCGATGATCGCCTGGCCCGCGTCGCCCTCCGGCGGCGCTGGGATCGTGAACGTCGCCTCCTCGAACTCGCCCTGCGTGATGTCGCCCTCCGTGTTCTCCGCGGGCACCCCCGGCGGGTTCACCAGCGGCTGCGCCGGCGGCACCGGCCCCAGCGGCTCGCGCCCATAGCGCCCCGCCACATACGGCCGCGTCGACGGATTCACCGCCCACCGGAACTTCGTGCCGTGCTGCACCTCGATCGAGCTCGTCAGGCTCTCCTGGAACCGGATCGGCTCCGTCGGGACGAGCGTGTCGTCCGGTCCCGGCTGCAGGACCGGCGACGTCTCGGTCGTGAACTCCTTGGAGATCGTGAGCGTCGCGCCCTTCGGCGCCTTCCCCGCGATCACCGAGTGGTAGGTCTCGTCGGCCGTCGCCTCGAGCATGCGGTAGTAGGCCTCGCGGTTGCCGCCCTTGCCCGCGCCCGCCGCCGGCTCTCGGCCGAGGTACTCCCCGACGACCGCGTTGGCGAACTCAGGATGGAAGTCCTGGTTGCCGATCTCGAACGTGAAGCCCAGCCCACCGGCGGTCCAGTACGACCAGTCCTCGGTCGATCCCGTCGTGTCATAGAGCTGGAAGCCCGGGATGTTGGCGTAGCCGTTGGTGTCGGTCATCCGCCGGCCGAGCGCGCGGTAGAGCGGCTCGTCGACCGAGAAGCCGACCACCGCGACCCCAGGCGGCCGAAGCACGAGGTTGGAGAACGTGTGGTTGGTGATGAGGTTCGTGACCTGCCGCGTCGCGATCAGGTCGCGGACCGCCTGGACCTCCGGCTCGGAGGCCGGAGCCTCGCCGCGATACGTGTCGTCCAGCGGATTCGGGCTCGCGCCCGGGCCTCCCCAGAACCCCGCGTAGTTGCGGTTGGGGTCCACGCCGACGTTGCGCGGCAGCGTGGTGCAGTCGACGGCCGAGAGGTCGCCCGGCGCCGCGCGGCAGTTCTTGCGCCGGTACTCGAGGTCCGCGGGGCTGTAGCGCTCGTCTTCCGGAACGCTCTGCGCCTCGCGCGAGACGTTGAACCCATCCGGGTTCACCACCGGCACGATGATCGTCCTCGTCGTGTCCACGAGCCGCGTCGCCCGCTCGTCGTGGCCGTAGCCCTGCAGCAGGTCGTAGGCGAACTCGAGCGGATGCTCGGCCGACGGCCACTCGCGAGCGTGGTGGACGCCCATGTTCAGGAAGATCGGCTTGCCGTCCTTCGCGAGCGGATCCTTCGTGATCTCGATCCCGACGATGTCGCGTCCCTCGATGCTCTGATGCGACAGCGTGATCGGCTTCACGAGCGCCGGGTAGCGCATCGCAAGCCGCTTGAGCTCGGCCTCGATGTCGGCCAGGTGGCGATACGACGTGCGCCCGCTCGGCAGCGCGGAGTCGTCGTGCCCCTGGGCGTAGGCCTCGTCGGCCTGGCGGTTGCGCAGGTCCATCGCGTCGACGTCCTGGACCTTCACGTCGAACGGGTAGCCGGTCGCGCGCAGCCTCGCGGCGTCGCGGTCGCCGTGCAGGACGACGTCCACGCCGCCGGCGCCGAGGTGCTCGGTGACGTCCAGGCCGGCCTGGTGAAGACGGTCGATCCCGGTGCGGTCGGTGCGGACGGTGACGACCTGCGTCGGCCCGTCGCTCGCCGCCCGGGCCCCCGGTAGAGCCACGCTGGCGATCTCCAGCCGCGCTGTCCGCGCGGAGCCGCGCACGCGACACGCCTGGACGAGCAGCCGCTGGCCGCGCCGCACGAAGCCCTCCGCCAGCTCGTTCGCGCGCAGGGCGGCCGAGCCGGCGACCATCCGCCGGGTCCGCGCGTCGAAGATCCCGATGTCCCAGTCGCCCCCGCCGCGCAGCCGAGCGCGCACGACGCCGGTCGCCTGGGCGGTGTAGCGCCTGACGGCCACTCCCGCGGCGCCGGCGCGCGCGGGTGCCGCGTGGCATGTGCGATCGACCGCGCGTGCAGCCTTCACCTTGACGCGCACGTCGGCTGCGTCGGCAGCGCCGGCGGCCGTGAGCGACGCCAGAGCGGCCAGCGCGAACGCGCGCCGGCCAAGGGTGGTCCTGCCTGCCACAGCACTCCCTTCCCCGTCGTTCGGCAGGCTCTCCCGTGGCCTGCCGCCGGCGGCAAACCTACACCGGAAGGTCCGGTGGGAGCGGCATGTCCTGCGGCGGGCGGCCCTCGCTGGCGTCCCAGGCGTCGAATGCGACACCGTCGCGCCCGTGGTGCGGCTCCGCGCCGCCGAGCGCGATCAGGACGCAACGATCGCGACCCTTGTTCACGAGCTGGCGCCGGACGCCGGGCGCGACCCTGGCGCAGTCGTTGGCGCCGAGCTCGTGCTCCTCGCCCTCAACGATGAGCGTCAGGGTGCCAGAGAGGACGATGTAGACCTCCTCCTGGCGCTCATGGGTGTGGATCCGACCGCGCTGGCGGGACGCCAGGCGGATCAGGTTCAGGCCGAAGGACTCGACGCCCAGCTCGGCGCGCAGGCGCTGGAAGCGGTCGCTGCCAGCGTGATCGAGACTGCCGAAAGTGACCCCGTCCTGCATGTGTCGCCCAAAGCTAGCGCTTCACGCGCTGCCGGCCCGAGTACGCTTCGGCGCCGCAATGACTCGACGCGCAATCATCGCCCTGCTGCTCGCCGGCTCCCTGGGCACCGGCATGATCGCCTGCGGCTCAGACGACGATGCGCCGGGCGGGGACTCCTCCACCACGGTCACCGGCCCACAGCGGTCCGTCGACAACGTCGACGTCTCCGATCCGACGAACGTCAAGGAGAAGCCGTCGGTGGCCGTGCCTGACGGCAAGCCGCCCAAGCGGCTGGAGAAGAAGGACCTCGTGCCGGGGACGGGCGATGCGGCGGGATCGGACGACAAGATCACGGTGGACTACGTCGGCCTGTCGTGGTCGACCGGCCAGGAGTTCGACGCCAGCTGGGATCGCGGCGACACGATCGACGTCACGCTCGGCGCCGGGAGCGTCATCCCGGGCTGGGACACGGGGCTCGTCGGGGTCAAGAAGGGCACGCGGCGCATCCTGGTCATCCCGCCCGGCCAGGCCTACGGTGCACAGGGCTCGCCGCCGGCGATCGGCGCGAACGAGACGCTCGTGTTCGTCATCGACGTCCGGAAGGTGACGCCGAAGGCGTGATGACGCAGCCGGCGAGCGTGACGTCAGCGACGCCGTCCTCGGCGATCGGGACCGCGTTGCGCAGGACGCGCACGCGGCTGATCGTCACGGCGCGCACGCCGCTGAGCGCGATGCCGACGGCGTTGTCGGCGACGGTGCTCTCGCGGACGAAGGTCCGCACGGCACGCGGCGCGTCGGGCGTCGCGGCGATCGCGATGCCGGGGCCGGCGTTCCCGCTGGAGAGCACCCGGGCGATCCTGCCGCCGAGCGAGCGCCGCACGCCGATCCCGGCGCCGCTGCTCCCACGGACGCGCAGGCGCTCGAGGACGTAGCGATCGACCCGGTCCAGCTCGAGGGACCCGTCGATGCGCAGACCCTCGATCGTGATCGCCGAGCTGTCGCGTACGCGAACGCGACCGCGCAGGGTCACGCGGTCGCCGAGGAGCCGAAGGCCGCGCTTGGACGCGCCGCGGATCTCGACGTCGCCGCGGTAGCTGCCCGGCGCGATGCGAATCGTGTCGCCGGGGCGGGCGTGGTCGATGGCAATTTGGAGGCCGCCAGGGCCGGCGTGCAGCACGCGGCCGGATGACCGAACCGGCGTCGCGGCCTCGGGAGGGACGGTCCCCGGCTCGTACTCCCCCGCGAGCGCCGGCGGCGCGACGGCGGCGAGGAACACGAGGGCGAGGGCGAATCCGGCCCTACGCATCGACCACGTACCAACCCGCCATCCCGGCGTCCTGGTGGGCGAAGACGTGGCAGTGGTACAGCCAGCGGCCGGGGTTGTCCTCCGTGAAGCGGGCGGTCAGCGCCTCGCCGGGGCCGACGCTCGGGGTGTCCACGAACGTCCCGCTCGCATCGCGCCACCGGTGCCCGTGGATGTGGAAGTCGTGGAACGCGTCGTCCATGCCGATGACGTGCACAGCGACGTCCTGGCCGACGCGGGTCCGGATCGATGGCGTGTTGCCCGCGTACGCGCGCCCGTTGATCGCGTGCAACCCGACGCGCAGCCCGGTGACGGACGGGACGAGCTGGTGCAGGGCGAGCACGTGCTCGACGTCGGGCGCCTTGGCGCCGCGCCCGCGGACGATGATCGCGCCGAACAGCCCGCGCAACGTGTTGAGCATGTGGTTGGGGCCGTGGTCGTGGTACGGCCAGACGCCGACGCTGTCCGGCGTCGCCTCCCAGAGGTACGTGAACTCCTCCCCCGGCTCCACGAACCCGCCGGGCCGCGTGTACGCGCCCGCGTAGGAGCCGTCGTAGTCGGGCGTGTAGCGCACGCCGTGCGGGTGCATGGTCACGGCCTGGCCGAGCTGCTCGTCCGCGTTGCGGAAGTGCACGACCAGCAGGTCGCCGACCTCCGCCGTCAGGACCGGGCCGGGGATCGATGCGGCGCTCACGGGCCGATCGAACCCGGCGGCCATCTGCTGGAAGGCGTACGCCCGGAACGGCTTGACCCCGCGCACGGGCACGTCATGCCAGTCGTCGCGACCGGTCGGGACCGGATGCCAGCGCACCGTGCGCGCCTGGATCCAGTACTCGCGCCGCGTGCCGCCCGGCGCGGGCTGCGGCACCGGGAAGGGACCCGAGGGCTCGGCCTGGGCCGGGCGAGCGACGGCCCGGGCCGCGGCGTCCGCCTTCGACGCGTCCGCCGGGGAGCGCACCACGACCTCGCGTCCGCCGATCGTGCAGATGAAAGCGCCGGCGGACGTCCCGAGGAACGCCCGGCGGTCGATGACCCTCCATGGCATCGCGCGCGAACAATAGTGTCAAGGCCCGTGCGCGACGTCCGCATCCATGACACCCGCTCCGGGAAGATCCAGCTGCTGCAGCCCCGCGACGGCCGCCGTGTCGGCATCTACGCCTGCGGCCCGACCGTCTACGCGCGCATCCATGTCGGCAACGCGCGCCCCTTCGTCGTCTTCAGCCAGCTCCGGCGGTTCCTCGCCCACGAGGGCTACGAGCCGCGCCTCGTGATCAATGTCACGGACGTCAACGACAAGATCTACGACGCGGCGCGCGCCGCCGGCATCGCCTCCGCGCCGCTCGCGGCGGAGATGACGGCTCACTACGTGGCCGACACCGATCGCCTGGGCCTCGGCCGGCCCGACGCGGAGCCGCTCGCCACGGAGACGATCGGCCCGATCGTCGACCTGATCTCCGAGCTCATCGAGCGCGGCGCCGCCTACGCCGTCGAGGGCGACGTCTACTTCCGCGTGCGCTCCGACCCGCAGTACGGGTCGCTGAGCAAGCGGCGTCCCGACCAGATGGAGCAGGGCGAGGGCGTCGAGGGCGCCGATCGCAAGGAGGACCCGCTGGACTTCGCTCTCTGGAAGGCGCAGAAGGAGGGCGAGGACACCGCGTGGGACGCTCCGTGGGGGCGCGGCCGGCCCGGATGGCACATCGAGTGCTCGGCGATGGCGGAGAATCTGCTCGGCGTCGGGTTCGAGATCCACGGCGGCGGCAACGACCTCGCGTTCCCCCACCACGAGAACGAAGCGGCCCAGACGCGGTGCGCGCGCGACGCCGAGCTCGCGCAGATCTGGATGCACAACGGCATGCTCCAGCTCGCCGAGGAGAAGATGGCCAAGTCGATCGGCAACGTCGCCTCCCTGCACGACGTGCTCGACACGTGGGGCAACGAGGCCCTGCTCATGTTCTTCGCGGCCGGCCACTACCGGCAGCCGATCGCCTTCGACGACGACGCGATGGCGCAGGCTGCGGCGCGGATCGCCGGCATCCGCGAGACGGCACGGCGGCTTGTCGACGGCCCCTCGCCGGAGGACATGGCCGTGCACCGCGAGGGGTTCTTCGACGCGCTCGCCGACGACTTCAACTCGCCGCGAGCCCTGGCCCATCTCGCCGCGTGGGTCAACGAGGCGAACCGGCGCGAGGGCGTCGGGCGCGACGACCTCGTCGACATGCTGGGCGTGCTCGGCTTGGAGGACCTCGCGACCGTCGAGGAGGTCGCCCTTGGCGCCGACGAGCGCGAGCTCCTGGAGCGCAGGCAGCAGGCGCGGGCGGCCCGCGACTTCGCCGAGGCCGACCGGCTTCGCGACGAGCTGCGCACCCGGGGCTACGAGGTGCGCGACGGGCCCCAGGGCCCCGAGCTCGTGCCGCTCTGATGGACCTCCTCTACGGCCGCAACCCGGTCCACGAGGCGCTGCGCGCCCGGCGGCGCCGGATCCGCCGCATCTGGGCGACGACCGGCGCCGCCCGGGAGGACTGGCTGGCCGGGGAGCGCGTCCAACCGGCGACGGCGGCCGAGCTGCAGGAGCGGTGCGCCTCCCCCGACCACCAGGGCGTCGTGGCGGAGGTCGATCCGTATCCCTACGCGGACTTCGACGACCTTCTGGGCACGCCCGATCCGCTGCTCGTCGCGCTCGACGAGCTGCAGGATCCGCAGAACGTCGGCGCGATATGCCGGACGGCGGAGGCAGCCGGCGCGGCCGGCGTGCTGCTGCCCGAGCGGCGTGCCGCGCACGTCACGGCCGCGGTCGCGAAGGCGTCCGCGGGCGCGGTGGAGCACCTGCCGATCGCGATCGTGCGCAACCTCGCCGACGCCCTCGCGAGCGCGCGGGACCGCGGCTGCTGGGTCTACGGCGCCGAGGCCGGCGCGCGAACCGCCTACGACACCGTGGACTGGCGCGGCGGCATCGTGCTCGTCCTCGGCGCGGAGGGTCGGGGCCTGCGGCCGCGGGTCGCCTCGACATGCGACGACCTCGTGTCGCTGCCGCTGCTCGGTCACGTCGCATCCCTCAACGTGAACGCGACGGCTGCTGTTCTGCTGTACGCGGCGCTGCAAGGGCGATCCCAGAAAGTTGACAGGGGCAGGAAGGCTCCGTAACTTCCTCCTCGCTCAGGCTCGAGTCGAGCTTGAGAGATCCCCATATACGCTGTTGCTGGCGCCCTGGGAGGGGACCGCCACGACGCCGACGACCCGGTCCGCACGGCTGCGGACCAGGAGGACTGCTCGTGGCCCGTATCACCCAGACGGCTTCAGCTCAGGTCGAGGTCGACGACCTGTACCTCATCGCCCTCGCCAAGCAGGGCGACATGACGGCCTACGACCGCATCGTGCGGCGGTACTACGGCTTCGTCCGGCTGAAGGCCTCGTCGTACTTCCTCGCCGGCGGTGACAGCGAGGACCTCATCCAGGAAGGGCTGGTCGGCCTCTACAAGGCCGTCCGCGACTACCGGTCTGACCGCGAGTCGTCCTTCCGGAACTTCGCGGAGCTCTGCATCACGCGGCAGATCATCACCGCGGTGAAGACCGCGACGCGCAACAAGCACACGCCGCTGAACGGGTACGTCTCCTTCTCGCAGACCCCGGCGAGCGCTCCCGAGGGCGATCCGACGCTCGAGGAGGTCATTCCGGGCCCCGCCGTGCACGACCCGGCGGTCCAGGTCATCTCCTCCGAGGAGCTCCAGGCGCTCGTCGGCTGCCTCTCGACGACGCTGTCGGAGCTCGAGTCACGCGCGCTCTCGCTCTACCTCGACGGGCGTTCCTACGAGGAGATCGCGGGGCGCCTCACCTGCGATCCCAAGGCGGTCGACAACGCGCTGCAGCGGGTCAAGCGCAAGGTCGGCGCGCACCTCGTGACGCGAACCGTGTTGAATTGAAGCCCTGAGCACGGTCGCAGTCATCATCATCGTGGTGGTCGTCGTCATGGTTCTGCTCGCCATCGGCGGCGCGATCGCTACCTCCCGGCGCACGCAGGCGTCGTCCGGCGAGCTTCTGGCCCAGGTCCGCGAGGCCGACGCGATGCTGGCTGCCGCCCACGCCGAGGACAAGGGCTGGGAGCGCACTGGCCTCGAGGCGGCAGCGCGCGAGGCGTACGCGCAGACCTACGGCGACGACGAGGTCCGCGAGCTGCACCTCGTCCAGGTGGTCGATCGCCCGGGAACGGAGGAGGACCAGGCGGTCTTCCGGGTCGTCACCGACCGCGGCGAGCGCACACTGGTGCTCGGCCGCCGCGACGGCGCATGGGTCAAGACCTGACGGGCGAGGAGCCCGATCCGCGCTTCTCGCTCGCGAACGAGCGGACCTTCCTGGCCTGGATTCGCACCTCGATCGCCCTGATCGCCGGCGGCCTTGCGACGTCGCAGCTCCTGCAGGACCTTCCGGGCGCCAGCTGGGCGCTCGCCTTCCCGCTCGCCGGTCTGGGCGTCGCGATGGCGGCCGCGAGCCATGGGCACTACCGCGCGATCCAGCATGCGATGCGCCACGACGAGCCCCTGCCCCGCTCGCCGCTGCCCGTGATCCTCGCGGTCGGCGTGACCGCCGTGGGCATCTGCGCGCTCGTCCTCATCCTCGTCGACGAGCTGTGATGACCAGCGCGCTGAGGATCCTCGTCGTCGACGACGACGCGCCACTCCGCGACATGCTCGCGCGGTCCTTCACGCGTGAGGGGCACACCGTCACCGTCGCCGCCGACGGGCTCCAGGCGCTCGAGGCGACCACGACCACGCCCTTCGACATCGTCCTGCTGGACGTGGCGCTCGGCCCAGGGCTCGCCGGCCACGACGTCGCCCGCGAGCTGCGCTCCAGGCGCAACGTCGTCCCGATCATCATGCTCACGGCGCTCGACAGCGAGGCCGACATCGTCCTCGGCCTCGAGGCGGGCGCGGACGACTACGTCACCAAGCCGTTCGGACTCGGGGAGCTGCGCAGCCGGATCAGGGCGGTGATGCGCCGCGCGCACGGCCGCGTCGTGGACGATCAGACCGTCCGGGTGGGCGACGTGGAGCTCGATCGCCGCGAGAGGGAGGTGCGCTTGCGCGGCGAGCCCGTCAAGCTGACGTTCTCGGAATACGAGCTGCTCCAATGCCTCATGTCGCGCCGCGGCCACCTGTTCAACCGCCAGGAGCTGCTGCGGGCGATCTGGGGCGACAGCGCCTACCGCGATCCACGTGCAATCGACGTCCACATCCGCCACCTCAGGGAGAAGCTCGAGGACCGACCCGACCAGCCCGGGCTCATCCTCACCGTCCGGGGTGCCGGATACCGGGTCCGGGAGGACTGACGGGCCCGAGCGGCTGCGGTGGGCGTTCGGCCTGCGGTCGCGGCTACTGCTCGCGCTCATCCTGACCGCAGCGGTCACGCTCGGGGCCGCGGCGCTCGCGCTGCTCTCTCCCCTGCAGGACCGCCTGGAGCGGCAGGCCGAGCAGAGTCTGCGCACCGCGGTCATCACTGCGCGACCGCAGCTCAACGACGCGCTGCGCAAGTCGCGAGGTCAGCTCAACGGCCAGGTGATCGACATCGCGTACGCGCTGTACCGCCGTACCGGCTCGCGCGTGATCCTCACCGACGCCAAACCGACACGAGATCCGTATCTCTGGGACTCCGGCTTCGGCCCCGACAGCCCGCGCGACATCTACCGCGTCCTCGCCACCAATGCGACGGTCACGAGCACGGGTCCCGACGGCGAGACGCGGGTGGCCACGCTCCTCACGCTGAACGACACGAACAGGTCCAACGACTGGGTCCTCGCCGTGCGCAATCCGTCGGAGGACGTCGCGACGACCGTCTCCGAGGTGCGCTCCGCGTTCATCCGTGCGGCGCTCATCGGGCTCGTCGTGGCGCTTCTGCTGGGCCTCGTGCTCATCGGGCCGCTGACGGCTCGCCTGGCGCGCCTGCGAGCCGCCGCGCTGCGCATCGCGCGCGAGGGCCCTGGCGCCAGGCCGCCGCGCGACAACCGCCGCGATGAGGTCGGCGACCTCGCGCGGGCGTTCGCGACCATGCAGGAGGCGCTCGACCGCCAGGAGCGCGCGCGACGCGCGTTCGTCGCGACCGCCTCGCACGAGCTGCGCACCCCCTTGACGTCCCTGGGCGGCACGCTGGAGCTGCTCGGGGAGGACCTCGCCGACCGCAACGTCGATCGCGAGGACGCGCTCGCCCAGATCGACCTGGCCAAGCACGAGGTCGACCGCCTCGCGCACCTCGCGACCGACCTGCTCGACCTCTCGCGGCTGGACGCCGAGACCCCGCTGCGCGCGGAGCCCACGGAGCTGACGGAGATCTCGCGCGCGGTCGCCGCCGAGTTCGCCCACCGGGCCGCGCAGCGCGCGGTGACCGTGCGGGTCCTCACCCCTCCGGGCGCGTGCTGGGCGCACGTCGACCCCGGCGCCGTCGCGCGCACGCTGCGCATCCTGCTCGACAACGCCCTGCGCTTCGCGCCGACCGGCACCGACGTCGAGGTCATCCCCGCCTACCACGGGGAGCACGCGACGATCGAGGTGGTCGACTCGGGCGTCGGCGTGCCCCCCGAGGACGAGGAGCGCATCTTCGAGCGCTTCCAGCGCGGCCGCCGCAGCGGCGCCGAGGGCGGCTTCGGCCTCGGTCTCGCGATCGGCCGCGAGCTCGCCGAGCGCATGGGCGGGAGCCTGGAGCTCCGGCGGATGCCGGCCAGGGCCGCCCGCGGCGCCCGCTTCCGCCTCAGCCTCCCGATCGAGCCGGAGGGCGGCGAGGTTCTGGGATGAAGCGCGGCTCGCGCACGATGCGCTCCTCGTCGCGAGGTCGGCGCCCGTCGATCTCCTCGAGCGGGGTCCGGTAGGTCTCACGCGCCGTCGCCGCCGCGATCGCCGCGATCAGCGTCGCCGCGAACACGAGGCCTGCGACCGGCACCCAGCCGCCCCGATCGTCGCCGGCGATCCACTGCGCGACCGTCGGCGCGAAGCCGCCCAGCGCGTAGCCGATCTGCGTGCCGATGGCCATGCCCGAGAGGCGCACCGTGGTGGGGAACATCTCGCCGTACAGCGCCGGCTGGATGCCGTTCATCGCGCTGTAGACCACCCCGGACATCAGCATGCCGGCAAGGAAGATCAACGGATAGGAGCCGTTCTCGATCGAGGCGAGGTAGGCGAACATGAGCGCGCCACTGCCGAGGGCGCCGAAGATGAAGAGCGGCTTGCGACCGATGCGGTCGGCCAGCGTCGCCCACAGCGGGATCGTCGCGAGCGCCGTGAGGTTCGCGGCGATGGACACCCACAGCATCGTGGTCTTGTCGAGCTCCGCGGTATCGGTGGCGAACGACAGCGCCCACACGGCGAAGATCGTGCTGACGGTCGACGCCAGCGCCGCCAGCGCGACGCGCAGCACGTCGGGCCAGTGGTTGCGCAGCAGCGGCCCGAGCGGGGCACTCGCCGTCTCGCCCGAGGTGCGGTACTCCTCGAACGCGGGCGTCTCCTCGATCCGGCGCCGGATCAGGATGCTCACCGCCACCACGACCGCGCTCAGCCAGAACGGCACGCGCCAGCCCCAGCTCAGCAGCTGGTCCTCGGGCATGGCGCCGAACGGCAGCCACACCGCCGTGCCCACCACGAGCCCGGCCTGCGTGCCGCTGAGCGTGAAGCTCGTGAAGAACGCGCGCCGGCGATCGGGCGCGTGCTCGAGGCTCAGCGTGTTCGCGCCGGCTTGCTCGCCCGACGCGGACAGGCCCTGCAGCAGCCGCAGCGTCACGAGCAGCACGGGCGCCCAGACGCCGATGTCGTCGTAGGTCGGCAGGCAGCCGACGAGGAACGTCGCGAGCCCCATCAGCGAGACGGTCAGCAGCAGCACGCGCTTGCGGCCGTAGCGGTCGCCGATGTGCCCCATGAACAACGAGCCCACGGGCCGCGCCACGTAGCCGACGCCGTACGTGGCGAACGACAGCAGCGTGCCCGTCGCCGGGTCCGACTCAGGGAAGAACACCTTCCCGAAGACCAGGGCGGCAGCGGTGCCGTAGATGAAGAAGTCGTAGTACTCGACCACGCTGCCGACCCAGCTGGCAATCGCAGCCTTCACGGGCGTCTTCGTGCGCCCGCCTGACTCGCGCTGATGCATCGCGTCGTCCATGGAGCTCTCCCCCGCTAATAACGGACCGGTTCGTTACTTACCCCCGGAGGTCGAGACGACAAACACTGCCGGTGCGCCAGGTCGTCCCGGCGCGCCAGGTCGGCCCGGGCGGCATGCCGCCCGCCGTTCCGGCGCGGTTGGCGTGCGGGGCCGCGCTGGATTGCACCGAGGGGGTGGGGGCGCCACCGGGCGGTCTCCGCCGATCGGGGCGCCGCCCGGTCGACCTTGGCCATGCGATGAGGCTGTCGCATAAATCGGGGGTCTGTCCGGCGCGCTGAGGATCCTTGGTGGATGGCGCAGAACTTCCTCTCGGCCGATCGTGATCAGGCGTTTCTGTTGCCGCCGGATCTGCGTGACTGGTTGCCGGCCGGGCATCTTGCGTGGTTTGTGGTCGACGCGGTCGGCGCGCTGGATCTGGGCGCGCTGTATCGCGATTATCGCGTGGACGGGCACGGCCGTCCGGCGCATGATCCGGCGCTGATGGTGGCGCTGGTGCTCTACGCCTACGCGGTGGGGGTCCGTTCGTCGCGTGCGATCGAGCGGCGCTGCCATGAGGATGTGGCGTTCCGGGTTCTGGCGGGCAACCTGGCGCCCGATCACGCCACGATCGCGCGGTTTCTCAAGCGCCATCGCCGGGCGCTGGCGGATCTGTTCGCGCAGGTGCTGGCGATGTGCGGGCGGGCGGGCCTGGCGTCGGTGGGCACGGTCGCGATCGACGGCACCAAGCTGGCCGCCAACGCGGCGCTGGGCGCGAACCGGACCTATCCGGCGATCCGTGCCGAGGTCGAGCGGATGCTCGAGCAGGGCGCCGCGACCGACGCCGCCGAGGACGAGCTCTACGGCGACGCGCGCGGCGACGAGCTGCCGGTCGAGCTCGTCGACCCCGCGTCGCGGCGCGCGCGCCTGCAGCAGCTCGCGCGCGAGCTTGAGGCAGAGGACGTCGCCCGACGGGCGGCCTGGGAGCAGACCGAGCGCGACCGCGCCGAGCATCGCCAGCGGACGGGCAAGAACCCTCCCGGGCGCCCGCCGCAGCCGCCACCGGCCGACGCGCTTGGGCGCGCGGTGCGCAACACGACCGACCCCGACAGCCGCCCGATGCGCCTGCGGGGGATGCCGATCCAGGGCTACAACGCGCAGATCGTCGCCAACGAGCAGCAGATCATCCTCGCCGCCGAAATCACCAACCACGCCACCGACGTGCGCCAGCTCGCGCCGATGCTCAACGCCGCCCAGGCCAACCTTCGCGACGCGGCGATCGACGAGCCGATCCGGACGGTGATCGCAGACGCCGGCTACTTCAGCCTCGCCCACATCGCCGCCGTCCGCGCCACCGGAACCACGGTCCTGATCCCGCCCAACGCCCCCAACCGGACCACGCCGCGCCACCGACCAACCCGCGACGGGCCCGTCTCACGACAGATGACGAGCATGCTCGACACGCCCGAAGGACAGCGGCTCTACCGCCGTCGACAAGTCATGGTCGAGCCGGTGTTCGCGCGCACCAAACACCACCGCGGCATCACACGCTTGCTCAGACGCGGCCTGGCCGCCTGCCAGGCCGAATGGACGCTCATCGCCACCGGCCACAACCTGCTCAAGCTCTACAGCGCCTCCCGCCCGGCCTAACACCCCTCGCGCGCCCCCCGCGAACCATCGACCGCCCCACGCGAGCGCCGCCACCCAGCCGCGCCCAATTTCGAGACAGCCTCCATAGCTGCAGAACGTCGACCGGGCGGCTGGCGGAGGTCAGCGACGCGACGAGCTCCGCCCCCTACTAGCGCCGAAAACCAGGCGGCCGCTACGACCCGCGACCGGCGACCCGCAGCGCGATCCGCCGGAACTCCGCCAGCGCGGGCTTGTCGACGGGCGCGTCCGCGCCCGGCGGCCCGAGCCGCCGCAGGCCCGACCACGAGAAGGAGTTCGGCGAGTCGCGGTCGGCTGAGAGCCACGTGTACCAGAAGACCTGCCGGATCCGCGCGCCGCGCCGGATGCGCAGCAGCGCCGCGTAGGCGTTGCGCAGCCGGATCGCCTGGCCCGCCTCCGTCGTCTCGAAGCCGATCGTGTTGCGCGTCTTGCCCCGCGCCGACGGCCAGGTCAGCTCGGAGAGGATCAGGCCCTTGCGGCGGTCGCCGTTGCGAGCCATGACCTGCCGGTTGAGCCGCACGATCTTCAGGACGTTCTCGAGGCGTCCGCTGAACGGATGGACCGCGGCGACGTCGAACCACCGCCGCGCGCCTGCGCGGTAGGCGTCGGCCAGCGCCCGCCACGAGAAGTTCGCGAATCCGCAGAGCACGACCTCGGATCCCGGGTCGGCAGCCTTCAGGGCCCGATACGACGCCCGCAGCAGTCGCACGTAGCGCGCCGCGAACGGGCGCGGCGACGACCAGTACGTGTCGATGTTGGGCTCGTTCCAGATCTGCCACTGGCGCTGCGGCCGGAACGGGAGGTCCGGGCGCGCGGCCCAGAACGTCCCGCGCGGTCCGTAGCGCGCGACGAGCGCCTCCACGAACGCCGTGTACGCCGCGTCGCCCCGCGGCGGCGAGGCCAGGTCCGAGGGAACCTCCCGCGCCCACGCCGGGGCTCGGATCACCACGGGCAGCACCCGCAGCGAGTTCGCCGCCGCCACCGCGAAGATCCGGTCGGTGGCGGTGAAGTCGATCGGCCCGCCGGCCTGCGGCTGCATCTCGGCCCAGTACACGACGACCCGGATCGCCTCCACGCCGTCGGTGCGCATGAGCGCTCCCTCGCGGGCGAAGTCGGTGATCGCCGGATCGACGAGCGGCCCGTCCGCCATGACGCCCATGAACCCCTCCGGGACCTGGCGCGGCGCCGCGGACGCCGCCGGTGCGACGGCGAGCAGCACGACGACGAGCGCGGCAAGCAGAGCGGGCACGAGGGCGGCACGGTAGCTTGCGCGCCCATGGCGGGGGCAGCTGCTGCACCACGCGTGGCTCTCGTCCACGACTTCCTGCTCGACCTGCGCGGCGCGGAGCGCGTCTTCCTCGTGCTCTGCGACCTGTTCCCGCAGGCCGACGTGTTCACCGCCGTCTACGACGAGGAGGGGACGGAGGGGCGCTTCGCGCACAGGAGCGTCAACACGTCGTTCCTGCAGCGGCTGCGGCCCACCGCGCGAACGTTCCGCGCCCTCCTGCCGCTGTACCCGTACGCGATGGAGGCGCTCGACCTGGACGCCTACGACCTCGTGGTCTCCTCCTCGAGCGCGTGGGCGCACGGCGTCCTGGCCGGGGAGCAGGCGGTCCACGTGTGCTACTGCCACAACCCGTTCCGCTACGCCTGGAACGCGCGCGAGCAGGCGCTCGCCGGCCGGTGGGGGCCGAGCCGCGCGGCGCTGTCGGTCATCTTCAGCCGCTGGCGCGAGTGGGACTGGATCGCCGCCCAGCGCGTCGACCGCTACGTCGCCAACTCGGAGACGACGCGCGCACGGATCGCCCGGTACTTCGGCCGCACGGCATCGGTCGTGCACCCGCCCGTGCACACGGATCGCTTCCGCCCGGCAACGCCGGGGGAGGACCATGTCGTCCTCGCGGAGCTCATGGCGCACAAGCGGATCGACGTCGCGGTGCGGGCGTTCTCGCGGCTCGGGCTCCCGCTCACCGTGATCGGCGACGGGCCGGACGCCCGGCGCCTGCGCCGGATGGCGGGCCCGAAGGTGCGGTTCACGGGCCGGGTAGGAGACGACGAGGTCGCGTGGCGGCTGGCCCGCGCGAGGGCGCTCGTGGTGACGGCGACCGAGGAGTTCGGCATCGCCGCGGTCGAGGCGCAGGCGGCGGGGCGACCGGTCATCGCGCTGCGCGACGGGGGTCTGCGGGAGACGGTGATCGAGGGCGTGACGGGAGCGTTCTTCGACAGGCCCGATCCGGACGCCCTTGCCGAGGCGGTCCTCGCGTTCGACGTCGACGCCGTCGATCCGCAGGCCTGCGTGCGCAACGCGGAGCGTTTCGGCGTCGCGCGCTTCCGGGACGGCATCAGGGCCGCCGTCGCGGTGGCGCGTGAGCGGGGCGCGGAGCACCGCACCGCCAGGGCTCGCCCGCATGCGCGCAGCGCGCGGTGGTCGCGCCGGTAGAAGGGGGATCGCTCGCGGTCGTCGTCCCCTGCCGGGACGGCCGCCGCTGGCTGCCCGGGCTGCTGGCGTCGCTGCGCGCGCAGACCCGCCCGCCGGACGAGCTGCTCGTCGTGGACGACGCGTCGACCGACGGCTCGGCGCACTGGCTGGCCGAGCAGGGGATCGACGTGCTCGCCCTGCGACGCAACGTCGGCTTCGCCGGCGCCGCCAACCGAGGCATCGCCGCCGTGGACGCCGACGCCGTCGCGCTGCTGAACACCGACGTCGAGCTCGCTCCCGACTGGCTCGAGCGCACGGAGCGCCGGCTCGGTCCCGGCGTCGCCGCGGTGGCGACGAAGATGGTGTCCCTCACCGATCCCTCGGTGCTCGACAACTGCGGCGACGTCCTGCGCAGGGACGGCGTGTGCGAGCAGCGCGGGAGGGGGAGCCGCGACGACGGGCGCCACGACCGTCCCGGGGAGGTGTTCGCCGCCTGCGCGGGGGCGGCGCTCTATCGCCGCGCGGCGGTGCTGGAGCTGGGCGGGTTCGAGGAATCGCTCTTCGCGTACCTGGAGGACGTCGACCTCGGCCTGCGGCTGCAGCTCGCCGGCTGGCGCTGCGCGTACGAGCCGGCGGTCGCGCGGCACGCGGGGCAGGGGTCATCGGCCGCGCTCGCCAGGCCCGTACGACGGCTCGTCGCGCGGAACACGCTGCTGCTCGTGGCGCGGCACTACCCGGCGCGCTGGGCCGGGCCGGTCGCCTACCGCCAGGCCGGCTGGCTCTGGCACGCGGCGCGCGAACGCGCGCTGCGCGACCACGTCGCGGGGCTCGCGGATGCGCTGCCCATGCTGCCCGCCGCCCTGCGCGCGCGCCGGGAGCTTCGCGCGCAGGCGCGCCGGGACATCGCCGACGTGGTCCCGGCGCTGCCGTACCGCGGAGCGCGCCCCTAGGAGTGCCGGCCGACGGTCGCCGCCGTGCCGAGCGCCACGACGCAGGTGGCGAGCAGCAGGACGGGGTAGCCGGCCACCGGCGCCGCGAGCGTGAGCAGGTACGGGAGGGCGAAGCCGAGATAGGTCAGCGCGTAGTAGACGGCGGTCAGGGCGGCGAGCGAGTCCGGGCTGGCGAGCCGCTGGACCTCGATCAGCCCGGCGACCAGCAACAGCCCGTAGGCGGCTCCGAGCACGACCGCGCAGGGCACGAGCAGCCAGATCTCCCCGGTCTCGGCGGTCGCGGCGGCGAGCACGAGACCGGCGCTGAGCAGCAGCAGTCCCAGGATGCCCGCGCGGTTGCGGCTCGCGGACGCCTCCTCCAGGCGCCGCGCGAGCGGCTGGATCAGCACGCCGGTCAGCGCGGTCAGGGTCGTGATCGCAGCCACGACGGCGATCCCGCCGTCGACGTCCTCCGCGTCGATGACGCTCGGCAGGAACGCGAATGCGATCGCGGGCGCCGCGAACGCCCACGGCGCCATGGGCGCGACGACCCGGCGGAAGCGAGCGCTCCGCATCCCCGGAGCCGAGAGCGGCCTCGCGCGGGCTGTGCCGCTCGCGACGGTCTCGGGAACCGGGAGCGCCGAGACCAGCACGACGGCCATGAGGACGACATGCGGCAGGTACGGCACGATCGTCGGCGAGGGCGCCCACTGCGCCAGCGCCCCGGCGACGAGGGGCCCGAGCGCGAAGCCCGCCGTCATCGCGATCGTGGCCCGCCGGGCCACCGCCTCGCGGGTGGCGCTGCCGATCGGGGGGAGCGAGGTCTCGCGCAGCCACGCCGTGCCCGCCGCGAACGCCGCACCGTTGCTGACGCCCGTGATCAGCCGCCCTGCGAGCAGCAGCGCGACGCTGCTCTCCCCGGCGAGCAGGACGACGCTCGCGAGCAGCGACAGCCCCGCGGCCGCGAGGACCACGTCGCGGCGACCGCGCGCGTCCGACAGCGGACCGGCGAGCAACAGGCCCGGGATCAGTCCCAGCGCGTAGAAGCCGAACATCGCCTCACGCGTCCCCGTGCCGACGCCGAGCGTGTCGCCGTAGACCAGCAGCATCGGCGTGAACTGGTTGGACCCCCAGCCTGTGCCCAGCAGCACCGCCGCGACGGGCAGCCAGACCGCGGTGCGGGTCGGCGCTCGCGCGATCGGCGCCTGCGTCGTGGACATGTGCCTCCAGACGAGTTCGATGACCGAACCGTGCGCGACGACCCTACCACACGAGTTCAATCAACGAACCGAGATTGCTAGCCTGCGGATCGATGCTCGGCAGGGACTACGAACGCCAGGACTGCTCGCTCGCCCGCGCCCTCGAGGTGATCGGAGAGCGCTGGACGCTCCTCATCGTCCGCGACGCGTTCCTCGGCGTCCGCCGGTTCGGCGAGCTCCACGCCCACCTCGACATCCCCAAGGCCGTGCTCGCGGACCGGCTCAGCGGACTCGTCGCCCACGGCATCCTCGAGCGCCGCCCCGACCCGCAGCACGCCGGGCGCCATCTCTACGAGCTCACGGACGCGGGCCGCGACCTCTGGCCGGCGCTGCATGCGCTGCTCGTCTGGGGCGGCCGCCACCGCCACCCCAACAGCCGCGCGTTCCTGCACGCGGCCTGCGGCACCGAGCTCGACGATCGCGCGATGTGCCCCGCATGCGAGCTGACGCCGCTCCCCGAGGATGTCGTCACGGAGCCGCGGCGCCGCACTCCGCGAGACGACCCCGTCGCCGTCGCGCTCAGCCGGCCCCACCGGCTGCTCGAGCCGATCGAGACGCGCTAAGCGGCGCGCTGCACGCGCTCGGCCAGCAGCGCCCGAAGCTCCGCCTCGGGCACCGGGCGGCTGAGGTGGTAGCCCTGGGCGACGTCGCAGCCCCACTCCGCGAGGAGGTCCCACGCCTCGGCGCTCTCCACGCCCTCGGCGACGACGCGCAGCCCGAGGTTGCGCGACATCTCCACCGTGGAGCGCACGATGGCCGCGTCCTCGGCGTCCTCGAGCAGGTCCATGACGAACGAGCGGTCGATCTTGAGCTCGCGCACGGGCAGGCGCTTGAGCATGCTCAGCGAGGAGTAGCCGGTCCCGAAGTCGTCGAGGGAGAGCTCGATGCCGAGCTCGGAGAGCCGTGCGAGGACGTCCTGCGCGCGCTCCGGGTCGGTCATGATCGTCTCCTCGGTGAGCTCGAGCGACAGCGAGCCGGCCGGCGCGTCCCAGCGCTCGAGCAGCCCGGCGACGTCGTCGGGGAACCGCAGGTCGAGCAGCGTCGCGGCTGACGTGTTCACCGCGACCGGGACGTTCATCCCGGCGGCGCGCCAGACGCGCTCGGCCTGCAGCGCCTGCGAGATGACCTCGAGCGTGAGCAGGCGCCCGAGGCCCGAGCGCTCCGCAAGGCCGATGAACTCGTCGGGGTACACGAGGCCGCGCGCCGGGTGCTGCCAGCGCACGAGCGCCTCGACGCCGACGATCTCCCCGGTGCGCAGCGACGCCTTGGGCTGGAAGTGCAGGACGAGCTGCCCGGAGGTGATCGCCTCCTGCATCTCGGCGGTCAGCTCGAGGCGCTCGCGGCTGTGGTCGTCGCGCTCGGGCGCGTAGACCTCCACGCCGCTGCCGTTGCCCTTGGCGTGGTACATGGCCACGTCCGCGTGGCGCAGGAGGGTCTCGCGCCCGGCGCCGAACGCGCCGCCGGGGGAGGTGGCGACGCCGATGCTCGCGCGCAGGGGCAGCGCCATGCCCTCGAGGAAGAGCGGCTCGTCGAGCGCGTCCAGCAGGCGGCGCGCGAGCGCGATCGCCTCGCGCTCTCCGGCGCCGGGAGCGAGCACGACCGCGAACTCGTCGCCGCCGAGGCGGCAGAGGTGCCCGGCCTCCGCGATCTCGGCCTGCAGGCGCCAGCCGACGGTGACGAGGACCTCGTCCCCGGCCAGGTGCCCGAGGGTGTCGTTGAGCTCCTTGAAGCGGTCCAGGTCGATCATCAGGACGGCGACCGGGCCGCCGTCGCCGCAGCGCTCGTCGAGCTCGGCGTATGCGGCG
>Ga0081539_10003236_pt1 | contig 20519 bp, 16 predicted proteins | sample TabmetS4T2R2_FD_71023 | JGI IMG/M metagenome (GOLD analysis project Ga0081539, IMG submission 71023) | Tabebuia heterophylla rhizosphere microbial communities from the University of Puerto Rico - S4T2R2 | ecosystem: Host-associated > Plants > Roots > Rhizosphere ...
AAACTTTTAATAATTGCGATACTGCAATTACGATTTTCTTGGCGTAACGAAGCTCTCTACCTCTGCTAAAAACCCACTCTGACCTGATAAGTGAAACGCTCAATCGCCGGCTTTGGTTGAGATTTCGCCCAATGAATTATGTGGTTGACGAATTGAATAGATTTGGGATAGTTAGATCTGCGCTACACTTATCTTCAGGAGGAAGCGTGTGATCACTGAAAAGATTGAGTATTCAATTGACGGTAAGGCATTTGCCGGTTCTCTCTTCCAACCCGATTCACCGACGGGTGGCCGCCCGGGAATTCTGGTGTGCCATGATGCCGGCGGTATACGCGAGAACACCATTGAGCGGGCACAGATGCTTGCCGAACTCGGATACGTCGCATTTGCGATGGATCTGTTCGGCGAGCCAATGACAAGTACTGACCAGACAAAGGCGATGATGGCCTCTCTGACCGGTGATCTTCCGACCTTCCGTCAGCGCCTGAATTCTGAAAGTAGACTTCACGTTGAATACTGCGGTCGGTTGTCCGGTAAGAGACTTCAATCCAGGAAACCCTTGAGGCAATCCGAGAGCAACTTTCGATTGAGCGAGATGGATGCGGTCACCCCTTCTTTTCTTTTCGTTATCAGTCCGGCGTGTTCAAGTGTGCCCCAATGATGGCAGAGAAGGGCGAGGCTAATTCCCAATTTATCGGCGATCTGTGATCCGCACATCTCATTACAATCGACCAGCATCTCGACAATGCGAACGCGCGTCGGATCGGACAGCGCCTTGAAAACCTTGGCCCGCTGTTCGATGCTGATCTTATTGGAGGCGGACGATCTTTTTCGCACGATATCATCATACTAAATATTTGGCTAAAAATCCGGGGAATTCTAAATAGGAGTTTAAATAGTCCGCAATTAATCGGTCAAATGGCTATTTAACTATGCTTCCCGCAGGGCGGCTCCCAACGATCGGGATCCAGTTCCTTTCTCGCACGATCGATGCCCAGCTTGACACGACCCGGGCATTGCGGTTTGATTGGCCCAATTAGAAGTGGATTTTCACGCGGAGGTGCCCAATGAAACTGTCACGTCGAAATATGCTACACAGCGGCCTGGGTTTTGCGGCGATGGCTGGAGTCCCGGAATTGATGATGACTCAAGAAAAGACAGGCTATGCGCATACCGACATTGATGAGCGAATCAAGTCGGGTAAGGGATTAAATGGATTGACAAAGGCCGATCTGACTACGCCGGCGCTGTTATTAGATTTAGATCTGTTTGAGGCGAACATCGATAAGATGGCCAAACATGCAAAAGCCTCAAAGATCAACCTGCGCCCACACGGCAAGACACACAAATGTCCGGAGATTGCGCACCGTCAGATCAAGGCCGGGGCGATTGGGCTTTGCGTTGCGACGATCCGTGAAGCCGAGGCAATGGCCGGAGCCGGCATCAATGGGTTGCTCATTACATCAGAACTGGTCGGCAAACCGAAGATCGAGCGGCTGATCAAACTCGTGCGGAAGTCGCCGGACACAATGTCGGTCGTTGACAATCTCATCCACGCTCAACAATTGAGCGATGCTGCGGTTGCCGCAAAGATCGACTTGAATGTCATGATCGACATCGATCCCGCAGGCAGACGCACGGGCGTACCGGCAGGCAATGAAGCGGTCGCGCTGGCTGAAAAGGTCGCCAAACTGCCGAATCTGAAGCTGCGCGGCATCCACGGATATTCGGGCGCTTCAGCCCACGTGAGCGGTTTCGAGGCGCGCCACGACCATTCAAAGAAGGTCATGACTCCTATCATCGAAACATTCACCCGGTTGAAAAAGATGGGACTGCCCTTAGAGATTCTGTCCGGCGGCAGTACCGGCACATACAACATCGATCCGGAACTAGGAGGGATGACCGAGCTTCAAGTTGGCTCTTATGTGTTTATGGATGTCGAATATCGCGCCATCGGCGGCAAGAGCGGCGCTGTATATGAAGATTTTCAGCCGTCATTGACTGTCATGGCGACAGTCATCAGTAAAAGCTATTCGGATCGCGCAACGACCGACGCCGGAATCAAGGCTTTCTCAACGGATCGAGTCAAACACTTTCCCGAAATCAAGGGCGCCACAGGTGTCACGCTCGGCTATGGCGGTGATGAACATGGAATCCTGACATTCAATAATCCCAGCCGCGAGTTCAACCTCGGCGACCGCGTTGAATTTATCATCCCACATTGCGACCCAAACGTGAATCTGTACGACCGCATCCATTGCGTACGTGGCGAGAAATTAGTAGATGTCTGGCGGACAGTGGGAAGATACGGCGATTGATTACCAGTTTGATAGCTTCAGCACGCGATGATTATCACTGTCAGAGATGTACAACACGCCTGATGGATGCACGAATACGCCGTGGGGTCGATTGAATTGCGTTTTGAGGAGATTGTCTGAAACCAGCCGATCCCCTTTCTCTCCCGTTCCGGCGATGATCACAGTCGCGCCGTCTTTCGGATTGAATCGGCGGATCAAGTGATTCTCGGTGTCAGCGATGATCACATTGTCATCGAGGTCAACACAGAGATTCTTCGGTCCGTTTAAGTCTCGCTCTTTGACGGTTCCGGAACGAACTGTGCCTGGACCAATGACTGTTCGGATTTTGCCATTCTGATCGACGGTGCGAAGCGCATTACCGCGCCTTTCCAGAATATAGAGCCTTCCTTTGGAATCTACCGTGGCGGCGCGCGGGTCTACAAGAGGACTTTGGGCGGCATCCGCTCCATCAGTGGGAATGCCCTCCTGACCGCTGCCGGCAATGGTGGTCACAACGCCGGATTTCAAGTCCAAAAGCCTGATGCGACGATTGCCAAGGTCGGTCAAATAGAGTTTATCGCCGGCCCGACTTAGCTCTACGGCATAAAGTTGGTTGAATGTCGCATTGACGGCCGGCCCTCCGTCACCTGAATAGCCTTTGCTTCCCGTCCCTGCGATAACGCCGCCGCGACCGTCCTTCAAATCGATCTTAACGACTCGGTGGTTCAGCGTATCGGCAATATACATTTGCTGATCTTTACTGATCACCACTCCATGCGGATCGTTGAACTCTAACTGGCCGCTCGCAGAGGCTTCGGGACTTCGCGAACTACTGTCTTTACCAGCAAAAAGAGTGATGATGCCCTTTGCGTCTACCCTGGTGATCCTCTGCCCCTTGTGTTCGCAGATGTACCAATTGCCTTGCTTGTCGAATGCCGCGCCGAAAGGCTCGATGAGCTGGGCCACTCGAGCAGGTGCGCCGAGTGGGCCAGAGCCACAGCCGGCAAGACACTCGACCTTTGCAGCCGGCTTTGCCGCCTGTAAAGAGCCGAGGCATAAAGCAATAATGAAGAGTGAAATAACGATTGATCTCATGACTCGTACCATTGAACCTATTTATATCCCTCGTTAAGGAACACCCACAGCCCGAGTTTGCTCGGAGCGGTGAGATCAAGACGCCCGTCACCGTTCAGATCAACCACACTGTACTGTCGGCCAAGGGCAATGTTTTCGCCCGGCCCGGCGATTGTATGCCGGGTGAATGTGGATGTGGATCCATCCCAGCTATAGTAATAAATGGCCGGCGGATCACCGGCGCCCGGGTCTCCTCCGTTATGAGCCCAAATGCATTTACCCGCGATCAGCTCTTCCTGGCCGTCACCGTCCAGATCAGCCAGGGCCAGCGCATGAGCCTGAGACCACGATTCATCAATGACATGCTGCTTCCAGACGGTCGTGCCGTCTGGTTTCGGCGCTTGTTGCTCCCACCAATACAAACCAACATTGTGGCCGCGCCCAAAGATGATATCGAGACGCCCATCCTTGTTGAGGTCTTTGACCACGAACGGACAACTGGGATGAGGCAGAGCAGTCTCGCGATGAAGTTTCCAGGGCTTAGCAAAGCGGAAAAAAGCTCCAAATAGTTTTGGCATAATCTCCAGATGTCAATTCTTCTCGACTTCGGTCAGACGGAATGTCTGCTCCAGAATACGCGCGTCCTCCTCCAATGCTCGGGAACGATTGGCCAGGCGCCACCGCATTTCGAGCGCGAACTTATCAATATTGTACCGGTGCCCCGTCCGTGGATTACGTCCGTATGTGACTTCCGGCAATTGATCCATCGCCTCAAGCTTCGCCAATGCATCCCGCACAATCATTTCGCTCTCTTCGTTGGGCTCCTTCATCCACATCCGTTGGGCGAAGTAGGCCCGCGTCCATTCCCTCTGAAGCTCTGCAGCATCGAGCAAATAACGGAAACCTTCGCGCAACGACTCACTCTCTTCCGGTTTCAGGTAACGCGCCGCGTTGTTGAGATCGGTCAGGCTAGCACGAATTTGTCGGATGACGTCATCCTTCTCCGACACCAGCTTGGCAAAGAGGGACTTGTCTGGAAAGTAGAGCCCCTGTTCGAGCGCTTTGTCGGCCGGGTCTTTCGTCCACTTGTAACGCGAACGCAGCAGAATGTGGCCAAAATAGTAAGGATAATCTCCCCATTCATCGCCGATTGACTTGGTCAGCCAGAATCCCAGAAACCACCGGCCGTGGTGCTGAATGAATTCGGTCCGCTTCATCGCCGCGGCAACATCGGGCGCTGCCTCTTCCGGATAACGACGCCGTGCCCAGTCCTCAAACACCGTCTCGACATTCGCGTCCGGATCTTTCATAAACCGCGAGAAGGCGTAAAGGTTGATTTCGTGTGTATCCTCAAATGGATGATCCCACATCAGGCGCGCCCTCCCAACCAGGCCGGCCATCCCGGTGTCACGCGCCCGCTGGACGTACCGCTTGATGTATTCGACCTGAGCATAATGCCCCTCTTTACTCCATGCCTTTTCTACGCCCAGGTCCGGCTCCATGAGTTGGAGCTTCTTGCCTACTTTGCCGTGCATCGGATCCGGCGGATAGAATGGATGAAATTCATGAGTAGTATCTTTGCTCATAAAGATGATGTCGTCGGGCAACCGGGAAATCGCCTGTGCAAAATAGTCCATCTCCCGCGGTTCGTAAAAGAAATTACGGATGATCAGCTTCTTGTTGTGCTTTTTGACGACGTCGTAAACGAGCTTCGAGATCAAATAGATGCGATCCGGGACTGAAAGCCTCGATTGCACTTCCGAGTCGCGAAAGAGCTTGTTGTCGCTCTCGTGAAAGGTGAGCACCAATCCGGCTGCCGTCGGGCATTTGGCCAGTAAACGCTCATAGCGTCCCTGTAAATACTCGTGCAGCGCCGGATCATCCATGTTGACCCGGCTGGCCAGTCTGAAAGAGGAAGATGAAGCGGCGACCGACATCCGTGGATCATCCGCGCTGATTTGACTCTTGATTCTGAATCGCTCCGGGATGTCATCGAATTCGTGGACCCAGAGATACCATGCGATCTTCTGCTGATCGGCGAGCGAGCCGATGGAGAAGACATCCCGCTGTCGCTCGGGCGAATTCAGAAACTCTTCGACGTGATCGAAGAGTTCATGCGAGAAGATGAAGAAATTCACGCCGTATTCGGGCGCTTTCTTAATAGCTTCCGCCAGTTTCTGGACATTGCGTTCGTGAAATTGCCAGCCGTTCATCTTAAACGGCTGCGCGTAAACCAGGCCGCTCGTTAACAATAACAGGGTCAGAATTACAATCCGCATTAGTTCATCTCCATCTATTGCCACAATGTGAGCAAGTTTCGTCGTAGCATTATGATCCCCCTAGTTTGGCGGACCATCTGGTAGCGCGGCCCGTGTCTGAATTATAAGAAGCATTTAGTACTTTTAGGGAAACGGTGATATATCAGTGATTGCATTCTAAAGATTATTTCTAAAGCCTGTCAATGCTTTTCTGCTTAATACAGAGGACTTGTCGCAATTGAGGCAAGGAAGCTTGACATTTCAGATAATGTCGGGGATTTTAGAGATCGTATGGCTATTGACGCTCATTTTTCCCGGACATCCGAACCGCTCAGCCTATCGGAGCGGGCTTATCTGGTGATTCGCGACCGCATTCTCAAGGGCGAGCTCAGCCTCGGCGCCGCTTTGTCACGACGCAAGCTGGCGGCTGAGTTGGGGATGAGCTTGTTGCCGGTGGCTGAAGCTTTGCAGCGGCTGGAGAGCGACGGTTTGGTAGAGAGTCGGCCTCGCATCGGCACCCGAGTCTGCCTTCCGACAATCAGAGAGATCCGGGAGCATTATGAGGTCCGGGAAGCGCTGGAGTCGCAATCGGCGAGGCTCTTTGCCGAAAAGGCGAGCGTTCGGGAGCGCCTGGAGATGGAGAGAATGGCCGAGCATCTGGACGCAATGTTCAATCGTTGCGCCGGCGGTGAGAACGATTCTGAATTCCTCTTTGCGGTCCACAGTTATCATACGCAATTCCATTTGCGGATAGCCGAATGCACGGGATGCCGGGCCTTGCGGCAATCGATCGAAAAGAATCATGTCCTGATCTTCAATTGGCTCTATGACGTCGCGGCGCGCCGGCCACCATTGCCGCCGCGATTTCACCGTGAGTTGATCGAGTCCATCAGCAAAAGCGATTCAGAATCGGCCGATCGCGCCATGCGGCAACACATCCGATATGGCATCGAGAATGTGGTGCGCGCGATCGGTCCCGACTCCGAAAGACCAGATCCTTCCATTTAACCAAACAAGCGAAACCTAAAAGAGAAGTCGATCGACGTCTTTGGACTCTTCCCTTTCATCCCGGATGACATTGATTTCCCACCGCGCACATCACAAAATCACCGGAACAATTACCGGAGGGATCGGGGAGCCGGCCCACGGAACGCTCTGAAATATACGAGGTCGATCACTATGTCATTACCAAGATCTGTTATTGAGTTACGCGAGGCCGTCGAAAAAGCTACTCCACTCTTACTGGCGATTTCAGACGATGCAAGTGCCCATCGCGAACCTGAGAAATGGTCATTTCGTGAGATCATCGGCCACCTCATCGACTCGGCGGCAAACAACCACCGCCGGTTCGTCATCGGACAATTCCAGGATGACTTGATCTTCCAGGGCTATGCTCAAGAGGATTGGGTTAGAGTACAGCGTTACAACGAAGCGCCGTGGGCAGAGTTGGTAGCATTTTGGCGAAGCTATAATTTGCATCTGAGTCGAATGATGGCAGCAATACCGGAAAACTTGAGGTTGAGAGAGTTTCGAAAACATAACTCTCAGGAGATCGCCTGGCAGACTGTAGAGGATGGAGAGGTCATGACGATCGATTACCTCATGGAAGACTATGTCGGACATTTAAAGAACCATCTTCGGCAAATTCTGGGAGCTGACTGGGAACGGGCCCGAAGACCGGCGAGTAATCATTGAGGAGTGCCGGACGGAAGATTGCTTGACGTTCTTTTTTCAAGCGAAGTAACCTAGGCGCCAATTCGATATCAAAATTTTGCACTGAAAGGATTATCCATGAATAACGGCGATCATGTGTCTATCACTAGGCGCAAGTTGCTCGGAGGAATGTCGACGCCCATCATTGCAGCCTCGCTCGGCTCAGACATGCTTGCTGCGACCGGCGCCGTGGCGGGGCAATCGAGTCCGCCTGCAACCGACGACAAGAATCTCGGCGCCCGCATCTATAACATCCGCGAATTTGGCGCCAAGGGCGATGGTACGACACTCGATACCGCGGCGGTCCAGGCGGCGATCGATGCGTGTCATCGGGACCGAGGCGGCACCGTTCTGGTCCCGGCCGGCGAATTTTTGGTCGGCACCCTTGAGCTCAAGAGTAATGTCACATTGCATCTGGCCGCACAGGGCCGCCTCTTGGGCAGCGGCAACAAAGAACACTACCGGGCCGGCAATGGAGTCCCGCCGGGTAACGGCAATATTGTCATGCTCTCTGCGGCAAATGCCGAGAACATCACCATCGAAGGACGAGGGACGATCGACGGTAACGGGGCAAAGTTCTTTACGGGTAAAGGAGACAATACTGGCCCCGGGCAAAATTCCTCCGAAGGATATTTCCAGCGCCCGCACCTGATAATCTTCTATCGTTGTAAGAATCTGCTGGTTCGTGATGTTTTCCTGACTGCCAGCGCATACCACTGCATGCGCATCCTTCAGTGCAGCCGCGTTTACCTGGACGGAGTGAGAATTCATAACCGCGTCAACAAAAATAACGATGGCTTTCATATCAACAGCTGCGAGTACGTTCATATTGTGAATTGTGATGTTGCCTGTCAGGATGATGCTTGCGCCCTCTTCGGCAGTAACAAATTTGTCACCGTGACTAACTGTAGCTTCAGTACGCGTTGGTCGGTATTTCGCTTCGGCGGCGGACAGGCCGAAAATATCACCGTGTCGAACTGTGTCATCTACGATACCTACGGATGTCCAATCAAGATGAGATGCGGGGCGCGAACCAGATTTGAAAATATTACATTCTCAAATCTGATCCTCAAGAATGTGACCGGACCGATTTCAATCGGCCTCGACTCGTCCCGCGGCGCTCGCCCAAATGAAAATGCGCAGCCGGTCAAGGGAGTCATCCGCAACATCGCATTTAACGGGTTGAGAGCCACCGTCGTGGCTAAAGGACAGCAACATGAAGACCTGCCTTTTGCGTCGGAGTATCGGCCTGGCGAGACCAGAACTTGTATCGTAATCAACGGTGTGGCGGGCGAGGCAATCGAAGAGATCAGCCTCCACGATGTTCACGTCATCTACGAAGGCGGAGGGACCTTGGAGGAGGCTGCCCGGGAAGTTCCCAATCTGGCGGGTGAGTACTTCGAAATCGGCACGCCCCCCGCGTATGGCCTCTACGCTCGCAACGTGCGTGGCCTCACGCTCCACAATGTTCGATTCGAAATGACCACTCCGGACCTGAGACCGGCAGTCGTGTTTGATCAGGTGACCGATGCCGCATTGAACGGTCTCAGCGCGCAAGGCCACCCGCAGGCCGATTCGCTGTTGCGATTCGTCAATACACGGGACGTCCTCTTGACGGCATCCCGGATTCTCACGCCGGCGGCTGTCTTCCTCAAACTCGAAGGCGCCTCCAGCGACGGAATCGTCATTGATAATGGACATCTTTCCAAAGCCGGCACTCCTCTCGCATATGGCCGAGGCGCGACCGAAAAGGCCGTCAAACTGCGTGCGTGATCGATCCCAAAGTGTTCAGGCGAGGGGCTCGACCTCCATCCCTGTCTCGGGCCTCCCGCCTTCAATCCAGCCGTGGTCGCTCCGATTTGCGATTGACATTGTTACCGGTAACGCCTATGATCCTGAAACCGGGGTGACTGGTTGCTATGGGTAACCATCCGAGGTCGGCGCCGCTGAGTTGCTACATTTGGCAACCATAATTGGGAACTAGAGCCAGATAATTCTGGTTAATGACAGAATGCTTAGTAGTTCGCCAAGTCAGAAAGAGAAGACGAAAACAAATCAATAAGTGAGGACAGTCAGCTGATATATTATTTTTATCTTCTCCCATAACATTATCCTGCACAAAGTCTGGCATAAAGTCTGGTGGCAGAGACAAACCGAAGAGACTCATCAAAAGAAGAGACCAAACTTGCATCTTCGTTGAACGATGGCGCTGCCGTCGACTATCGATCGAAGATAGCTAAGAATTAATTTGGATCAGGGGTTAAGATAGATAGGTATATGGCAACAACTCTGGCCGATATCGCACGTGAGCTGGGCGTCTCGAAGATGACGGTTTCACGCGCCATCAACAATCATCCTGACATTAACACCGAGACGCGCGAGCGGATCCTGAAAGTGGCTCGGAAGCTCAACTACCAGCCAAATCAACATGCGCGGGCGCTCGCGACAAATCGATCTTACCTCTTCGGTGTGGTTGTGCCTGACCTCATGCACTCGTATTTTGCCGAGCTTCTGCACAGCATCGAATCGATTGCGAGACCGGCCGGATTTCAGATTGTGATCTGCAACACCGAAGAGGATGCGACCAGAGAGACCGGCGAGGTAGAAGCATTGCGTCATCGCACCGACGGGCTGATCATTGCATCCGCGTTGCCGCCGACCGAGGTCAAGGCATACCGCAAAATGATCAAAGAGGGTGTCAAGATTGTTCTGATCGATCGGGTGTTGGAGGAATTACGGTGCCCGGCAGTGACAACTGACAATATAAAAGTGGGGATGATTGCGACCGACCACCTCATCTCCCTTGGCCATCGCCAAATCGGCCACCTCCGCGGTCCGGCTGTGATGGTAGCCAAAGAACGCTTTGAGGGCTATCAGCAGTCTCTGGCAAAGAACGGTTTACAGTTTGATCCGGAGCTGATCCGTGAGAGCGGTTTCCTCGAACGCGACGGGTACGAAGCGATGCGTGCCTGGATCGCCGAAGGTCATGTCCCCCCCGCGATCTTTGCGCCCAACGATCCAACGGCCATCGGGGCAATGATGGCGCTCGATGAAGCCGGTTTGCACCCGGGAGAGGATGTCGCAATCGTTGGCGGAGGCAATATCCACTATGGAGATATGCTGCGCGTCCCATTAACTACTGTCTCATGGTCGAGAACCGAGATGGGGCAGGCCGCCGCAGAGATCTTAATCAAATTGATCAACGGAGAATTGGTCGGAACCAAAAGCGCGCAGCGCATCATTATTGAGCCGAAGCTCCTCGTCCGCTCCTCTTGCGGCGCAAAATTGGGCGCCCAAACTCGCGAGTAGGCCTAAACAACAGAATTTCAAAAGAATATTCCAATCGCCCCCACCCACAAAAAAGTCGCAGATTTCGATTGACATTGTTAGCGGTAACGGATATGATGGATTCAATTGTTACCGGTAACAGCTAGTGCCCAATTAAAACAAGTCACAAATAAAACCTCTGACGCTGCCGTTCCGCGAGCGACATTGGAATAAAAGTGTAGTAGCAAGGCATCAAGTATAGAAGTGTGAAGTAATTGGAAGTATAGGAAGTAATTGGAAGTATAGATAGAAGTGCTGAGAATGTAAGAGTGTGATGGATTGAGAGTGAGAGAAATATAGAAGGTATAGCCAGATAGCATAAGTTTGGTAGTTTAAGTTTGATGGCAAGAGTCTGGATAGATGCTGGCCAGATAGATACTGGCCAGATAGATGCTGGATGGATTGAAATATAGGTTGAAATATTAGGTAAGGAGACCGTTAACAGCTCGGAGGTTAGCTGTAAAAAGTTAGCTTCCGAGCTGTTAACGACAGGCGGTTAACTGTTAGCTGCCAACTATCTGCTGTTAACAGTTAACAGTTATGAGGCTGCAAGAGCTTTGCTGGGATAAAATATTCATGGTGGCAGGTCTGAGAGTAATCAATAAAGAAGCCCAAATAAGTATTGCCACCAAGTTCTAAATAATCATTATAATTCATACCACACAATTAATATTTAGGACATAAACCCGTGTCAGTAGTCCGGCCAAGGGGGAAGGCTTAAAGCATTGCAATTAAGTCTTCCCTCTTGGCCGGGCTGATGACGCGCGGTAGCATTTATAGTTTGCGTTAAGATCCAGCAGTCAGGTTAAGTGCGTTCGCTATATCGTTCATGCCGGCGCCCTGAGGCGCTGAAAAACTAGAGATCAGAAACTGAACCGGTGTTCGTCCACGGTCGGAGGAGAACGCGAAAGACGCGCCGTAACGAAAAATTACTAACCTTCTCGGTTGTTTCGTTATGGCGCGTCTTTCGCGTTCTCTCACTGATTTCCCATACTATTTGGCCATTTAAAGTCAGCAGGGTTAATTAGGTTATTTAAAATTCAGCCGTATCTCATCAATTGAAATAGTTATCCAGTGTCCGCTCACCCCAGCAAACGTGGAGCCTCATACTCCACCAGCTCAAGGTTCTCAACCGAGGGCCTTGAGCATTTACCGGACACTGAGATCGATGATCCGGCATCTCATCTATGAGGGCGGTTGATCAAGGAGACACAACTATGAACAAGTCGTTTATCAAATATTTATCGATAGTTTTTTTCCTGACGATAGCAATATCAATTGTTATCGGGGACAGATGGGTACAGGTTGCTAGCGGCGAGAACGACCCGGTTAAGAGGCCGATCCAGGGAGCCGGATGTGTGACGGCGACCTCAGGAGGAGGCTGGCAAAATGTGACCTTTCCTCTGCAGGGAGGCACATTCACGGCTGAATTCGACGCCACGCCATCAGCAACACCGTTCAATAGCGTAGTGGGGCTCTCGCGTGGGGTCCAGACCGACTATCCCGGGTTCGGCGTCCTGGTCAGGTTCAATCCTTCGGGTAACATTGACGCTCGAAACGGCGGCGCTTATGCAGCGGCCTCAACTATTCCATTCTCTGCCAATGTCACCTACCACTTCCGTCTGGCGGTGAACGTGCCGGCGCACACGTATTCGATCTTTGTCAGATCGGGAGGAGGCGCGGAACAGACAGTGGGAACGAATTTTGCGTTCAGGACAGAGCAGAACACGGTGACGGGTCTTGATTGGTGGGGAGTCAATGTCAATGCTTCGACTGCGGGCACGACGAGTGTCTGCAACTTTACGATCACGAGCGGGACAGAGCCTGCTCCGTTGCGGACATTCCGCGTCTCCTCAATCGCAGATTTGCAATCAAGAATCAATTCAGCGGTCGCCGGGGACTTGATCATCCTCACGAATGGTGTTTATACGACAAGCGGAGCCATCACCATCACCAGACAAGGTACAGCCCAACATCCCATTGTCATCTCGGCGGACACGATCGGCGGCGCCGAGATCAGAGGATCGGCCAGTTTCAGTTTGAACAGTCCGGCCGCCTTCATCGTGATCCGTGGATTCAGGCTAACTCATGCCATCGGAACGGTCCAGGTACAGGCCGGCGCCACTAACTGCCGACTCACCCGTAATGTTTTCCAACTCACCGGCGATGGGATATATCTGCTGGTTCAAGGTGATGATTGCGAGGTTGACCACAACACCTTCCAGAATAAAAGTACCGCCGGCCAGATGTTCTCCATTCGCGGACCGGGTAGCGCCGGAATGGCACAGCGAACCTGGGTCCATCACAACTTCTTCCAGAATTTCACCAGCATCGGAGCCAATGGCGGAGAGACGCTCCAGGTTGGATTGAGCGGGAAAAGCCTGACAAATGCCAACAGCCTGATTGAGCAAAACCTCTTCGTCAGATGTGACGGCGAGAATGAGCTCATCTCCAACAAATCGAGCGCCAATACCTATCGCTTCAATACGTTCCGGGACACGGTCGGCGAATTGACGCTCAGACACGGAAACGGCTGTACGGTCTATGGCAACTTTTTTATCAACTCACATGGGTTGCGCTTCTTTGGGGATGATCACAAGATCTTCAGCAACTACTTTGAGAGCTGCAATCCCGCCGTGCAGATCGGCAACGGCGATACGAACATTCCTCCCGGAGAGCTCACCGGACATGATCGGCCCGATCGTGTGGAATTCTCGTTCAATACGCTGATCAATAACGTCGTGAGTGCAGTCATGCCCGGAAGGACCGATGGGTTGGGGGCGATCGATCTCGTCTTCGCCAATAACATTATTCAAAGTGATTCAGGGTCGATCCTGACTCTGGGAGGGCCGCTGACCAACCCGAGATTCGAGGGAAATATTGTGTTTGGAGCAGCACCCAACGGGGCGATGCCTTCGAGCGGGACTCGCCGCGTCAATCCGCAGCTGGTGCGTGATGCGTCGGGCATCTTCAGGCTGCAATCGACCAGTCCGGCCATCAATACCTCGGTCGGATCATATCCCGCAGTCAACATTGATATGGACGGCCAAACGCGTTCAGGAACGAAGGATGTGGGCGCCGACGAGTTCTCGACCGCAGCAGTCGTGCGCCGCCCGCTCACAACTGCCGATGTCGGCCCCAACGCTCCATAAATTTCGGGAGATGTTTTAAGCGCCGCTTTCCGAGAGCACGACATCCGCAAGGTCGAACGAAAAGAAGAGCCAGAGATGATTTGCGATCTTCGTTCAATCTCGCGGATGTCGCGCTCTCTTTCATTTGCCGGTTATTTGGACCGATCTTTCAACATTCCGGGCGAGTTCCATTTGATGACGTGGTAGGTTGCCGGCGTCTTCCCGACATTACGAATGCTATGCAGCTGGTTTGATGCTTGAAAGATCACCGACCCTGGACCGACAACTTTCATTTGCCCGTTGACCAGAGTTTCGACCGTCCCTTCTTTAACGATCATCAGCTCTTCATCGGGATGTTGATGCGGTGGATGAGGCGACTCACCAGGATTGAGCGTGGTGACGTGACATTCCAGCTCATCAAGCGTGGCGGTCGGCGCCTGAAAGAACTTCCGCGATGAACCAACTTTTGTCGGCTTTACCTCGATTGAATTCCAATCAAAGATTGATGAACCCATCAGTTTCTTTTCAGACTGAGCAAGAGTGATCATGCTGAACGTCACAATTGCCGTCAGTAGAGCGACTACCGAGTCTCTCTTAGTGAGCATCGAGCTGTTCCTCCTTTTTTTCACATCCTGTCTAGAATCCGCTTGGCCATTTCAGCGAGGGCCTGATTGCCGGCAAGTATAGCTCAAGCTTTCCGAGAACGCGAAAACGCGCGACGAGGCGCATGATGCAATTCAGTGGCATAATTTGCATCATGCGCCTCGTCGCGCGTTTTCGCGTTCTCTTCCCTGGATCAAATCCCTCTGACTCAATCACCAATTCAACCGTCGATGATCGATCCAGGTTACCGTGACTTGTTTCTCAACCAACGGCTCCGAACGAGCTCTTGCCAGACGACCAGTTCAGCCGCTTCGGCTCGCTCCTCCAGCTCCGCAAGAAAAAAATCTCGTTTAATCAGGCGATGTTCCATCTCTGCTTTGAGGATGCCGCCCCCGTCTCGTTCGGGTCTCGACAACAGCAACTGGTTGGTCTGCTCAATCAATTCCTCGGCCATTTTTGACCGATTCAAATCTCCTAAAATCCATAAGGCGTGGGCCAGCTCATGTCCCAGCACTTCGACATAGCGGTCTTCTTTGCTCAACCCCACAAAGGAAGTTAAGCCGTTGGAGCGGCTGACCTCAGAGCCGACATAGGCCTGGTCGATATTGTTCGGATAGATTCGGACCACAGCCACGTGCCTTTGACCCGCCGGATCGAATCGCTCGATATGGAAAGATCCGGCCGTGGATGAAAGTGGACGAGTCCGTCCACGAAGTTCGATATAAATAGTATGGCCACTCTTTTCAAGTTGCTTCCACAAACTCCGTAAGACAGGATGCAGCGGAAAGCCCTTAGTATCCCTGGCAAAGACTGTCTGTTTCATGACATTCCATTGCTGAATATCTTTGGTCGAAATGCGATCCGCGATGATTCCGGTAGGATAAATGCAATCTTGATTGGTCGGATCTTTCTCAGATTCAGATTGTGGCTGCAACGGTTGTGCTTCAGCGAGAGACCAGAAAGAGATAAGCAGTGCAATTAATGAGATGGCTGAAGCTGGTCGATAAGATCGGATTATCATTTTTCCTCCAATGGAAGCTTTTTGTAAGATGCATTAACTTGCACTTCACGGGGAGCACGCAGGGAGAGCAAAAGATATGCCAAGCTGAAATGCGAGAATTGCGGGGAAATTGCCTTCTTCTGACGAACCTCACATCATCTTTTGTCTAAGGTTCATAATCATCTGTCTGAACCATAGAATCCTTGATCTTTATTGGGAAATTGATATAAACGATGTCCAAAATCCATAACCCATATTCAGAGGAAAACAACAATGGAAATGCCGAACGGCTCTCGCAAAGACATGATGGAACTGTTTCGACTGGATGGCAGGCGCGCGCTGATCACGGGAGGCGCCAAAGGGCTTGGCCGAGTGATTGCTCAAGCACTGGCTGAAACAGGGGCGGATGTGGCTGTCGTCGGACGCACACTGGCCGATTGTCAACAAGCAGCTCAAGAGATCACCGAATCAACCGGACGTCGAGCAGTCGGTTTCGCCGCTGATGTGACAAAGCAAAATGAGATACAAAAACTGAAAGAAGAGATCGAGAACTCCCTTGGCCCTATCGATATATTGATCAACAATGCGGGGATCAACATCCGCGGTCCGGTCGAGGAGGTATCTGAGGCCGATTTCAATCATGTGCTCACAACCAACGTGACTGCGCCGTTGTTATGTTCCAAGATTTTTGGTCCGCCGATGTGCGAACGCGGCTGGGGACGAGTCGTCAACGTTGGATCGATTATGTCGGTCGTCGCCCTGCCAGGACGCGCGTCATATGCGTCATCGAAGGCCGGCGTGCTGGGATTGACTCGTGTGCTTGCCCTTGAATGGGCGACCAAGGGTGTGACGGTCAACGCGATCTGTCCCGGACCATTTGCGACCGACATGAATAAACAATTGCTCAACGATCCGGCCAAATACCGAGACTTTGTTTCGCGCGTTCCAATGGGTCGTTGGGGCGAATTGTACGAGATCGGCGGCATGGCCGTCTTTTTAGCATCCGACGCCGCATCGTTCGTCACCGGAAGCGCACTGTATGTAGATGGTGGATGGACGGCGCAATAAAGAATGAAGCGGGAAGGTGGAAGAATGAAGAAGAAAACGATGAGGGATGCAGAAAGGGTAAAGGTAGAAGGTAAAGGATGAGGAAGAAAACGATGATGAGGGATGAAGTAAGGATGTCCTTCTTTCTCTTCCACCTTCATCATCATCTTTTATCTTTTCTTCTTCATTCTTTACCCCTTCATCCTTCCTCCTTCTTGCTATGCTTGCAGATCGTTCATGACCTTGATCAGCGAGGTCTTGAACTTTGCCATCTCATCGCGAGTACCGACGCTGATGCGTGCATACGTCGGCCAGGCAGGCCAAACGCGGCCGATATAGATCTTCTCTTTCTGCATCGCGTTGACCAACCGGCGTGCGGGCATCTTAGCGTCGAGCATAAAGCAATTGCTCACTGACGGCACGAATGAGATGTTGTTCTTTTGGAGAAACGCGAAGACATCTTCGCGAACATCCTTAATGATCTTGCGCCGATCGGCCACCAGGTTCTTGACCTTCAGACTTGCCGTCGCGCCAACCATTCCCGTCAAAGGCAATGCACCCGCGCCATAGCTTCTCAGCTTGCCGATTAAATCCGGACGTCCGATCGCCGCGCCCGCACGCAAGCCCGCCATTCCGTAAAGCTTCGAGAACGTGCGCAAGATGATGACGTCCTTATCCATCGCCACCAGATCAGAACACATCGGCTCTTCAGACAGGTGAATATAGGCTTCGTCGAGCAATAAGATCGTATCTTCGGGCTTATTGGCGACGACGTATTCGATGTCGGCGCGCGGCGTGGTTGTTCCAGTCGGGTTATTCGGGTTGCAGATGTAGATCAATCCGGCCTTGCGCTCATGCGCGGCCTTAACCATGGCCTTGACATCGTGCGCATAAGTTGGCGTGAGCGGAACCTTGACGACTTTGGCGCCCACAAATTGGGCTGCGCGCGCTCCCGCTTCATAACCCGGATCAGCGATCACAAATGGCTTCTCTTTCGAGGTAAAGGCGAGGACAGCGCGATGCAATGGATCACTCGATCCGGGGAAAGGCATGATATATTCTGCGTCCAGGCCCTCCTGATCCGCCAGGGTCTTGGCAAAGGCATCCGTCTCTTCATACATGTACCGCCCGCCCTTGGCGATCACCTTGGCGATTGCTTCCGCGGCTTCAGGGCAAGGGCCGAGCGGATTTTCGTTGGCGTTGATTTTGACGGCATCGGGCGGGATGGGACCGGTCTTCGAAAGTTGAGCCAGCGTTGTTTCGCTGTAAAACGGCAATGACATTCCGGCGGTGAGCAATGCAGCCATGCGGCTGAAACCGCGCCTTGAGATCGCTTGCGCAGACTGCGCCTTCCGTGCGCTTTGCTGAATGTTGGTCATCAGTATTCTCCTTGAGATTGAAACTCAATTGCCATTCATTGGTTTCCGCTCTTACTCAGAGTTTATTCCTTCCGGGTGTTAAGACGAAACCGCGTCTATTATAAGGGTGGCTCCAGAAAACAACCCCATAGAATTGAGATTTGTCCTAGTTGAAGGCGAGCGGCGCGGAACTCTCGGCGACGCTCGACTTGAAAGATTGAGATGTTGCTTGGGTTGAATTTTCAGGATTACTGTCGCAGGTTTCGCCTCGTTCGATGACCAGGCCGGCCTCCGTCAGCAAACCATCTTTCTCTAAACAGGAATACAGATCTTGATCCGAACAGATCAGGTGTAACACGCCGCCGCGTCGATATTGCCTTTGCGCAACCTGGCGCAGACAATCGGCCGCGGCTGAATCGATCGTTCCGACATCAGTCAGGTCGAGGACCAGTTTTTTAGCCCTCACTTCGCGCGCCAGTTGCGTCAACACCTTATCGCTCGAGGCGAAGAAGAGTGGCCCGGTCAACCGGTAAATCTGCAGCTCGGAGCTGGACGCGGTCACAACATCTGTTCCTCGCGCAGGCTCGATTGCCTCCAGACGCGTCGAGCGGGCGGCGCGCTCGATAAACAAGACCATCGCCACCAATGAGCCGATACCAACACCAACGATCAAATCACTGAAGATGACCAGGCCAAAGGTCAACAGGAATAAGGTTGCATCGAGCCGGTTCATGCGCCCGAGCGCACGGAACCGTTCCCATCCGATCAATTGGATGCCGACCGCGACGGTCACCCCGGCCAGGACTGCGATTGGAATCTGACTGATCAGGTTACGCAGCGGCAACAAAAACAGGAGCAAGATGAAACTGTGCGCGAAGACGGACCATCGGCTGACGGCGCCGGCACGCGCGCTCGCCACTGTTCGAGCCAGCATCGCGACACCGGGCGGTGCGCCGAAAAATGGACACGCCATATTGGCTACACCTTGGGCAATCAATTCACGATTGAACTTGACCTCGCCCCGTGCTTCGCTCAATCGATCGGTAACGACTACCGTTAACAATTGATTGATCGTGATCAATCCCGCAAGGGTGAACGCGGGATAGACCAGCGCCGAAAACGCCGAGAAACTCATGGTCCCCAGGCTCGGGTGCGGAAAGCGATCCGGTAGCGCACCCACGCACGGCAGTTGCCAGCCGAAGAGATGTGTCGTCAGCGTCGCGACAACGACGGCGATGAGCGACATCGGGATGCTTGTCTTCCGTTGAATCGGCAGAAACATCAGCACAAGGACAATCCCGGAGATAACTACCGTGGGCAGATTGCTCTGATTGATTACTCGAATAACAGCCCAGAGATCATCGACCACACCGAGATCAAAGCCGACCGGCTGCGTCTTGACGCCAAAGACAGCTTTGATCTGTGAGACTGCGATAATGACGCCCAGCCCGCTCGTGAATGCGCCAATCACCGATTGCGGCAGGTAATGAAAGAAACGCCCGAGCCGCAAGACGCCGATCAGCATCATGATCAGCCCGCTCAAAGCTCCCGCGGCAAGCGCGGCCCCAATGCCGTGAGTTTTGACCAGGACGGCGAGCACCGGCACGACTGTCGCCGAGAGCCCGCTGACGACAACCGGCGCATCCGAGATCATTCCCGAAATTGCGCCGCCGATAATTGAAGTATAGAGACCCGCCTCCGGCCGCAACCCGATAGCGATGGAGAGCGCCATTCCATAGGGCACGGCAATTAAAGCGGCGACCGTCCCCCCGAAAAAATCGCCCCGCCAGCGCACCCATCGATCGCCGCGGCATAAGTCGGAAAGCTTTTGTTGCGAAGACGAAGAGAGAACGCGAAGCACGTTAGGACCTGCGAAATCACCCACCTCAGACTTTTCGCATACCTCGTCTCCCTGACGTGTCTCGCGTTCCTCTTTTTCTAACTTGAACATTGTCATCAATTACCAGTGACCTGTCCTTACCACATTAACCTCACGCTCAACTGCATCACGCGGGCGAAGTTGGCCTGTGAAGTTATCCGTCCGAAGTTCGGATTGCCGAACTGCGTGTTGGGCGCTCGGAAGACCGGCGAATTGAATGCATTGATCGCCTCAAACCGGAATTGAGCATTGAGACCCTCAAAGATTGTCGTGTTTTTCAACACTGAGAGATCCCAGTTCTTGGTATTAGGCGACCGCACGCCGATGGTTCGCGGGGCATTGCCAAACGTGTTCGGCAAGGCCGCGCTGAACGCCGCCGAATTGAGATAACCGTCAATCCGCTGGCTGACCGATCCCGATGTTGCCGGATCAACTCCTAGAACGACATTGGGACGTTGTCCTAAACTGAAGGCGTTTGTGTTATTGACCTGCTGCGTGATCGAGAGCGGAAAACCGCTCTGATAGGTCATGATCGCGTTGAATTGCCAACCGCCCACCAGGCGCGTGACGACACCATTACTTGAAGAAAGAAACGATTTGCCCCGACCGAACGGCAATTCATAACTGCCACTCACAGTAAAGCGGTGCGGAGTATCGACCGCCGAGAGCGCGTAATCGCGCGATCGGTTATAAGTATCAATGACGCCCGCGACATTGTCCGGCGCAAAATAGTTCGAATTTCCGGTAATGTTGTCGAGCAGTTTGCTGAAGGTATAAGCGGCCAGGAGCGAGAACCCGCGTGACAATCGCTTTTGCGCCTTTATGGTCACGG
>Ga0081539_10001879_pt1 | contig 20505 bp, 19 predicted proteins | sample TabmetS4T2R2_FD_71023 | JGI IMG/M metagenome (GOLD analysis project Ga0081539, IMG submission 71023) | Tabebuia heterophylla rhizosphere microbial communities from the University of Puerto Rico - S4T2R2 | ecosystem: Host-associated > Plants > Roots > Rhizosphere ...
GGGGGCCTACCCCGCCCCTTCCTCTACTTCCCCGACCACGAGCCCAGGCTGGCCGCCTCGGTGCGGGCGGGCCGGCGGGCCGAGTTCGCCGCCTTCGACTGGGGCCAGCGGGTGCCCGACCCCAACGACCTGGCCACCTTCGAGCGGTCCAAGCTCGACTGGAGCCGGGCCGGCGGCCCGGTCCAGGAGCTGTGGCACACCCTGCTGCGGTTGCGCCGCGAGGTCCCGGCGCTCGGCAACTGCCGCCGCGACCTCACCGACGCCCGTGTCGACACCGGGCGGCGGCTGGTCACCCTGGAGCGCCGCGACCCGTCCGGGTCGCGGGCGGTGATCGTCGCCAACTTTGGTCAAAGGTCCCAGCACATCCCCTTCGACACGGGTAAGCTGCGGCTCCGGGTCGCGACCCGCCCAGCTTTGCCCAGCGGCGACCTTTCTGGCGCGAGCGCAGCGGTATGGACGACTTGACTGGTTTGACGGCGGTATAGCGGCCCGCGGTACAACTGCCCCTCGGAAGCTGGGGGGGCGATCGGAAGGAGCAGCAGCAGTGGCCAGAACCGAGATCGAGCGGCTGGGCCTGGGCCGGCTCGAGCGGCTGGACCTCAAGTCGTTCTGGGGCGAGCAGCTTCCCGACCTGACCCCGTGGTTCCTGCAGAACATCGACCTGCTGAGCGAGACCCTGGGGATCGACATCACGCCCCTGGAGCAGGAGGTCAACGTCGACACCGGCGCCTTCAAGGTGCTGGGGTCTGACGCCACCGGTCGCCCCATCGTGATCGAGAACCGCCTCGAGGCCACCGACCACAACCAGCTCGGGCAGATGATCGTGCACGCCTCGGGGCTGGACGCGGCCGTGGTCATCTGGGTCGCGCCCCGGTTCCACGAGGAGTTCCGGCGCGGCCTGGACTGGCTCAACGACCGCACCGACCAGAAGGTCGACTTCTTCGGGGTGGAGATCGGCCTGGTCCGCATCGGCCGGTCCCTGCCCGCGCCCGTGCTGGACGTGGTCGTGCAGCCCCGCAACTGGCGTAAGAGCGGCCGCCGCCGGGTCCAGCTACCGGTGGGGTCGCTGTTCCCGGGGTCACCGCCGCCCAGCTCGCCGCCGCGCCACGCCGCCGCCGAGGCCGCTCCCGAGGACCAGCAGGCGCCGGCCCCGGCGCGGGAGCCGCCGCTCCCGGTGGCGCCGGACACCTCTTCCTCTGTGGCCGGCGACCCCCTGACCGCGGCACCCGCGCCGCCACCACCGCCCCCGCCAGCACCTTCGCCACCTCCGCTGGCGCCGTCGCTGGAGCCGTCATTCGACCCCGAGCCGAGCGCGCGGCCCCTGCCGGCCTCGCCGCCGCCGATGGCCTCCGAGCAGGCCGGCGGGCTCCAGCCGGTCGAGCTGCGGCACCGCTTCTTCGAGTCGATGTTCGACTCGGTGGCCATCCGCCGTCCCGGGTTCCGCATCCCCAAGTTCGGCTACGAGAACTGGGTCGGGTTCGCGGCCGGGCCGTTCGGGTTCTACGACGTCGCCTTCACCGCCAACGGCGCCGTCCGCGCCGGGGTCTACCTCGACATGCAGGAGCGCACGGCCACCAAGCGGCTGTTCGACGACCTGTTCTCCGAGCGTCTGGCCATCGAGACCGCGGTCGGCCGGATCCTGTCCTGGGAGCGCCTGGACGACCGGCGGGCGTCCCGGATCGTCGACTACCGGGAGGTCCGCGACCTCGGCAACCTCCAGGACCGCCGCGCCCTGGCCGACTGGGCCGCGGAGACGGTGGTCAAGCTGATGGAGGCGCTGGACGACCGGCTGCGCTCCACCGCCCAGGTCCTGCTGTCCCGGGTCCAGGGCGGGGTCTAACGGACACGGACCGGTCCAGGCCCGCGCACGACCTGGCCGACCCGCTCGACCCTCTGGACCTGGAGGCGCTGGAGGCGGCGGCCCGGGAGCGGCTGGACCGGGGAGTCTACGACTACGTCGCCGGCGGGGCCGACGACGAGCACAGCGTGGCCGACGCCCGGGCCGCCTGGTCGCGGCAGCGGCTGCGGCCCCGGGTCCTGCGCGACGTGTCCCAGGTCGCCATGGCCACGACCGTGCTCGGCAGCGAGCTCCAGGTCCCGCTGCTGGTCGCGCCCATGGCCTACCACCGCATGGCCCATCCCGACGGCGAGGCCGCCTCGGCCGCCGGGGCGGCCGCGGCCGGGGCCGGCTACATCCTCTCCACCCAGGCCACCATGACGGTCGAGGAGGTCGCCGAGGCCGTCCCCAGAGCCATGCGCTGGTTCCAGGTGTACGTGGTCCGCGACCGCGGCTGGACCGGCGACCTGGTCGCCCGGGCCGCGGCCGCCGGCTACCGGGCTCTCGTGCTGACCGTGGACGTGCCGCTGCTCGGCAACCGGCTCCGCGACCTGCGCAACGACTTCCGGCTGCCCACCGGGCTGAGGCCGGCCAACGCCCCCCCGGCCGGGGCCGCCCGCCAGCGTGAGCTGGACGCCGACCCGCTCGCCCAGGCCGGCGAGTTCGACCCCGCCCTCACCCCCGAGCTGGTCGGCTGGCTGGGCGAGCGGTCAGGGCTGCCGGTCCTGGTCAAGGGGGTGTTGCGCGGCGACGACGCCCTGGCCTGCCTGGAGGCGGGCGCGGCCGGGGTGGTCGTCTCCAACCACGGTGGCCGCCAGCTCGACACCGTGGTCGCCACCGCCGACGCCCTGGCCGAGGTGGCCGCCGCGGTCGGCGACCGGGGCGAGGTCTACGTCGACGGCGGCATCCGCCGCGGCACCGACCTGGTCAAGGCCCTGGCCCTGGGGGCGCGGGCGGTGCTGGTCGGCCGCCCGGTGCTGTGGGGGCTGGCCGTCGGCGGGGCGGCCGGGGTCGAGCGGGTCCTGTCCGGCCTGGCCGGCGAGCTGCGCCTGGCCATGGCCCTGTGCGGGGCGCGCGACCTGGCTTCCCTCACCCCCGATCTGGTGGCAGGGCCTGGCGCAGCCAGCTGATCAGCATGTCCATCAGGTCGGGGATGCGCGGCCCACGTTCCTCCCCGCCGGTGGCCGGCAGGCGCAGGCCGTGGTCGGCGTCGCGCACCACCTCCAGGCGGAAGCTGCCGTTCCCGGCCTTGCCGAGGCCGGCCGCGAACGCCTCGGCGCTGGCGGCCACGGGCACGTAGGTGTCGCGGGCGCCCCAGATGGCCAGCAGCGGGCAGGCGACCCGGCCCAGGGCCGGGGCCGGGTCGTAGTCGTAGATGCGGGCCATGAAGGCCAGGTGCTCGACCACGCCGTCGTCGCCCAGCACCGGGTACCAGGCGGCGTCGCGGTGCGACAGCTGGTCGGCCAGGACCTCCTCAAGGTCGTCGCCGCGGCGCAGCCGGTCCGCCCGGTGGTGGAAGAAGGCCAGGGCCGCGGCGATCTGGTCCTCGCCGGCGCCGGCGTCGCGCAGCATGTGCTCGACCCGGTAGGCCTCCTGGCGGTACGGGCTCACCCCGGACCCGGACAGGCTGATGACGGCGGCCACGTCGGCCGACCGCGAGGCGGCCAGCGGGCCCACCCAGCCGCCCTGGCTGGCCCCGAGGAGGGCGATCCGGCCCGGGTCGACGCCCTCCTGGCCGGCCAGGTAGGCCACTGCGGCCAGGGCCTCGGCGGCGCGGTCCTGGAGGCTCTGGTCACGCCAGTCGCCGCCCGAACCCCCGCAGCCCGGCTTGTCCCAGGCCAGGCTGGCGAACCCGGCGGCGGCCAGGGCCTCGGCCTCGACGTCCCAGCCGTCGCGCTCGGCCGGGCCCGATCCGTCCACGAACGCCACCGCGGGGCGGGGGCCATCACCCGCCGGGCGCCGGAAGAGGCCGGTGAGCTGGGTCCCCTGGTTCTCGAACTTCACCTCGGTGGTGCTGGTCATGTTCCTGCCTCCTCTGCTCGCGTGCTAACGTAAACCGTACGTACGGTTTTGTAAAGGAGCGGGCATGCCCAAGGTGAGCCAGGACTACCTCGACGCCCAGCGGACCGAGATCCTGGAGGGGGCGCGGCGTTGCTTCGCGGAGCTCGGGTACGAGGAGGCGACCGTGGTCCGCCTGGAGGAGGCGACCGGCCGTTCGCGGGGGGCCATCTTCCACCACTTCCCGACCAAGCTGGACCTCTTCCTTGCCGTGCTGGAGCGCGACGCCGAGCGCGAGGCCGCCCGATGGGAGGCCGGGTCGTTCGCCGACGTCCTGGCCGGCCTGGCCGGCGAGGACCCCGACTGGGCCACCGTGGTCATCGAGCAGAGCCGCCGCCGCCGCACCGACCCGTCGTTCCAGGCGCGGTGGCGGGGCCGCACCGACCTGGTCCGCGACGCGCTCCGGGCCCTGGTCGGCCGCGAACGGGCCGCCGGCCGGGTCGCCCCGTCCGTCCCCGACGAGGTCGCGGCCCGCTTCATCAGCGTCGTCGGCGACGGCCTCCTGCTCCAGCGGGCCATCCTCGGCGAGGTCCCCCACGCCGTGGAGATCGTCGCCCTGGCCACCGGCGCCCTGGCCGAGCCGGGTGGGCCCGCCCGCACCACTGTCCCACCTCGCGGGTAGCCTGTCACCAGTGATCCATGTACGCTGGTGTCTCCCCCATTGCAGGAGGATCGGTGCATCCAACCTCACAACGGACCTACCTGGACGGTGTGCGGGCCGCGGCGCCCATCGGGGTCGCCGCCTTCGCCTTCGGGCTGTCGTTCGGGGTCCTGGCCCGGTCGGCCGACATGGGCCGGGTGGCCCCCGTGGTGATGTCGGCCACCACCTTCGCCGGGTCGGCCCAGTTCGCCACGGCCTCGATCCTCGGCGCCGGGGGCGGGCTGGTCACGGCCATCGTGGCTGCGGTCCTGCTCAACCTGCGCTACGGCCCCATCGGGCTGTCAGCAGCGAGCGCATTCGAGGGGCCGTGGTGGAAGCGGGCGCTCACCGCCCAACTGGTCGTGGACGAGTCCTGGGCCATCGCCCAGCGCGACGACGGCCGCATCGACCGGCACCTGCTGGTCGGGGCCGGGTTGCTGCTGCTCGTCTGCTGGACCACCGCCACGGCCATCGGTGCCTTCGCCGGCGACCTGGTCGCCGACCCCGAGTCGCTCGGCCTCGACGCCGCCTTCCCGGCCCTGTTCCTGGCCCTGCTCTGGTCCCAGGTACGCGACCGCTCCCGGCTCCTGGCCGCCATCGGCGGGGCCGCCATCGCGCTCGTCCTCATGCCCTTCACCGGGCCCGGGGTCCCGATCGTGGCCGCCAGCCTGGCCTGCCTCATCGGAGCGAGGCGGCCCTCGTGAACGCCGTCTGGATCAGCGTGATCGTGGTCGGCCTGGCCACCGTCGCCATCAAGGCCGCAGGCCCCCTCCTGCTGGCCAGCCACACCCCGCCCCCCCGCGCCCAGGCCGCCCTCGAGCACCTGGCCCCGGCCGTGCTCGCCGCCCTGGTCGTCACCCAGGCCCTCGGCGGCGACAACGGCGGCTTCACCATCGACGCCCGCCTGGCCGGCCTGGCCGCGGGCGCCGCCGCCCTCCTCCTGCGCGCCCCCCTCCTGGTGGTCATCACCGCCGCCGCCGTCACCGCCGCCGTGGTTCGCCTGGTCGCCTGAGCCACGAGGGGGCCCGCCGTAACGGTGCCGTGATGGCGGCGGGCGAGACTGCCGGCGACGACGGCACGAGCGGGAGCGGGAGGATGGCCAGCGCAGCCCGGAAGGAGGCGCCGCGGCCGGGCGTGATCCGGCTGGCCTGGGCCCTGTGCGTCGTGGCGGTCGCCCTTGCCCTGGCCGGTGTGGTCCTGGCCGCCGTCAACGGCGGGAGCCTGGCCGACCTGGTCGCCGACCATCACGCCGTCGGCATCCTGACCACGCTGGTCGTGGCGCCCATCGGGGCCCTGATCGTGGTCGGCGACCGCCGCCACCTGCTGGCCTGGCTGTTCCTGGTGGAGGGCCTGTGCCTGGGCGTCTTCAACTTCACCCAGCAGTACGCGCCCCTGGCCCTCGGGCTCACCCCGCCGCGGCTGTCGCTGCCCGGTGGGGAGCTGGCCAGCTGGGTGACCAGCTGGTCCAACGTGCCGGGCATCGTCATCGGCGTGGTGTTCCTGGTGCTGCTGTTCCCGGACGGGCGGCTGCCGTCGCGCCGCTGGTGGCCGGTCGGTATGGCCGGTGCCCTGGCCGCGGTCGTGCCGACGATCGTCCTGGCCGCCGCCACCTGGCCGCTGCGCGGGCCGGCGCTGGCCACTGCCGGGGCCGACGAGCCGGAGGTGGTCGTCACCACCTTCTGGACCGCGTTCGGGGCCGCCATGGTGCTGGGGGCGGTCAGCGTGGTCGGGCTGGTGCTGCGGTTCCGCCGCGCCGGGGCGGTGCAGCGCCAGCAGATCAAGTGGTTCGCCTACGGTGCCGCCCCGAGCATCCCGCTCGGCATGTTCGCCGACGCGCAGCCTCTCGGCCCCTACCTCGAGCTCCTGGGGGCGGCCATGGAGCTGGCCGGGGTGGGCATCGGCATCTTCCGGTTCCGGCTATGGGACATCGACCGGCTGATCAACCGGACCCTGGTCTACGGGCTGCTCACGGTCCTGCTCGGCGCCGTCTACGCCGGGCTGGTCCTGGCCTTGGGGCTGGGGCCGTTCGGGATCGGCGCCGGAACGCCGAGCTGGGCGGTGGCCGGGGCCACCCTGACCGTGGCCGCCCTCTTCCAGCCGGCCCGCCGCCGCATCCAGGCCGCGGTCGACCGCCGCTTCAACCGGCGCAGGTACGACGCGACCCTGACCGTCGAGCGGTTCAGCGCCCGCCTGCGCGACCAGGTCGACCTGGCCACCCTGTCGGCCGAGCTGCTGGCGGTGGTCGACCAGACGGTGCAGCCGGCGGCGGTCTCGCTGTGGCTGCACCCGTCGGCCGCCGGCCTGGCTCCGGCACCGCCCCCGGCACCGGGCTGAGCGGTCCCGGCTTGCGGGCCGGCCGTCCCGCTGGCAGCCTCCGTGGCCGAGGTGGGAGGCGGCATGTCGGGTGATGGGCACAGCTTCGACCGGGCCACGGCCGTGGCCGGCGGGCCCGAGCGGTGGACGGCCAAGGTCGACCCGGGCTGGACGGTGGCTGGACGGCCCAACGGAGGGTACCTGCTGGCCCTGGCCACCCGGGCCGCCCTGAAGGCGGCCGGGCAGCCTCACCCGCTGGCCGTCAGCGCCCACTTCCTGGCCCCGGCCGACCTCGGGCCGGCCGAGCTGGAGGTGGCGCGGCTGCGGGCCGGGCGCACCCTGGCCACGACCTCGGTCACCCTGGTCCAAGGGGGGGCGGCCCGGTTGGCGGCCCTGGTCACCGCCGGCCACCTCGACCCGGACGCCGGGCCCGACTGGCAGCGCGACGGCGGCCCGCCCGCGATGGCGCCGGTGGAGGAGTGCCTGCCCGGCCGGCCCGAGCTGCCCGGCGGGGTGCCGGTCGACCTGCTCCACCACCTGGACCTCCGGATCGACCCGGCCACCACCGGCTGGTTCGCCGGCCGGCCCGGTGGCAGCCTGGACATGCGCGGCTGGGTCCGGTTCAGCGACGGCCGGCCCGCCGACCCCCTGGCGTTGCTCCAGATGGCCGACGCCCTGCCCCCGAGCAGCTTCGACCTGGGCTTGCCGGGCTGGGCGCCGACGGTCGCCCTCAGCGTCTACCTGCGCGGCCTCCCCGCCCCCGGCTGGCTGGCCTGCGTGGTCCGCGGCCAGCTGTGGCAGGGCGGCTGGTTCGACGAGCAGGCCGAGGTCTGGGACGCCGCCGGCCGCCTGGTCGCGCAGGCGCGCCAGTTCGCCGGCGCCCGCCCGGCCGCCCAAACCGCCCAGACCAGCGAGCTGCGGTGACCAAATGGGGGCGCGTCGCACCCGAACCCGCCGAGACCAGCGAGCTGCGGTGACCGAATGGGGGCGTGTCGCACCCGAACCCGCCGAGACCAGCGAGCTGCGGTGACCAATCGGGGCGTGTCGCACCCGAACCCGCCGATGCATGGGGCCCCTACCGGGAGGGTAGCCCAGCAGCCAGGAACGGGTCGGCGGCTGTCCACAGCCCCGGCCGGGCCCTCACACCCGGTCGGTCCTTCAGTTCTGCAGGTTCTCGAAGATGCCGGCGGCGCCCTGGCCGCCGCCGACGCACATGGTGACCATGCCGTAGCGGCCGCCGCGGCGGGCCAGCTCGGCCAGGAGCTGGACGGTCAGCTTGGTCCCGGTGGCGCCCATGGGGTGGCCGAGGGCGATGGCGCCGCCGTTGACGTTGACCTTGTCGATGTCGAGGTCCAGCTCGTAGATGACGGCCAGGATCTGGGAGGCGAACGCCTCGTTGAGCTCGATCAGGTCGATGTCGTCCAGGGTCAGGCCGGTGAGCTCCAGCACCTTGGGGATGGCCACCGTGGGGCCGATGCCCATGACCTCGGGGGCGACCCCGCCGACGGCGTAGCCCACGAACCGGCCCAGTGGCCGAAGTCCCAGGTGCTCGGCGCGTTCGCGCTCCATGACCACGACCGCCGCCGCGCCGTCGCTGCGCTGGGAGGAGTTGCCGGCGGTGACCGTGCCGCCCTGCTTGAAGACCGGCTTGAGCTTGGCCAGGGCCTCGGCCGAGGTGTCGCGGCGTGGGCCCTCGTCGCGGGCGAAGGTGCCCTCCCGGACCACCGGCCGGCCGTCGCCGTCCAGGGCCTCGACCCTGACCGGCAGGGGCACGATCTCGGGGTCGAAGCGGCCCGAGTCGACCGCCTCGGCGGCCCGCTGGTGGGAGCGGAGGGCGAACGCGTCCTGGTCCTCGCGGCTGACGCCCCAGCGCTCGGCCACCCGCTCGCCGGTCAGGCCCATGGCCATGTAGTACTCGGGGTGGCCGCGGACGACCTCGGGGTTGGGGGCGAAGGTCGGGGTCGGCGTGGGGGTCGAGGACATGTGCTCGGTCCCGCCGGCCACGATGGTGGTGGCGAACCCGGCCATGATCCGCTCGGCCGCGCTGGCGATGGTCTGGAGGCCCGAGGAGCAGAACCGGTTGACGGTCTGGCCGGGCACGCTGTCGGGCAGGCCGGCGCGCTGGGCGGCGATCCGGGCCACGTTGAGCCCCTGGGTGCCCTCGGTGATGGCGCAGCCCAGCAGCACGTCCTCGACCTCGGCCGCGTCCAGCCCCTCGGCCCGGCGCAGCGCCTCGGCGATGGCCGCCCCGGCCATGTCGTCGGGCCGGCTGGTCCGCAGGCTCCCCCTGGGCGCCCGCCCGACCGCGGTCCGGGCCCCGCCGACAATCACAGCTTCCTTCACACTGGTTCACTCCTTCGATCACCCGACAGACCACTGGACGCAGTCCCTGGTTCATCAGGGGGCCAAAAGCGCCCCCCGAACCCCCCATTGGGCCTGTGCCATCGTGACCTGATCCCTTCAGTTTCTGATCACCTTGCGGGTCATCAGGAAGCCCTGGATCCGCTCCATGGTCTTGGGCTCCTTGAGCAGGGCCAGGAACGCATCGCGCTCCAGGTCGAGCAGGTGCTGCTCGGGCACCCACTGGCCGAGCGACAGCTCGCCGCCGCACAGCACCCGGGCCAGGTGGCGGGCGACCAGTCCGTCGTGCTCGCTGGCCTGGCCGGCCCACTGCAGGGTCTGCACGCCCATCTCCAGGGCGGCCAGCACCGGCAGCCCGGCGGCGTACACCGAGGCCTCCCGGGCCGGCGGGGTGTAGGAGTCGGCCAGGTCGAGGACCTCGCGCTTGGCCACGGCCAGCTGGTGGTCGGCGTTGAGCACGACCACGTCGTGCTCCTCCAGGAACCCGAGCTCGCGGGCCTCGACGGCCGAGGTGGCGACCTTGGCCAGGCCGATGGTCTCGAACACCCGCTGCACGAACGGCAGCACCGGGGTGTCGGGGGCGGCCCGCACGGCCGGCGAGACGATCCGGCGCACCAGCTCCTTGCAGCCGCCACCGGCCGGGACGATCCCGACCCCGACCTCGACCAGCCCGATGTAGGTCTCCAGGGCCGCCACCACCCGGTCGGCGGCCAGGACGATCTCGGCCCCGCCGCCGAGGGTCTGGCCGTGGGGGGCGGCGACCACCGGCCGGGCCGCGAACCGGAAGCCCATGAGCACGTCCTGGAGGCCCTTGGCGGCCGCGCCCACCTGGTCGTACAGGCCCTGGTAGGCGGCCATGCCGACCTCGCCGAGGTTGGCCCCGACGCAGAAGTTGCGGGCCTGGTTGGCAATCACCATGCCGACCCAGTGGCCGCTCCCCAGCTCCGCCAGCGCCGTGGCGGCGAGCTCGACCACGGCGGCGTCGATGGCGCTGGCCGGAGCGTGCAGCTCGAAGCAGAGCACCCCGTCGCCCAGGTCGACCAGACTGGCCGAGCCGTTCCCGGCCACCTTGCCGCCCTCGGCCTTGCGCCGCTCCAGGTCGATGACCTCCGGGTCGACCGGGACCGGCTCGTAGGCGCGGGTCAGGGGGCTGTAGACCTGCCCGTCGCGGTAGAAGGACCGGCTCCCGGCGGCCAGCATGTCGCGGACCCAGGCCGGGACCTCGATGCCGAGGGCCTCCATGCGGGCCACCCCGTCGGCGACCCCGATGGCGTCCCAGGTCCGGAACGGCCCCAGCTCGTACCCGAAGCCCCACTCCACGGCGTGGTCGACCTCGACCAGGGAGTCGGCGATCTCCGGCACCCGCCGGGCCGCGTAGGCCAGCGACGGCAGCAGGGTGTCGCGCAGGTAGCGGGCGCCACGGTCCTCGTCGGCCTTGCCGAGCAGGAAGCGCAGCCGGGCCCCGAGGTCGTCGTGCTCGCGGGCCGTGTCCACGATCGGCAGCTCCGGCGTGGCCGCCGGCCGGTACTCCAGGCTGTCCAGGTCGAGCACGTCGAAGACGGTCTGGCCGTCGCGCCGGCCGCGGCGGTAGAAGCCGCCGCCGGTCTTGTTGCCGAGCAGCCCGGCGTCCAGCAGCCGCTGGAGCACCTCGGGGGCGGGTAGGACGTCGCGGCTCTCATCCTCGGGGGCGAGCTCGTAGAGGTTGCCCGCCACCCCGACCATCACGTCCAGCCCGACCTGGTCGAACAGCCGGAAGGTTGCCGTCTTGGGCCGGCCGACCAGCGGCCCGGTGAGGGCGTCGACCTCCTCGATCGAGTAGCCGTGCTCGAGGGCGTAGCGGACGTCGTGCATGCCGGCGAAGCTGCCCAGCCGGTTGGCGATGAAGTTGGGGGTGTCCTTGGCCACCACCGCCCCCTTGCCCAGCACCCGCTCCACGAACGCCCGCATCCGCTCCAGGACCTCGGGGCCGGTGTCGGCGGTCGGGATGAGCTCGACCAGCTTGAGGTAGCGGGGCGGGTTGAAGAAGTGGGTGCCGAGGAACCGGCGCCGGAAGTCGTCCGAGCGGCCCTCGGCCACGCTCTGAAGGGGCAGGCCGGAGGTGTTGGAGGAGACGACCGCGTGGGGGCCGGCCACCTTCTCGACCCGCGCGAACAGCTCCCGCTTGGGCTCCAGGCGCTCCACGATCGCCTCGACGACCCAGTCGGCCTCGGCCAGGCGGTCGAAGTCCTCCTCGAAGCTTCCCAGGCGGATGCGCTCGGCCAGCCGGGGGCTGGCCAGGGCGGCCGGGCGGGCGGCCAGCATGCGCTCGAACCCGCCGTCTGTGGCGTCGCGGTCCAGGTCCAGCAGATCCACGGCCAGGCCGGCGTTGGCGGCGTGGGCGGCGATGGCCGCCCCCATGGTGCCGGCGCCGAGCACGGCGACGCGACGGATGTCGTGGGTCAAGGACGCACCTCCAGGAGATCGGCATTCCGAGGGTACGCTCGGAGCGGAGCCACCCAGCGGAGGGACCCCTGGCCATGAGCGAGCGCAGCCCCGCCTCCCCCGACTTCTACCGCATCGACGACCTCCTGACCGACTCCGAGCGCGAGACCCGCGAACGGGTGCGGGCCTTCTGCGACAAGGAGGTCACCCCGATCATCAACGACTACTGGGAGCGGGCCGAGTTCCCCTTCGAGCTGGTGCCCAAGCTGGCCGCCCTGAACCTGGCCGGCGGGACCATCAAGGGGTTCGGCTGCCCCGGCCTGAGCACGGTCGCGGCCGGGGTGGTCGGCATGGAGCTGGGCCGCGGCGACGGCAGCATCTGCACCTTCTTCGGGGTCCACTCGGGGCTCGCCATGACCTCGATCGCCCTGCTCGGGGACGAGGAGCAGAAGCAGCGGTGGCTGCCGCCCATGGCCCGCATGGAGCAGATCGGCGCCTTCGGCCTGACCGAGCCCGAGCACGGCTCGGACGCGGTCGCCCTGGAGACCCGGGCGCGCCGCGACGGCGACCACTGGGTGCTGGACGGGGCCAAGCGCTGGATCGGCAACGCCTCCTTCGCCGACCTGGTGATCGTCTGGGCGCGCGACGACGACGGCAGGGTCGGCGGGTTCGTGGTCGAGAAGGGCACCCCCGGGTACGCGGCCAGCGTGATGGCCGGCAAGACGGCCAAGCGGGCCGTCTGGCAGGCCGAGATCACGCTGGACCGGGTGCGAGTTCCCGCCGGCAACCGCCTCGCCCACTCCCGCGGCTTCGCCGACACGGCCCGGGTCCTGACGGCCACCCGCTCCGGGGTCGCCTGGGAGGCGGCCGGCCACGCCCTGGCCGCCTACGAGGCCGCCCTCACCTACGTGCAGGACCGCGAGCAGTTCGGCACCCCGCTGGCCAGCTTCCAGCTCGTCCAGTACCGGCTGGCCAAGATGCTGGCCGAGGTCACCACCATGCAGCTGCTGTGCCTGCGTCTGGCCCAGCTCACCGACGCCGGCGAGATGACCGCCGGCATGGCCTCGCTGGCCAAGATGAACAACGCCGCCAAGGCCCGCCAGGTGGTGGCCGACGCCCGCGACATCCTCGGCGGCAACGGCATCCTGCTCGAGAACCACGTGGCCCGCCACCACGCCGACATGGAGGCCGTCTACACCTACGAAGGCACCGACGCCATTCAGTCGCTGATCGTGGGCCGGGAGATCACCGGCGAGAGCGCCTTCACGACCCGTTGAGCCGCCGGCCAGCAGACCTGATCGCCTCCAGCATGGCCCGGGTCGCCGGCGCTTGGTCGCCGCGGCGGGTGGCCGCCACCACCTGGCGGTGCAGGCCCCGGCCGGCCAGCGGGCGGACGACCAGGTCGTCTCGGGGCACGGACAGGGCCAGGCGGGGCAGGAGGGTGATCCCGGCCCCGGCGGCGACCATGCCCTGGGTGGCGTGGTAGTCGTCGGTGGGGAACTCGACCTCGACCCGAGGCTCGAACCCGGCCGCGTGGCAGGCCCGCAGGATGGTCGCCCGGTCCGAGCAGCCGGGCCCCCCGCCCAGCACCCAGGGCTCGGCCGCCAGGTCGGTCAGGCGCAGGGCCTGCCGCCGGGCCAGGGGGTGGCCGGCGGGGAGCACGGCCAGCATCGGGTCGTCGAGGAGGTGATGGGTCTCGAAAGGGCCCGGGTCCTCCGGCGGCTCGGCCAGCAGGGCCAGGTCGGTCCGGCCGGCCCGCAGGCCGTCGGTCGCCTCGGCGGTCGCCTCGACCAGGGAGAGCTCGACCCGGACCCCGGGGTGGGCGGCCCGGAAGGCGGTGGCGGCCTGGGGCAGCAGGGCGGTGGCCGCGCTGGCGAAGGTCGAGACCCGCACCTGGCCGCCGTGCAGTCCGGCAATCGCCCGCAGGTCGCCCTCGGCTCCCTCGAGCTCGCTCAGGATGGCGTCGGCCCGCCGGACGAGGGCCCGGCCGGCGTCGGTGAGACGGACCTGGCGGCCGTTGCGCTCGACCAGCCGGGTCCCTGCCTCGCGCTCCAGGGTGGCGATCTGCTGGGACACGGCCGACTGGCTGTAGGTGAGCGCCCGGGCGGCGGCCGAGAACGACCCCTGCACGGCCACCTCGCGCAGCACCACCAGGCGGCGGACGTCCAGCATCAATTCTCCTTATCGATCGTTCCACGAACCTTCATGTGCACTGATGGCGTTGAGTGGATACCCACCACGGTATGACCCACACACCCGCTGCTCCCATCCGGACCCGCGCCGCCCGTGACTGGCGGCTGTGGCTGGCCCTGGCCACCGTCTACCTGGTCTGGGGGTCGACCTACCTGGCGCTCCGGGTCATGGTCCGGACTATCCCGCCACTGCTCGGCTCCGGGGCCCGGTTCCTGGCCGCCGGGGCCGTGCTCTACCCCTTCCTGGCCGCCCGCCGGGGCTGGGCCGGGGTCCGGGTGACCACCCGAGAGGCCGGGGCCGCCGCCGTGGTCGGGGTGCTGTTCCTGGCCGGCGGGACCGGCCTGGTCACCGTGGCCGAGCGCCAGGTCCCCTCGGGCCTGGCCGCCGTGCTGGTCGCGGCCATGCCCCTGGGCGTGGTCCTGCTGCGGTACGTGGTCGCCGAGCCCGTCCCCCGCGCGACCTCGGTCGGGGTCGTGGCCGGGCTGGCCGGCGTGGCCGTGCTCCTGCTCCCCGGCAACCCCGCCCCCGAGGCCGGCCGGGTCGGCCTGGTCGTCATCCTGGTCGCCGACGCCGCCATGGCGGTGGCCTCGTTCGCCTCCAGCCGCCTCCCCGTTCCCGGCGACACCCTGGTCGCCACCGCGTGGGAGCTGCTCGCCGCCGGGTTCGTCCTCTGCGTCGCCGGCCTCCTCACCGGCGAGGCCACGGACCTGCACGTGGAGCGGTTCTCGGGCGAGTCCCTGGCCGCACTGGGGTATCTGATCGTGGCGGGCTCGGTGATCGCCTACACCGCCTACGTCTGGCTGCTGGCCAACGCCCCGGTCTCCAAGGCCACCACCCACACCCACGTCAACCCGGTGGTCGCCGTCGCCCTCGGCTGGCTGATCCTCAACGAGCGCGTCACCCTGGCCACCCTGGCCGGCGCGGCCCTGGTCGTCGGCTCGGTCGCCACGGTGGTCCGCCACGAGTCGCCCGCCCAGCCGGCGCGCGAGACCGTTCCGTGATGGATCAGGGTTGGGACCGTGACCCGGAACATGCCGGTTCGTTACCTGGGTCGCCGAGACTACGCCCTGTCGATGCGCCGCAACCGACAAGGCGGCGAGGGCGACCCGGGCTGGGGGGTTCGGGTCGGGGGCAGCAGGAGGGGGACAATGCAGCTCAAGGAACTCACCGTCTGGTGGCAGCAGCGCAGGATGGCCCGGGAGGGGCGTGTCGCTTTCGACTCGGCCGCCACCCGTGAGCTGTACGAGGCTCTCGACGAGGCCTCGAGGCTGGCGCCGAGGCGCTGACGCGCAACGACCCTGACGGCCCGGGCGATCGCCCGGGCCGTTCGGTTGTGTGTGGCAGAGTGGCGGCATGGCCCACGACCACGCCTCCAGCGCCGCCGCCACCCACCATGGCCGGCTGGCCGCCGTGTTCGCCATCACCGTGGTCGTGCTGGTGGTGGAGGTCGCCGGGGCCGCCCTCAGCGGCAGCCTGGCCCTGCTCGCCGACGCCGGCCACATGCTCGCCGACGTGGCCGGGATCGGCCTGGCTCTGCTGGCGATCCGGTTCGCGGCCCGCCCGGCGTCCCCGCAGCGGACCTTCGGCTACTACCGGCTGGAGATCCTGGCCGCGGTCGTCAACGCCGTGCTGCTGTTCGGCGTGGCCGGGTTCGTGCTCGCCGAGGCCTGGCGGCGCCTGTCCGCCCCGCCCGAGGTGGCCAGCGGCCTGATGCTGGCCGTGGCCGCCGCCGGGCTGGCCGCCAACGCCGTCTCGATGTGGCTGCTGCGCCGGGGCCAGGCCGAGAGCCTGAACATGCGCGGCGCCTACCTGGAGGTCTTGGGCGACCTGCTCGGCTCGGTGGCCGTGCTGGCCGCCGCCGCCGTGATCGCCGTCACCGGCTTCCAGGCCGCCGACCCGATCGCCTCGGCCCTGATCGGGGTGCTGATCCTGCCCCGGACCTGGCGGCTGCTCCGCGAGGCGGTCGACGTGCTGCTGGAGGCTGCTCCCAAGGGGGTCGACCTGGCCGAGGTCCGCCGCCACCTGGTCGAGACCCCGGGCGTCAGCGACGTGCACGACCTGCACGCCTGGACCATCACCAGCGGCCTGCCGGTGTTGTCGGCCCACGTGGTCCTGGAGCGGGGCGCCGACGCCGGGCGGGTCCTTGACGGGCTCGGCGACTGCCTGGCCGGGCACTTCGACATCGAGCACTCCACCTTTCAGCTCGAACAGCCCGAGCACCGAGGCCACGAGGGAGCGACCCATCGATGACCACCATGCCGACCCGCCGGCTGGGCGGGCTCCAGGTCGGCGCCATCGGGCTCGGCGAGATGCCGCTGTCCCTGGCCGGCCGGCCCGACGAGGCCCAGGCCATCCGGACCATTCACGCCGCCCTGGACGCCGGGGTGTCCCTGATCGACACGGCCGACGCCTACTGCCGCGACGAGACCGACTTCGGCCATGGCGAGGGCCTGGTCGCCAGGGCCCTGGCCGCCTGGCCCGGTGACCGCGACCGGGTGCTGGTGGCGACCAAGGGCGGCCACACCCGCCCTGGCGGCAGCTGGGACCTGGACGGGCGGCCCGAGTACCTGCGCCAGGCCTGCGAGGCCAGCCTGGGGCGGCTCGGGGTCGAGGCCATCGGCCTCTACCAGTTCCACCGGCCCGATCCCATGGTGCCGTTCACCGAGTCGGTCGGGGCCCTGGCCGAGCTCCAGGCGGCCGGCAAGGTCCGCCTGGTCGGGCTGTCCAACGTCAGCGTCGACCAGGTCCGCCAGGCCCGCGAGCTGGTCGAGGTGGCCAGCGTCCAGAACGAGTTCTCGCCCCGCTTCCGCCGCTCCGAGGGCGAGCTGGCCTGGTGCGCCGCCAACCGGATCGCCTTCCTGCCCTGGAGCCCGCTGGGCGGGATCGGCCGTGGCGGCTCCCTGGGCCAGGGGCGCCACCGGGCGTTCGCCGAGGTCGCCGAGGTCCACGGCGTCTCGCCCCAGCAGGTCGCCCTGGCCTGGCAGCTGGCCAAGGCCCCGGTGGTCATCCCCATCCCCGGGTCCAGCCGCCCCGAGACGATCCTCGACAGCGCCGCCGCGGCCTCCCTGCGCCTGTCCGCCGACCAGCTGGCCCGCCTGGACCGGATCTAGACGGGGGCGGCCGCCTCGGCGTGCCGACCGGCGTCCTCGCCGCGGGCCTGCGGGAGCAGGAACACCAGCAGGAAGCTGGCCAGGTACACGCCGATCTCGAACAGCAGGGTGCGCTGGAAGGCCTGGGAGAAGCTCTGGCGGCGGGCGGTGTCGGCGGCGGCCCCTACGACCTGGGCGAGCTGCGGCTGGCTCTGCCCCTGTGCCTGGGCGCGGGCGCAGCTGGCCGGGACGGCCGAGGGGTCCTTGGCGTTGGCCCGGTCCTCGAAGCAGGTCCGGAACCCGGCCGCCACCTGCTGGGTGACGGCCGGCGGGAGCCCGGCCGCCCGGAGGTCGGCCTGCAGGCCGGGGACGACGTCGTCGACCACCCCGGCGGCCTGGCTGCCCAGCAGCCCGAAGAAGATGACCCCGATCAGGGCCACGCCGACGGCCCCGCCGACCTGCTGGACGGTGGTCAGCACCCCAGACGCGGAGCCGGCGTCCTGGCCCCGGATCCCGGCCAGCACCACGTTGACCAGCGGGGCGATCACGCTGCCGAGGCCCAGGCCGCAGACCAGCAGGGCGGGGATGAGCTGCCAGGAATGGACGGTCCCGCCGTAGCGGCCGACCGTCCAGATGAGCCCGGCCATCCCGGCGATCAGCAGCAGCGACCCGGCGCTGAGGAGCCGCCGCCCCAGGGCCGGGGCCAGCCGGACCGACGCCGCCGAGGCCAGGGCCGACCCGACCGCGAACGGGATCCCGGTGAGGCCGGCGTGCAGGGCGCTGAACCCCAGCCCGATCTGGAGCCACAGCGAGAAGGTGAGGAAGAAGGCGGGGATGCCCATGAAGAAGATGCCGGCCACGGCCAGCCCGGGCGCGAACGACCGCTGGCGGAACAGGTCGAGGTCGACCAGGGGCGAGCCGTCGAGGCGCTTCTTGTGTCGTTCGTAGACGGCGAAGGCGGCAAGCACGGGCACGGCCGCTGCCATCGACAGGAAGGTCCACAGCGGCCAGTCCAGGTCGCGCCCCTGAACGAGCGGGTAGACGAACAGCAGCAGGCCGGCGGTGACGATAGCCACCCCGATGGGGTCCAGCCGCAACGCCCGGGGCGCCCGCGACTCGATCAGGTAACGGGCCGCAGCGACCAGGGCGAGGATCCCGATGGGGACGTTGACCAGGAAGATGGGCCGCCACTGGAGCCCGAACAGGTCGGCCTCGATCAGCAGCCCGCCGACCAGAGGGCCGGTGATGGTGGCCAGCCCGATGGTGGCCCCGAACATCCCGAAGGCGGTGCCCCGCTCCCTGGGCGGGAAGGTGACCTGGATGACCGAGAGGATCTGGGGGAACATGATCGCCCCGAACAGTCCCTGGAGGACGCGCGAGCCGATCAGCATCTCCGGGCTCTGGGCCAGCCCGCACAGGGCGGAGGCAAGGGTGAACCCGGCCATGCCGGTCATGAACAGGCGCTTGCGGCCGAAGATGTCGCCCAGGCGCCCGCCGGTGATCAGCATCACCGCGAAGGCGAGCTGATAGCCGGCCAGCACCCACTGGATCTGCGAATAGGTGGCGTCAAGGTCGCGCTGGATCGAGGGGATGGCCACGTTGACGATGCTGATGTCGACCAGCTGCATGAAGCCGGCGGTCAGGACGACGGCGAGGGCGACCCAGCGGCTGGGGTCGGCGCCGCCAGGGGCCCGCCCGGGCTCGGCGGTGGCGGTCGGGGTGCTCATGGAGAGGGCTCCGTTGGGGTGAGGTCGGACGGTTGGGTCGGGGCGAGGCCGGCCAGCAGGGTCGTGACCAGCGCGGGCGCCGGGTCGGGCCGGTCGCGGAACGGGAGGACCTCGGGCCCGGTCATCAGCTCGACGAACACCAGCTGCTGGCAGGCGCCGAGCAGCAGCAGGGTGGCCGCGGCCGGGTCGGCCTCGGGGGCGACCCGGCCGAGGGCCTGCTCGGCCCGCAGGTAGGCCACCACCGGCTCCCAGGCCCGGTGGGGCCCGCCGCCGCGCTCGATGTGCATCGCCCGGAACCGCCCCAGCAGCTCAGGGTCGGCGAACAGCGACGAGCCGAGCGGCAGCATGTCCCGGTACAGGCCGAGGGCGCTGCGGGCCAGGTCGGTCAGGTTGCCCTCGACCGTGCCGGTGCCGGCCCGCCCGGGGAGGTGGCTGACCATCACGATGAACCCGGGCAGGAGCCGCTCGTGGACGGCCCGGACCAGGTCCAGCTTGTCGGCGAAGTGCAGGTACAGGGTCCCCTCGGCGCAGCCGGCCTCGCGGGCGATCTCCTTGGTGGTCGCCCTGGCCAGGCCCTTGGTGCGCAGGACGCGCTCGGCGGCGTCCACGAGCTGGTCCCGGGTCCGCGAGGTGGGCGAGAGCGGCGCCTGCGAGGTGAGTGAGTGCTCAGTCACCGGGGCAGGATATGAGTGGGCGCTCACTCATGTCAAGGCGCAAACAGAAGGGGAGCCGGCGTGGGTTCCGGCTCCCCTTCCTGCGTCGACGAGCTACGTGTGGAGCACGGCGATGCCGCCGTGCTCGGCGGTGCCGCCGCGGCCGTTGACCTGGATGAGCAGGTGACCGTGGAACGACTGGTCCGGGTAGCGCCAGGTCACCGACCAGCGCTCGCCGTCCTCGCCCGAGGTGTCGACCCCGAGGAGCCGAGCGTGGGGCCGCCCGCCGGTCCCGGCCGGGACCAGCAGGACGCGGACCTCGTCGGCGCCGAAGGCCCGGACGTTGACGGTGAGGGTCCCGGTGCCGCTCAGGGTCACCAGCTGGGCCGAGCCGGTCGGGGCCGGAGTGGTGGTGACGCCGAGGATCTGGGGTGCGTGGTCGCTGTTGACGAAGCGGATGCGGACGGCGGTGGCCGAGAAGATTCCGCCGTCCCTGCCGGTGTCGCCGCTGAACACGACCCAGCCGGCGTCCACGCCGACCGTCTGGTAGCGGAAGGGAATCGAGCCCTGGAACGGCGCCAGCTCGGTGCCGCCGCCGTTGACGACGCCCTTGCCGAGCAGGCGGTCCGGGCCGCGCCGGTCCTCGAGGACGCGGACATGCACCGTGCCCTCGTAGGAGACCGACAGGCCGCTCACGGTCACCGGCGACTCGATCCGGGAGTAGGGGAGCGGCTGGTCGACCTCGATGGTGTTGACCGCCTGGGCCCCGGTCGGGACCCAGCCGTAGGCGTAGCGGTGCAGCTGGACGAGGGTGGTCGCCTGATCGACGCCGCCGATGTCGTCGATGATCGGCGGGCGGAGGCCGACCTCGGCGGTTGCGGCGCCGGTCCTGCGGTAGCTCGCGGCCACCGGGGCGCGCATCCCCAGCTCGCGCAGGAAGGTGACGGCGGCGGCCTTGGCCTTCTTGGCGTCGGCGTCGGCGGGCGGCTTCGGGTCGGGGCCGGGCTTCGGCTTGTGGTTGGGTGACGGGTTGGTGACGACGGCGACGGTGGTGGAGGTGGTGGTGCCGGCGGCGGCGCTGGGCGCGGCGGGGCTGGCGCCGTCGCGGCCGACCACGATGGCGGTGGCGACCCCGATCGCGACGGCGAGCACGCCGGCGACGGCGACGAGACGGATCTGGGACGGACGCATTGCTGACCCCCCGGTCGACGCT
>Ga0081539_10003237_pt1 | contig 20494 bp, 17 predicted proteins | sample TabmetS4T2R2_FD_71023 | JGI IMG/M metagenome (GOLD analysis project Ga0081539, IMG submission 71023) | Tabebuia heterophylla rhizosphere microbial communities from the University of Puerto Rico - S4T2R2 | ecosystem: Host-associated > Plants > Roots > Rhizosphere ...
GGGCATGACCGCGCTGGAGCCGACGCCGTTCACGTCGTCCAACGAGGTCGCGGTGACGAAGGCGACCGCCGAGCGGCTGCACCTGAAGACGATCTCCGACCTCGCCGGCAAGGCCCAGAAGCTCACGCTCTACGGCTCGCCCGAGTGCCGCCACCGGCTCGACTGCCTGGCCGGGCTCGAGCAGGTCTACGGCCTGCACTTCAAGCGCTTCGTGCCCGTCGCGATCCCGCATCGCCACGACGTGCTGCGCTCCGGCCGCGCCGACGTCTCGATCGTCTTCACCACCGACCCGCAGATCCAGCGCGAGAACGAGGTCCTGCTCGAGGACGACAGGAACATGTTCCCGCCCTACAACTCGATGCTGGTCATGAAGCGGACGACGGCCGAGAAGGCGGGGCCCGACCTGGCGCACACGGTCGACCTGATTCAGGAGCAACTGACCGACGAGAACATGCAGGAGCTCAACGCCCGCGTGGACCTCGACCGCAAGGAGCCGGCCGAGGTGGCCAGGGAGTACCTGACCGAGACAGGCCTGATCTGACGGGCTACGCTGGGCGCACTCACGCCGGGCGCAGGGGTCCGGCGGCGATTCAGGAGGCACGCTCGTGCGGCGGAGCTCGCTCGTGCTCGTCGTTTTCATCTGCGGTGCGCTGACCACGGGCGCACCTGCCCTCGCGGCTCAGGGCAGAGCCGGGCAGCGCATCCCCGGCCGCTACATCGTCGCGGTCAAGCAGAGCGGCGATCCCGCCGCCGTGGCCCGGCGCCACCACGCTGCCGGCCGCCACGTGTTCCGCACGCTCCACGGCTTCGCGGCCCGGCTCGACGCCCGCCAGGTGCGGGCGCTGCGCCACAGCCCGCGCGTCGCCTACGTGGAGCCCGACCGCGTCGTCACGCTGGCGGCGACGCAGACGATGGACTCCCAGGGGCAGCCGTGGGGCCTGGACCGCATCGATCAGCGCAACCTGCCGCTCTCGCGCACCTACAGCTACAACAGCACCGGCGCGGGCGTGACGGCGTACGTGATCGACACCGGCATCGCCACCGGCCTCGCCGACTTCACCGGCCGGGCGGCGAACGTGTATGACGCGTTCGGGGGCAACGGGGCGGACTGCAACGGCCACGGCACGCACGTCGCTGGCACGATCGGCGGTGCGACGTACGGCGTCGCCAAGGCGGTGAACCTCCGCGGCGTGCGCGTGCTCAACTGCTCCGGCTCGGGCTCGGTGTCGGGGATCATCACCGCGCTCGACTGGGTGCGCACGCACGCGGTCAGGCCGGCCGTGGCGAACATGTCGCTCGGCGGCGGCTTCTCGAGCTCGCTCAACACCGCCGCGAACAACCTCGCCAACTCGGGCGTGTTCCTCGCGGTGGCGGCCGGCAACGAGAATCAGAACGCGTGCAACGTCTCCCCCGCCTCGGCGTCGGCGGCGTACACCGCGGCGGCTTCCGACTCGACCGACAAGCGCGCGTCGTTCTCCAACTGGGGCTCGTGCGTCGACGGCTATGCGCCGGGCGTCGCGATCAAGTCCGACTGGTACACGGGCGGGACCAACACGATCAGCGGCACGTCGATGGCGACGCCGCACGTGACCGGCGTCGGGGCGCTCTACAAGTCGACCTTCGGCGACGCGTCGTCGTCCACCGTCGCGAGCTGGATCAACGCGAACGCCACGGCCGGCGTCATCCGCTCGAACCGGACCGGCACGCCGAACCGGCTGCTCTACAAGGCCGGGCTCTAGACGGGCGCGGCGGGGCGCCACCACTACGGGTGGTGGCGCCCGAACGGCCCGAAGTCGGCCAGCGCGGCCTTGACCTTGGCGGCGTCGAGGCCGAGCTTGGCGGCGAGCCGCGTCGCGAGCTCGTCGCGGCGCTGCTGGAACGCCTGCTCGCGGTCGGCGCGCAGCGTGTCGAGGGCGGCGCGGAGCTTGGCCGGGCTGACGCCGAGCGCCTTGGCGAGCGGAGCGCCGGGGTTGTCGTCCCAGAGCTTGCGCATTGCCTGGCGCACCTTCGCCGCGCTGACGCCGAGCGCCTTGGCGAGCGCCTCCGGACCGTCGTGGCGGTCGCGCTGGGCCTCGAACGCCTGACGGACCTTCGCGGTGCTCAGCCCGAGCTCCTTCGCGAGCGCGGCGGCGACGTCGGGGCGCTCGTGGCGGGTCGCCCGGAGCTTGTCGAGCGCCGCCGTGACCTTCGCCACGTCGATGCCGAGCGCGTCGGCGAGCCTCTGGGCGAGCTCGTCGCGGAAGCGGGGCCGGCCGGCGGGCCTGAGCTCGTCGAGCGCCTGACGCAGGGCGGTCGTGCTGACGCCGAGCCGCGTCGCTAGCGCCGTGAGGTCGGCGCGGCGGTGCCCGCGCATGAAGCCCGGTGGGCAGGGAGCGCCTGCTGGGGCGGCCAGCGTCTTGCCGGCCGCAGCGGCGCTGCCGTCGCCGCTCTGGCTGCCGAGCGCGTAGCCGGCCGAGGCGAGCGCGACGGCGCCGGCGACCGCGAGCGCCGCGGTCTGCTTGGAGGACGTCATGGGGTCAGGGTGCCCGTCGAACCGAAGAGTTGGCGAAGACCTTGCGCAAAGTGCGCGCTGATCCGGGCTCGTCCGCCGGGGCGGCTTGTACGGTCGCCCGATGGCTCTCGACGTCGCGCTCGACCAGCTCCAGGTGAAGCTCCTCAGTCCGGCGGCCCGCGCGCCGGCGCGGACGCGGCCTGGCGACGCGGCGTACGACCTGCGCTGCGCGGCGGGGTTCTCGCTCTGGCCGCGCGAGGTGGCGACGGTGCCGACGGGGGTCGCCGTGGCGCTGCCGCCCGGCATCGCGGGCCTCGTGATCCCCCGCTCCGGGCTGGCCGCCCGGCACGGGATCTCGGTCGTCAACGGGCCCGGGCTGATCGACCCGAACTACCGCGGCGAGATCCGCGTCGTGCTCGTCAACCTCGGCGACGCGCGCTTCGAGGCCCACGCCGGCGACCGCGTCGCGCAGCTCCTCCTCGTGCCGTTCTACGCGCCCGAGGCCTGCGTGGTCGAAGAGCTCCCGCCCTCGCCCGACGACCGCGGCGAGAACGGCTTCGGCTCGTCGGGCCGTTAGTACCCTCGGCCGGGTGGAGCTCGGCCTCATCACGTTCGCCGACGTCGGCTCGCTCACGCCCGAGCAGCGGCTTCGCAACCTGCTCGAGGAGGCGCGGCTGGCCGAGGAGGTCGGGCTGGACGTGTTCGGGGTCGGCGAGCACCACCGGCCGGACTTCGCGGTCTCGGCGCCCGCGGTGGTGCTGGGCGCCATCGCGGCGCAGACGTCGCGGATCCGGCTGACCAGCGCGGTGACCGTGCTCAGCTCCGACGATCCGGTGCGCGTCTTCGAGGAGTTCGCCGAGGTCGACCTGCTGTCCGGCGGCCGCGCGGAGGTCATGGCCGGCCGCGGGTCGTTCACCGAGTCGTTCCCGCTGTTCGGCTACGACCTCGACGACTACGACGAGCTGTTCGCCGAGAAGCTCGACCTGCTGCTCGCGCTGCGCGCGTCCGAGCGGGTCTCCTGGTCGGGGCGCCATCGCGCGCCGCTGGACGTGGAGGGCGTCTGGCCGCGGCCGGCGCAGGACCCGCTGCCGGTGTGGATCGCGGTCGGCGGCACGCCGCAGTCGGTGGCGCGCGCCGGTCTCCTGGGGCTGCCGCTGACGATCGCGATCATCGGCGGCCAGCCGGATCGATTCGTCCCGCTCGTCGACCTCTACCGCCGCGCCGCCGCGGAGGGCGGGCACGAGACACCGCCGCTGGCCATCAACACCCACGCGTTCGTCGGCGCGGACACGGCCGACGCGGACCGCGCCTTCGCGCCCGCCTACACGGCGATGATGGGCCGCATCGGCCGCGAGCGCGGCTGGCCGCCGATGACGCGCGACCAGTACCTCGCCCTGCGCTCCCCGCACGGCGCGCTCGCCGTGGGCGGCGTCCAGGAGGTCGCCGAGAAGATCCTCTACGAGCACGAGCTCTTCGGCCACCAGCGCTACCTGGGCCACATGAGCCTCGGCACCGTCCAGCACGCCGACGTCCTGCGCTCGATCGAGCGCTTCGGCACCGAGGTCGCCCCGCTGGTCCGCTCCGAGCTCGCGCGCCGCGCCGCCGCGTGACGACGACTACCAGGCGTCACCGATGGCGATGAACGCGGCCCAATCCCGCGGGTCGCGCCAACCTTCGACGCCCCCCCGGATCTCGGCGCGGGCGCGTCGCAGCGCCTCGGCGGTTTCAACTCCGCCGCGCATATGGCGATAGAACGCCTGCATCAGGTCGGCCGTGGCCGCGTCATCGACCGGCCACAGGCTGACGATCACGCACCGCGCTCCCGCGAGCAGAAGCGCCCTGCTCAAGCCCATGAGCCCTTCTCCCTCATGGAGCCGTCCGTGGCCCGTCTTGCAGGCCGAGCAGACGACGACGTCGGCGGACAACCCGATGCCCAGGAACTCCTGGGCCTGAAGGAGGTCATCGAGGTACGGGTCGTCCTCGAGCTCGGCGGGCAGCGGCGGGGCCAGAGCCAGGCCGGCGTAAAGCGGGTCGTCGTCGTCGATCACCGTGTGCGTCGCGAAGTGCACGAACCGCGCGGCCGGCGCCTCGCGGAAGACGTTGTGCTCGGTGGCAAACGCGCGAAGGAACACGCCGTGGCGGGCCCACTCCGCCGGCGGCGCGTCGTTTGCGACGGGCGCACCGAAGGCGTGGGCGATGGCGCGGACCTCGTCGCCGCTATGAGTGAGCCTCGCGAGCGGTAGCCCTGCGGCCCGGAAGCGCGTGGGCGCGACCGCGTCGGTTTCCTGGGCATACGCCGGGTCGCCGAACGCGACCAGCTGCGCCCCGTATCCGTCGGGTCGCGGCAAGTCGCCAATGACCCGCATCGTCGTGAGCGACGGTGCGTAGGCGATCGTGTAGCGGTCGCCGAGGAAGCCCCCGCGTGGGAGCAGCTCGAACGGCATCCCGTGCAGGCGGCCATCGGGCACGATGAGCAGTCGCTCGATGCCCTCCCACGCCTCGTCGGGCACCGGCGCAAGAAGAAGTTCCGCCAGCGTTTCGCGCGCCGCCGCTGCCGGTGCGCCTGTGGGCTCCTCGCGCTGATAGCCACCAACGGCGACGTCGACCAAGGAGGCGATCTCGTCGCCGGACGCGTCGAGGCGCCAGACCCCGGCGCCCGCGCGACGGATTAGCCAGACGAACGTCGCGTCTCCGGTGGCGTCGTACGCCAGCGCCATCGTCGCGTCGTCGAGCGTCTCCTGAACCTCGCTCGCGTGAACCGGATCGACGCGTGCGCGAGCCGACGTGCCCGCGCGTCGAAGCCGAAGCAGCTCGAGCTTTCGCTCGACTGCCTTGCGGTCGGCCGCTGGATCCGCAAGCTGCGCGCGCAGTGCCCGCTCCTCGCCGGTCTGCCGGCCGGCCGCAATGCCGGTGTTCTGGCGCATCTGGAGCTGGTCGGCCAGGCCCCGCGCCCGCGAGAGCTCATGGATGACGAACGAGCGGTCGAGGTCCTCGTTGCGTCCGCGCTCGTATAGGGCCTCGATGAGCTCCTGGTACGGGTCCTGGAGCTCTCCGAACAGCGCGCGCTGCGCCACATCCCCCTGCTCGCCGGCTCGCAAACGCTCGGCGGCCTCGATCGCATCCTCGAGGTAGTCGATCGCTCCGTCGGCGTCGCCGAGCCGTCGAGACACCCGGCCAAGGGCGGCAAGGCACAGCACCCGGCCGTTCGAGACCGCCCGACCGACGAGCGCGAGCGCCTCCCGGTAGTCCGCGACGGCCCTGTCCAGGTCCCCGCCGCTTTCGGCTCTTCGCGCACGCCGGTACAGCAGGGTGAACCGCGTCATCTCCGCGCCCTCTGTGCCGGCGAGCTCGGCAAGGGCTTCGTCGTCGCGTCCGAGGACCGCGAGGGCTCGGGCCGCCTCGGCCCGCGCGCCAACGCTGCGGAACGCGCGAAGCGCTTCCTCCACATGCGGGCGCCCCGCCACCTCGTCGCCGTCGGCGATCAGCGCGGCACCGACTCGTTGGTGGGCGTGGGCAGCCTCGCGCGAGCCGGGAGCTGCCATGTCGAGCGCCTCACGGTACGCCCGCTGCGCCCCGGCGGCGTCGCGCTCGCGATCGAGGGTTCTCCCGATCTCCAAGAGCAGCGCCGGACGCTGAGACGGCTCCGCGAACTCGAGCGCTTGCCGCTGGGCGCCCACGGCTTCGGGGACGCGACCATGATCCCGGAGCACGGCGCCGAGCCGCAGAAGCGCGACAACGCGGAGCGACGGGACGTCCGGGGTTTGAAGGCTCAGGTCGACGGCGCGCTCGGCGTTAGCCAGAGCCGCGCCGTCGTTGCGGCCGAGCTGACCCAGCGCGCGACCCCATCCGATACGCGCAGACAACTCCAGCACCTCCAAACCCGCGACGCCCGTCGTTGCCTCGACCGCACCGCAGAAAACCTCCTCCGAGTCGCTCCAGGCCGAGGCGTCGGCGAGTTCGGCGCCGCGCTTGATGAGGGTGACGATGGCTGCTTGGTCCACAGCGATGCTCTGGATTTGCGGCGCCCCCCGCGGTTACGCTAGCGTCGTGCGCTCGGCGCTGCTGACCGAAGCAGCTGGTCTGCTCATAGACAGGACCAGCACGCTCAGCGTGCAAGCGCAGTCCGAGCTTCTGACCGGAACGACGCTAGGTGACGAGGCCGCGACCGTCGTTGAGGCCGTGGTGAACCACCGGGAGCGACAACCCGGCCCCAGCTTCACGCTGGCGGAACGTGAGATCGTGATGGCGATCCGCCGCCCGCCCGACCAGTCGGATCCGATCATGCGGGCCGCGGTCGCGTCGGGGCTCAAGGCGCACGGCCCGCTGCCGGCCTCGCGCGATCTGCCCACCGCCCGCCGGGTAGCTCTCGCGCTGACGGACCTGAGCCGGACGGAGCCGATCGAGATCGTCGGCGCGCTTCGCACGCTGCCGGCGGAAGCGGTCCCTCTCCGCGAGCTCCTGCTCGCCCGGCACGCCACACCGGCGGCGCCGCTCGACATCGCGGCGGTGCAGACGCTTGCGGGTCGCGTTTCGTTGGTTGACCGGCTGCTCGAGCTGGCGCCGCTCCTCGTCTCCCAAGACATCGACGAGGCGGAGCTGCGCCGGAGGCGCGACCAGCTCCTGGCGTTCTGGGCCGAGGTGCCCGGACTTCGTCGGGTGCATGGCCGTCGCGGGCACACGATCAGCATCGGCGGGGACTCTGATGCGATCATCGTCGGCCGGGACGTCCACATCGCACCTCGTGCGCCGATGCAGGCCCCGGAACGGGCAGGCCCGCCACCGTCGGCCGGCGACGAACCGCCCGGTCCGCGCGAGGCGTGGCCGTTGCTCGAGGCCCCGGAGGAGGTGCCGGCCGAAACCGAGTTCGACCTGCGCGTCGGACTGTCGCCGGCGCCCGTCACGGGCGTCGGCGGTACGGGCAGGATGCTGCTCCCGGCGGAGCCGTTCACGATGCAAATCGAGCTCGACGTGGACGGTTTCACCGTGGTCGGGCCTGCTCGCCGCCCACTGCCCGTGACCAGGGAGGAGCCGTACCCAACCCTCACCGTCACGCTGTCGGCGAGCGCGGACCCGGACCTCAAGCGTGTCCGCGAGATCGGGTGTACGTTCGTGCTGGACGGCGTCCTGCACGGCTACGCATCGCGCCTGATCGAGGTCGTCCCCCCCGCCGATACGGCCCATGGCATCGACCACCAGCCGGGCCCGCCGACCGAGTTGGGCCTCGACTTCACGACGCCCGAAGAGGCCGCAGACCTGACGATCGTGATCACGCGCGGCGACGACAAGGCGGAAACGAAGCTGCTGTGGAAGCTCTACAGCCCGCATCTCTCGCCGCCGACGGATCTCGACCCCGTCGACATCGGCGACAAGCCTAAGGACTTCGCCGCGAGCATCATCAACACCGGGAGCGCCGCGGCGAACAATCCACAGGGCATCTTCGACCACCTCGTGGGATGCGGTCAGCGGCTCGCGCAGCACATGCCGCAGGAGGCCCGCCAGGCCCTCGCGCACGTGGTCGCGCATCTCGGGGACGCCGTGCCGGCGGTCCTGATCGCAACCACCGACCCCTACCTGCCGTGGGAGGTCGCGGTCCTCGACCGCGATCTCCAGTACGACCACCCGGACCGGTCTCCGTTCCTGGGGGCGCAGGTCGCGATCGGCAGGTGGCCGCTCACTGGCCAAGAGCCCCCGCCCAGGCCGTTGGCGAAAGTGACGGTGAAGGACCGAGCGGTCGTGTCGGCCAGCTACGTCGAGGTACAAGGCGTCACTCAGCTCGAGGCGGCGGAAGCCGAGGCGGCTGAGTTGCTCGGGGCCTGGGCCGGATCGGAGGAGATCCCGCCGACGCTCGCAACCGTCCGGCAGCTGCTCCGCGGCAAACCGGCCGCGGACCTGCTCCATTTCGCGATACATGGCCAGTTCAGCGAGACGACGCGCAACGGCTTGGTGCTGATCGACACCGACGAGGCGGGAACGCGCCGGGCGTACTACCTGCAACCGGAGCAGGTCGAGGCAGGACGCCTCGACCGCCGGCCTTTCGTGTTCCTCAACGCCTGCCAGGTCGCGGCGGGCACGACGATCCTGGGCGACCATGCGGGGCTCGCCGCGGCGTTGCTGACCATCGGGGCCGCGTCGGTCGTCGCGCCTCTCTGGTCGATCGACGACAAGGTCGCGCACGGGCTGGCTACCGACTTCTACGAGAAGACCCTCGAGGCCAGCTCCGAGGAGGCGCTACCCGTGGCCGAGGTCCTGCGCCGAGGCCGCGCTCGGTTCACGCCGGAGCTGATCGACGCAAACCAGGCGGCAGGGGCGTCGACCCACCTGGCCTTCCAGTTCTTTGGTCACCCGCGGCTCAAGCTCGAAGCCGCCACGTAAGGAGCCGCGTATGGATCTCGATCCCACCGGGATGCCCGTCGAAGTCGACGGCGTCGTGCTGGTCACGCCGGATCTCGCGGGCGACGCGGAGGTGCACTACGGCGGCGCCGCCGCGCTCCGCAGCGTGGAGCTGACGTCGCCGTCGTTCGTCGAGGCGCTGGGCGAGGCTGACGTCGCCGAGCAGCTCACGGTGGTCATCCACGACCCGCTGGAGGTCCCCAGAGCGGCAACGGTCCCGACGCGCGAAGTTCGGCCTGGCGTCGCTGGCATCGCGGTCACCGTCCCAGGCCCCGGCACCGGGCTCGGCCAGATGCTGCTCGCGGTCGGCGAGAACGGCGCCCTCTCGTGGCACTTCGCCAAGTCTGACGGAGGCGCTGCCGTGCGAGCCGGCGGCGACACGCGGACATACCTCGTTCCGCGTCACGTGACTCCTGCGGATGGCGCGGCACCGACCCGGGGCATCATGGGCGCCGTCGGCAAGAAGCTCCTGAAGGTGCTGACGTTCAAGCTCATCGACAAAGCCGCGGGAGCCGTGGGCGAGTATTTCGTGCGTCGCTGGGAGGCGGAGCATCGGAAGTACCGCCTCCGGGGGGTCACGTCCGGCAACGTCGCCGACGCCACGGTGCCAGATCTCACCGCGGCCGAGCTGGGGGCGCTCGCGGGCCAGCGTGTGCTGCTCCTCGTCCACGGCACGGGGAGCCGGACCCATTCTGCCTTCTCGTCGATCCCCGCCGCACTCATGGACGAGCTCAACCGGCGATACGGGGGCCGCGTGCTTGGCTTCGACCACCCCAGCGTGGGGTGGACGCCGACGGAGAACGTCGCCTGGCTCGGCGAACACCTCGCAGCGAGCAACGCGACCCTTGACGTCGACATCGTCGCCCACTCGCGCGGCGGCCTCGTCGCGCGGATGCTGGCCGAGCGGCCAGCCGACAACGCCCTGGCGTCCGGAGCGCTCCGGGTCGGCACGATCGTCTTCGTCGGCACGCCGAACGCCGGCACCGCGCTCGCCGCGTTCGAGCGGATCGGCCAGTTCATCGACCGCATGACGAACCTCCTCGACCTGCTCCCCGACAACCCCGTCACCGATCCGCTGGCGACAATCATCTCGGTCGCTAAGCAGATGGCGGTCGGGACACTGAAGGGGCTGGACGGGCTGACATGCATGACCCCGGACGGCGAGTACCTGAAGACGCTCAATGGCCCGTGCAGCGCGGGAGCGACGTACCGCGCCGTCGCCGCCGACTTCGAGCCGCCCCCGGGCTCGTCGCTCGCCACGATCGCCCGGGATGCAGGCGCGGACTTCATCTTCGGCGGCGAGCAGAACGACCTTGTCGTGCCGACCGGGGGCGTCTTCGCCGGCAACGGGGGTTCGTTGTTCCCGATCGCGGACCCCCTCGTCCTTGAATCGGCGCTCGCTGTCGACCACTCGGGGTACTGGGCGCAGACCGACGTGGTGAACGCGCTCGACGGCTGGCTGACGGGACGCTGATCCGCTGGTGGTGTTCCCGATCGAGACCGAGCGGTTGCGGCTGCGGCCGCTGCGATCCGACGACGTCGACGCGCTCGCGGAGGTGTACCTGGACCCACGGGTGATGCGCTGGATCGGCGCGAACACGCGCGAGGACGTCGAGCAGGAGATCGTGCTCCAGGCCGAGCACCAGGCCGAGCACGGCTGGAGCCTCTGGGCCGTCGAGGAGCGCGCGAGCGGGCGGATGATCGGGGACTGCGGCCTCCAGCCGCTCGAGCACCGCGGGCCCGAGGTCGAGCTCGGGTACGACCTCCACCCCGACACCTGGGGCCGCGGCCTCGGCACCGAGGCGGCACGCGCCGTCATGGCCAACGCGTTCGGCCCGCTCGGCGTCGAGCGCGTCGTCGCCGTGGTCAAGCCCGACCACGTCGCCTCGCAGCGCGTGCTGGAGAAGGCCGGCCTGACCCGCGCGGGCACCCGCCACGCCTACGGCGAGCCCCTGCTCCTGTACGAGGCGCTCAGCCCCGGCCGTTGACCGCGTAGCGGTCGAAGCGCTCGGCGATCACGGCGGGGAGGCGGGCGAGGACGCGCACGCCGTCGGGCGTGTCGGTGCGCTCGAGGTCGCCGGCGACGTCGTGGAGCTCGGAGAGCGTGCCGCCTTCGGAGAACGGGACGAGCAGCTCGACGTCGCGCATCTGGCGCTCGAACTCGTCGGCCACGCGTTCCTGGAGCTCCTCGAGCCCCTCGCCCGTGATCGCGCTGACCAGCGACGCGTCCGCATGGCGGAACGCGAGCTCGCGGCGGCGCTCGTCGTCGAGCTTGTCGGCCTTGTTGAGCACGAGGATGCGCGGCTGGTCGCCGACGCCGATCTCCTCCAGCACGTCCTCGACCGCCCGCGTCATCGCCACGAGATCCTCCTCCGGGGCGCTCGCGTCGACGACGTGCAGCAGCAGGTCCGCGCGCCTGGTCTCCTCCAGTGTCGCGGCGAAGGCGTCGACGAGCTGGTGCGGCAGCTTGCGGATGAAGCCGACCGTGTCGGTCATCAGGTACGTGCGGCCCTGGAGGCGCAGCGTGCGGGTCGTCGGGTCGAGCGTATGGAAGAGGCGGTCGCGGACGCCCACCTCGGAGCCGGTCAGCGCGTTCAGCAGCGTCGACTTGCCCGCGTTCGTGTAGCCCGCCAGCGCGACCGACGGCAGGTGCGCGCGCTCGCGCTCGGCGCGTTGGACCGCGCGGTTGGAGCGCACGTGGTCGAGCCGGCGGCGCAGCGCGGTGATGCGGTCGCGCGCCAGCCGGCGGTCGGTCTCGATCTGGGACTCGCCCGGCCCCCGCGTGCCGATGCCGCCCACGCCGCGGCCCGCGCCGAGACGCTCGAGATGCGTCCACAGGCCGCGCATCCGGGCCATGTTGTACTCGAGCTGGGCGAGCTCGACCTGGAGCTTGCCCTCGGCCGAATGGGCGTGGCCCGCGAAGATGTCGAGGATCACGGCGGTTCGGTCGAGCACCGGCAGGTCGAGCTCGGACTCCAGGTTCCGCTGCTGGCGCGGCGTGAGCTCGTCGTCGGCGACGACGACGTTGGCGTCCGCAGCCTTCAGCTGGGCCTTGATCTCGTCGACCTTGCCCGGCCCCAGGTAGAGGTTCGCGTGCGGCTTGTCGCGGATCTGGACGACCTCGCCGACCGTCGCCACGCCGGCGGTCCGCAGCAGCTCGCGCAGCTCGGCGAGGTCGTCGGGCTGCGGTGCGGCGGCGACCATGAAGGCACGCTGCTTCGCCCGCCCAGGGCTCTCGGGGGGCGCGTATCTGGTCTGCGTCTTGCGGCCGTCGCGGGACTTCTCCACTCGGGTCCCAGTGTAGGGTGCTGCCCGTGCCCCTCGGTGACCGCCTGGCCACCCGGACGCTCGAGCTGATCGACATCCCGTCCGAGTCGCGCGACGAGTCCCGCCTGGCCGATCACATCGCCTCGCTGGTCGACGTCGACGACCTCGGGGACACGTGCCTGCTCGCCCGCCGCGGAGCGCCCGTGCTGCTCGCGGGGCACCTCGACACCGTCCCCGCGCAGGACAACGTCCCGGGGAGGATCGACGGCGACCGCGTGCACGGGCTGGGCGCGAGCGACATGAAGGGCGCGCTGGCCGTGATGATCGAGCTCGCGCGCGCGGGCGCTCCGCTGGACTGCCTGTTCTTCGGCCGCGAGGAGCTGCCCGGGAAGTTCAGCGCGCTCACGCCGCTGCTGGAGCGCGAGCGGCTCGACTATGAGCTCGTGGTGATGATGGAGCCGACGGCCAACGAGCTGCACGCCGGCTGCGTGGGGAACATGAACGCGACGTGGACCTTCACCGGCCGGTCGGCGCACTCCGCGCGGCCGTGGGACGGGGAGAACGCGATCCACGCCGCCGCCCGCGGCATCGCGCGGCTCGCCGAGTTCGACCGCGAGGAGCACGTCTTCGACGGGCTGACGTTCTACGAGGTCGCGTCGGTCACCGAGATCCGGGGCGGGATCGCGTCCAACGTCGTGCCCGAGCGCGCGGACTGCGGCGTCAACTACCGCTTCGCGCCCGGCCGCACGGTCGAGGCGGCGCGGGCCCGGCTGCGGGAGCTGTGCCCGGGCGGCGAGCTGACGATCGACTCCGTCGCGCCGTCCGGGGCCGTGGCCACCGCCAACCCGCGGGCGCAGGCGCTGATCGCGGCCGGCGACCTGCGCGTCGCGCCCAAGCAGGCGTGGACGCCGGTCGCCGAGTTCGGCCAGGCCGGCCTCGACGCCGTGAACTTCGGCCCCGGCGAGCCGGCGCAGGCGCACCGGCGCGACGAGTCGGTACAGATCGCCGCGCTCGTCCGCGCCCACGAGGTGCTGGAGGCGTTCGCGCGGTGAGGCTCTCCCCCGTGCTGACGGGCCTCAAGACGTACCCGTTCGTGCGGCTGACCGAGGCCGCGCGGGCGCTCGCGGCCGACGGTGTCGACGTCATCAACTTCGGGATCGGCGAGCCGCGCGAGGAGACCCCTGCGTTCATCCGCGAGGCCCTCAAGGAGGCGCTCGACCCGCTCTCGACCTACCCGCAGGCCGAAGGGCTGCCCGAGCTGCGCGACGCGATCGCCGCCTGGGCCGGGCGGCGCTTCGGCGTCCGGCTCGAGGGCGACCGCCACGTCGTGCCGACGTTCGGCTCCAAGGAGGCCGTGTTCCTGCTCGCGCAGGTGCTCGACGGCGACGCCGTGCTCGTGCCACAGCCGTCCTACCCCGTGTACGAGCGCGGCGCGGTGTTCGCCGGCAAGCACGTGGTCGAGCTCCCGCTGCGCGCGCCCGGCTTCCTGCCCGACCTCGACGCGGTGCCGGACGACGTCTGGGCCCGCACGGCGATCCTGTGGCTCAACTACCCGAACAACCCGACGGCCGCGACGGCGCCGCTCGAGCTCTACGAGCGCGCCGCGGAGCTCGCCCGCGAGCACGACTTCGTGGTCGCCTCCGACGAGGCCTACTCCGAGCTGTACTTCGGCGACGAGCCGCCGGTCTCCGCGCTCCAGGTGAGCGACCTCACCAACGTCGCGGTCTTCAACACGCTGTCCAAGCGCTCGTCGATGCCCGGCTACCGCTCGGGGTTCGTGGCCGGCGACCCCGACCTGATCGCCGCGCTCAAGCGCTACCGGCCGAACGTCGGCGTGGCGCCGCCGGAGTTCGTCCAGCGGGCCGCCGCCGCCGCGTGGGGCGACGAGGAGCACGTCGCCGCGGTGCGGCAGCTCTACCGCGCCAAGCGGGACGTCATGGTGCCGGCGCTCGCGGCCCGCGGGCTCCGGCACGCGGGCGGCGACGCGACGTTCTTCCTGTGGCTGGAGGGCGCGCCGCCCGGCGAGCACGAGCGGCTGCTCGAGCGCGGCCTCGTGCTCACGCCGGGCGACTACTTCGGTTCGGCGGGCGCGGGGTACCTGCGGCTCGCGCTCGTCCCGACCCTGGACCAGTGCCGGCGGGCGGCCGAGCTACTGGTTGGCATGTAGCACGGCGTTGAGGCCGCCCCAGGTGCCGCTGCGGGGCACGGCCTCGACGGCGCCGGTCTGCGAATGGCGCCGGAACAGCAGGTTGCTCGCGCCGCTCAGCTCGCGCGCCTTCACGACGTCGCCGTCGGGGAGCTTGACCAGCGTCCCGCTCGTCACGTACAGCCCGGCCTCGACCACGCAGTCGTCGCCCAGCGAGATGCCGATGCCGGCGTTGGCGCCCAGCAGGCAGCGCTCCCCGATCGAGATGACGTGCGTGCCGCCGCCGGACAGCGTGCCCTGGATCGAGGAGCCGCCGCCGATGTCCGAGCCGTCGCCGACGACGACGCCGGCGCTGATCCTCCCCTCGACCATCGAGGTCCCGAGCGTGCCGGCGTTGTAGTTGATGAAGCCCTCGTGCATCACGGTCGTGCCCTCGCCCACGTGGGCGCCGAGGCGGACGCGGTCGGCGTCGGCGATCCGGACGCCGGACGGCACGACGTAGTCGGTCATGCGCGGGAACTTGTCCACGGAGAAGACCTGGAACGCCTCGCCCGCCGCGTGGAAGCGGCGCCGGACGGCCGGCAGCGCGGCCGGGTCGATCGGGCCGTGGCTCGTCCAGGCCACGTTGCTCAGGACGCCGAAGACGCCGTCGAGGTTGGCCTCGCGCGGGCGGATGTGCCGGTGCGAGAGGAGGTGCAGCCGCAGGTACGCGTCGTAGGCATCGGCCGGCGGGTCCGCGAGCGAGGCGATCGACGTCTCGACGGGCACGACCTCGACGTGCCGGCCCTCGTCGGGGGCGCGCTGGCCGGTCGTCCGCGTGCCGGCCGCCCCCGACGCGCCGAGCCGCGGCTCCGGGAAGTACACGTCGAGCACGCGCTCGCCGCTGAGCGTCGCGACGCCGGAGGCCGACGCTCCGTCGCTGAGATAGCCCGTCATCGCCCAGGCACGGTACCGGCGAGCAGCTCGCCGGCGTAGACCGGCACGGCCCAGCCGGTGAGGTCGACGTGCAGCGCCTCGTCGACGTCCACAAGCAGCTCTCCCCCGTCCAGCTTGACGGTGACCGGCGCGTCGCCGCCCCGTAAGACGTGCGCGACCGCGGCCCCGCAGGCGCCGGTGCCGGAGGACAGCGTTTCGCCGACGCCGCGCTCGAAGATCCGCGCGCGGATCGTGTCCGGGGCGAACTCGCACCAGAAGGACGTGTTCGTGCGGTTGGGGAAGAGGGACGCGTGCTCGATCGTGGGGCCGATGGCCGCCAGGTCGAGCGCGTCGAGGGCGCGCTCGTCCGGCACGCGGATCGCGCACTGCGGGTTGCCGATCGCGACGTGCTGGAAGGCGAAGCCGGCGACCTCGCCGGTCCCGTCCGGCGGGCCGCCGGGATAGTCCTTGGAGGTCAGCGACGCGCGGCCCATGTCGACGCGGCACGTGGTCGGTCCGGTGATCGTCGGGCGGATCTCGCCGGCGGCGGTCTGGATGGAGAACGTGTCGGACTCGGTCCAGCCGCGGTGGCGGAGATACAGGATCGCCTCGCGGGCGCCGTTGCCGGAGAGCTCGGCCTCCGAGCCGTCGGGGTTGAAGATCCGCAGCCGGGCGACGAAGCCCGGCGCGTCGGGTCTGGACAACTCGAGCACGCCGTCGGCGCCGACGCCCTCGTGCCGCGCGCACAGGAAGCGGACCGTCTCGGGCGTCAGCGGCTCCGGCAGGTTGGCGCGCTCGACGATCAGGTAGTCGTTGCCGAGCGCCTGCCACTTCTCGAACCTCATCGGCGGATCATGGCGTGCAGCTCGGCGGCGACGTCGTCGGGCGCGCGGCCGGTGACGTCGATCAGGTGGACGTCGGGGAGCTTGCGCATCCACGTGAGCTGGCGCTTGGCGTAGCGGCGGGTGTGGCGCTTCATGGCCTCGATGTCGTGGTCGAGGAGCTCTTGGAAGCCCAGGGCCTTGCGGGCCGTGGCCGACGCGCCGGCCGTGTCCGCGGCGCGGACCTCGTCGATCGCTCCGGCCGCGATCATCGCGTCGACGCGGTCGTCGATCGCGCGCGTGAGGGCCTCGCGATCCATCGTGAGGCCCGCGAGCAGCGTGGGGTGGCGCGTGTCGGCGGTCCACAGCTGCGGGCCGGCGGGCGGCTCGTGGCCCGCGTCGAGCAGCTCGAGCGCGCGGATGAGTCGCTGGGCGTCGTTGGGCTCGATCGCCTGTGCCGCTCGTGGCGCCCGGCGCGCCAGCTCGGCGTGCAGCGCCGGAGCGCCGCGGTCGTCGAGGTCGGCGCGCCGGCGCGCGCGGATCGCGGCCGGCACGGGCGGGCGCAGGTCGAGGTCGGCGAGCGCCGCGCGCAGGTACAGGCCGGTGCCGCCGACGACGATCGGACGCCGGCCCTGCGCCAGCAGCGCGTCGATCTCGGCGTGCGCCCGGCGCGCGTAGGCGCCGGCGCTGAACGGGGCGGTGACCGGCAGGAAGCCGAGCAGGCGGTGCTCGAGCCTGGCGCGCTGCTCGGGCAGCGCGGCGCCGGTCAGGATCTCGAGGCCGGCGTAGACCTGGAGGGCGTCGGCGGACACCGCCACGGGGTCCTCTCCGTCGGCGCGCAGCCGCTCCGCCAGCGCGATCGCGACGGCGGTCTTGCCCACCCCCGTGGGCCCGAAGACGGCGACGACGCTCGGCACGCGCGGAGTATCGTCGGTGGGCATGCCCGTCCACATCGGCGCCGGCCTGTCGACGAGCCCCGACCAGCGCGCCGGGGCGCTCGAGGCGGCGCTCTCCGCGCGCGAGGAGCTGGCCGGCGCCCCGTGCGACCTCGCGATCGTGTTCGCGTCGGGCAACCACCTCGCGGCGCCCGAAGCGGCGCTGGAGGCGGTCCACGAGGCGCTCGCGCCCGAGCGACTGGCCGGCTGCGCGGCCGGCGGCGTGATCGGGGCGCGGCGCGAGGTCGAGCACGGCACCGCGGTGTCGGTCTGGGCCGCCCATCTCGGGGAGGGCTCCGCGTCGACGTTCCACGCACAGGTCGAGGAGATCGAGGAGGGCACCGGCGCGCTGGGCGGCATGCCGGACCTCGACGGCGCCGCGGGCGCGATCCTCCTCGCCGACCCGGCCACCTTCCCGACCGACGCGGTCCTCAAGTTCCTGGCCGACTCCGCGCCGGGGGTGCCGCTGCTGGGCGGGCTCGCATCGGCGCGCGTGGCCGGGGGCGCGACCGCGCTGTTCCACGGCGTCGAGGTGCTCGACGAGGGCGCGGTGGGCGTGCGGCTCGACGGCATCGAGGTGCTCCCGTGCGTGTCGCAGGGCGCGGCGCCGATCGGGCCCGAGCTGACGATCACCGCCGCCGAGGGGCACATCATCGGCGAGCTGGCGGGCAAGCCGGCGCTGGAGAAGCTGCGCGAGACGATCGAGGCGCTGCCGGCTCACGACCTCGCGTTGGTGCAGGGCGGGCTGCTCGTGGGGATCGTCGTCGACGCCAACAAGCCCGACTACGTGCAGGGCGACTTCCTCGTGCGCGGGCTGATGGGCGCCGACCCGGCGACGGGCCAGGTCGCGGTGGCCGCCGACGTGCATCCGGGCCAGGTCGTGCGGCTGCACGCGCGGGACGCCGAGAGCGCGGACCGGGACCTGCGCGAGGCGCTCGGGATCCGCATGGCGGCGCTGGGCGGCCGCGCGCCCGCGGGCGCGCTCCTGTTCTCGTGCAACGGCCGGGGGCGCGGGCTGTTCGGGCGCAGCGACCACGACGCCGAGGCCGTCGCCGAGGAGCTCGCGGGCGCGCCGGCGGCGGGGTTCTTCGCGGCGGGCGAGATCGGGCCGGTCGGCGGCGAGTCGTTCCTCCACGGCTTCACCGCCACCGTCGCGGTGTTCGCCTAGCGCGCACCGCATCGCGAACGGGGCGCGTGTGCGAGGCTGCGGCGCATGAATCTCGGGGGTCGGACGGCGCTCGTGACGGGCGCGAGCGGTGGGTTGGGCCAGGCGATCGCGCGCGGGCTGGCGCGGCGCGGGGCCCATCTGGTGCTGACGGCGCGGCGCGTCGAGGTGCTGGAGTCGCTCGCCGCCGAGACCGGCGGACGGGTCGTCCCCTGCGACCTCGCCGACCGCGACGCCGTCGAGCGCCTCGCCGCCGACGCCGGGCCGGTCGACGTCCTGATCGCGAACGCGGGCGTGTCGGTCGCGGGGCGGGTCGAGCGGTCGTCGATCGAGGAGATCGACCGCGTGCTCGACGTCAACCTGCGCGCGCCGATGGTCCTCTCCCGGCTCCTGTGCGAGGGCATGGCCGAGCGCGGCGGCGGCCACATCGTGTTCATCTCCTCGCTCAACGGCAAGGTCGGCACGGTCCGCACGTCGATCTACGCGGCCACGAAGTTCGGGCTGCGCGGCTTCGCGCAGAGCCTGCGGGAGGACCTGCGGCCCAGTGGCGTCGGGGTGTCGACCATCTTCCCGGGCTTCATCCGCGGCGCGGGCATGTTCCACGACTCGGGCGCCAAGCTCCCGCCCTACGTCGGCACCAAGTCGCCCGAGGACGTCGCGCGCGCGGTCATCCGTGCGATCGAGCGCGACCGGTCGGAGATCGACGTCGCCCCGCTGGGGCTGCGCGTCGGCACCGCGATCGCGAGCCTGGTTCCCGAGACGGCGGCCAACGTGCAGCGCAAGCTGGGCGCTGACAAGATCGCCGGCCAGTACGAGCACGCGGACGGCTAGCTCTCGTACTCCTGCGTGACGGGCTCGCGGCGGTGGCCGTCGCGCTCGCCGTCGAGGCGCCGCTCGCGGGCGTCGTCGTCGGCGGCCGGGTCGGCGCCGTTGCCGCCCTCGTGCTCGATCTCGATGTCGCCCTCCTCGCGCGCGACCGCGGCGATCGCGGCGAGGACCTCGTCGGCCAGGCGCGGGCCGTCGGCGTCGGCCACAGGTGTCGCGGCGATGCGCACGATCACCTCGTCGCGGTCGACCTCCTCGAGCGAGATGTGCGGCTCCGAGCGGACCGGCGTCCGCACCGAGTCCTCGAGCAGCGCCTGAAGATCGCTGGGCCGCACGTCCGGGCGCAGCCGGGCGCGCAGGTCCACCGACGCGGGCTCGCGCAGCGGCACGACCGCCGCGGTGAGCACGACGTTGTTCGGGACCATGATCGAGTCCTGGCCCTGCGCGAACGTGGTGTAGAGGAGCCCGAGCGAGCTCACGACGCCCTCGACCTGCCCGGCGAGGCCGCCCGCCTGGAGGCGCACGCGATCGCCGACCCTGAACGGCCGTGCCGAGATCAGCACCATGCCGGCGATCAGGTTGCCGAGCGTCTGCTGGGCGGCGAGACCGAAGACGACAGCCGTGATCGCACCGCCGACGGCCAGCGTCGCCGGCTTGAGCCCGGCCGCCCGCAGGGCGAACAGCGCCGCGGCCACGAGGAACACGAGCCGGATCAGGAACCCGACGGTGCCGGCGGTCGCCGGATCCATCCGCCGGAACAGCGCGGGCGCCGTGAAGCGGCCGAGGTCGCGCGCGAGCGCCCAGCCGAGCACGACCATCACGGTCGCGGCCCCCACGCGCACGGGCTCGTCGACGCCGAACAGCTGCTCGCGGCGCACGTAGGCGTACAGGGTCATCCCCAGCAGCGGCACCAGGACAACCAGCTCGCGCTTGGCACGCCGGGCGTGCTGCGCGGTCTGGAGCGTCAGGCTGCGCGCCCGCGCGGGCGCGTCCGCCAGATGCGGTCGTCGTAGGCGTGGCATCTCTTCACGCAACACACCTACGCCTCCCCCGTTTCCTCTCTGTGTCCGCCGTCACGCAGGTTCGCTGTCTGTCAGAACAACGATTCCTGGCGCACCTCCTTCCTCGGCGCCGGCGGCGTCAGGTCGAGGCGCCGGCCGCTCCCGCGGTGGCGGAAGCGCTCCCGCTCGGAGCGCCGCGCCCACGGCGCATGGGCCCTGAGCTCGATCGCGCGGCGCTCGTCGGCCGGCAGGTAGGCGCCGTCCGCATAGAGCCGGCTGTATCGCTTCAGGAGGTCCGGCCGGTGTTCCCGCAGCCAGTCGAAGAAGACCTCCTTCACGGAGCCGCGCAGGAACAGCGTCTGCCCGCCGATGTGGACGGCGCCGGCCTCGGTGGCCAGCGCCACGATCCGCTCGACCTGGTCGGGCGAGTCGTTGATCCCGGGCATCAGGGGCGCGATCAAGATGCCCGTGGGGATCCCGAGGCGGTTGAGCTCGGCCACCGCCTCGAGCCGCGCCCGCGGGTTCGGCGTGTGCGGCT
>Ga0081539_10003238_pt1 | contig 20488 bp, 18 predicted proteins | sample TabmetS4T2R2_FD_71023 | JGI IMG/M metagenome (GOLD analysis project Ga0081539, IMG submission 71023) | Tabebuia heterophylla rhizosphere microbial communities from the University of Puerto Rico - S4T2R2 | ecosystem: Host-associated > Plants > Roots > Rhizosphere ...
TGAAACCCAAAGCAAAGGCGTATTGTAAAAGGAATGGCATGAAATCCCAACATCTCACCAACATAATTTATCGCTCGTCATGGAAGAAGTTGATCTTCTTTGACATCTCCAATGGGAAAAGCGCAATCTCGAGAAATCTGAAGTCCTCCATGGAACACCCCGGTTGACGGTGCTGAAAGTTCTTGACCGCTCGATCAACTGAGGCGTGCTGAAGCCTGCCTTTTCCATCTCCTGCGGGCCGTTGGAGACGCCCGACAGTGCTCATGCTCCTCCTCGGTATTCAAAGAGAGGATCTCCATGTTCATCAAAAGCAATGAATCCATCCGGGGTAAGCTGGCAACCAGGCCCGCTTATTGTTGGGGTGATGGTCTCCGTAGGAGAAGGCCACCCCGCGACGGCACAAGCCAACCAATGTGTTCCCGGATTATGAGACCCCACCAAGCCAGGAATGACGGTGCGACCATGCAAGAGATTCGTATTGGGGTCCGCAGGTACCGTAACGCCTTGACGAACGCCCAGCGCATCCCGGATGAGGCTGGCGCCGTCATTATATTGCGCAATCGATAAACCTTTTTGACATTGGCTGGCGCGGTTCGATGGGATCAGATCATCGCCCTGGCGGCTGAGTGCGAATCCAGCCTCCAAACTGTGGAGCTTACGATCGGTCCGCATGTGATGAATGCGCAAGTGCCAGGGAGGTGCCGGAACCAGCCATGTTGTTATCTCTACCTGAGGCCAAGGCCGCCAGACCGAGATAATAGTGGAGCCATCGAAGCGGACCTCCTCACAGCTCCGGCGAACACGAAAATACTCTCCCTCCTCTGTGAGGGCCAGCATGCTGTCCGGTGCGACGCATTCCACTCCTGCTTGTGCGCTGGATACACTAAACCCGAAATGGGTTGAATAACAAAACTTCAGATATTTTTCCCCGGCATGTCGAGGATGGGATTTGATTTTCTGTCCACCAGCCAGCGCAAACACATGTTTGCCATCACGGCAAACAACCAAGCGCGGTTGATGTTGAACCGTAATAGCCGGCCCTTCAGGAATTGGTTGCTCAATTGATGTCCAAAGAGGATGAGTTTCCGGCTGGGCAAGTGCGCCAAATATTTTCATTGCCCAATAGGGAGAGGCCGGCGAATTATATTGTTCGGCTATGTGCATATTCGGAAAGCCATACCCGATCGTTAAGAGCCCGCTCTCCGTAAAGATCGGCTGGCGCAGCCACCAGCGGAGATGGCGCAGCAGTAATCCCTTTACGACCCCCCAGGAAAGTGCGTTGAGGTCGGCGAATGCAAGAGCGGACCAGAATGCCCCCTCTGCGAAGCGGTAGGTCAGGCTCCGCCCGTAGGGCAGTCCTGAACCTTCCTCAGAAAACCAATGAATGAAGCTATCAGCGAATAGTGCGGCCCTCTCGCGGATGCGTTGTGCCCTCTCGACATCGTTCGTCGCCGAGAGGGTTGCATAGATCAGACCGTAATAATGCAAGGCGAACGAGTTGTAATAATCGCACTGCGGCACGATTCCATCGTAGTACCATCCCTCACTCTGGTAGAATGATTCGAGACGATCGAGGTCGATTCTCATCTGCTCCAAGTTGCAGGCGGCGCCCACCTTCGAGAGCCCGAGATTGACCAGAACTCGCGAAAACAGCCAGTTATTGTCGAACAATTTCCGCAAATTGATGATGTTCATCCAGTCAGTCAGATTACTCCGCTGACGTGCCGAGAGCGGGTCCCAAAACAATTCGGGCGTCAGAGCCAAGCCATAGCCAATGACGGCAAGCTCGATCAGACGATGATCTTTATCCGGCGGCACACCCCAAAATTCGGGATGGCAAGGATCGGTACCATTGACCAGGCCTTCAAGGAAAGAGGCCCATCCGTCATATTTGCCTTTTCCGGCGGCCAGAGGAATGAGGCCCCAGAGCGGTCGAGAGAATCCCTCGAATCCCGCGATGATCGGGGAATAGTGCGCATAAGTCGAGCCAAAGCTGACACGAGCCTTCCCGGCACTGAAGTATGGCTCGATCGGTTTGCACAGATCTACAACAGCACGCTGTACGTCACTTCGTGTCATTAGTGGATTTTGGGCTAATGGTGCGTATCTCACTTCTACCCCCAGAGATAACAGCGATTTTCACTTGAGTGGGCGGACGCCAGGGGGCGCAATCTCCCTCTGACTGCCTACTCGATAAATTTGAGAAAGGAATTGTTGACCTCGAGCCAAGAGATATCTCAAAAACGCGGGATTGCCAACCTTTTGGACGTCGTTGGGACAAGAAAAAACAGAATAACCCGCAATGACACTCGCATTAACTCATAGTCACGATTGCCGGTGCGATAACATGAGAGTAGCTACTCCCCTTCCCTGCTCTCTCAAGCCTCAGTCAATATCTAGAAGAAGGCGGGGTAAAGATGTATTGGACGGCGAGTCGGACGCCGTATTCAAGTTAACATTGATTTATCGCGGATCTGAGCTTTTTGTCAGTTCGCAGCCGGAGTAATTTATCGACGATCCAGATCAATCTTCAGTATGACCTTTTTCTTTCCTCATGATGGATCTCCGGGAGTTTGAATTCGCGACCCGACGCGCCATCCTGAGACTGATCTTGGATCAAGCAATTCCCTGCCCCGTCGCAATTTTCGAAATCGCTTCCCTGCCCTCGCATGCTCTCTCTGAATCCGGAATAACAGTTGAAGACCGTTATCCTCATTTCTAATTTTTTTTTTACGACACAATCCATCAATTCAGTATCTTGGCCCATGCGACAAGGTGCTATACTCGCGCCATGAGCATGCAATCTAGTAAGAGCGATCCCGGCCAAGCAATATTTATTCTCGCAGGTACCACCAGCGAATATACGGCGGCTCGACAGCAACTAAAACTTACACCTTCGCAAGCCCATTGGCTGACGGGCGCCTCTCGGTTGAGCGGACTTTCCAGTCCCAAGGTTTATCGAGTTGGAAGTTGGCGGACTTTGTCCAGACTCAAAGCAATTGAGGCAGCATTGGCTGAGATTAATGCAGAGATCATTGATTTATAGGAAAAAGTCAAATGTTAGTTTTTTGTTCAGAAACCTCACTTTCGATAACACCTGGTTAAAATGTTTTGTGTCCGGTTGAGGTCTAGTCAAAACCCTCCGCTCAGAACCAGCACACAACTTTCAATCACACCGCCGGAGTAATGCCCTTTTGATCTCTTTTTAACATCGGGCGAAAAGACTTGCCGGAAGAACCTCGCCTGCGCTGAGATCATGACCGCCCATGATGCGCTTCCGGATAGACCAGATATCCAGATCTTCCAAGTTCGATACGCTTCCCTTCCCTACACCAGGAGAATCATTCACTCGATATTGCATTTTTGTCCTTCGCAAGGATAAAATGTGTTCCACGACATTTGGGATCCAAGAAATCCGGCCCAATTCAAAGATAGAATAGGTAGTTATCGTCTCGCTTCCGAGAGTCGTGGAACATCATCAATCAGAGTTTACTGAGGAGGTTTCGAACCTGCGAAGGCGAACGCGACAACGTGATTCTCTGGCAAATCGGGCGGCGATCCGAGGAGTATTGGGCGAACTTAAGGACTCCTGCCCTGCCCTCTCCGGTTTCACCGATCGAAGACTGAGCAAGCTGCTCCAGGCCATTCGGCATCAGGTAAGTTACCCGGCAACCGACACCAAGCGCGGCAGACCGACGAACTTTGACCGCAAAGTGATCGAAGAGTCAGGCCGGCGATTGAAGGCTATTCTGGAGCGTGAGACGGCCGGTCGTATTTCAATTCGGACCTTCGTCGGACACTATCTGCCGATCCTCGAGTGGCCGGCCGATGTGGTGACAGCGCTCGAGTGTGGCGACCTGAGCAGACTTGAAGCGGCGCACGTCGCAAGGATCACGGCCGATCGTCTCGGCTTAAGGGAGCGCGAGGCGATGAAGATCAGAGAGGAGATCATCAGCAATCACATTCGTTCACAAGGATCCCAAACCGCGCTGCGTGAGAAGACGCGCGAAGCCCTCGGAGAACTGACCTTGGTGACAAGTGAAAGGATGGTTGAAGCGATCGAAAAGGTGGACGATCTGCTCAGAATCGATCCGCGCGATCGGCGCCACCTCTTCTATGAACAGATGAAGGACTTCTTCTTCGCCCTCCGCGAGATTCAGCCCGATGAAATCGATGACGTAACAATGGACCAGCTCGTGCTGCGCGCCGATGAATTGATGGATGTGATCCACTCAATTCAGTGGAAGCGCAAACAGAAGGAGAAGCAAATTCGCAAGTTTTCTCTCTGAGACGATTGATCGGCAGCGATTATCAGTCTAACCACTTCCCTGCCCTGCTCGATCCTCCAATCTTTTATCCGCATTCACAAATTCCATGCCGAGACATGCATGTCTCGACTTCCCAATTTTTCGCGGGAATAAATTAATCCACCGATAAAAAATCGATTTGAGGACATACATGTCTCATTTTATTTTGATTTTCCGACATTATTAAGATAAATTTCGCCTGCAGGAATATTTTTCGATGATCTCACCCGAGGTTTGAATATCAACATGCCAAGAGAAAAGATATGAGCATTCGAATCACGGTCACCAATAATAAAGGCGGTGTCGCCAAGACCACGACGGTCGTCAACACCGCATCGGCGCTTGCCGCCGTCGGATTCAAAGTTCTGGTCGTCGATACCGATCCACAAGGCAATGCGACCATGCATCTGGGCGGGCGCGACATCGCCCTCTCTTCCGAAAAACACCTTGTTGCCGCCATTGAGGGCGCGGCGGATGTCTCCGATCTGATCTTCCCATCGAATGTCGCAGGAGTTTTTCTTCTCGCCAGCCATCCGAGTCTGCGCGAGATACCGGCCCGATACGCGGAGTTCAAGACACAATTCGAGCTCTTCCGCAAACCGTTGGGGACACCGGGCGATGACAAATTGAGCGATTATGACTTCGTCCTCTTCGATACCAATCCCTCTCTCAACTCGATTCTCGCTTCGGCCCTCGATATCTCTGATTATTACATTATCCCGTTATTTGCGGAGATCGAACCGATCGTGGGTTTGATTGAACTCCGGGAATGGCTCGAGCGAACGGCGGCGGCCACCGCGAGAAAGGTCACGATGATGGGGATCCTCATCACGAACTATGACAAGAACAATGCGACCCATCGCCAAATGACCGATTTTCTGGTGAAGAATGTGCCTGAGGGCACATATATCTTCGAGGCACGTATCCCAAGTTCAAACACGGTCAAGGCTTCCGCCCTCAATTCCACACCGCTCATTTCGCTTCGAAACGGAACATCCCCAGCCGCTCTCGGCTATAGCCAGCTCGTAGCAGAGATCATCAATCTCCTGACAAAAGACGGGATGCTGATGACGGCTGAAGATGCTGTCCGTAGTTCTAGAGACATGAGTGTCCACATAATTCCGATCTGATCATCGGCATGATAATTTCCGGATCGGGATCTCCCAGGCGTTAGAGACAAAGCTGAAACCTGAAATTTGTTAATTGAAATTTGGAATTGCCGACGATCAAATTTCGGCTATTCATAAATAACCAGTGACAACCTATGAAGAAACAGCGAAAAGAGAATCCAGCACAGGCTGCCTTGGCCACGCTAGCCGCCAAACTGAGCAGTTCGAACCTACAGACTGCAAGGCCACTTACGGCTCCGTCTGATGATTATTCATCAATATCTGGTGAGGCAATATCTGGTGAAAACGACAGTAACTCCGATCAATCGCAACCTTCAAACGCTCCCATCGCTAAAGAGAATATTTCCAATATGGAGGTATCTACAGAGGGTGAGAGATTTGAAGATCACAATCTACAAATCTCAGGCTCGACGGAGCCGAGCGTCGTCGTTGTCACAAATAACTTTCAGGATTACGTAGGTCAGGTCATTCAAATTCCGGTTGAGAAGTTACGCATCGAGGACAATGTTCGCACTCAAATCATCGAGGATGAAGATTTTGAGGCGCTGGTCGGATCGATCAAGGAGAAAGGTGTTCTTCAAAACCTCGTGGCGCAGGTCTCTATTTTGCCGGAGGGAAGGGAAGACCTGGTACTGATCTCGGGTCAGCGCCGGTGGCTTGCTTGCCGCAAGGCCGGCCTGACAAAGGCGCCATGCCTCATCATCGCCGCGGAAGATCAAAGAACGCGGATCGTCTATGGACTGATCGAAAATCTTTTACGCGAAGACCTGACCCCGATAGACATTGCCTTCGCATACCGCAAGCTGATGGATTTGGGCGCCACACAAGAAGAGTTGGCGCAGACATTCGGGTGCCATAAAAAGACCATTCAACGCTATCTGAGTCTGACGACCTGGCCTCAGGCTGCGATCGATATTCTCAAAGGCCATCCCCGCCTGTTCTCGACCGATTTTCTGTTTAACGGAATCTCCAGAGACATTCTCTCGGATTCCGATCTGCTTATTCTGCGGCTGAGCAAAATAGTGGAGCAGGCGAAAGCGGCAACCACTGAACAGGTCGCTTCTCATCACCTCAAACTCGCCAGATCGTCCGACGCGATCGTCCTCAACTGGAACCAGACCGCTCGTCGAAAGCTTGGGGTTCCAGTCACGATGAGTGGATCAAGGGACAATCTTCGCATTACGATTCGCTGTCAGGGTGATGAAAACGTCAAGAGAATCCTGGAAAAGCTGGGAATTACCGCCGATTGACGCGCTCCATTCACTGAGCAGATGGGCGAAACAATGAAGGCTGTAAAGGCAATCGGGGGTCTCCCTGAAAGCTTTCGGTGAGCAGTTGAGCGAAACCGGGCAGAGGGTCAAACTAACTGAGGACTTAACCAAAGAGTTGAGAAAGAGCAAACTAACTATATGGCAATACGATAGTTCTGAGTATGGCGCTGGTGAGCAGTTGAGCGAAACGGGAATTCGCGGAGAGATTCATTTGAAGATCTCAAGAGATTCTTGACGGAGCAGGGAAGTGATGTGAGCAGTTGAGCGAAACTGAGAGCTGTTGGACTAAATAGACCTCAATCCAGCGAGAGAGTGAGCAGTTGAGCGAAACAACACTGTTGGTTGGGGAAAAATAGGCTGATCAACAGTATCGGGGTGAGCAGTTGAACGAAACAGTCCAAGCGAGCGGGGTAGAGATTGACGGTGCCTCACCAATCATGAGGCAGTCACAAGGCGAGCAGGCGGGCGAAACAGCCCAACAGGTGGGCGCTCCGGAGTGAGCAGTTAAGAGAAACAAAGTGAGAGGGTGATAGAACTCCACTGAGCAGTTGAGCGAAACAGGACACGCGGCGCAGTGAAAAGATCCAGCAATAAATCCTTAAAAGAGTGAAAATTAGCACTCTGCCCCCAATTTCGTTGAAAATACCTATTGAACATAAGTTTGCTCTCAAACTATCGTGTAGGGTATGTCTAAGGATAATAAGCATCCGCAAACCTTACCTCAAACTGAACTATTCGATACTGAGGCATTCAGGGTAGAGGCGGTGCTGTCTAAACTGCCGATCCACATCCTAAACGACGAATACACCGAACCAATCAATATCCAAAAGCCCGGCATCTCGTGGGAGGTTTCACCTGGACGCTGGGGGATGCCTGGATCTCTGGCGTATAAAATCGACAGCATTTTTATCAATCATCGAATTGATGAAAATCGGCCGATGATACCCAAAGTTATCAAGTTGGGAAGTTTGCGAGAAATCCTCAGAGAATTGGGGATGGCTGAAAACGGCACCAATACTGCCGCCGTCAAGAGGGCTTTATTGCAAAATGCGACGGCATTCATTCAAGCCAAGGTACCTTATCGTAACAAAGAATCGGTTGGGACATTTGAATTCGGCGATACCAGGTATGGTATTGTACTTCAAAATCAGACCTTGCCTGATGGGACGAAGGCCGACGCAATCTACATTGTGTTACACGACCTCTTTCTGCAATTCTTAAGAGCGGCGCCAGTCCGTCCGATCAGATCAGCGTACCTCAAATACCTCTCCGATTCTCCCTTTGCACACCGGCTCTACGAGATTCTCAGTTTTCAACTCTATGCGGCCTTCAAACAAGGCCGCCCATACGCAACCTTACGTTATTCGGAATACTGCCAACAAGCTCCGTTAACACAGAAGTCAGAAAAGCGGTTAATCTACCAGCAAATGTGGCGTATTCACAAACCTCATATTACATCCCGCTACATCAGGAAAGTCGAGTACGAGGCAATTGGAAGCACCGACCTTCCGGATTTCAATATTAAGTACTATCCGGGAATACTTGCACGGCAGGAATATGAGTTGTTCAATCGAAAGTCACTCTCGGCACAGGAATCGAACGATTACAACTTGTCGAGTTCGATTGTTCTGGCAGGAAGACAACAGATGCCCGAAGCTCCAACACCAGCTCAAGAGTTGGTGACGGAGTTTCAGATGCTTCGCTTCGGCGAGTCGCAAAAACGGATTGCGAAGAGTGAAGAACAACTGGCCACCAGCCTCATTGACCAGTGGGGATTCGATGAGGCGCGGGAGATGATGACCAGGGCTTTCAAAAAAGCGACTGGCGCAGGCTTTAAATCGATCTATCTGACAGGCCTTGAGCGGTACCTCAAAGAAGAAGAGAAGAGAGCAGAGAAGAGAGCAGACAAGAAAGATCAAAAGCAACAAGAGCGAACCAAAGAGAACGAACGCCGGCATCTCGAGCTTTGCGCCGAGTACCTCTTGAGCGTCATCTCGAAAGATGAATTGGCCCAACTGGAGATCGAGGCCGGCGCAGCGCTGAATGAACGTTGTCAATCGGATGATGATTACCGGGAGTTAATAGCTACCGCCGGCAAAAAACAGCTGAAGGAGATGAACAGGTCGTTCATGATCAAATGCCTGGCCCGTGAAATAGAGTCCGGTCTCAGAAAAATGCCGAGCTTACCCAGAGAATGGGAAGACTCTCTCTGACTTTCACAGCTCCGGTACATCTCTGCTGAACTGGTCGGAGCAAGGCAGAGGAGTAAGGAGCAAGAATGCTAGAGAAGGGAAGGGAAGTAGCTTAAAAAAATTGATGGCCTGGGACGATGAGTTTCGCAGCTGCTTCGTCCCAAGCCAAAATTGTTCAACCTGAGCGATTCTTGACAGCTTGATGTCGCTGCATTTTAAGTTTTGGCAGCAGGTTGTATGTGTATTTTATCTAACTACACCCTGCTGTCAATCAACATCAGCCCAGAGGAAGGTGTCCCATGCCTTATCTTTTCGTTAAATGTTCCGAGTTCGAAAGGCTCTTGCCGCTAACTCTTAAAATATTCATTCATCGTTTAACCCTCCTCCCGGAACTCCGCAGCGGCCTCTCATCGAGGAGCGAGATTGCTCTGTTCAACCTCCGAGAGTTGAGATCGCAAGGTGCAAGGTTTGAGGAGACGAACTGCAAGGTTTGGGGAGACGAACTGCAAGGTTTGGGGAGACGGACTGCAAGGTTTGAGGAGACGAATTGCAAGGTTTGGGGAGACGGACTGCAAGGTTTGAGGAGACGGACTGCAAGATTTGAGGAGACGAATTGCAAGGTTTGGGGAGACGATTGATTCAAATTCGCAACGCTAAATGTCTGAGAGTTATGAGTTTTCCGGAAAGCGAATTTTTGCCGACATGTAACTTATGTAGACTATGTAAGACAAATAACAACAACAACACGCGTCAAAAACGATCAAATCAGATCTGTTGTTGTTGCAAAGGAAACCATATGAGCAAACCCAAGGCCGATTTGCCCTCTCAGTTTGAAGAAAAGGAGCCAACGCCAATTACACCGATCAGAACAGAGACGGTTCTGAGTCAATATCCGCTTCACCGGCTGGCAAAGAAGGCAAATCAGGAGATTCGAGTCACGAAGACCAACGCGCGTGGGAAAGTTGTCTCTACCTGGGAAGTTTCATCGAGCAGAAAATACGGAGAGCCGGGCCCGCTGGCCTATAAGCTCGACACGCTACTGGTCAATCGCGCGATCGACGAAGCGCGCCCGCATATTCCGGAAGTGATCAGGCTCGGAAGTCTTCGCGACATTTGCGGGGCACTGGGATTGGCTGCCGACACCAATCTGGTCAAAAAAGCACTTCTCCAAAATGCGAGCGCCTTCATCACGGCCAAACTCGATTACCGAGGAAGCGACGGAGTAGAGAAGACCTTCGAGTTCGGGGCAACTCGCTATGAGGTGGTCTTCGTCGGGCAAAAGCTGCCGAATGGACAGCGCGCCGATGCGGTCTACATCATCCTCCATCGCACATTTCGAGAGTTTCTCGAACACGCCAAAACCAGGCCGCTCGACTATGAATATCTCAAAGTGCTTCCGCCTGCGGCTCAGAGACTTTATGAGTTGATCAGCTTTCAAATTTTCGCGGCTCTCAAAAATGGAAATGGCCGGGCGCGTTATCTCTATTCGGAATTTTGCAGATATGCCCCGCTCACTCGTTACGAAGAATGGGACAAGGTCAAGAAGCAGCTCTACAAGGTGCATAAGCCGCACAAAGAGAGCGGCTATCTGAGCAAGATCGAATTCGAGGAGATCGCCGACGAAGCAGGGCATCCGGATTGGATTATGTGGTATACGCCAGGACGAAAGGCACGAAGGGAGTTCAAAGAGTTCACCACCAAACGCATCGAACGATCACCGGCAAAACCTAGCCTCGTGCCATCGGAAGAGGGCAGGGAAGGGAAGACCACATTGATCGACAGGCTCATAACCGAAGGCGTGACGGAATCGATCGCACGCGAGCTGATCGATGTTCACTGCGATGAGGTCGAGCGCCAACTTGAAGCGCTTCCGTTTAGGGAACGCGTCAAGGACCGCGCCGCCTATCTGGTCAAGGCCATCCGCGACGGTTACGCCTTGCCCACTGATCTTGGAGAGAAGAAATCGAGGGCAGGGAAGCAGCGGCAAACCGAGAAGACCAAAGCCGAGAAGCAATCTCGCGAAGATCACCGAGAGAAATACATGGCCGTCTTCTTCGATTACCTTCGTGAAGAGATGAAACGCCTCGAAGAGACGGACTACGAATCTTTGGAGGAGTTCTACGATCTATTTGCTGGCCTTGATGACGTCACGCAACGGTTCGATCCGGCCAGCCGGGACGCGCTCATGCTCTCGGAGTTCGCGGAATTCGCCGGGGAGCGGCCGGAACTTGAGGTGTTGACATTCTGGCAATGGGATCAACAACTCAATCCACAACCGTTCCGGCGCGAGAAATGGGGCTAACTAAAGGGTAGAGCAGGGAAGCCGATCTTTCCCAGGTTATAAGCAGAGAGAAAAGCCTATATTACATTGTAACTTATACTTACACAGATGGGTCATGGTGTAAATATCGCATGGCCCGCTTGATTTTACCTATATAAACATTGACATTTGTCTCTTCCACTTCGAAAATACCGAAGTGTACAGGCGAAACATCAAATCGGCAGTTCTCTCAGCCCTCAAAGATTTTCCGGTGATTCTGATAAATGGTGCTCGGCAAACTGGTAAAACGACGCTGGTTCAGGAATTGGTTGATGAGAAGATTGCGGTTCGCTACGAGACCCTGGATGATGTTGCGTTGCTGGCTACAGTCAAACGTGATCCGGTCGGATTCATCAAGCAATTCAGCGAGCCGATAGTCATCGATGAGGTGCAGCGGGCGCCTGAGATCTTTCTTCCAATCAAACAGGTCGTTGATCATCAAAAGCGTCCGGGCTTCTTTATCCTAACTGGTTCGGCCAACGTTCTTACTCTGCCGAAGCTGGCTGATTCTCTCGCGGGTCGGATGGCGATTATTACGCTCTGGCCGTTATCGCAGGGCGAGCTTTCGAATGTTGGCGAGGACTTTATCAGCCGTGTCTTTGCGGAAGAGTTTGCGATCCCGCAACCAGCTCCATTGGCCCGCAACGAGCTGCTTCAACAGATCATATCCGGCGGTTACCCCCGAGCGCTTGCTGCCTCAACACCGGCGAATCGTACTCTCTGGTTTCAGAGTTATATCACCGAGCTATTGGAGCGAGATGTGCGAGACCTCTCGCACATTCGGAGCGTCACTGAATTCCCAATTCTATTGCGAGTGTTGGCTGCAAGATCAAGTACCTTGTTGAACCTGGCGGAACTTTCACGTTCGACGGGACTACAGCAAGATACGCTGAAACGGTACTACGCTCTCCTCCAGGCTCTTTTTTTGGTCGTTCCGCAACCGGCATGGACAGCGAATGTCGGTCGCCGGTTGATGAAGACTGCCAAGACGACATTGAACGATACGGGATTGATGGCTCATCTAACCGGGATTAGCGCACATCGACTCACGCACGATAATCTATTGCTGGGGCAGGCGATTGAGACCTTCGTCGTTAATGAGCTGCGCAAGCAGCTCACCTGGAGCGAGACCGGCGCTGAACTTTTTCATTACCGAGACAATAAGGGGAATGAGACAGATATCGTGCTGGAAAACCCGAGCGGTGAGATCGTAGGAGTCGAGGTCAAGACCTCAACGACAATTCGTCCTGAAGATTTCAAAGGATTGGAGAAGCTGAGCGCCACAGCCAAAGGGCGATTTAAACGAGGGATCCTCATCTATACCGGCGATAAAGTGTTACCTTTCGGCGCCCACTATGCGTTGCCGATTCAATCACTGTGGACTCATAGCAGTTCTTAGTCTGGCTATCTGAAGAAATCCCTGAGCCGATATCTCGTGACTATTCCCTTCTAAATGATTGGCCTTGCGTGAAGATCATTAACGCCCCTCGACGGGCAGCCGGAACGCGGCCATCTGCTCGCCGTTGCGGGCCAGCACGATGTCGCCGACCACGACGGGATGGTTCCACGTTTTGCCCTCGATCGCCGGAATCCGCGCGAGTTCCGTGAAGTTATCGGCAACCGCTCCAACCAGCGCCAACTCACCCTCTTCCGACAGCACCAGCAGCAAATCCTGGTCGGGCAACAGGAGGAGCTGGCCGTGGCCGTATCGTCCACCCTTCCATTTGCGCTTGCCGTCCGTGAGGTCGATGCATGCGAGAATGCTGCCGTCGAAGCCGAAGGCATGGCCTTTGTGAACGACGAAGTCGTTGTAGTAGGGCTTGAGCCCGATCGAGGTCCAACGCTCCTGAATATTCCATCCGCCGGGTCCAGGCCCGACCGAGACGCGCCGGATGCCAACACCGGCGCCGGCGCCCATCCCGGAGCCGGTCCCGATCAGCAGATCACCGTCCGCGGTCAAGGCCGGCTGCACAATGCCATCACTGGGCCACTTGTATTCCCACAGCTGTGTGCCGTCGGTGGGCGTGACGCTGATCGCGCCGGTCCCATTGAGCAGTAGAATCTGTTCGACTCCGTCGATTGTTGCCAGATGGGGCGAGCTGTAACCCGAGCCTCCGGCGGGGCCGGACCATCGCTGTTTGCCGGTCGTGACGTCATAAGCGGCGAGCTGACCGGCTGCAGCGACGACGACCAGGTCGCGGACCACCAGCGGCGAACTCGCGAAGCCCCATCCCGGGACCTTTTTGCCGGTATCGGAAGCCACGTTGCGCGACCACACAACGGCGCCATTGCCGGCATCGAGCGCATTCAAGATTCCAGTCGCGCCAAATGCGTATACCCGGCCATTGCTGAGGGCCGGCGTCGCGCGCGGACCAGCGCCGCCATTCGACTCCCAGAATCGTACCGCGTCGCGGTGTCTCCACACCAGCTTGCCAGTAGTCAGGTTGTAGCAGGCGACAATCTCATCGTTACCGCGTTGCTCCTGAGTGTAGAAGAGGTTGCCGCGAACCGCGAAGGACGACCAGCCGGGTCCTACTTGTCGACGCCAGACTTCGACCGGCGGTGATGCCGACCAGTCGGTCTTGATCCGCACGCCGTGGATGCTGCCGTCTCGATGGGGTCCGCGAAAGCCGGGCCAGGCTGCCTGTTTCTCCGCTACAGCCGCAGCCGGCGGGAGTGCTGCGGGCTTGTTGTCGGCTTTGGCCGCGAGCTGTTCTTTGGATTTTTCGTTGGGAGTCTCCGCTGTTGCCGGAGCCGATGAGAGCTCCGCTGGCTTCTCATCGGCTTTAACTGCGGGTTGTTCCTTGGGTTGTTCTTTGGGAGCTTCTGCTACTGCCGGAGTCGGAGTGGTAGCCGCCGGCTGATCGGCGGCCTGGGCCAATAGCCGTTCTTCGGAAGTTGGCGACCACCGCCAGGCGAACTGCGCAGATCCTTCACCGGTGATGCCATCGGTTCGGACGAGAGTCCACACTCCGCACGCGAGCAGAATGGCCGCGGCCATTGCCACGCGCCGAGTCTTGATAGAGAGGCGTTGAGTGACCAGGGCCGAGCCGACGAAAGCGATGATCAAGGCGGGAATGGCATAGACGAAGAACATCATCCCCATCATCCCAGTCGCAACCGATTTGTGGAGGATCTGGAAGGTCCCGAACATCACGACGATCATCAGGACAAAGGCGCCCCATCGCTCAAACCGAGGCGCTCTGCTGAAGAACGCCCACCAGACGATGAATGCCAGGACGCCGAAGAGCCCGCCAAACATGAATGAATAGATTGCCAGGTCGGGCGCGATCCTCGGGATTCCAAATAATCCCAGCACCAGCACTACAGCGGCGACTATGCCGGGCCACAATCGGAGATGCTTCTGAGAAGTCGGTAAGTCGGGTTGAGCAGTAGTCATGCTCGGCTATACGCCGCGTTAAGAGCGATTTGTTCATTTTTTTTGGCGAACGCTACTTTCTCAGTCAGGCGGCAGGCAATTGCAGAGTGAGAATTAAACCACCGTCTGATGCATTGTTTGCATGGACAGTTCCACCGTGGAGTTTAATTGCTCGTTCCGTAATTGAAAGACCCAATCCTGTTCCCGCTGCGCGCCGGTCGCGTGCGTCATCCACTCGATAAAATGGGCGGAAAAGTTGAGCGAGTGCGTCATCAGGTACGCCGAGACCATGATCGCGGACTCGGATCGACGCCGACAGGCGCGATATTATGGATCAGGTCGGCCAATGGAATCTGCTCCTGTTTGATAGGGCGCTGGCCGCTCTCCAGTTCAGTGAGCGTCAATAGTTGTCCGATCAACTCGTTCAATCGTTCGGCCTCGTGCTCGATCCGGTCGAGCGATTTAGTCGCCTGTTCGCCTGTTCGCTGACAGGCAACGCCGAGCGCGAGGTTCAGTCGCGTCAACGGTGACCGCAGTTCGTGCGAGATATCGCCGAGCAGGCGCTGTTGCCCTTGAATCAACGATTCGATCTGGCCCGCCATTCGGTCGAACTCATGCCCCAGATCTGTAATTTCATCCTTGCGACCGCCAGTCGAGAGACCGACTCGCGCGTTTAAGTCTCCAGCCGCCAGATTTCGCGCCGCCTCGCGCAACCGAACAAGCGGGGCGGTCAGGTAGCGAGCTAATGCATAACAGCCGATTCCAGCAGGTAGCATTGACCTATATCAGATGGAAACCCTTAAGAGTAGAAGGAGCTTCTTATTCAAGTATTCTAAGCTGATTTTAATTGAAATTTTCAATTTATTTCTTTCCTTCGACGCCACCTCTCGCACTTAGACTGCGTCTAATCAGGGCTATGAGAAATAAGAAGGAGGAAATCGGTATGAAACCGAATAGAGTTAAAGGGCTAATAATGGGCGCATTGATGGCGCTGATGCTCACTGCGAGTTTTGGCGGATTGACGACAACCGCCAATGCCCAGGGAAGAGTCGTTCATCGGCCTCCGCGAGTAGTTTATTACCGGCCCATTCGTCCCTTCTGGCCTCGATACTATGATCCGTTTTGGAGTCCATATTGGTGGGGACCGACCTACACTTACGTAGACCCTATCACTGCTCAACGTGAAGAGGGCTATCGAGAAGGTCGCGACGAGGGCAAGAAGGCCGCTAAGAAAGGGCTACTGGCCGATCCGAAAGGGAATAAGGACTATTTGAAGTCCAACAGTATGGCGTATCGTGAGGCATTCGTTCAGGGATACAACGAGCGCTATCAAGAGAAGTTGGCCGAGATCAGAAAAGAGCAGAGTGAAAAAGGCAACTAAGCCTTCCGCAGAGGCCAACAAAAAAGCGAGCAGGAACACGCGTTCTTGCTCGCTTTCATTTTTATTGACCGCTCCAATCCCAGGCCGCGCGGGCAATCTTTGCGATGACCTCTTCACGGACGGTCTGATCAGCCTTTGAGTCCGAGACGAAGACCGCTACTGCTAAATGCTTTCCATCAGGCAATGTGATGATTCCTACGTCGTTGGTTGCGCGCGTGAGTCCCCTTGCCGTACCCGAGGTCCCGGTCCTGTGAGCGACAACCGTTCCGGCAGGAAGCAGTCCCTTGATCCGTTGTGGTCCCGTCGTCGTCTCTATCATTAGTTGCAGTAATAGCGCCCGACTCGTGGCTGACAGTCCGCGTCCCTCATGAAATGCCTGCAGCAATCCAATCATTGCCTTCGGCGTGGCCCAATTTCGGTACTGCACCATTTCATTCCCCGACATCTCTTTCTCTGAGGTCGCAACCACGATCCCTTTGATACCCAGCTCGCGCAAATAATTCGTTACCCGCGTGCCGCCGCCCGCCAGCCGTAATAAAACGTCGCTGGCAGTTCCATCACTCTCAACCAACAGATATTGCAGCAACTCGCGAACGCTCAATTCCACACCGCCCGCGGGATACTTGTCTCGAATCGGGCTGCGCAGTCCGGATGGAACAAGGTCGCCGCGATCCACCCGCACTTTCTGTTCCAGGCTCAGCGTTCCGCGATCTACCTCATGGAGCACTGCCATCCCAATCGGGAATTTATAGACGCTCTGCATTGGAAACCGTTGGTCTCCGTAGAAATCGGTCGATTTTCCGGACTCCAATATCAGGACAGCTGCACCGACACGGCCTTGAGCCGAACGAGAAATTTGCTCTATTTGCCCGCGCAATCCGTTTACCGAGAGTGCCGTCACTGCAATAACGAATAAGAGGTCTCTGATCATGGCTACCAAGTGTAGCAGGCGGAAAAAGCAGAACGAAGAGTGAAATGAGCAGGGCAGTCGCCGGCTGATCGTCAACCTACCGGTGACCGCCGCGGATATCGGCGAGAATGATCGAACCCATAGCCTTTAAATAATACTAATCGACCGGTTTGAAATTGGCTCAACCTGTCTGGTTGAGGTAGACTCAGGAATCACCAATTAACAAAAATATATTTCCCTGTTCGTTATCAACTTTCACGGAGGCATCGCCGTGTCTAATGAAGTAACCGTGGTCTCAAATCCCCAATGGCCTAGTATCAAGGGCGTATGAAAGAGACCACATCGTTCGGAAAAGAACGTGAATTGACGCCGGAGGACCTCAAGAGGCTCCTGACTCGGCTTGCTCCCGACCCGGAAGTTGCCGGTGGGAAGTATGAAGAGCTGCGCCGCCAACTGATCAAATTCTTTGAATGGCGCGGGTCATTCTTTCCCGACGAACTCGCCGATGAAACCATCAATCGGTTGGCGCAGAAAATTAAAGAAGATAAAGAGATCAAAAAAGGCATCAACGCCCTGGCGTTGGGAATTGCGCGCTTTGTCTTTCTGGAATCATTGAAACGTCCGGACCGGAGGCGAGTCGAGATGGAAGTATTGACGGACGTCGCCGCGCCGCCGGAACAGCGAGACGAAGACGATGACTTGTGGTTGGCGTGTCTGAAAGAGTGCCTCCGCAGCATCACGGATGAAAATCGGGAGATTATTCTCGAGTATTACCAGGACGAGAGACGTGCCAAGATTGATGACCGCAGATTGTTAGCCGCTAAGTTGGGCATCTCGCCCAATGGATTGTTTAGCCGTGCTCGGCGGATACGTGACAAGCTTGAACAATGTGTCTCACGCTGTGTCAAAAGAAAGTCAAAGGGAGCAGCATGAAAGTTTGAGTTTTAATCGGTAGGTCCTGGAATCACGATGGAGCAAACGTACAGCTCTGAAGATCTGATCAAACAATACCTGTTCGGAGAACTCTCCGCGGCAGAGCAAATTGCGCTGGAGGATGAATACTTCATCGATCAGGCAAAGTATGACCAGCTTCGGAAGGTCGAAGAGGAGTTACTTGATCGCTACGCGCGGGGTTCTCTCTCTGCGACTGATCGTGAGCGCTTTGAACGGTGTTACCTCGCAAATCCTGCCCGGCGGCGGCATCTGAAATTCGCCAGAGCTTTGGCTCAAGTGATAGACGAAGAGTCAGCCACGCGAGCGGCGACATGGAGCGAGCAAATTGTCGGCCACCGCCGGGAGCTTTCCTGGTGGTCTCAATTTGCCGGCTGGCCCCGCGGCCTGCGTTTCGCCTTGAGCCTGGCTGCTGCCATCGCCGTGTTAGTCATCGGATTTGGCGGGGCGTGGTTGATCCTCGAAACATCGCGGCTGCGCGCACAACTTGCGGCTGCGCAGCTTGAGAGCGCCAGGCAACAGCAACGCGTCGAAGCGCAAACACAACAGATCGTCGTTCTGGAAGCGCAATCCAGACAGCTGGCCGAGGAGAGCGAGCGCTTGAAGGCTCAACTGCAAACGATGAAAGAGACCGGTTCTTCCTCTGGTTCCGGATCGGCTCGGGCCTTTTTGGCGCTCTCGATCAACGAATTCAGGGGCTCTGGGGACCAGGAGCCCAGGACGCTGATCATTCCGCGAGGAGCCGAAGAGGTGCGTTTGCGGCTAGATTTACCTGAGCATGAGTTTTCAACCTTTCAGCTCCAGTTACTAACAGCTGACGGAAGAGAAGTGTATACCAGGAAAGACCTCAGACCACAGGCTACCAGGGCCGTAGATTACGTAATCGTCGATCTTCCAGTTTATAAAATCGCCAGCGGAGATAATGTGATAGCGGTCAGCGGAATTAGCGCGACTGGTGAAGTAGAAATCCTCGGCAAAGTCGTCATTAAAGTAAGAAGGCAATAGTCAATTTTCACGGAGGCATCGCCGTGTCCAATCGAATCGCCGCAGTCTCAAGTTCCCAGGGGCGGAGTGTGCAGACTGCTCGCCACATCATTCATATAACTAACCTATTTGTTTACATCGGATTGTTGACTGCCGCCTGCCATCTGTTGAGGTTGCCATCTGTACACGCAAGCGGTCGTGAACGCAACAGAACACAAAATGTTGAGAATGACAATTTGCTGAGTCTCGGCAAGCCCATCGAACGAGAATTGGCTGGTAGTCAATCGCATTTCTATGCCATCACAATGGCTACTGGCCAGTACATAAAAGTAATAGTCGAACAGCGAGGGATAGATGTGTTGGTGGCGCTGTTTGCGCCTGATAGTAAGAGCCTCATCGAAGCAGACGGCACACATGTGATCGAGGGGAGAGAGACCTTCTCTGCGATCGCGGCCGCGGCAGGCACATACAAGATTGAAATCCGCTCTTCCGGGAAAACGGCCAAACCGGGGCGTTATGAGATCAAGGTAGAAGAATTGAGAGAGGCAAGCGCCAATGATAAGTATCGCGTTGCCGCCGAGTCGATTTCTCGAGAGGCGGAGCCATTGAAAAGTGGAACGGCGGAAGCCAAGAGACGAGGTCTTGAAAAGTATCAAGAAGCGCTTGAGTTGTATCGAAAGGGAGGTGACCGCAAAGGCGAGGCTGAAGCACTCGGCAATATCGGAGTGATCCATTGGTCGCTGGGAGAGATGCAGAAAGCGTTGGAGAAGTTCAATGAAGTTCTGCCGCTCGATCGGACATTGGGTGACCGCAATGATGAGGCTGTCATCCTCAACAATATCGGTCTGACCTATCGATCACTGGGAGAGATGCAGAAGGCATTGGAGAAGTTCAATGAGGCTTTGCCGATTTTCCAAGCAGTTGGTGACCGCAGAGGAGAGGCAATCACTCTCAGCAATCTGGGCGATATCTACTGGTTGCAAGGGAAAATGCAGAAGGCGTTGGAAAAATTCAACGAGGCTCTGCCGATCATCCAAGCTATTGGTGACCGCAAGACCGAGGCTGTCATCCTCAACAATATCGGGTTGGTCTATCGATCACAGGGAGAGATGCAGAAAGCGTTGGGGAAGTTCAATGAAGCTCTGCCGATCTTCCAGGCCGCCGGTGACCGCAGAGGAGAGGCCGTCACTTTTAACAACCTCGGACTGGCCTATTGGTCACTGGGAGAATTGCAGAAGGCGCTCGAGAAGTTCAATGAAACTCTGTCGCTCGACCGGACATTAGGTGATCGGAACGGTGAGGCTGCCGCGCTCAACAACATCGGCCTAGTCTATCGATCAGTTGGAGAAATGCAAAAGGCGCTCGAGAAGTTCAATGAGGCTCTGCCGCTCAAGCGAGCCGTTGGTGATCGGAACGGTGAGGCTATCACACTCAACAATATCGGGCTGGTCTATCGATCGCAGGGAGAGATGCAGAAGGCATTGGAGAATTACAATGAGGCTTTGCCGATCCTCCAGGCAGTTGGTGACCGCAGCGGTGGAGCGATCACTCTCAGTAATATTGGCGATATTTACAGGTCGCAGGGAGAGATGCAGAAGTCATTGGAGAAGTACAATGAGGCTCTGCCGATCTTCCAGACTGTCGGCGACCGTAATGGCGAGGC
>Ga0081539_10003239_pt1 | contig 20485 bp, 13 predicted proteins | sample TabmetS4T2R2_FD_71023 | JGI IMG/M metagenome (GOLD analysis project Ga0081539, IMG submission 71023) | Tabebuia heterophylla rhizosphere microbial communities from the University of Puerto Rico - S4T2R2 | ecosystem: Host-associated > Plants > Roots > Rhizosphere ...
CGCGACGGCACGGGCGGTGCGCAGCACCACGCGGATCAGATGCGCCGGGCGCCCGGCCCAGCGTTCACCGACCGCGTACGCCCGCCACGCCCCGTCCATCCGCAGGTGTGAGTGCAACGTCATCGCCCGTTCGTCCCGCACCAGGCGCAGCAGCAGGTGTTTGCCCCGGCAGGCGGACTCCGCCACGGTCCAGCCGGCCAGGTCGGTCGTCGCCAACTGCGGCACCCGGAAGTCGGACCGGGTCAGGACGTCGCCGGCCAGCGCACGTTGCAAGACGCGGGCCGTGTTCCACACGGTGTCGCCCTCGGGCATGTGCTCATCGTGCCCGATCCGGCCGCCGGCGTTTTACCCCTGTGGATAACCGGCCGCCCGAACGCCGGCCCGCCCTTTCGCCGACGCCTGGCGCTCGTTCCGCCGCGCGGGCCGGCTCAGCGCTCGGCGATCCGGACCACGTCGCCCGGCCGCACCGACAGGACCACCCCCGCCCGGCCGCCGTTGACCGCGATCGCGACGTGGCCGGCCGAGTCCTCGTACACCAGCAGCTCACCGGCGGCCACGTCCTGGAACGTGGTCCCGCGCCGGGCCCGGACGTTGCCCGCGATGATCAGGTCGGTGCCCAGTCCGGTCAGGGCCGGGCCGGTCGCCGCGAGCTGCACGTTGCCGAACCGGTCGACGGTCAGCACCTCGGCCTCCAGCCAGCCGTCGCCCACCGCCACGACGGGGTCGGGCAGGCGTACCAGCGTCGCCGGGTCCACCGGCGGCCCGGCCTCGCTCAGCGGCGCGCCCGCGGCGATCCGTGCCGCGGCCGGCGCGAAGACGTCCCGGCCGTGGAACGTGCGCGAGACGTCACCGGCGAACCAGTCCTTGTTGGTCAGCTCGACCACCTCGTCGATGCCGCCGAGCGCCTCCGCGGCCCCGACGAGCAGGCCGTTGTCCGGGCCGACGAGGACACCGTTCGGGGTGGCGATCGCGATCCCGCGCCGCGCCGTGCCCACGCCCGGGTCGACGACCGCGCAATGGACCGAGGGGGGCAGGTAGGGCGCGGTCTGCGCGAGCACCGCCGCACCACGGGCCACATCGGCCGGTGGCACGTGGTGGGTCACGTCGATGACGCGTACCTCCGGCGCGATGCGGGCGATCGCGCCGTGGCAGGCCGCGACGAAGCCGTCGAACGTCCCGTAGTCGGTCGTCAGGCTGATCCATTCAAAGCCACCCATGGTCGCTTACGTTATCGCTCCGGCACGTTCCGTTGTGGGAGAGGTCTCGGGCGAGTTGCTCAAGATCTGTACCGGCAGTCCTCCAGATGAGTGGCAGGGTGGTCGCATGCGACTTGTCATCTTCACCGAACCTCAGGAAGGCGCGACCTACGACGATCAGCGTCGCGTCGCGCAGTTCGCCGAGGACGCCGGATTCGACGGCTTCTTCCGCTCCGACCACCTCCTGGCCATGGACTCCTTCGGCGAGCCCGGTCCGACCGACTCCTGGGTCACGCTGGCCGGGCTGGCGTTGCAGACCTCGCGGATCCGGCTGGGAACGCTGGTGACGTCGGCGACCTTCCGCTTGCCCGGACCGTTGGCGATCGCGGTGGCGCAGGTCGACGCGATGAGCGGCGGCCGGGTCGAGCTCGGCCTCGGCAGTGGGTGGTTCGAGGAGGAGCATCGCGCGTACGGGATCCCGTTCCCGCCCCAGGGTGAACGGTTCGACCGGCTGGCCGAGCAGCTCGAGATCATCGACGGGCTGTGGCAGACGCCGGTTGGTGACAAGTACGGGTTCGCCGGGCGGTACTACTCGCTGACCGACTCGCCAGCGCTCCCGAAGCCGGTCCAGTCACCGCGGCCACCGCTGATCGTCGGGGGCAAGGGCCGCAAGCGCACCCCGGCGCTTGCCGCACGGTTCGCGGACGAGTTCAACGTCCCGTTCAGCCGGTTCGCCGACGTTCCGGCCGCCTACCAGGGCGTCCGCGACGCGTGCACCGCGATCGGCCGCGCCGAACCGCCGGCCTTCTCGTCTGCGGTGACGTTGTGTTGCGGTCGCGACGACGCCGAGGTGCGCCGCCGCGCGGACGCGATCGGCCAGAGCGTCGACCAACTCCGGTCCGGCGGCGCGGCCGTCGGTACGCCCGACGAGGTGGTCGACCTGCTCGGCCGCTACGCCTCGATCGGCGCGAGTCGCGTGTACCTGCAGACCTTGGACCTGGACGACCTCGACCACATCGAACTGGTCGCCTCCGCCGTGGCGCCCCAGCTTCCATGACCCGCACGGCGGGTGTCGTCGTTGTTGCCGCAGGCTGCGCCCGCTCGGTGATCAGCCGCGCAGGCGCAGCCCCCGCGGGGTGGCGCGGAACCCGGCGGCGGTGAGCGCGTCGCGCAGCGGTGACGAATGCACCGACTCACCGTCGGCCCGTTCCACCGACATGGCGCCGAGCGCACCCGAACGCACCGCGGTCGCCAGCGCCTGGCCCGCCGCCACCAGCGCCTGCGGATCGTCCAGGAACGACAGCAGCGTGCGGCCGCCCCGCTCGACGTACAGCACGAGGTTCCCCCCGACCAGCACGACCAGCGCACCCGCCTTGCGCCCGGCACGGTGGCCGGCCGCCGGGACCGGCTCCCCGTCGCCGCTGTCCACCACCCGCTCCGGCCAGGGCAGCGCGGCGCCGTACGGGTTGGCCGGATCGGTCGCCGCCAGCACGAGCGCGGCACCGCCGACGCGTTGGGCGAGATCCGCCGGCTCGGCCAGGGCTCGCAGCCGGTCGACCGCCCCCGGTACGGCGAACTGCGCGGCGCCGAGCCCCTCCACGAAGTACCCGCGCCGCGCGGCCCCGCGCTCCTCCAGCGCGGCCAGCACCGGGTACACCGCCGCGAACCCGCCCGGCACGCCGTCGGCCATCGCCGCGCCCCGGGTGACCACGCCGTGGCGTTCGAGCAGCTGGTCGGCCAGCGCGGCGGCCCGCCGGGTCGGGTCGAGGTCGCAGTCGGGGAGCCGCGACCACCGTCCCGCCATCGCGAGCGGCCCGTTGCGGCCGGGCATGACGGGACGGCCAGGCCGCCGGTACCGGGTACGCGCCGGCGCGGCCCGGGCCCGGTGGGCACCGCTGCCGCCGAGCAACGCCCGTAGCGGCGCGAACGTGTCGTTGGTGAGATGGGCCGCCCACACGAGGTCCCAGATGATCGCGGCCAGGGCCTGGTCGTCGGTGGCGTGGACCCGGTCGGAGAGCGACCGGAAGAACAGCGCCTGACCGCCGGCGAGGGCGTCCAGGACGGCCTGGTGCTCGGGGGTCAGCGCGAGCCCGTCGTCGGGCGGTGGGAGAAGCAGCGGTGCGGTGTCCGCGTACGCCAGCGTGACCCAGCCGTCCCCGCCGGCGATCGACCCGCCGCCGGCCCACAGCACCTCGCCGCTGCCGCACAGCTCGTCGAGCTGGGCGGGGGAGTAGTCGGCCACCCGGGACGGCAGGACGAGCCGTTCCCACGCCGAGGCGGGCACCGCGATGCCCTGCAGCTGCTCGATCGATGCGGCGACCGCGTCCACCCCGCGCGCGTTACCCCCGATCTGATGCCACCGGGGCAGGAACGCCGCCAGCACCGCGGCCGGCACCGGTTCGATCTCGCGGCGGAGGGCGGCCAGCGACCGCCGCCGCAGGAGCCGCAGCACCTCGGCGTCGCACCACTCGGTGCCGGCGCCGCCGGGGGAGAACTCGCCGGACAGGGCGCGGCCGGTCGCGCTGAGCCGTTTGAGCGCCTGCTCGACCACGAACACGCCGAGGCCGAACCGGGCGGCGCAAGTGGCCGCCGCGAACGGGCCGTGCGTGCGGGCAAATCGGGCGACGAGATCGCCGAGCGGGTCCGCCATCGGCTCCAGGTACGCCTCGGGCACCCCGACCGGAAGCGCGACGCCCAGCGCGTCACGGTAGCGGCCGGCGTCTTCGATGCCGATCCAGCGCTCCTCACCGGCGACGCGCACCCGGATCACCCGCCGGGCCGCCTCCAGCGAGGGCACCCAGTCAAGATCGACGCCGCGTTCGGCCAGCGCCGCGGCAGACAGATCCCCGAGCAGCCGTAGCAGCTCCGCCACGTCCTCCGGATCGCGCGGGCGACGCTGGGACGTCAGCCACTGCAGCTGGTTCTCGGTCTCCGACACCACCGCCGGATCCAGCAACTCGCGTAGGTCGACCCGGCCCAGAAGCTCGCCGAGCAACGTCGAGTCGAGAGCGAGTGCGGCGGCGCGGCGCTCGGCCAGCGGCGCGTCCCCCTCGTACAGGAACGCGCCGACGTACCCGAACAGGAGCGACCGGGCGAACGGCGACGGCCGAGGCGTCTCGACCTCGACCAGCCGCACTTTCCGCCCGGAGATCTCCCGCATCAGGCCGACCAGGCCGGGCACGTCGAACACGTCCTGCAGGCACTCGCGCGCCGCCTCCAGCGTCACCGGGAAGTCGGCGAACTCGCGGGCCACGTCCAGCAACTGGGCGGCACGCTGCCGCTGTTGCCACAGCGGCTGGCGTCGCCGCGGATCCCGCCGGGGTAGCAGGAGCGAGCGGGCCGCGCACTCCCGGAACCGGGACGCGAACAGCGCCGAGGTACCCACCGACTCCTCGACCAGCCGGTCGATCTCCTCCGGGTCGAACGCGACCAGGTCGGCGCCGGGCGGCTCGTCGGCGGTGTCCGGCAGCCGCACCACGATCCCGTCGTCGGACGGCATCACCTGGCCGTCCACGCCGTACCGCTCGCCGAGCCGGCGGGCGATCGCCAGCGACCAGGGCGCGTTCACCCGCGCGCCCAGCACACAATGGACGGTCATCCGCCAGTCGCCCAGCTCGTCGCGGAACCGTTCCACCACCACGGTGCGGTCGTCCGGCAAATGCCGGGTGGCCTCGCGCTGCTCCCGCAGGTACGCGATCAGGTTGTCGGCGGCCCACTCGTCGAGCCCGGACGCGCGCAGCCCGGCCACCGCGGCGGCCGGCTCAGCCCGGGCCAGGGTCCGCAGCCGGGCGCCGATCGCACGGCCCAGCTCGACCGGGCGGCCGAGCGCGTCGCCCTTCCAGAACGGCATCCGCGCCGGAGCACCGGGAGCGGGAGAGACCAGGACCCGGTCCGGGGTGATGTCCTCGATCCGCCACGATGTCGAGCCGAGCAGGAACACGTCCCCGACCCGCGACTCGTACACCATCTCCTCATCCAGCTCGCCGACCCGGGCCGCCCGCTGGGCACCGGCCAGGAAGACGCCGAACATGCCCCGGTCGGGAATCGTGCCGCCGCTGGTCACGGCGAGCCGCTGGGCGCCCGGCCGGCCGGTGAGCGTGTCGGTCGCGCGGTCCCACACCAGGCGGGGCCGCAGCTCGGCGAACGCGGTCGACGGGTACCGCCCGGACAGCATGTCGAGCACGGCGTGCAGCGCGGAATCGGGCAACTCGGCGAACGGCGCGGCCCGGCGTGCCAGCGCGGCCAGATCGTCGAGCTGCCACGGATCCAGCGCGACCATCGCCACGACCTGCTGGGCCAGCACGTCCAACGGGTTGCGCGGGTAGCGCAACTCCTCGATCGCGCCGTCGCTCATCCGCTCGGCCACCACGGCACACGAGACGAGGTCGCCGCGATGCTTCGGGAACACCACGCCGCGGGAGATCGCGCCGACCTGATGACCGGCCCGGCCGATGCGCTGCAGCCCCGCCGACACGGATGGCGGAGCCTCGATCTGCACGACCAGGTCGACCGCGCCCATGTCGATACCGAGTTCCAGGCTGGACGTGGCGACGACCGCGGGCAGCCGGCCCGATTTGAGTGCCTCCTCGATCTGCTTGCGCTCTTCCCGGGAAACGCTGCCGTGGTGGGCGCGCGCGACGATCGGCGGCGCGCCGGTCGTGGCCGCCGACTGAGCCATCAGCGCGGCCGGCATGCCCGCCGGGGAGGACGGCCGCGGCCCACTCGGCGTCGGCGGTGGCTCGGTCACCACGCCGGCGCGTTCCGCGGCCAACTCGTTGACGCGGGCGCAGAGACGCTCGGCGCTCCGGCGGGAGTTGGTGAAGACGATCGTCGACCGGTGGGCCTCGATGAGATCGAGAACGCGTTCCTCCACGGCCGGCCAGATCGACGGCGTATGCCGCGGACCCTCCGGGGCGTCCGGGTCCACGTCCGGCACCTCGTCGAGCCGGGTCATGTCCTCGACCGGCACCTCGACCTCGACCTCGATGGTCTTCGCGCTCGGGGGCTGGACGATCGCGACATCCTGCGCGCCGCCCAGGAACCGCGCCGTCTCGTCGATCGGGCGCACCGTCGCCGACAACCCGACCCGTTGCGCGGGGCGGGGGAGCAGGGCGTCCAGCCGCTCCAGGGACAGCGCGAGGTGGGCCCCGCGTTTGGTGGCGGCGACCGCGTGCACCTCGTCGACGATCACCGTCTCGATGCCGCGCAGTGAATCGCGGGCGGCCGAGGTGAGGATCAGGAACAGCGACTCGGGCGTGGTGATCAGGATGTCCGGTGGCGTACGGGCAAAGCTGCGCCGTTCGTCGGCGGGTGTGTCCCCGGTCCGCATGCCAACCGTAATATCCGGCGGCGGCACGCCGAGCCGGCCCGCCGCCTGGCGCATGCCGGCGAGGGGCGCGCGCAGGTTGCGCTCGACGTCGACGGCGAGCGCTTTGAGCGGGCTGACGTAGAGCACCCGGCAGCGACGGCGCCGATCCGCCGGGGCGGGCTCGCGCGACAGCCGGTCGAGCGACCAGAGGAACGCGGCCAGCGTCTTGCCGGAGCCGGTCGGCGCGACGACGAGCGCGTTGCGGCCGGCGCCGATCGCTCGCCAGGCGCCCACCTGCGCCGCGGTCGGCGTGGCGAACGCCGCGGTGAACCACGCGCGAGTGGCCGCCCCGAACTGTTCCAGCACCTCGTTCACGAAGCCATCCTCTCTCGGGGGTACGACAGAAACGCCGCCCGTCGATGCGCCGCGCGCAAGTGGCGAGAGGGCACGCCGAGCGGAAGTGCGAAGGTGATCTACCGCCGAGGTGGACATCAACCGGACTTCCGCCCCAGGACAGACCTTCGACCAGCGCTTTCGCCTGACCGGATGGACCATGTTGCTTCTCCGGTGACTGCGGCACATTGATGGGGCTCGGCGTCTCCCCCGCAGGCCGGACAGACAGGAGGTCCCGTGTCCATCCGTGTAGCACCGTTGCGGCGCTTCGGTGCCGTGATCACCGTCCTCGCCGCGATCGCTGCGACGGCCCTTTTCTCCGCTCCCGCGCAGGCCGCGCCCGGTGATGGCTATGTCCGGCTCGCCCATCTCTCGCCCGACACGCCCGACGTGGACGTCTACCTCAAGGCGGACTCGGGTAACAGCAAGACGCAGAAGTTCCCGGGTGTCGGATACGGCGTGATGTCGCCCTATCTGCGCCTGCCGGTCGGCACGTACTCGGTGGCGATGCGCCCGGCGGGCGCGCCGGAGTCCAGCGATCCCGTCCTGACGACGCAGGTGGACGTGGCATCCGGCCAGGCGTACACGGTGGCGGGCGTGGGTCGTTACGCCGATCTGGGGCTGCGGGTGCTCAAGGACGATTTGAAACTTCCGGATCCGAACGAGTCGAAGGTACGGATCATCCAGGCGTCCGTACGCGCACCCGTGCTCGACGTCGGCATCCAGGGCGGCATGACGATCGCCAAGGGTGTGCAGTTCGCGACGACCACGGGCTACCGGAATGTGTCGCCGGGTTCGTGGACGCTGCGTGTGCGCCCGACGGGTGGCGGTGAGAACCGGTCGCTGCCGGTCACGCTCGGCGCGGGCAACGTGTATTCGTTGCTGGTGCTCGACGCCAAGGGTGGCGGCCTCCGGACGCAACTGCGAATCGACGCGCAGCGCCAGGGCGCGGTGCCGCTGGGCGGGGTGGCCACCGGCGAGGGCGGCACGCAGCCGATGTCACAGGTGCCCATGGCGTTGCTGCTCGCCGGCGTGGCCGCGCTGCTGACCGGCGGTGCCGTCGTGGCGATCAGGCGGCGCCCGCGAGTCGCGTGACAGCACAGCCCGGATGCCGGACGGCGCCGCCCGCCTCGCGTGGGCCGGCGCCGCCGGTCCCGGCCGCCCGGGCGGTCGCCCGCGTCGCGGTTGCGAGCCTTCCGGTAGTGCGCAGCCCCGCACCGGCGGCCCCTGGACCGGCGGCCTCGGCACCAGCGCCGACCGCCAGCGGGCGAGCGCCGGTGGTCTCCACGCGCGCGGGGGCGGTTCACGGGGGTGCGCCGGTGGCTCTTTCACCAGCTGTCTCGAACCCCATACCTGCGGTAGACGGGCACGGTGCGGCAGCCTCGACCGCCGGGCCGGCGATGTCGGTGAACGAGCCCGCGGCCTCGACGGCTGGGCCAGCGGTCCCTCCGGCCAGGCCGGCGGCCTCGAACACCGCCCTGGCCGCCTACGGGCGCGCGCCGGTGGTTTTCCAGCCCGCGCCGGCGGTGCGGGCGTCCGCGCGGGTTGCCGTCCCGCCGGGGTCGGTGGTTCCGCCCGCGCCGGCCGTGGTTCCGCCCGCGCCGGCCGTCCACCCGCCGGATCCCTACCCCGACCCGGCGGCCCACAAGGACCGGCGACCGGGCACGTCCGCCCGGGAGCGCGAGGGTGGCGAAACCGGCCAGGCCGGTCACCCGGAAACGTCAGAAGGGAGCCGTGCACTCGTACCCCGGAGAGGTTTTCGCCGGACGCTCCTGCCGATCGTCGTCGCGGCGCTGGCCGCTCTCGCCATCGCGACCGGCTATCTCGCCGTGGTGCAGCTGCGGCCCGACGGTGAGGTCGGCCGATGGACCGCGGCCGGGACCGTGGCGGAGGCCGCGCCCACCTGGAATCCGCAGGCGGCCACAACACCGAACCCGTTCGGGACGACGCTTGCCGCACTGACCGGGGCGCCCACCCGGCTGCGGATTCCGGCCATCGGCGTCACCACCACCCTGGAGTCGCTGCACCTCGACCGGACCGGTGTGCTGATTCCACCGGCGAACTTCGCCAAGGCCGGCTGGTACGCGGACGGGACCGCCCCCGGTGACCCGGGACCAGCGGTGATCGCCGGGCACGTCGACTCGCAGCGGGGGCCCGCGGTCTTCTACCGGTTGCGTGAGCTGACCCCCGGCGACCGGATCGACGTCGTGCGCGGCGGGCGGACCGTGCGGTTCACCGTGATGTCGTCGGCGTGGTATCCGAAAGACGCCTTCCCCACCGACCGGGTCTACGGACCCACCCCCGACCGCCAGCTGAGGCTGATCACCTGCGGCGGGGTCTTCGATCGTCGCCTGCGGTCGTATCGCGACAATCTCGTGGTCTACGCGGTAGCCGGGTGATCGTCGTTCCTCCAGGTCATCGTCGTTGACTATTCTGATGGGCAAGGCGATGGGTGGGGGCTGATGGCGGTCAGGCGGTTCCTTGTCGCCGGCCGGTATCGGCTGCTCGAACCGGTCGGTGCGGGTGGCATGGGTCGTGTGTGGCTTGCTCGCGACGAGATGCTCGATCGTGATGTCGCGGTCAAGGAGTTCGTCCCCCCGGAGTGGATGACGGACGCGGAGAAGAGCCGGTTGCGCGATCGGACGCTCCGCGAGGCCCGCAGCGCCGCCCGGCTGAACCATCCCCATGTGGTCCGGATCTACGACGTGGTGCACGCGGAGAACCTCCCGTGGATCGTGATGGAATACATCCCGTCCCGGTCGCTGCACCAGGTGGTCAGGGAGGATGGCCCCTTCACCCCGATCGCGTCCGCTCGCATCGGGCTGGACGTGCTGTCCGCGCTCACCGCCGCGCACGCCGCCGGGGTCCTGCATCGCGACGTGAAGCCGCACAACGTCCTGATCGGCGCGGACGGCCGGGTCGTGCTGACCGATTTCGGTCTGGCCACATTCGTGGACGACGGTTCGGTGACCGGCCCCGGCATGGTCGTGGGGTCGCCGCAGTACGTGTCGCCCGAGCGCGCCCGGGATGGGGCGTCCACTGTGGAGTCCGATCTCTGGTCCTTCGGCGCGACGTTGTACGCGGCGGTCGAGGGCCGCCCACCGTACGCCCGGGAAAGCGCGATGGCCACGCTGATGGCGCTAGCCACCGAGCAGCCGGACCGGCCCACCCGGGCCGGACCGCTCACGTCTGTCCTCACTGGACTGTTGCGGCGCGAACCGACCGCCCGGCTCACCGCCGCCGAGGTCGAGGATCGGCTGCGCTCGATCGTGGCCGCGGAGGTGGCCCGGGGTCCGGTCGCCGCGCCGCGGGCCGTCGTGCCCGGCCCGCGCCGGCCATCCGACGATGCGCCCGCCCGCCCGCGAGGCTCGGCGCTGGCCACCGCGATGGCGGCACCCGAGGTGCGGTCACCGGGACGTCCCGCCGACCAGTCGCGCCCGGAACCGGAGGCGTCCGCGCCGGCCGAGGCCCCGCCCGCGGTCCAGTCCGAGCGGACGACGCGACGCGCCCGGCCAACGCCCGCGCTCGTCGCTCTCGTCGTCGTCCTGCTGGTCGCCAGTGGCCTGCTCGTCACGAGCTGGGTGATCTGGCAACGCGAGCCGGACCGCCGGCAGGCGCCGCCGGGAGCCGCGCCGGCGTCTTCGGCTGTCGCCACGACGGCCGTGGTGGCGACGTTCACCCCGGTCGCCTGCACCCGGCCACCCGGACCGAAGCTGCCGCACACACCACAACCGGGAGCGGCGCGCCAGGCGAAGGGATTCGACCTGCTGCCGAGCTGGTCGGAGTACGTGGACCCGACGGGCTTCCGGGTCGCGGTGCCGGACGGCTGGTCGTACGAGCGGATCGGCACCACGGTCTGTTTCCGCGACCCGAGCAACGTGCGTTTCCTCGCTGTCGACCCGGCCCGTAAGCCGTCCGCCGACCCGGTCCGGGCATGCAACACCGAGGCCGCTCGGCTGGTCCGGGCCGGCGAGCTGCCACGGTACCGGAGGATCAGCCTCGACCGGGCGCCGTTGCAGATCACCGCCGCCGACTGGGAGTACTCCTGGACCGGGCCGCGCGGTGTCCGCATGCACGCGAAGACCCGCTGGTTCAAGTCCGGCGACCACGCGTACGCGCTCAGCTGGGCGACTCGTGACCTCGACTGGCAGATCAACACGTCGTATTTCGGAGCCACGATCAGCTCCTTCTCGCCCATCGCGTGACGGCTCCCGGACGGTCCGCGCGCACAGCGAACGTCCAGCGTGGAGTTGCTACGGTCGGATTCTCGTTCCATTTCGCGCCATCTTTGGGTTCCGCGATCGCCGATCCGCAGGGCGTGGAGATGATCCTGGAGCTCGACAAGCGCGGCGGCTTCCTGGCGCCCGGCCACGACGCCCACGGCCGGTTCCGGGTGGCGCGCGCCGACGCCAAGTCGACCGACTGGACCGCTTGGTCGCGCAGGGGGTGGGGAGGCCGCGAACCGGTACCGGGGGCCTGCGATCCATGGGCGATTTCGGTCAGGCGGGTCACGGGCCGCACGGGTACGGCGGCTCCGGGTCGCGGATGGGCCTGGGTGCCATGGCGGCCGGGGTGGCTGGCGGGCTCCTCGGCGGCATGACTCTCGGCGAGGCTGTGGAGGCGATCTTCGAGGGCGACGACTTCGGAGAGTGACGCCGCGCGCGGACGCCCTTCATCGGTGGCTGCTCTCCGCGCGCTCGCCGGCTGGTGCCGCGCGCTCGACCCCCGCCAGCAGGGTCCTGAGCCGGGTTCCGGCCGCCGGCCACTCGCCGGCGGTCATGCCGAACACCACCGTGTCTCGCCAACTTCCGTCCGGGCGGGGCCGGTGATGGCGCAGAACCCCCTCACGGGTGGCGCCGAGCCGCGCGATGGCCCGTTGCGAGCGGTCGTTGCGGATGTCCGTATACCAGAACACCCGCTCAGCGCCGAGCACGTCGAACGCCCGCTCCAGCAACAGCAGCTTCGACTCGGTGTTGACCCCGGTACGCCAATAGCGCTTCGCTAGCACGGTATGGCCGATACCCAGGGCGCGCTGGTCCTCGTCGATGTCGTGGTAGCTGGTCATCCCGATGACTTCTCCGGTCGACGGGTCGCGCTGCGCCCAGGCCACCCGCTCGCCCCGCCACTGCCCGCGCAACGCGGTGTCCACCAGCGCCGCCATCTCCGCCGGAGCGGCCGGGCGTGGGCTCGACAGGTGCCGCCACACCTCCTCGTCGTCGAGCGCGGCGAGCAGACCGTCCACATGCGACGGCGCCAAGGGCTCGAGCACGACATGCTTGCCGCACAGCCCGACGGCGGTGTGCCAGGCCGACCGGCACCCGGCCAGGTAGTCGGGCGGCGGGGCGGTCGTCCCCGCGTCCGCTTCCGGCGGCCCGGCCACCCGGCGCAGCGGCAGCACGCCCGCCCAATGCGGGAGAGCCAGGTCTTCGGGCTCGTCGGCGACGCCGCCGGTCCGCGCGCGGACGGAGACCTCCTCGAGCGGGACGGCCAGCACGACGGTCTCGGCGAGCTCCCGGCGGGTCGGCGGGCGGCTGTCCGCCGACCGGCCCCGCCCCATCTTCTCCACCAGCGCGGTCATCACCATGCGCTTCTCCACCGCGTCGCCGACCGGCCGCGCCGTGCCCAGCACCACCGCGGAGCGGTAGTTGGCGCTGTGGTTGAACTGCGCGCGGGCGTAGACGATGCCGTCCAGCAACGTCACGCTCACGCAGACGTCCAGGCCGTCCCCGCGTGCGGCCAGCCCAAGCCGGCCACCGGTCGAACCGTGCAGGTAGAGCGTCTCGCCGACCCGGACGTGCAGCGTCGGCAGCACGCGCGGTCCGCCGTCGACCACGAAACCGACCGCGCAGTCGTACGCCTCGTCCAGGATGGCGTGCGCGACCGCCCGCTCATATCGCATCCGCCCGCGATTGCGGGTCGCGGTCGTCCGGGTGGTCGGCGGGTAGAGGTCGGTCACCGGAAGGCACCTCCACTGTGCGGATAACTTTGTGCGGCGATCACTTGTGCGCGAGTCTGTACTAGTACATAATCTTGACTGTGCCAGCACAGTATCAGACCTCCGGATCGAACGCAGCGTCGATTTCCGAAAGCATCGAGCGGCGCATCGTCGCCGGCGACTACGTCTGGGGCGCGGCGCTGCCACCGATCCGTGTCCTCGCCGGCGACCTCGGCGTCAGCCCGGCGACGGTGGCGAAGGCCTATCAGGATCTCCGCCAGCGCGGCATGGTGGAGACCGATCGTCGACGTGGTACGCGGGTGCGATCCCGGCCGGCTGCCGCGTCGCCGCGGTCCACGCTGCGGCCACCGGTTCCGGCCGGCGTCCTCGACCTGTCCGCCGGGGAGCCCGACGTCCGCCTGCTGCCGCCCCTGGGCACGCACCTGCGCGCGGTCGCGAACGCGATGGGACCACCTGTCGGATACGCGACTGCCGGAGCCATGCCGCAACTCGTGGACGCCGCCCGGCCACGGTTGGCGGCCGATGGCGTGCCCGTGGACGCCGCCGCGATCACGGTCACCTCTGGCGCCCTCGACGCGATCGAGCGGCTGCTGACCGTGCGGTTACGTGCGGGTGACGCGGTCGCGATCGAGGACCCCGGCTGGGCCAACCTGATCGACCTGCTCGCCGCGCTCGGCCTGCGCCCGGTGCCGGTCGCGGTCGACGACGAAGGGCCCCTGCCCGGTCCGCTGGCCGCCGCGCTCGCCGGAGGTGTCCGGGCCGTCGTCGTCACCGCCCGCGCGCAGAATCCCACCGGCGCCGCGATCGGGGCCGCCCGTGCCGCCGAGCTGCGCGCGGTGCTGGAGGCTCACCGCGACGTGCTGCTCATCGAGGACGATCACGCCGCCGAACTGGCCGGCGTCCCCCTGCACAGTCTCGGCGCGGTGACGAAGTCCTGGGCGTTCGTCCGGTCGGCGTCCAAGCCGTTCGGGCCGGATCTGCGCGCCGCGGTCGTGGCCGGCGACGAGGTCACCATCGCCCGTGTCGTCGGCCGTATGCGCATCGGCAGCGGCTGGGTGTCCACCGTGCTGCAACGGCTTCTCCTGCGGCTCTGGATGGACCAGAGCGTCGCCGCGGCCATCGCCGCCGCCGCCAGCTCGTATGCCCGGCGCCGGGAGCGGTTGCGCGGTGCCCTGGTCGCGCGCGGCGTCGAGGCGTACGGCGCCACCGGCATCAACGTCTGGGTGCGCGTGCGCGACGAGACCCGGGCCGTGGCGGTCCTGCGGGATACCGGGTACGCGGTCGCCCCCGGCTCGCTGTTCCGGATCGACGCCCCGCCGGGGATCCGGGTCACCGTCGGCCCGCTCGACGACGCCGGCATCGTGCCGCTGGCCGACGCGATAACGGTGGCCGCTCACCCGGTGGGGATCACGGAGCCGTCCCGATGACGGTATTTCCCGGCGTACCGGGTAGAACCAAGGGATGCCAAGGACCGAGGCGCCGACCGGCGCACAGCGATGGGTACCACCCCACGCCCAGAGTCTGGACGAGCTCAAGGCCGCCGCAGCCGGTTGCGAGGGCTGCCAGTTGTACGAGAACGCGACCCAGACGGTCTTCGGCCGGGGCGCCGCGCACGCGAGGATCGTCTTCGTCGGCGAGCAGCCCGGCGACGTCGAGGATCGAGAGGGACTGCCCTTCGTGGGCCCGGCCGGGCGCTTGCTCCGCGAGGCGGTGGACGACGCCGGCATCGATCCCGCCACCGTCTACATCACCAACGCCGTCAAGCATTTTCGCTTTGAGCTGCGCGGCAAGCGGCGCATCCACCAGAACCCCGGCCCGGCGCACATCACCGCGTGCCGGCCCTGGCTCGTCGCCGAGTTCGCGTTGCTCAAGCCGGAGATCGTGGTGGTGCTCGGAGCGACCGCGGCCAAGGCGCTGCTCGGGCCGGACTTCCGGGTCACCCGCTCCCGTGGCGTGCTCATGCCGTGGCCCGCCTCGGCCCAGCATCCCGAGGACTTCCCGGTCGCCGAGATCCAGGCGCTCGCCACGATCCACCCCTCGGCCGTGCTGCGCGCTGACGACCGCGACGCCGCGTACCAGAGTCTGGTCGAGGATCTGCGGGTCGCCGCGCACGCGCTCGGCGCGGGGTGACGCGCGGGATGGGTAGGCTTCACGGGTGCGTTTGACGGATTTCTGGGAGCGGTTGGAACAGGCATTCGGGTCGACGTATGCGCGCAGCCTCGCGGCCGATCATGCGTTCGCGGACCTCGATGGGCGCACCATCGACGAGGCGATTGCTCAGGGTGAGGAAACGGCCACAATCTGGCGCGCGGTGGTCGCTTCTTATCCCGATCGGGTTCCCGTCCGGCTTCGTTGACGTCCTGGCTGAGCCGCCGAGGCGGCGTCGCCGCGCGGCGAGTCGGAACTTTCGTACGCCTGTTCTGGCGTGTCGCCGGCCGGTCGTACACGTGTTCGGCTATTGTCCACGGCGGCGTGTTCATCCACAGGCCGGGCAGGGCGAGCAGAATTTGTCGTACCCACCGAATAACGTGGCCGCGTGGTGAACAGAAGCTCGGCGAAGACGCCCGCGAAATCGAGTACAGGGGTGGCGGATATGGCGGCAGGACCGGACCGGGAGAAGGCGCTCGATCTCGCGCTGGCGCAGATCGACAAACAGTTCGGTAAGGGCTCGGTGATGCGGCTGGGCGAGCGGCCGGTCGTGCAGACCGCCGTGATCCCGACCGGGTCCATCGCGCTCGACGTGGCCCTCGGCGTCGGCGGTCTGCCGCGCGGCCGGATCATCGAGGTCTACGGTCCGGAGTCCAGCGGTAAGACCACGGTGGCGCTGCACGCGGTGGCCAACGCCCAACGGGCCGGCGGCATCGCGGCCTTCATCGACGCTGAGCACGCCCTCGACCCGGAGTATGCGCGTGCCCTCGGCGTCGACACCGATGCCCTGCTGGTCTCCCAGCCGGACACCGGCGAGCAGGCGCTCGAGATCGCGGACATGCTGATCCGCTCCGGTGCGCTGGACGTCATCGTCATCGACTCGGTGGCTGCTCTCGTGCCGCGCGCCGAGATCGAGGGCGAGATGGGCGACAGCCACGTGGGTCTGCAGGCGCGCCTGATGAGCCAGGCGCTGCGCAAGATCACTGGCGTGCTCAACACCTCGGGCACCACCGCGATCTTCATCAACCAGCTCCGCGAGAAGATCGGCGTCATGTTCGGGAGTCCCGAGACGACGACGGGTGGGCGGGCGCTGAAGTTCTACGCGTCGGTGCGCCTCGACGTGCGGCGTATCGAGAGCCTCAAGGACGGCACCGACGTGGTGGGCAACCGGACCCGGGTCAAGGTGGTGAAGAACAAGGTCGCGGCGCCGTTCAAGCAGGCCGAGTTCGACATCATGTACGGCAAGGGCATCTCCCGCGAGGGGTCGCTCATCGACGTGGGGGTGGAGCAGAGCATCATTCGCAAGTCGGGTGCCTGGTACACGTACGACGGGGATCAGCTGGGCCAGGGCAAGGAGAAGGCCCGGGAGTTCCTGAAGGACAACCCCGATGTGGCGGCGGAGCTGGAGAAGAAGATCCTGGAGAAGCTCGGCGTCGGCCAGACCATCGGCGACGCCGCCAGCGGCCCCGAATTGCCGCCGGTCGACTTCTGATCGACGGGCGTTGACGGCCGATGCCCGGACGACGTGGGGCGCGAGCCGGCCGCGGATGGGACGCGATCCCGCCGCGGCCGGCCCGGCAGTCGCGTCCGGCCGAGGAGCAAGGCGTGCGGGCGCGGCGAGCCGGCGCGGCTCAGGGCCACCGGAACGAAGAGGGCCGGAACGAGGACCACCGGAACGAAGAGGGCCGGAACGAATCGGAGCGTGCCCGGGAGATCTGTCTTCGGCAGCTGGCGGTGCGCCCGCGCACCCGCGCCGAACTCGCCACCGCCCTGGCCCGCCGGCAGATCTCCGCGGAGGTGATCGCCGAGGTCCTGGACCGGTACGACGAGGTCGGGATCGTCGACGACGCCGCGTTCGCCAGGGCGTGGGTGTCGAGCCGGCGCCACGGCCGCGGGCTCGCACGCCGGGCCCTGGCCAACGAGCTGCGCCAGCGCGGCGTGGATGCGGCGGTGGCCGGGGAAGCGCTGGAGACCCTCGACGACGACCAGGAGACGGCCACCGCGCGCGCTCTGGTGGACCGCAAGCTGAGGAGCATCACCGGAACGCCCGAGGCGGTGTTCCGCCGGCTGGCCGGCATGCTGGCCCGCAAGGGTTATCCGGCGGGTGTCGCGATCCGCGTGGTCAAGGACGCCTTGGCGGCCCGCGACGCGGAGGCGGCGGCGTTCGCCGAACAGATCGACCCGGATGCGATGGCCGACCAGATCGACCCGGATGCGATGGCCGACCGGATCGACCCGGATGCGATGGTCGAACAGGGCGGCGGGCCGGGGATCTGAGCCGCCACACCCGGGGACACCGCGGCCGAGACACGAAGCCCCGAGGCGGGCCGGGTAGAGGCCCGGCGTGACCCGGCGCCACGGACCATGAACCGCGGGCGGTGCCTTCCGCTACGCCGTAAGATCATTTCAAGAGGGATCATTCACCCGGCCGGGGAGGCGGATTCGTACGGAATCCGCCTCAAATGCCCATCATGCCCATGAGCTGCCTGTGAGCACCCGTGTGCCGAACGTCCCAAGGGGCGGCGAATCATGAATCCTTGACCGAAGTGGCACTTGCGACCTAGCCTCGCGTTACACAAGGTTTGCCCGACCAATGTAAGCAACGCGCACAATATAGATCGCATTACATTACGGCATCACTTACGGCTCTCCGTCGGCGGCGGGTCGGCCGTGATGCTCCCGCCGACCCTTGGACCGCACGGCCGGCGGCGCGACATAGCTGCGGTCGACCGTCGATGGATCCACGGCCGACGGGCGACAGCGCCTGCGGTCAGCCGCCTTGGTCGGGCATTCCCGGGACAGCTGGCGCGTGTGACGCGGCGCGGCGAAGGGAGACACGGCGAGATGACCGCCCTGGATTGGGTGCTGGTGATGGCGATCGTCGTGCTCGCCGCGTTCGTTATCGGTGGCCTGATCCTCGGTAGCCGTGCGCTGCGCCAGTTGCAGAGTTCGCGGGACGAGGCGCGGTCCAGCCAGGACCGGGCGGTCAAGGACGCGAAGGCCAAGGTCGCGGACGCGACGGCGAAGGCTGCATCGGTGCGCGCCGAGGTGGCGGCCGCGAAGGCGGAGGCGGCGGCCGCCCGGGCCGAGGCCCGCCGCGTACTAGAGGCCGCGCACGAGGAAGCCGACACCATCCTCGAACACGCCCACCGGCAGGCCGAATCGGACGCCGAGCAGGTACGCTCCGCCGCTCGCCGCAGCGGCGAACGTGAGGTCGCCCTGCTCAACACAACCGTCAAGGAACTCGCCGCCGAAGTGGAACGCCGGGCCGCCCGGATCGACGAACGTGAGCGCCTGCACGCGGACGAGGTCGAGCGCCTGGTCGACCGCGAGCGCCGGCTGGGGACGATGGACGCCGACCTGACCACCCGGGAGAACGCGCTGACCACCCGGGAGGCCGCGCTGACCGCCGCCGAGCAGGAACACCGCCGCGAGCTCGAACGGGTCGCCGGCCTCACCGCGGATGTCGCCCGCGCCGAGCTCGTGGAGAGCATCGAGGCCACGGCCAAGCGCGAGGCGGCCATCCTGATCCGGGACATCGAGAACGAGGCGCGGTCGACCGCCGAGACCCGGGCCCGGCACATCGTGGTGGACGCGATCCAGCGCGTGGCCAGCGAGCAAACCGCGGAGAGCGTGGTCAGCGTGCTGCACCTGCCGAGCGACGAGATGAAGGGCCGGATCATCGGCCGCGAGGGTCGCAACATCCGGGCGTTCGAGTCGACGACCGGGGTGAACCTGATCATCGACGACACCCCGGAGGCGGTGCTCCTGTCCTGCTTCGATCCGGTACGCCGTGAGGTCGGCCGGCTGACCCTGGAGAAGCTCGTCCTGGACGGCCGGATCCATCCGCACCGGATCGAGGAGGTCTTCGACAGCGCCAAGAGCGAGGTGGAACGCCTCTGCGACCGGGCCGCCGAGGAGGCGCTTGTCGACGTCGGCATCACCGACCTGCATCCGGAACTGGCCACGCTGCTGGGGCGGCTGCGCTACCGCACCAGTTACGGGCAGAACGTGCTGAAGCACCTGGTCGAGACCGCGCACATCGCCGGGCTCATGGCCTCTGAGCTGGGCCTGGACGTGCCGACGATCAAGCGCTCGGCGTTCCTGCACGACATCGGCAAGGCGCTGACCCACGAGGTGGAGGGCAGCCACGCGCTGATCGGTGCGGACCTGGCGCGCAAGTACGGCGAGTCCGAGGACGTCGTGCACGCGATCGAGGCGCACCACAACGAGGTCGCGCCGCAGACCATCGAGGCGGTGCTCACCCAGGCCGCGGACGCGTGCTCGGGCGGTCGGCCGGGCGCGCGACGGGAGAGCCTTGAGGCGTACGTGAAACGCCTCGAGCGGATCGAGGAGATCGCCGCGGGTAAGACCGGGGTCGAGAAGGTGTTCGCCATGCAGGCCGGCCGGGAGATCCGGGTCATGGTCCGGCCGGAGGAGATCGACGACATCGCCGCGGCCGTGCTCGCTCGCGACGTCGCCAAGCAGATCGAGGAGGAGCTGACCTACCCCGGTCAGATCCGCGTCACGGTCGTCCGCGAATCCCGCGTCACCGAGCTCGCGCGATAAACCCCAGACTCCCCGGTCAACCCAGACCCGCGTCGATCTTGGACTTCTGGCGCCTCATCAAAGCCACGCAACCCCTCAATCCGGGCACCACAAGTCCAAGATCGACGCAGGAGAGGGGGAGACGCAGGAGAGCGGGGACGCAGGAGAGGGGACGCGGGAGAGGGGAGACGCAGGAGGGAAGGGGGAGCGTCAGCCCTGGGGTTCGACGGCCGTCACGGGGACCGCTCCTGGTGCTGGCGCGCGGCGGGGGGCCCGTCCACCCCGGCGGGTCCAGCGTTCCAGCCAACCGGCGAACGCGGTCAGCGACGCGTTCAGGATGATGTAGATCGTCGCGGCCACGATCGCTGCCTGGACCACGTTCGCGAAGTTGGCCGCCAGGTTGTTGACGCCCAGCTGAATCAGCTCCGAGTACGCGATGATGTAGCCGAGCGCGGTGTCCTTGACCAGCACCACGAGCTGGCTGACGATCACCGGCAGCATCGCCCGTGCCGCCTGCGGGATGAGGATCTCCCGCATCACCTGGCTCTTGCGCATGCCGATCGCGTAGCCCGCCTCGCTCTGCCCGAGTGGCACGGCCCGGATGCCGGCCCGGAACGCCTCCGCGAGCACCGAGCCGTTGTAGAGCGTCAGCCCGATGACCACGGCCCAGAAGACCGACATGGGCTGCTCGGTCAGGAACGGCACGCCGAAGAAGATGAAGAACATCAAGAGCAGCAGGGGTACGGCGCGGAAGAACTCGACCACGATCCCGGCCGGGAGCCGCAACCACCAGTGGTCGGAGAGCCGCCCGACGGCGAAGAGCAGCCCGTAGGCGAGCGACAGCACCATCGCGACCGCCGCCGCCTCGAGGGTGTGCAGGAGGCCGGGCAGGATGTAGTCGGCCCAGGTGCTGCCCCGCAGGAACGGCTGCCAGAG
>Ga0081539_10003240_pt1 | contig 20475 bp, 21 predicted proteins | sample TabmetS4T2R2_FD_71023 | JGI IMG/M metagenome (GOLD analysis project Ga0081539, IMG submission 71023) | Tabebuia heterophylla rhizosphere microbial communities from the University of Puerto Rico - S4T2R2 | ecosystem: Host-associated > Plants > Roots > Rhizosphere ...
ACCGCCTGCCACCGCGTCGTCGTCACCTCGTGCCGCGCCGCCGGCTTCGAGCCCCGCGTGGTCGCGCGCTCCAACGACTTCCGCGTCGTCGTCGCCCTCGTCGCCGCCGGCCAGGGCGTCGCGCTCGTCCCCGACCTGGCGGTCGACGAGGTCCCGGCCGGAGTCCGCCTCGCCCGCCCGGCCGGCCGCCCGCTGCGCCGGCGCGTCCTCGCCGCGGTACGCACCGGAAGCGCCGCGCACCCCGGCGTGGCGGCGCTCGTGCGCGCGCTCGAAGCGGCGTGTCACACGGAGCGCGCCGTCGCCTAAGAGAGGACATGGAGCCCGACATCGACGACGACGCCCTGCTGGTCGCCGCCGTCGAGGACCCCGACGCCTTCGCCCAGTTCTACCGCCGCCACGTGCGCGGCGTGCTCGCCTACTTCCGGCGGCGCGTGCCGGACGCCGAGACGGCCGCCGACCTCACCGCCGAGACGTTCGCGGCAGCGCTCGAGGGACGCCACCGCTACGCGCCCGACCGCGGCCCCGCGCTCGGCTGGCTGTACGGCATCGCGCGCCGACGGCTCGTCGGGTTCCAGCGGCGCGGGCGCGTGGAGCGCGGCGCGCGCCGGCGGATGGGCATGGCGCGCATCGAGCTCAACGACGAGATGCTCGAGCGCGTCGAGGCGATCGCCGACGCCGAGCTCGCGCAGATCGACGTCGCGCTCGCCGCGCTGCCCGACGACCAATCGGTGGCCGTTCGCGCGCGCGTCCTCGAGGACCGCGGCTACGACGAGATCGCCGCGGCCGAGCAGGTCTCCGAGCCGACCGCGCGCCAGCGCGTCTCACGCGGGCTGGCCGCGCTGCGCGCCCACCTCAGGAGCCAGGAGCCATGACCGACTTCATCGCCGTGCTCGAGGAGCAGCTGGTCACCGCCCATCGCGAGCGCCGCCCGCGCCGGCGTCCACCGATCCCCTGGCGCGGCGGGGCGGTCGTCGTCGCCGCCGCCGCGACGGTGGCGGCGGTCATCGCGGTCGTGATCGCGCTCGCCTCGCCGGGCGAGCACCGTGCCGCGAGCCCGCGACCGCAGCCGTCGCCGCCGCAGACGACGCCCGTCCACCCGGTGCCGCGCACCACCGTCGCGGTGCTCAACGGCACGACGGTCACCGGCCTGGCCCGCGTCGCCTCGGACGCCCTCGTCGCCAACGGCTTCCGCGAGGGCATCGTCACCAACGACACGACCAACCAGCAGCGCCAGCGCACGACGATCTACTACGAGCCCGGTTACAAGGAGCAGGCCCAGACCGCCGCCGGCTGCCTCGACGTCGGCCTCGACCAGGTCCTCCCCATGGACGCGACCGCGCGCGTCGCCGCCGATCGCGCGCCGATCGCCGTCTTCATCGGCGCCGACAAGGCGAAGTAGCTACGAGGACTTCAGGATGTTCGCCGCGAGCGGCAGCAGGAACGTCGCGAGGAAGATCAGCCCGATGCCGAGCGCGATCAGCGCGCGCGATCGGGCCAGGTGCCCGGCGACCCCGATGAGGAACCCAAGGAGCATCATCGCGACGAACGGGCGCGGGTCGGTGCCGAAGTCGGGGCTCGGGTCGTAGAAGAACCCGGGAGGCAGCGGAAGCGCCACGGTGTGCGCTTCCTATCATTGGCCGTCCATGACAGGCCCCAGCATCGACGCCGCCACCGGACCGAGCACCGTCGAGGACGTCGCCGCCGGGCTGCGCTCGGTGGGCTACCTGCCGGGCCAGTCGACGGCGCTCGTCTCCTTCCTGGCCACCAAGCTCGGCAAGCCGATCCTGGTCGAGGGCCCGGCCGGCGTCGGCAAGACCGAGCTGGCCAAGGCGCTCGCGCAGTTCCTCGGGCGCACCCTCGTGCGCCTGCAGTGCTACGAGGGGCTCGACGAGGCCAAGGCGCTCTACGAGTGGAACTACCGCAAGCAGCTGCTGCGCATCCAGGCCGAGGCCGACGGCGCCGGCTGGGAGCAGGTCCAGGACGACATCTTCGGCGCCGAGTTCCTGCTGCAGCGCCCGCTCATGGCGGCGATCGCCGCCGAGGAGCCGGTCGTCCTGCTCATCGACGAGATCGACAAGACCGACCAGGAGTTCGAGGCGATGCTCCTCGAGCTGCTGTCGGACTTCCAGCTCTCGATCCCCGAGCTCGGCCGCTTCGAGGCCCGCACGCGCCCGGTGGTCCTGCTGACCTCCAACAACACGCGCGAGCTCACCGAGGCGCTCAAGCGCCGCTGCCTGTACCTGTGGCTCGACTACCCCTCGCTCGAGCACGAGCTCGAGATCGTCAAGCTCCACGCGCCCGAGCTCGGCGACGCGGTCGCGCGCAAGCTCGTCGAGGTCATCGCGATGGTCCGCGAGCTCGACCTCAAGAAGCCGCCTTCGATCGCCGAGTCGATCGACTGGGCGCGCGCGCTGCTGCTCCTCGGCGCCGACGACATCGACGGCCGCGTCTTCACGGAGACGATGTCGATCATCGTCAAGCACCGGACCGACCTCGACGTGGTGGCCGAGCGCGTCGGAGTCAAGCTCGGCGTCGGTGCCGCGGCCTCCGGCTAGCCGCAAGGCCGCGCTGTACGGCGGCAGCGACCCGGCCACCGCGCCGCGGGGCCTGACCGCGCGCATCCTCGAGCTCGGCGAGGAGCTGCGCGGCGAGGGCGTGGCGGTCGGCACGAGCGAGCTGCTCGATGCCTTCGCCGTCCTGCGCGAGGTCCCGTGGGCGCACCCCGCCGACTTCAAGGAGGGGCTCGCCGCCACGCTGGCCAAGTCCCAGGAGGACCGGCGGATCTTCGACCTCGTCTTCGATCGCTTCTTCTTCCGCGCCGCCGAGCTCGCGGCCGTACGCGAGGGGGTCACCGAGGGCGGCGGCATGGACGCCGCCGGCGCCGAGCTCAACCTCGAGACGCTGCGCCAGCAGATCGCCCAGGCCCTGCGCGACGGCCACGAGGCGATGATGCGCGACCTCGCCCGCCTGGCCATCGCCGCGTTCGGCCGCCAGGGCGAGGGCTCAGGCGTCATCGGCGTCGACGTGCAACGCATCCGCCGCGCCCTGGGCCTGCGGGCCGAGCCGCAGCCCGACCTCCCCGCGGACGACCCGCGCGCGGAAGGCCTGCCCCGCGAAGCGATCCGCCAGTTCGAGGCGCTGCTGCGCCAGGAGCTCGAGCGCCGCCAGATCGAGCGCACCGAGACGCTCCCGCCCGCCCGGCCGCTCAACGAGCTCGATCGCGCACTGCCGTCCGGCCCGCTGCAGGACCTCGCCGCGGTGCATCGCGTCGTCGCCCAGCTCAAGCGGCGGCTGAAGACGCAGGGCCACGAGCTGCGCGGGCGCAAGCGCCACGCCCAGGTCGACGTGCGCAAGACGATGCGCGCGTCGCTGGAGACCGGCGGCGTCCCCGTCGTCCTTCGTTACAAGCCCGTGCGTCCGCGGCGCCCCGAGATCTTCGTCCTCTGCGACGTCTCGACGAGCGTCACCAGCGCCAGCGTCTTCTTCCTCAGCGTGCTGCACGCCCTGCACGACTCGTTTCGCAAGATGCGCTCGTTCGTGTTCATCGAGCGCATCAGCGAGGTCACCGACGTCTTCGAGCGCGAGCGCAACTTCCAGGCGGTCAGCGAGGCGATCGGCCGCGACGCCGGAGTCGCCGACGTCTCCGGCTATACGGACTACGGGCGCGTGTGGAGCGAGTTCGCCGGCCTCGTCGAGGACGACCTGCACCCGCGCGCGACGGTGATCGTCCTCGGCGACGCGCGCACGAACGGCCGCGACCCGCGCGCCGACGTCTTCGCGCAGGTGGCGGCCAAGGCGGGCCGGACGTTCTGGCTGAACCCCGAGCCGCGGCTGTACTGGAACTACGGCGATTCGGTCATCGCCGCCTACGAGCGCTACTGCGAGGCCTTCGAGTGCTGGACCACCGGCCAGCTCGAGGACTTCGTCAAGGCGCTCACGCGCCCGGTCAGGGCGTGAATGACCGATTCCACGACCCCCACGGCCATCTGCCCGCGCGGGCCATGGAATCAATCATCTAGCGGTCCGTCACGAGCGCGACCTCGCCGTCCTCGTCGATGAGGCGCTGCAGCGTCTCGTCGGGCATCCAGACGCGGTGCGGGTAGTCGCGTCCCCAGGAGTTGAGGATGCGCACGGCGCCCATCCGGTCGTTGGCCGGGCTCTTCAGGACGCCGTGGACCTCGGCGACCGTGCGCGCCCAGCGATAGACGTTGATCCCCTCGCCGGATGACGGCGTCTCGGCGTCGCGCTGCTGGTAGTCGCGCCCGGCGTACTCGTCCTGCCACGGCACGTGGCCGCGGGTGCGCAGGATCTCGCACGCGGCGCGCACGCTCGTGCCCTGGTCGTCGCCGGGGTTGGTCTCGGGCCATTCGTCGGTCGACTTGGCCCAGTCCCACAGCCAGCGCGCGTCGTAGCGCTTGCGGTTGAGCAGGCTCATCATGCGCGAGCAGCCGAAGCCCACGCAGGCGCCCTCGCGGCCCTGGTCGTAGAAGTCCCACCAGCCGTTGCCGTCCTGCAGGTGACGGGTGATCTCGCCGTTGCCGTTGAGCTGATCCCCGGGCTCCAGGCACACGCAGTGCCCGCCGCGGATCGTCCCGAGGTTCTTGGAGTCCAGGCCGATCCAGTAGCGGCCGTCCTTCTGGACCGGGTTGTCGAAGTCGGTGTACCAGTTGACTCCGATCGCGACCGGCGTCGGCGCGCTCGGCGTCGCCTCGGCGGTCAGCGGGAAGAGCTCGTAGTGACGCCAGTCCGTCGGCGTGCGGCGTCCAAGCGATCCTGCCATGTCTGCCCCCTCTTACTGCGTGCGGTCAGTGCCCGCGCGATGGTCTCAGCGCGGCGAGCGGCGAAATGCCGGGCAAGGAGGTTTTGCGCCGGTTCCCGGCGCTCAAGCTGCGCACTTCTTTACCGCGCGGCGCGGTCGGCGCGCCAGCGCTCGAGCAGCAGCGGCATCTCGCGGCGCAGGAAGGAGAAGAAGTCGCGCGACCTCGCCATCCGCTCGCCGGCGGGCGTGCGCGCGCCAAGCACCTCGACGCCCTCGCGGGCGCTGTCCTCGAAGCGCGCGAGCAGGTGCTCGCGGCGCAGCACGGCCTCGTACCAGGCGTCGTCGTCGACGTGGTAGCGATCTCTGCGCGACCCCGGCTCGCGCGCTCGCGTGATGAGCCCGACCTGGGCGAGGTAGCGGACGGCGCCGGAGATGGCCGCGGGACTGGCCTGCAAACGCTCGGAGAGCTCGGCGGCGGTGAGCGTGCCCGAGTCGGTCGCCAGCAGCGCGACGTACACGCGCGCGGGCATGCGCGGGACGCCCGACGCCTCGAGGATGCCGGCGAAGCGCTCGGTGAAGCGCGCGACGGCGGGGTCGGAGCGCGCGCCGCCGCTGCGCGCTCCGCCGCCGCTGCGCGCGCCGCCGCCGGGGCGCGCGCCGCCACCGCTGCGCGCGCCGCCGCCAGGGCGCGCGCCGCCGCCGCTGCGCCCGCCGCCACCGCTGCGCGCGGCGTCGCTCACCGCGCCCTCCGCTGCGCGTTCCTAACATTCAAGATATTGTGAATCTAGTGTATTGTCGGAAGAGTGACAAGCGCGATCCGCACCGAGGGGCTCACGAAGCGGTACGGAGCGACGCTTGCCCTCGATGCTTTGGACCTTGCGGTGCAACCCGGCGAGGTCTACGGCTACCTAGGCCCGAACGGGGCCGGGAAGACGACCACGATCCGCCTGCTGCTCGGCCTGCACCGGCCGACGGCGGGTCGCGCCGAGCTCTTCTCCATCGACGCATGGGCAGACCCTGTCGCCGCCCATCGCCACCTCGCGTACGTCCCGGGCGAGCCCTACCTCTGGCCCGCGCTCACGGGCGCGGAGACGTTCGAGTTCCTCGCACGCCTGCGCGGCGACGTGGACGTCGCCTACCGCGACGCACTGATCGAGCGCTTCCAGCTCGACGTCGACAAGAAGATCCGCGCGCTGTCGAAGGGCAACCGCCAGAAGGTCCAGCTCATCGCCGCCTTCGCCAGCCGCCCCGACCTCCTGGTTCTCGACGAGCCCACGAGCGGCCTCGACCCGCTCATGGAGGTCGCCTTCCGCCAGACGGTGCACGAGGCGAAGGACCGCGGCCAGACGGTCTTCCTCTCCTCGCACATCCTCAGCGAGGTCGAGGCGCTGTGCGATCGGGTGGGGATCCTCCGGGAAGGCCGCCTCGTCGAGGAGGGCACGCTGGCCGAGCTGCGTCACCTCAGCGCCCAGGTCGTCGAGGTGACCTTCGACGGCACGGCGCCGCAGCTGCCGCCAATGTCCGGCGTGCACGTCACGAGCGCCGGCCCCAACGCGCTGCGCTTCGAGGTCAGCGGGGGTATCGGCCCGGTGATCGCCGCGGTCGCGCAGCACCCCGTGATGAAGCTCATCAGCCGCGAGCCGTCGCTCGAGGAGATCTTCCTGCACCACTACGACCGCGCCGCATGACCGCGCCGCTCGCGCTCGTGCGGCGGGCCCTGCGCGACGCCCGCACCCGCACGCTCGCGTTCGCCTACCTCTTCGCGGCCTACGCCTACATCCAGCCGGTCGGCTTCCGCCACGCCTATCCCACCGAGACCGACCGGGTCGCCTTCGCGCACAGCTTCGCGGCGAACAAGGGCCTGCGCCTCATCTACGGCCAGCCCTTCGACGTCGTCAGCGTCGGCGGCTACACCGCCTGGCGCGTCGGCGGGACGCTGGCGATCGCCGCCGCGATCTTCGGCGTGCTGGCCGCAGTGCGCGCCCTGCGCGCCGAGGAGGACACCGGCCGGATGGAGCTCGTCCTCTCCGCGCCGGTGGGCCGGCGTACGGCCTACCGCGCCGCGGTCGCGGCGATCGGCGTCGGCGTCTTCGCTCTGTGGGCGGCCGAGCTCGTGGGCTTCGTCGCCGGACGCCTGCCGTTGGGCGGCTCCGCGTACCTCGCGCTGGCCACGGCGTCGGTGGCGGCGGTCTTCATCGGCGTCGGCGCTGTGGCCTGCCAGATCGCTCCGAGCCGCCGCATCGCTATGGGGCTCGGCCTCACCACGGCCGCGGCGGCGCTGCTGCTGCGCGTCGTCGCCGACACGACGGACACCGGCTGGCTGCGCTGGGCGACGCCGCTCGGATGGGCGGAGGAGATGCGGCCGTTCACCGGCGCGCAGCCGTTGGTCGTGCTGGCTCCGGCCGCGGCGACGCTCCTGCTGCTCGTCCTCGCCTGGCGCCTGGCCGCCGAGCGCGACGTCGGCACCGGCCTCGTCCACGCACGCGAGACCTCGCCGCCGCGGCTGGCGCTGCTCTCCTCGCCGACCGCGCAGGCGGTGCGAGCCTCCGCCGGCACCCTCGCCGCCTGGACCGCCGGCATCGCGGTCTTCGCGGTCATCCTCGGCGTGGTGTCCGAGAGCGTGACCTCCGCCGACATCTCCGAGAACGTCAAGCGCCAGATCTCCAAGCTCGGCTCGGGCAACATCGCGACCCCCACCGGCTACCTGGCCTTCGTCTTCATCTTCTTCATCCTCGCCGCGAGCCTCTTCGTGTGCGCCCAGATCGGCGCGACGCGCAACGAGGAGGCCGAGCAGCGGCTCGAGACGCTGCTCTCGGTGCCGGTCGGTCGCGCGCGCTGGCTGAGCGGCCGGCTCGCGCTGGCCGCGGCCGGCGCGGCGCTGCTCGCGTTCACCGCCGGCCTGTGCACCTGGGCGGGCGCCGCCTCGGCCGGGGTCGACGTGTCGCTTGCCGACATGCTCCAAGCGGGAGCCAACTGCATGCCGGTCGCGCTGCTCTTCCTCGGCCTCGCCGCGCTGGCCTACGCGGTCGTGCCGCGGGCGAGCGCCGGCATCGCGTACGGCCTGGTGACCGTCGCGTTCCTATGGCAGCTGGTCGGATCGATCGCCGGCGTGCCGCACTGGCTGGTCGACGTGACGCCGTTCGCGCACGTCGGCCTCGTGCCCACCCAGTCCTTCCGCGTGCTCGCCGCGGCGGTCATGGTCGCGATCGGGGCGACCGCAGCGGCGACCGCGATCGCGGTGTTCCGCCGGCGCGATCTGATCGCATGAATGGCCAGCAACGCACCGGGTAGCGCAATCGGCATGAGGCACCAGTTCACCCTCCCGGCGCGGGTCGTCGAGATCGACCGCCGGGCGCAAGAGGAAGACGAGCAAGAGCCAGACGAGTTCCTCCCGCCCGTCCCACCGGCGACCGACGACGGGACGCCCGTGGCGGGCGTGCGGCGCGGGCCGCCCGAGCCGCGCTAGCATCCGAAGGCGATTGCAGAACAACAGGGGGGCTGGCGGAGGCCGGCTGAGATAGCGCCCACCCACCCGGCGCTGACCCTTCGAACCTGTGGGGTAATGCCCGCGGAGGGAGCGATGACGACGAGGCTCGAGGCTCCCGCACAGGAGCCTCGAAACACTTAATGGCGGCCGGAGGGAGCCAAGCGATCTCAGAGCGCGGGGCTGGACGCCCCGCGGAGGTGACCCGCGTCGGCGGCGAGGTCCACCTCGCCGGCGTCACCCGCACCTTCGGCGCCGTGCGCGCGCTCGACGGCGTCGACCTCGACGTCGCGCCGAACGAGCTCGTGGCCGTCGTCGGCCCCAGCGGCTGCGGCAAGACGACGCTGCTCGAGCTCGTCTGCGGCCTGCAGAGCCCCGACGCCGGCACCGTCCGCGGCGATCGAGCGGTCCTCATGCCCCAGCGCGACGGCCTGCTGCCGTGGCTGAGCGCGATCGACAACGCGGCGCTCGCCCCGCGGCTGGCCGGCGCCTCGCGCGACGCCGCCCGCGCCCAGGCCCATCCGCTCTTCGTCGCCTTCGGGCTTGAGGGCTTCGAGCGCGCACGCCCGCACGAGCTGTCGGGCGGCATGCGCCAGCGCGTCGCCTTCCTGCGCACGCTGCTGTCCGGCAAGCCGGTGCTCTGCCTCGACGAGCCGTTCGGCGCGCTCGACGCGCTCACCCGCCGCGAGATGCAGGACTGGCTGGCCCAGGCGCTCGTCCGCGAGCCGCGCACGGTCCTCCTCGTGACCCACGACGTCGAGGAGGCGGCGCGAGTGGCCCACCGGGTGCTCGTGATGTCGCCGCGCCCGGGACGGATCGTCGCCGAGATCCCGGTGCCGCCGACGCGCACCGACACCGAGGTGCTCGCGGTACGCGAGCGCGCGCTGGAGGCGCTGCGGGCATGATCGCGGCCGCCATCGTCGCCGCCCTGCTCGGCGGCTGGGAGCTCTACGCCGACGCCGGCGCGGTCGACGACTTCATCCTCCCCGCCCCCAGCCAGATCGCCAGCTCGCTATGGGACGACCGCGGGCTGCTGTGGTCCAACCTGCTCGTCACCGCGCAGGAGGTCGGGCTCGGCATCCTCGTCGCGCTGGTCCTCGGGTTCCTGCTCGCCGTCGCGCTGCACTTCTCCGGCGCGCTGCGCCGGGGCGTCTACCCGCTGCTCGTCGCCTCCCAGGCGGTGCCGATCGTCATCATCGCGCCGCTGCTCGTCGTGTGGTTCGGCTTCGGGATCGTCCCCAAGCTGGCGATCATCGCGCTGGTCTGCTTCTTCCCCGTCGTCGTCACCACGCTCGACGCGCTGCGCTCGGTCGACCCCGATCAGCTCAAGCTCATGCGCACGCTCGACGCGTCTCGCTGGCAGGCCTTCCGCTGGGCCGAGGCGCCGGCCGCGCTGCCTGCCGCGCTGAGCGGCGCGAAGATCGCCGTGGCGGTCGCGGTGATCGGCGCGGTGTTCGCCGAGTACGCCGGCTCGAGCGAGGGGCTCGGGCACCTCATGCTCCAGGCCATCCCCCAGCTCGAGACCGCGCGCGCCTACGCCGCCGTGGTGCTGCTCGCCGCCTTCGCCGTGCTGCTCTTCTCCGCCCTGGCCCTCGCCGAGCGCCGCCTCGTCCCCTGGGCCCACCGCCGACCGGAAGGACCGGATCGTTGACCCGCCGTCTGCTGGCCGTCCTGCTGCTCGTGGCCGCCCTCGTCCTCGCCGCCTGCGGCGAGCGCAAGGAGCCGACCGCCGCGCCGGCGGGGACCAAGCGCGTCACGCTGCTCCTCGATTGGCTGCCCAACGCCGATCACGCGCCGATCTACGCCGCGCAGGCCAGCGGCGCGTTTCGCAAGGCCGGCCTCGACGTGCGCATCCAGACGCCGTCGGACGCGACCACGCCGTTGAAGCTGCTCGCCGCGCGCCGCGTCGACCTCGCCATCACCTACGAGCCCGAGCTGCTGCTCGCGCGCGACAAGGGCCAGGACCTCGTCGGCGTCGGCGCGCTCGTGCAGCGGCCGCTGAGCTCGCTGATCTCGCTGAAGGGCAAGGTCAAGGAGCCGAAGGACCTCGCCGGCAAGCGCGTCGGCGTCACCGGCCTGCCGTCCGACGCCGCCGCGCTGCAGGCGATCCTCGCCAAGGCGGGCGTGGACCCGAATCGCGTCAAGACGGTGGAGGTGGGCTTCAACCTCGTGCCCGCGCTGCTGAGCCACAAGGTCGACGCGATCCTCGGCGCCTACTGGAACGTCGAAGCCGTCCAGCTCGAGCGCCAGCACAAGGACCCGACGGTCATCCCGATCGATCAGGCCGGCGTGCCCACCTACGACGAGCTCGTCTTCGCCGCCCGCCGCGATTACGTTGGCGAGCAGGGCGAGCTCGTGCGGCGCTTCATGCAGGCGCTGGCCCGCGGCGCGCAGGCCACGCGCGCCAACCCCGAGCTGGCGGTCGACGCGCTCGTCGCCGCCAACAAGGACCTCGATCGCGACACGCAGCTGGCGATGGTGCGCAAGACGCTGCCGGCGTTCTTCCCCGCCGCCGGCAAGCCGTTCGGCTGGATGGAGCCGGCGCAGTGGACCGCCTACGGCGACTGGATGTACCAGGGCAAGCTGCTGACCAACCCCGGCAACGCGGCGCGCGCGCTGACCAACGAGTTCCTCCCGGGGCAGGGCCTAGCCGGCGCCGATTCCGACGCCGGCTAGCCGTACCCCCCTCGAGCTACGGACCGGCCGGACCCGAGAACCCGAAGATGTCCGAGTTCCCGAAGGTGGCCGGACACACCTGCTGGACGTCCGGCGCCTCGGGCGCGTCCTCGTCCTCGCCCTGCTCCATCTCCCCGCGCGGCTCCTCGGGCTCGGCGGTCTGCTGGCCGGTCGCCACCGCCTCGTCGTGCAGCGCCTGGCGGTACGCGTCGACGGCCGGGCAGTCGGCCGCGTTGCGCACGTCGTTCCAGACGCTCATCCCGTAGGTCCGCGTCGCCGCCGCGTAGACGTAGTCGCCGAGGAACTCGGCGGCGAGGTCGTTCTGCGACGAGCCCCGCGCGTCGCCCGGAGCGCCGCTGTGCGCCAGCGCGAAGTCGCCGACGCCCGGTGCGCCGACGGTGGCGTGCAGCACCTGGCCGATGAGCGGACGGTCGTTGTCGGGCCCGACCGCGCTGTTCTTGAACGGCTCGGTGAACGCGTTGTACACCAGCCACACGTCGGTGCCATTCGGCGAGATGGCCGTGCCCGAGTAGTAGCCGCGGTCGCCCGGGCGCTCGACCGGCTGCGGCGTCGTCCAGCTCGTGCCGCCGGGGCCCGACGTGGTGAACATGACGTGCTCGTTGTTGAGCCCGTCGCGCCCGTCGACCCAGGTGAGCACGAGGCGATCGGTCGCGTCGCCACCGGTGGGAGCGCCGTTGGCGATGTCGACCGACGGAGCGGGCGACAGGTCGCTGCGGGCGCCGCCCACGCCGTCCTCGACGCAGCGGCCGATCGACGGCTCGAGGTAGTTGCACGTGTCGAACGCGGTGAAGATGTCCACCGGGCGCTCCCAGTGCTGGCCGCCGTCGAAGGACCGGATCATCTGGATCTGGCCCGCGGCGGCGGTCGTCGCGCTGAAGCCGAACTGGAAGTCGAACACGTACACGACGCCGTGGGAGTCGGTGCGCACCGTGCAGCCCGAGCGGCCGAAGCCGTTGCGGCTCTTCGTGTTGTTGGTCGCCGGCGTCACCTGGTGCTGCGTCCAGCTGTCGCCGCCGTCGCGCGAGGTGAGGACGTCGAGCGGCTGGTTGGTGAAGCCGTTGCCGTTGCCGCGGAAGGCGGCATAGCAGACGTAGACGTTGCCGAAGAACGGGCTGGACTGCGCGTTGTCAGCCCAGACCTGCTCCTTGTCGGAGAACAGAGCCGAGGTCTGGTGGCTGGCGATGACCGGCTGGCTCCACGCACTGTTGTTCCCCGCGATGGCCCCCGCGAGGTCGTCGGTGTGCGAGACCGCGATCGCCTCGGCGCCCTTGAACGGCGCCGTGCCCGGGATCGCCGAGGTCAGGTTGGCGTAGTACAGCCGGGAGCCCGCCGCGTAGGAGAAGCCGCCGCCGGCCGTCGGCCGCGGTCCGAACGCGAGCGCCGGATCGCCGTCGGAGGCGAGGTTGTTCTGAGCGTAGTTGGGCAGCGTGCCGATCGGCCCGGTGGTCGGCGTGCAGCCGGGATCGTCGTCGCCGACCGCGCCGAGGCAGCCCCGCGCCGACAGGCCGGTGTACGTGGGCTGGGTCCACGTGTGGCCGGAGTCGGTCGAGAAGTAGATGCCGGAGACGCCGACGCCGTCGGTGAACGGACAGGTGTTGTCCGGGCCGGCGTTGCACGCCTCCATGTCGATGTTGTCGTTCGCGCCGGCGGCCAGCACGTTGGGCTGGTGCGGATCGACGGCGACGGCGGGCTCGTTCTGCTTGTTCTGCGAGAACGGCGTCGCGGGACTGCCGGCGCTCACCCGGCTCTCCTGAGCGGCCGCCGAAGCGGCGAGCGCGGCGGTGCAGGCGACGGCGGCGAGCGCGGCGAGCGCGGCGCGGACCGGCAGACGGATGGGCAACGCGGGACCCCTTCCCTCGAATGCGGACGTACCTCTGCCGTCGACAACGCCGGGGGCACGGCAAGGTCAGGGGCTACTTCTGGTTGTGGGCGCGTCCGGAGGCGCCGGGGTCCACCGGCGGGCCGTTGCCCGGCGGCGCGCCGCCGTGTCCGGACGGGTCGACGCGGCCGTCGCCTGGCTTCGGCGCCGCGGGCGCGCGTTGCGGCGGGCCGTTTGGGTGCGCCGCGGCTGGCGACGAGTGGTCGGTCCGCTTCGCGTGGCCGGGCTTGCGCGTGGCGCGCAACGAGGGGTCGGCGCCCTTGGTTACGGCGGGCTGCGGCGCGACGGGTGACGTGCCGGCCGAGGGCTGCGCCACTGGGTCGGACGGCCTCGGGGCGTCCGGCGCCGTGACCGCGACGGCGTGCGCGTGTGGCGGCTGTGCCGAGGCTCGCCGCCGCTTCGCCGCGGTCCTCGCCGTCATATGGTCGGCCTGCCGGCTCCGTCGCGGCGCAGTGGCGATCGCGCGCGTTTGCTCCGCGGCCGGCCGCGGGTGCGGACCCGGCGCGACCCGCGCGGGCGCCGCCGCTGCCGCCGCCGTGTGCTCCGGGCGGGTGATCTCGCGCACCGCCGTCGTCGCGCCGGCGATCGTCGCCGAGGCGGCGACCACCGCCGCGGTCTTCGTCGCCAGCGTGCCCGCGGCGCCGCCCGAGCCGCTCACCGTGGCAAGGAGCCGGCCCAGGCATGTACCTACGGCGGCCGCTGGTGCCAGCGCGGCGAGATCCCTCGGACGTTCGGCGAGCGCCGCCGCGAACTCGCGGCACGACCGGCACGAGCGCACGTGCGCGCGCATCCGGCGGCCGCGCAGCGTTCGGCCGTCGCCGTCGGAGAGCACGCGCTGGACCTCGGCGCAGCGCATGTCGCGGCCCGCGGCGCACTCGTGCAGGGCGGCGCGCGCGGCGAAGATCGTCTGCTTGACGGTCTCCGGCGAGCCGCCGAGCACCGCCGCGATCTCCGCGTGGCCCAGACCACTCAGCTCGCGCATCACGAGCGCCGCGCGCTGGCGTTCGGGCAGCTCGCGGAGGTCGGCCCGAAGCTGTGCGAGGCGCTCGCGGTCCTCGACCGTCTGCGCGAGGGAGTCGGTCGCGATCGCAGGCACCAAGTCGAGCTCGACCGCTTCGCGCCGCGCGCGCAGGCGCGACACCGCCTCGTTGTGCGCGATCCGGAACAGCCACGGGCGCAGCTCGAAGTCGCGCTCCTCGAAGCGCAGCGCGGCGAACGCCTTGGTCATGGTGCTCTGGACGGCGTCGCGCGCTTCCTCGTCGTCGCCCAGCAGCGAGCGGCAGTAGCGATACAGCGCGCGCTGGTGGCGCTCGTAGACGCGCGCGAACGCCCCTGTGCTCCCCCGTACGGCCTGCGATGTCCATTCCATGGCACGCCTCCCGCCGCGGCAACCCCCTACCGCCCTGGAGTCTCGCACGACCGACGGTTTAGGGTGGCGCCATGGCGCCCATCTCCACTCGCGAGCAGCAGCAGATCGACCAGGCCAACGCGTCGGGTCGCACGCCGGTCGTCTTCGTCCATGGTCTGTGGCTGCTGCCCAATAGCTGGGACAGCTGGGTGGTCTTCTTCGAGGAGGCCGGCTACGCGGGGGTGGCGCCGGGCTGGCCGGGCGATCCGGAGTCGGTGCAGGAGGCCAAGGCCAACCCCGACCTCTTCGCGCGCCAGACGCTCGCCGGAACCGCCGATCACTACGCCGAGGTCATCGGCAAGCTGACGAAGAAGCCCGCGGTCATCGGGCACTCGTTCGGCGGGATGCTCGCGCAGATCATCGCGGGGCGCGGGCTGTCGGCGGCCACGGTGTCGATCTCGCCGGCGCCCTACCGCGGGATCCTTCCGCTGCCGATCTCGTCGCTGCGCGTGGCGTCGGTCGCCCTCAGGAACCCGGCCAACCGCAAGCGCGGCGTCCCGCTCACGCCCGAGCAGTTCCGCTACGGCTTCGCCAACGCCCGCAGCGAGAGCGAGTCGCGCCAGCTCTACGACTCCTACTCGGTGCCCGGCCCCGGCCAGACGCTCTTCCAGGCGGCGACCGCCAACCTCAACCCCGGCACCGAGGCCAAGGTCGACACGAAGAACCCCGACCGCGGTCCGCTGCTCGTCGTGGGCGCCGATCGCGATCACACGGTGCCGTGGGCGATCTCCAACGCCTCCTACAAGCTGCAGCGCAAGAACCCGGGGATCACCGAGATCACCAAGTTCGAAGGCCGCTGCCACTCGCTGACCATCGACAGCGGCTGGCGCGAGGTCGCCGACACCGCGCTTCAGTTCATCAAGCGCTACGTCTGATTCGCCGGCTGGCGAATCTGTCGCCCGCCCCACGCCGCCGCGCTACCTTCGGCGGCCGTGATCCGCATCGAGCTCGACGACGACCGTCTCGCCCGCACGCGGCTGGCGCTGAGCCCGGTATGGGAGCTCATCGCGAGCCTCTGCGTGCTGCACGACGACGAGCCGCCGATCGAGCACGCCGAGTGGATCGTGCGCACGCGGCGCGCCCTGCGCGGGGTGGAGCTCGGCCCGCTCACCGACCCGTTCGCGACCACGCGCGTCATCCCCGACTTCATGGCTCCGATCCCCGACGGTGCCTCGCCGAGCATCGAGGCGGAGCTCGAGCTCGTGCGGACGACCGACCCCGACATCGTGCGCGCCGACATCGCCGACGCGTACGGCGACGACGTCCCGCCGCTGTGGCAGGCCTTCCTCGGCAGACCGCGCGAGATGGTCGACCGCCTGGCCGACGGCATGCACGCCTACTGGGAGGCCGTGCTGGCCGACGACTGGCCGCGGCTGCGGTCGGTGCTCGAGGGCGACGTCCTCGGCCGGGCGCGCGCCCTGGCGATGTCCGGCCCGGCGGCGGTCCTCGAGGAGCTGCACCCGCGCATGCGCTGGCGGCCTCCGGTGATCGAGCTCGACAAGCCCTCCGAGGAGCTGGCGCTCGAGGGGCGCTCGGTCGTCCTCATCCCGCTGGTCTTCGCCAAGAGCGTGCTGATCGCCAACCAGTCGCGCGATCAGATCGTCGCGCTCGGCTACCAGGCCCGCGGGACAGCGGAGCTCGCCGCACCCGAAGCCGGCGATGGCCGGCTCGACCTGCTGCTCGGCGCCGGCCGGGCGACCGTGCTGCGCGCGCTGGAGCAGCCGGCCACCACGACCGAGCTCGCCCTCAGGCTCTCCTACGCGCCGAGCACGGTCTCCGCACACCTCGACGTCCTCTCGCGCGCCGGGCTCATCGACCGCCACCGGGTGCGCCGCAGCGTCTTCTACGGGCTCAACGAGACCGGCCGCTCGCTGGTGGCGCTCCTCGGCGACGTCCCCACCGCGCTCAGCGCCTGACGATTCCAACTTCGGCGAATCGTTCGCCGGCGCGCGGTCCCGGGCTCAGGCTGTGGAGCATGCTCCTCCACCACGACATCCTCCGGGCCCTCGCCTACGACACCGCCTTGCGCAGGAGGTGCACGCCGGCCAGCCCCGCCCACTCGCCGTACGGCGCGAAGAACGCTCGCACCTCCTCCTCGGACGCCACGGCGCGCGGGTTGCCAGACGAGAGCCTGCCCACGATCCGCAGGTACCCGAGGTCGCCGGCGGGCAGCTGGTCGTAGCGGCCCTGGCCGTAGAGGGCGACCATCTCGACCGTCCAGCTGCCGATGCCCGGGATCGCCCGCAACCGCCGCCAGCCGCGCTCGTGGTCGGGCCCGGCGAGGTCGGCGCGGCCGGTCGCGACCTCGTGGGCCGCGCGGCGCAGCGCGGCGGCGCGCCCGGCGCTGAGGTCGAAGGACTGCAGCAGCGCCGGCGCGGTGGCGCCGAGGGTCGCCGCGGCGGGAAGGTCGCGCAGGCCGGTGCGGTCGCAGCGGCGCCCGAGCCGGAAGACGATCCGCCGCTGGATCGCCGCCGCGCGCTCGAACTCGATGAGCTGCTCGGTGATCGCCCAGGCCAGCGCCTCGAACGGATCGGGGCGGCGCACGACGCGCGTGTGCGGGTTGGCGCGCACGAGACGGCCGATGAGCGGGTCGAAGCGGAAGCGGTCGTAGAAGGGGCGCAGGTCGTCGTCGACGCCGAGTGCGAAGCGCATGCGCGCGATCGCCTCCTCGGCGACGTCCGGGCTGTCGGCCCCGGCGACGAAAAGCACCCGGTCGCGCGCGGGCTGGGCGACGCGCACCACGGCCTGTGAGTCCTCGACGTGCAGGAGGCGCTCGATGGCGCGGCCGCGGCGGCGCAGGACCCCGTCGGCCCCGCCGCCCGGGAGCCTGAAGGGCCACGGCGGGCGCACCTCTCGCTCGACCTCCACCATCGCCGCCGGGACTCTACGGCTCGGCGCAGTCGGGCCGCCGAACGGCGGCTGCCCGTGGACGAACGGTAGGAATCGCGCGCTCAAGGTGCAGCGGGAGCTGCCGATTGCACCGGCCATGAAGCTCAACATCTATCGGTACGCGCTCACCGCGCTCCTCGTCACCGCCACGCTGGTCCACACCTTCGGCGCCAAGTGGGGCTAGGCGCCATGCGTCGCCGCCGTCCGGCGGGAAGCGCCCGCAACGGGCGCAAGTGGAGCTAGTGAGCCGGCGTTCGGGCGTCCCGCGCAGCGCGGGGCGCCCGATCCTCGCTTGAGCGCGACAGCGCCAGGCGCGAGCCGCAGAGGCGGTGCAGCGCGAGGAGCGCGGCGAGCACGAGGATCACGTCGCCGACGCTGAACACGTTGCTCACCGGCCACGACGACGGCACCGCGAAGACGTCGCCCAGGAAGCCGAGATGCGGGTGGGCGAGCGCGGTCGAGTTGGCGAAGTCGCCGGCCTTCTGCTCGATGCCGGCCGCCGCGAGAGCGTCGCGGTCGGCGGGCATGACGCCGCCGTTGGCGGCGATCGCGGCGAGGTTCAGGCCGCCGCCGATGGCCGCCAGCCACAGGAACGGCAGGCGGCGGTTGGCCCACAGGAACGCGGCGATCAGGCCGTAGCTGGCCAGGTGAGCGGCGTGGTGGGCCCAGCCGGCGCCGCGCGGCACGATCGAGATCACCATCACCTGGACGGCGATCCCGGCGAGGGCGAGGCCCGGCATCCGGAAGCGCACGTCGGCCAGGGCACCGAGCCGGCCGCCCGCGAGCGGAACGGTGGCCAGGCACAGCAGCAGGACGACGCCGATCAGCACCGTTCCTGCCATCGGCGCGCAGCCCGAGCGGCTTGAGAGGCGCCCTCAACGGCCGTTCGACGTCCGCGGGCGGTGTCAGACGGCGGACTAAAGGTCTGCGACGAACTGCCGATGTGGAGTGGGCAAGGTCCCACACGGACGTGGACGCACCACAAGGGGGAGTGCTCATGAAGTTCCGGCTGTTGCGCCTGGCCACCACCGTCGCCATGCTCGCTGTCCTCATCGAGGCCCTGGGCGCCGGCGCCAAGTGGGGCTAGGCACGATGCGCTTCGGCAACGGGCGCCGCGCCGCGGGAGTCACCCGCGGCGGGCGCAAGTGGAGCTAGGCACCCAGACGTCGCAGGCAGGCGCCCCGCCCCGTGCGGGGCGCCGTTGCGATCCCTGACAGGTGCGCGCGCGGGCGTACATCGCTGCGGTCATCACGTCCGGCCTCGGGCTCGCCGTGGTCTTCGGGCTGGTCGACGGCCGCGACCTCGTCGAGCACGGGTCGCTGGCGATGTGGCTGCTGGCCGGCGCGGTCGTCGTCGGCGAGCTCGTCCCGATCAAGCTGGGCCCCAACCGGGGAGAGGTCGCCCCCTCCACCACCTTCACCTTCGCGCTGCTCGTCTCCTCGGGCGTCGGAGCGGCCGTGCTCGCGCAGGCGGTCGGCTCGGCATTGGCCGACGTCGTCGACGGCAAGCGCCCGTCGCGCAGCGCCTTCAACGTCGCGCAGTACGTGCTGGCGATCGCGGCGGCGGGCGGCGTGCTCGTCGGCCTCGGCGTGCTGCCCAATCGCGACGCCTTCGATCCCGCCGACGTGCCGGCGGTCCTCGGCGCCGGGCTGGCTTTCTTCGTGGTCAACACCGGCCTGGTCGCGGGCGCGATCGCGCTGACGTCGGGCACGCGCCTGCGCGACCAGATCTCCTCGGACCTCATCCGCCAGTCGGTCACCGAGGGGATCCTGCTCGGCCTCGCGCCGCTGGCGGTCATCGCGCTCGACGCCAGTCCGCTGCTGCTGCCGCTGCTGGCGCTGCCGATGGTCGCGGTGCAGCGCGCGGGGCGCCAGGCGCTGATCGCCGAGCGGCTCTCGCTGCACGACGCGCTGACGGGCCTGCCCAACCGCGTCCTCTTCCGGGCGCGCACCGAGCAGGCCATCCACGCCGCCGCGCGCAACCGCGCGGGACTCGCGGTCATGCTGCTCGACCTCGATCGCTTCAAGGAGATCAACGACACGCTCGGCCACCACTACGGCGACGAGGTCCTTCGCCAAGTCGGCGCGCGGCTGAGCGACGTGCTCGGCGAGGACGACACCGTGGCGCGGCTGGGCGGCGACGAGTTCGCGATCCTCCTGCGGTCTGTCGAGAGCCCGATGGCGGGCGCCTCGGTGGCGGCGTCGGTGCGGCGGGCGATCGCGCAGGCGTTCGACGTGGCCGGCGTGCGGCTCGAGCTCGGCGCGAGCGTCGGCATCGCCTCGTTCCCCGAGCACGGCCAGTCCGTCGACGTGCTCATGCAGCGCGCCGACGTCGCGATGTACCAGGCCAAGGAGGGGCGCACCGGGGTCGAGCGCTATGCGCCCGAGCTCGACGGCAACAGCGTCCATCGGCTGACGCTCGCGGGCGACCTGCGCGGGGCGCTGGAGCGCGGCGAGTTCGTCCTGCACTACCAGCCGAAGGTCGATCTGCGCACGGAGCGGGTCATGGGCGCCGAGGTCCTGCTGCGGTGGGCGCATCCGGTGCACGGCTGGCTGCCGCCCGACGACTTCGTGCCGCTCGCGGAGCACACCGGGCTCATCGTTCCGCTCACGTCCTACGTGCTCGACAACGCGCTGCGCCAGGTGGGTGCGTGGCGTTCCGACGGGATCGACCTGAGCGTCGCGGTGAACCTGTCGGCGCGCACGCTGGTCGAGCGCGACCTACCCGACCAGATCGAGGCGATGTGCCGGCAGTGGGCGGTGCCGACCGATCGGCTCGTGCTCGAGATCACCGAGAGCATGGTCGTCGCCGATCCGACGCGGACGCTCCCGGTGCTCGCGCGGCTGCACGAGCTGGGCGTCGAGATCTCGGTCGACGACTTCGGGACGGGCTACTCCTCGATGGAGTACCTCAAGCGGCTGCCGGTGCGCGAGGTCAAGATCGACCGCTCGTTCGTGACGCCGATGGCCGACGACACGCGCGACGCGGCGATCGTCCGCTGCACGATCGACCTGGCGCGGAGCCTCGGGTTGCGGGTGGTGGCCGAGGGCGTCGAGACGCCGGCGGTTCGCCAGCGTCTGGCGGCGATGGGCTGCGACCAGGGCCAGGGCTTCTCGATCTCCCGGGCGCTGCCGGCGCCGCAGTTCACGGCGTGGCTGACCGCGCCGGAGCGCGATCCGGTCGCGCTCAGCGCGTAAGCGGGCGCGGCGGCGCCGTCGCGACCGGCCGGCGCGCGGCGCGGCCCACCCGCGATCGCTGCGCGCGCAGCGGCGCGCGTCGCGACACCCGGCGCGGCGCGGCCCACCCGCGATCGTTCAGCGCCTGGCCGCGGCAACCGCGCCGTCAAGGCCGGTTGCGGT
>Ga0081539_10003241_pt1 | contig 20474 bp, 22 predicted proteins | sample TabmetS4T2R2_FD_71023 | JGI IMG/M metagenome (GOLD analysis project Ga0081539, IMG submission 71023) | Tabebuia heterophylla rhizosphere microbial communities from the University of Puerto Rico - S4T2R2 | ecosystem: Host-associated > Plants > Roots > Rhizosphere ...
TGACGAGCAGGTTCGGGAAGCGCGCCGGCAGGACGACGGGCTCGTTGTTCTGCCCGTCGTAGTTGGGCACGAAGTCGACCGTGTCGGCGTCGAGGTCGCGCAGCATCTCGCGCGCGATCGGCGCCAGGCGCGCCTCCGTGTACCGCATCGCGGCCGCCGGGTCCTCGTCGATCGAGCCGAAGTTGCCCTGGCCGTCGACGAGCATGTTGCGCATCGAGAAGTCCTGCGCCAGGCGCACCAGCGCGTCGTAGATCGCCGAGTCGCCGTGCGGGTGGTACTTGCCCATCACGTCGCCGACGATGCGGGCGGACTTGGCGTACGAGCGGTTCGGCTGAAGGCCGTTCTCGTTCATCGAGAACAGCACGCGCCGGTGGACGGGCTTCAGGCCGTCGCGGACGTCGGGCAGCGCACGCCCGACGATGACCGACATGGCGTAGTCGAGATACGACGAGCGCATCTCCTCCTCGAGCCCGCGGGGCTCGATGTTGCCGCCGGATATGACGTCGGTGCCGGCCATCAGACGTCCAGCGTCGCGACGCGGGCGTTCTCCTCGATGAACTCACGGCGCGGCTCGACCTTGTCGCCCATGAGCATCGTGAACAGGCGGTCGGCCGCCGCGGCGTCGTCCATCGTGACCTGCATCAGCGTGCGCGTCGTCGGGTCCATCGTCGTCTCGCGCAGCTGGTCGGCGTTCATCTCGCCCAGGCCCTTGAAGCGCTGGAGCTTGACGCCCTTGGCCGCCACGTCCATGACCTTGCGGCGCAGGTCCTCGAACGACAGCGCGTCCTCGGACTCCTCGCCGAGCCGCACGCTGAACGGCGGGGTGCCGGCCATCTTGACCAGCTCGCCGTGCACGCGCGCGAGCTGGCGGTACTCGTTGGCGTCGAACATCGCGGCGCGCAGGCGGTGGGTGCGGGCGAGGTTGGTCCGGCGCTCGATCGCGCGGATGCGCAGCGCGCCGTCCTCGCGGCCGACCAGCTCGGTCGTGTACGGCTCGCCCTCGGGATCCTCGCGCTCGACCAGCGCGATCAGCGCCTCGGGCGTGCTCACCTGCTCGTCGAGGATCTGCGACTCCTCGAGGAACGTGACGACCTCGTGCCCGAAGTCGGCGCGCAGGGCGCTGGCCCAGCCCTCGTACTGCTTGAGCAGCCGCGAGTAGCGCTGCCAGCGCGTGTCGGTGAGCTTGAACGGCTGGCCGGCGTGGTCGGCGATCTCGAACTTCTCGAGCTTATCGCCGAGCAGCGTCTCCTCGAGCTCGGAGTCCTTCTCGATGTAGCGCTCGCGCTTGCCCTGGGTGAGCTTGTAGAGCGGCGGCTTGGCGATGTAGACGTAGCCGGCCTCGACGAGCTCCTGCATCTCGCGGAACAGCAGCGTCAGCGCGAGCGTGCGGATGTGGGCGCCGTCGACGTCGGCGTCCGTCATGAGGATGATCTTGTGGTAGCGGGCCTTCTCGATGTCGAACTCGTCGCGGACGCCCGTGCCCAGCGCCGTGATCAGCGCCTGGATCTCCTGGTTCTGGAGGACCTTGTCGATCCGCGCCTTCTCGACGTTGAGGATCTTGCCGCGCAGCGGGAGCACCGCCTGCGTCGAGCGGTCGCGGCCCTGCTTGGCGGAGCCGCCGGCGGAGTCGCCCTCGACGATGAACAGTTCGGTGAGCGCCGGGTCCTTGACCGTGCAGTCGGCGAGCTTGCCCGGCAGCGCCGTGCGCTCGAGCGCGGACTTGCGCGTGAGGTCGCGCGCCTTGCGGGCCGCGGCGCGCGCCTGGGCGGCCGAGACGGCCTTGCGGATGACCGCGCGCGCCTCTGGCGGGTTCTCCTCGAGGAACTGCGCGAGCTTCTGGTTGACGACCGAGGCGACGAAGCCCTCCATGCCGGGGTTGCCGAGCTTGGTCTTCGTCTGGCCCTCGAACTGCGGGTCGGTCAGCTTGGCCGAGATCACCGCGGTCAGGCCCTCGCGGACGTCCTCGCCGGAGAGGTTCTCGTCCTTCTCCTTGAGCTCCCCGATCTCGCGCGCGTAGCGGTTGAGCGTGCGCGTCAGCGCCGACCGGAAGCCCGACAGGTGCGAGCCGCCCTCGTGCGTGTTGATGTTGTTCGCGAACGAGAAGACCGACTCCTGGTAGGAGGAGTTCCACTGAAGGGCGACCTCGACGGCCCCCTCGTCGGACTCGCCGTCGAAGAACACGACCTTCTTCTGGATCGGGTCCTTGTTCTCGTTCAGGAACGCGACGAAGTCCTCGATCCCGCCCTCGTACTGGAAGCTCGCCCGGCGGTTGCCCTCGCCGCGCTCGTCCGCGATGGCGATCTTGAGCCCGCGCGTGAGGAACGCGGTCTCGCGCAGGCGCTGCTCGAGCGTCGCGAAGTCGAAGTCGAGCGTCTCGAAGACCTCGGCGTCCGGCAGGAAGGTGATCGTCGTGCCGGTGTCCGTGGTCGGCTCGCCCTTCGCGAGGTCGCCCTGCGGGACGCCGCGCACGAAGTCCTGGGTCCAGGTGAAGCCGTCGCGCCGGACCTCGACGTGCAGCGACTCGGACAGCGCGTTGACAACCGAGACGCCGACGCCGTGCAGACCGCCGGAGACCTTGTAGCCGCCGCCCTCGCCGAACTTGCCGCCGGCGTGCAGGACGGTCAGCACGACCTCGACGGCCGGCCGGCCCTCCTTCTCCATGACCGCCACCGGGATGCCGGCGCCGTTATCGACCACGGTGACCGAGTTGTCCGGGTGGATCGTGACCTCCACCGTGTCGTTCCGGCCCGCCAGCGCCTCGTCGACGGAGTTGTCCACGACCTCGTAGACGAGGTGGTGCAGCCCGCGCACGCCGGTCGAGCCGATGTACATGCCCGGCCGCTTGCGGACGGCCTCCAGGCCCTCGAGGACGGTGATGTTCTCGGCGTCATAACCCGATTGCTGCTGCTTGTTGGTCCGGTCGTCTTGGGAAGCCACGGTGCCTTTCGTCCTACACAAGCGACGCCCCGGCGCCGGACGGTCGTCCGTAGGCCGGGGCGAGGCCTTTCACGTGGTCATGATTCTAGCAGGCGGCCCCCTCTGAACCGCCGCTTCGAGTGCAACAAAAGTGCTGCAAATCGCAAAGAAAGTGCACGGCCTCAAGCCCTCGGATCGGGCGGCCTGCGTGCTTGCACCCGCAAGCGCCGCACGGCGTGCCGTCCGAGCGCCTGGTTGAGGTGCTCCACGACGAGCTCGGACATGAGGTCGAGCTCCTGCGCCACCACCGCCTCGCCGCACGCGACGAAGACCTCGCCGTCGCGCTCGCGGAACGGCTCGGCGCGTGCGCCGAACAGCTCGCCGGCCGCGTGCGGCCACGCGCGCTGGACCTCCGCGAGCAGCGTCGCCGGCGCCAGGGCGGCGGTCACGGCGTCGAGCGCATAGGCGACCGGCCGCGGCTCCCGGCGCCTCATGCCGCCTCCTTCGCGGCCTGGAGCACGCGGCCGTCGGCGATCGCGACGCGCTCCACGCCTGCGTCCTCGGCGCCGGGCACGTGGCCGAGCTCGGTCGCGGTCACGACGCTCTGGCCGCCGCCGCGCAGGACCTCGACCAGGCGCGCGCGCCGCGGCGCGTCGAGCTCGCTCATCACGTCGTCGAGCAGCAGCAGCGGCGCGGCGCCGCGCTCGGCGGCCAGCTCCTCGCGCTCGGCGAGCAGGAGCGCCAGGAGGCCGAGCCGGACCTGGCCGCGCGAGCCGTACGCGCGCAGCTCGCGACCGTCGCGTTTGAGCGAGACGTCGTCGCGGTGGGGACCGTGCCCGGTGAAGCCGCGCTCGAGGTCGCCGTCCGTGCGCTCCGCCAGCTCCGCGGCGAGCGCGTCCGCGGTCTCGGCCTGCGAGCGCGGCCGGTAGGCCAGCACGGCCTCGCCCTCGAGCCCGAGGTCGGCCGCGTGCGTGGCGAAGCGCCCGCGCAGGCGGTCGGTGGCCTCGCGGCGGTCGCGCATCAGCGCGATCCCGTGACGGGCCAGCGCCGCGTCCCAGGCCGGGAGCGAGCCGCGCGAGCCGTGGCCGGCCCGGATCGCGGCGATCAGCGCGTTGCGCTGCGCGAGCGCCGCCGAGTACTCCCGCCGCGTGCCCGCGCGCGCGGGCCACAAGGCCGCGACGACCTGGTCGAGGTGCGCGCGCCGCAGCGCGGGCGCGCCGAGGATCAGCTCCAGCCGGTCGGGGAGGAACACGGCCACCAGCGGACGGGCTTCTGAATCGGTCAAGCGCTCGACGGGCGCGCCGTCCGCGCGCAGATGCTTCTGCTCGCCCGGCTGGAAGCCGACGCTGACCGTGTGCCGCCCGTGCGCGTCCTCGGCCTCGAGCTCGAGCCGCGTCAGCGCCGCGCCGAAGCGCACCGCCTCGCGCTCGTTGGCGGTCCGGCACGACCGGCCGGTGCACGCGAAGTACAGCGCCTCCAGCAGGTTCGTCTTGCCGGCCCCGTTGCGCCCCGCGATCACCGTCAGGCCCGGGCCCGGCCGCAGCTCGGCGGCCTCGTAGGACCGGAAGTCCCGAACGGTGAGCCGCGTGACGATCATTGGCCGGCCGGATGAAGGCCCTGGCTACACATTGAGGCGGATCGGCATGAGCAGATACTGGAAGCCGCTGCCGTCGGCGGCCTGGATCAGCCCGGGGCGGAGCGGCGAGATGAGCTTGAGCACGACGTCGGCGGCCTCGAGCGCCTCCAGGCCGTCGCGCAGGAACTCTGGGTTGAAGCCGATCTCGAACGGCTCGCCCTGGAACGGGACCGGCACGGTCTCGCGCGCCTCGCCGACGTCGGGGGTGCGAGCCGAGACGGTCAGCTCGCCCTCGGCGAAGGAGAGCCGGAGCGGCGCGTTCTTCTGGGCGAGCAGCGAGATGCGCCGCACGACGTCGGTGATCTCGCCGCCGTTGAGTGTCAGCTCGTGTTCGTAGCCCTCCGGCAGGAGCTGACGCACGTTCGGGAACTGGCCGTCGATGAGCCGCGAGGAGAGGATCACGCCGGCGGCCTCGAAGACGACCTGGTTGGCGCGCAGCGAGACGGCGATCCGCTCGGCGGACCCGTGCTGGACGATCCGCGTGAGCTCCTGGAGCGCCCGCGCGGGCACGTTGGCCTCGAACGACCGAGCGAGCGGCGCCTCGAGCTGGGTGTCCTTGACCGCGAGGCGATAGGAATCGGTCGCCGCCATCCGCAGCTCCTGCTCGCCGGCGGACACGAGGATGCCAGTGAGGACGGGCCGCGTCTCGTCGCGCGACGCTGCGCGCGCCACCTTCAGCACGGTTTCAACGAGCGCCGGGCCCGGGACGTCGAGGCGGTCGTCCTCGGGCTCGGGCAGCGGCGGGAAGTCCTCGAGGCGGAGCGTGCGGATGTGGAACGTCGCGGAGCCGGAGTTGAGTTCGACGTCCTGCTCGGCCGCGCGCAGCTCGAGCGTGAGCTCGTCGGCGGGCAGCGAGCGGACCACGTCGACGAGCAGGCGCGCCGGCAGGACCACGGCGCCCTCGCGGACGACCTCGCCTTCGAGCGGCACGCGCAGGCCGATCTCCATGTCGGTCGCCCGGAGCTCGATCCCGCCGGCCTGGGCCTGGATCTGCACGCCGGAGAGCGCCTGCACGGCGCTGCGGGTGGACGCCGCGCGGGTGACGGTCTGGAGCTGGGCGAACAGCGCTTCGCGCCGGGTCGAGAGCTTCATGTGATGGATCGCCTCGGATTCACGATGGAGATGATCAAGAGAGAGGATTCGTGTTCATCGGGGCAGTGCAAGGTGTGCACAGCGGCCGGAAACGGCGCTACACCGCGGTCTTGGGCGCGCACACGCGGCTGTGCATGAACCCCGCAGTCTGTCAGGCGCCCCGGATCTCATCCGCCGAGGTCCTCGGTCAGCCGCCGCACGGTGTCGTATGCCTCGCGGTCGGTGGCGATCCGCTCGGCGGTGCGCTTGCAAGCGTGCATGACGGTCGTGTGGTTGCGCCCGCCGAACGCGCGTCCGATGGCCGGCAGCGTCTGGTCGGTGAGCTCGCGCGCGAGGTACATGGCGACCTGCCGGGGCCAGGTGACCGGCGCCGCCCGGCTCGTCGAGAGCAGCTCCTCCATCGACACGCCGAACGCCTCGCAGGTGCGCTCCTGGATGTCCTGGACGGACCGCCGAGGCGGTCGCGCGCCGGGATAGAGGCCGGCGAGCACCTCCGCGGCGAGGTCGGTCGTGACCGGGCGGCCGGTCAGCGAGCCGTAGGCGACGACGCGGATGAGCGCGCCCTCGAGCGCGCGGATGTTGGTGTCGACGCGCTCGGCGATGAGGTCGATCGCGGCCGGGTCGACGCAGGCGACGCCGTCCTGCTGGACGCGCTTGCGCAGGATTGTGCGACGGGTCATGGCGTCGGGCGGCCGGACGTCGGTTACCAAGCCCGCCTCGAAGCGCTCCCGCAGGCGGTCCTCGAGCGCGTCGAGGTCGCGCGGCAGGCGGTCGGACGTCAGGACGAGCTGCGCGCCGGCGCCGTGCAGCGCGTTGAACGTGTGGAAGAACTCCTGCTCGGTGCGGGCCTTGCTCTGGAGGAACTGGACGTCGTCGACGAGCAGGACGTCGACGCCGCGGTAGGCCGCCTTGAACGCCTCGAGCGCGCCGGTGTGCAGGGCGCCGACGAAGCGGTCCGTGAACGCCTCGACCGTCGTGTAGCGCACGGTGAGGCCCTCGCCGTGGTCGGTGACGTAGTTGGCGATCGAGTGCAGCAGGTGCGTCTTGCCGAGGCCGGGCGGCCCGCAGATGAAGAGCGGGTTGTAGGCCAGGCCGGGCATCTCGGCGACTGCGAGCGCGGCCGCGTGGGCGAGGCGGTTGGTGTCGCCGATGACGAACTGGTCGAACGTGTACCGCGGGTTGAACTCCTCGGCCGCGGGCGGGCGCGCCGCGGGCGCCGCCGGCGCGCTCCCGCGCGCGACGAGCTGGATGCGCGTGCCCGACCCGAGCACCGCGGCGGTGCAGGCGGCCAGCAGCCGTGCGAAGCTCGCCTCGATCCAGGCGCGGCTCTCGGCCGGCGCCTCGATGACCAGCGTGTCGCGCTCGAACCGCGTGGCCTCCAGCGGCTCGAGCCAGAGGTGCCATGTGGAATCGCTGACCGCTCGTCGCATCTCGGCGCGGATGCGCCGCCAGGCGTGGGCAGGATCGACGTCGGGCACGAGCGCGCGGAAGTGCCTCCTCCAGGCGGGGCGGTGGTTCGGAACTGTCGGGAGAGGGGCCTCGCGGCGCCCCGGAGCCGCGAACATAGCAGAGGCCCAGAGCCCGGAACGCACCCTCCGAGACGTACCTCGCAAACAGCACGGAGTTGGTCTGTGGACGGCTGTCGACGACCTGTGCACAGCCCTGTGCGAGCGGCGCTCGATATCCTCTCTGGCCGTTTCCGCGGCGCGCCCGGCCGCCCATCATCAGGAGTCGACTTGAAGCGCACCTACCAGCCCAAGAAGCGCAAGCGCGCCCGCACCCACGGGTTCCGCGCGCGCATGAGCACGCGCGCCGGCCGGCTTGTGCTCAAGCGCCGCCGTGACAAGGGCCGCAAGCGCCTGACCGTCTGAGCGGGCCGGTGGAGTCGAACCGCGCGCGTGGCCCGAAGCGGCGCCGCCTGTCGCGCAGCGCCGAGTTCGAGCGCGTCTATCGCCAGGGACGGTCGAAGGGCAACCGCTTTCTGGTCCTCTACGCGTTCCCGCGCGAGGAGCCCGAGAGCGAGGGCCCGCGCCTGGGCCTGTCGGTCGGCCGCCGCGTCGGCGGGGCGGTGGACCGCACGCGCGTCAAGCGCGCGCTGCGCGAGGCGTTCTGGGAGGAGGCCCGGCGGCTGCCGGAGGGCTCCGACTACGTGGTCGTCGCGCGCCCGGAGTCGCTCGGGCTGACCGAGCGCGAGGGCACGGCCGGCGTGCGCGCGGCGCTGGCCGAGCTCGTCGACGAGCTCGGATCGCGGGAGGCCGCGTGACGGCGCTGCGCTCGGTGGCGATCGCCCCGATCCGCGTCTACCAGCGGCTGATCTCGCCCGCGCTGCCGGCCCGCTGCAAGTACCACCCGTCGTGCTCGGCCTACGCGGTGCAGGCGATCCGGTCCTACGGCATACTGCGCGGCTGCGTGCTGGCCGCGTGGCGCCTGCTCCGCTGCAACCCCCTCAGCCACGGCGGCTACGACCCGGTCTCCGCGCAGACCCTCTTCCGGCGCCGCCCCGACTGACGTGTTCGCGACCAACATCTTCCAGCCGCTGATCAATGTCTTCGAGTGGATCCTGCTCAGGTTCCACGACGACATCGGCCTGGGCTGGGGCCTCTCGATCATCTGCATGACGGTGCTCGTGCGCGCCTGCCTGCTGCCGCTGACGTTCAAGCAGTTCAAGTCGATGCAGGCGCTGGCCACGCACGCGCCCGAGATGAAGAAGCTCCAGGAGCGCTACAAGCACGACAAGGAGCGCCTCAACCAGGAGATGATGAAGTTCTACCGGGAGAACAAGATCAACCCGGCGGCCTCCTGTCTCCCGCTCGTCGCCCAGCTCCCGGTCTTCCTCTCGCTGTACTACATGCTGCGCAAGGACCTGCGCGTCGACATGTGCCCGGAGATCAACCCGCCGGGCACCGCGCACCCGAAGCCGTGCGGCGCCGGCGGCGACTCCGGCTTCCTGTTCATCCACGACCTGACGGACAAGGCGACGGGCAGCGTGCTGATCGCGCTGATCGTGCTCTACGTCGGCTCGCAGCTCGCCTCGACGCTGCTGATGTCGACGACCACGGACCGCACCCAGCGGATGATCTTCCTGGCGCTCCCGTTCCTGTTCGTCACGTTCATCATCCGCTTCCCGGCCGGCCTGCTCGTCTACTGGATCACCACCAACCTGTGGACGATCCTCCAGCAGACCATCATCCGCCGCCGGCTCGGGCCGATGCGCCCGCCGGGGCAGGAGAGCCCAGGTCTCGGAGAGCTGTTGCGAAATGCGACCGGAGGGGCCGACAAGGCCCGCGACGGGAAGCCACGGGCCAAGGAGCCCGCGCCGGTCGGCGCCGCGCCCAAGGGCAAGCCCGCCGGTCCGCCCCCGGCGCCGCCGCGCCGCAAGAAGAAGCGTTCGGGGCGCCGCCGGTGAGCGATTCCGCCGACCGCGTCCGCGAGCTGCTCGAGCGGGTGTCCGAGGCGCTGGGCCTCGACGCCGACGTGCTCATGGAGGAGTCCGACGACGGCATCCGCGGCACGCTCGAGGGCGACGAGCTCGGCCTGTTCATCGGCCGCCACGGCCAGACGATCGACGCCGTCCAGCACCTCGCGTTCAAGGTCGCGAACCGGGACGCGGGGCGCAACGAGGCCGTGCGCGTGACCGTCGACGCCGCCGGCTACCGCGAGCGGCGCGAGCAGATGCTGCACCGCCAGGCCGACCAGGCCGCGTCGCGCGCGGCCCGCTCCGGCCGCCCGGTGGCCCTGGACGCCATGAGCGCCACCGAGCGCAAGGTCGTGCACGAGCACCTGAAGGACCGCGACGACGTCGAGACGTACTCGGAGGGCACCGAGCCCGACCGGCACCTCGTCGTCGCCCCGCGCCGCTGAGCGTTTCGTCACGCCGGCCAACTGCGGCCGGGTAGGGCGGCGAGGGAGTATTTCGTCGCAATCGCGACGGTCTCGCCGGGCGATTGCGACGTTTGTCCTCTATAGCGAGCGCTTCGTCGCACGCGCGCCCCGGCGGCGGCAGATCTGCTGCGAAATGCTCCCTCACCCGCCCCACCCAGCAAGCAGTTGATGGTGGCTGCGCCGTTTCACGTGTTTTCCCCCGGTGAAACAAGGGGACAGTCCCCTTGTTTCACCGGGCATGGCAGACTGGCGGCCATGGACGCGCGCGACGAGGGCATCGTCGTCGGCCTGCTGATCGGGCAGGGCTCGTTCGGAGGCGACGGCCGGCAGCCGCAGGTCACGCTGCGCATGCACGCCCGGCACGAGGCGCTGATGCGGTGGCTCGAGGCCCGCATCCCCGGATCGCGGCTCTACGGCCCCTACCACCACGGCGACCGGCACTACTTCCAGTGGATGGCGCGCGGGGAGGCGCTCGTGGGGGAGCTGCTGCCGGTCCTCGAACGGCACGTGACGCCCGAACTCGACGCGCACGCGCACGAGCGCCTCGCGACGATGCTGGACGAGTACGCCGAGGCGATCGCCCGGCTGCGGCACCGCACGGCGTACCTGCGGACGTGACCGCACTCGAAGACCTCGGCCTGCCGCCGGCCGGCGTCGCCGCGCTGCGCGCGATCCTCGAGCTCCAGGAGACCGACCCCGCCGCCTCCACGACCGTGCGCGAGTTCGCGGCGGCCGTCGACCGGCACGTGGCCGACTCGCTCGTGGCGCTCGAGCTCGACGTCGTCCGCGCCGCCCACCGCATCGCCGACATCGGCGCGGGCGCCGGCTGGCCCGGCCTCGCGCTCGCGGCCGCGCTCCCCGCGGCGCGCGTCTCCCTGGTGGAGAGCTCCTCCCGGCACACGCGCTACCTCGAGCGCGCCGTGGCGGCGGGCGGTCTCACCAACGTGGCGGTGGTTCACGCGCGCGCTGAGGAGTGGGAGGCCGGGATCGGGGCGAACGACCTCGTCACCGCCCGCGCACTCGCGGCGCTGCCGGTGCTGTGCGAGTACGCCGCGCCGCTCCTGCGAGACGGCGGCGCGCTCGTCGCCTGGAAGGGCGAGGTCCCGCCGGACGAGGCGACCGCCGGCGCCGCGGCCGCCGCGATCGTCGGACTGGAGCCGATCGAGGTCCGCGCGGTCACGCCGTATCCGGCGGCCGAGCGCCGCACGCTGCACGTCTTCCGCAAGGTCGCGCCCACGCCGGAGCGGTTCCCGCGCAGAGCGGGAATGGCCGCCAAGCGCCCGCTCGGTCCGCCGCCGCGGCCGCTAGCGTCGTAGCCCGCTTCATGGGCATCGTCTACGCCATCGCGAACCAGAAGGGCGGGGTCGGGAAGACCACGACGGCGGTCAACGTCGCCGCCTGCATCGCCGAGGCCGGCTACGAGACGCTGCTGGTCGACGTCGACCCGCAGGGCAACGCCACCACGGGCCTCGGCGTCTCGCGCAACGGCGGCAGCGCCGGCCTCTACGACGTGCTCGGCGGCGCGATCGACGCGGCCGCCGCGATCCGTCCCAGCGGCATCGAGCGCCTCTCGCTCCTCGCCTCTACTCCCGACCTCGCCGGGGCCACGATGGAGCTGCCCCGCCTGGCGGGCTCCGAGTCGCGCCTGCGCGACGCGCTCGCCTCCGTCCGCGACCGGTACGCGTTCACGCTGCTCGACTGCCCGCCCTCGCTCGGGCCGCTGACCGTCAACGCGCTCGTCGCGGCCGACCGCGTGATCGTCCCCGTGCAGACCGAGTACTTCGCGCTCGAAGGCCTCGCCGGGCTGCTCGACACGCTGTCGCTCATCCAGCGCGAGATGAACCCGCGCCTGACGGTCGCCGGGATGCTGCTGACGATGCACGACAGCCGCACGAAGCTCGGTCAGGACGTCGAGCGCGAGGTCCGCGAGCACTTCCCGGAGCTCGTGTTCGACACCGTGATCCCGCGCAACGTCCGGCTGGGCGAGGCGCCCAGCTTCGGGCGCCCGGTCATCCATCACGACCCGCACTGCGCCGGCTCGGAGGCCTACTTCGCGCTGGCCAAGGAGGTGGCTGCACGTGGCTGAGCGCGGCATGGGCCGCGGGCTGTCCGCACTGCTCGCGAGGCCGGACTTCGCCGGCGGCGCGCCCGACGTCGACCTGCGGCACGTCCCCCTCGAGCTGATCAAGCCGAACCCGCGCCAGCCGCGCGGCGACTTCGACGAGGGCGCGCTGGTCGCGCTCGCCGACTCGCTGCGCGAGCGCGGCGTCCTCCAGCCGGTCCTCGTGCGCCCGCTGCACGGCGGCACCTACGAGCTGATCGCCGGCGAGCGCCGCTGGCGGGCGGCGCAGATCGCCGGGCTGGAGACGGTCCCGGCGCTGGTGCGCCCGCACGACGACGCCGAATCGCTCGAGCTTGCGTTGATCGAGAACATGGCCCGCGAGGACCTCAACCCGGTCGAGGAGGCGCGCGCCTGTGCGCTGCTCGTCGAGGAGCTGGGGCTCACGCGGGAGGACGTCGGCCGCCGCGTGGGCCGGTCGCGGGTCGCGGTCTCGAACCTGATGCGCCTGCTGGACCTCCCCGACGAGGTCCTCGACCTGCTCGCCGCCGGCCACCTGACCGAGGGCCACGGCCGAGCGCTGCTCACCGCGTCGGACCACGACGTGCGCCGGCGCCTCGCCCGCGCCGCCGTGCAGGAGGGATGGAGCGTGCGCCAGACCGAGGCGCGTGCTCGCGCCGCGGGCCGCCGCGCGGCGTCCCCGCGTACCGGCCGCTCGGCATCGGAGCCGCACCCCGACCAGGCCGAGGGCGCCCGCCGGCTCGGCGACGCGCTGTCGCGCACGCTCGGCAGCGACGTGTCGGTGACCCCGCGCGGCACCGGCTACCGGGTCGTCCTGGACTTCGCCGATCCGGCTGCCGCGGAGGCCCTGGCGACGCGTCTCGGCGCGTTCGAGCCGGCCTGAATCTGCCGCTATGATTCCCGCCGCAGCGGGCGATTAGCTCAGTCGGTTAGAGCGCTTCTCTGATAAGGAAGAGGTCGGTGGTTCGAGTCCACCATCGCCCACTCGGGGGGAATCGCAACGGTTCCTAACCCAGACCGTCGGGGCGAGGCGGTATTCATGTCTGGCAGCGATGACCCCAACCCAGACAGAACCCATCGACGCCTTCGACACCTCCGAGCTCGAGCTGCCGCCCGCGACCGAGCCTGAGCCTGCCGAGGTCGCCCCGGGCCGGCCCAACTGGGAGCCCGAGGACGGCGACTTCAGCTAGGCGCCCTGATCCGGCGCGGCCAGCGCGTAGGAGTCCTCCACGAGGCCCCGGATCATCGCGCCGGGGAGCGCCAGGCGCGTCGACCGCAGCTCGTCAGCCGTCACCGGGCGACCCATTCACGCGCACGTAAACCGCCTCGTTTGCACCGCTAGACTTGGCCGCCACGGCCCCTATGAAGGAGCGCCCCGGTTGCAGGAGATGGTCATCTACGGCGTCAGCTTCGACATGGTCGGCAAGCAGCCGATCGTGCTGCTGAAGGCTGTCGACACGAACAAGTTCCTGCCCATCTGGATCGGCCATCCCGAGGCGGCCGCGATCCTCATGAAGCTCCAAGGGGCGTCCACGCCGCGGCCGATGACGCACGACCTGCTCTTCGACATGCTCGGTGAGCTCGAGGTCGCGTGCACGCGCGTGTCGGTGACGGAGCTGCGCGAGAACACGTTCTACGCCTCGATCACGCTGTCAGTAAACGGACGCGAGGTGGACATCGACTCGCGCCCGTCCGACGCCCTGGCCCTCGCCGTGCGCTCCGGCGCCCCGATCTTCGCCGCCGAGGACGTGATCGCCGAGTCGGCGATCGAGTTCGAGCACGAGGTCGAGGACACCGAAGAGGTCGTGGACAAGTTCAAGGAGTTCCTGGACCAGGTCACGCCCGAGGACTTCAAGGGCGACCAGTAGGGCTCGTCAGGCCGGCGCGCGTGCGACGGCCAGTTCAACGATCCGCGCGATCAGGTCCTCGAACGAGATCCCGGCGGCCTCGGCCGCGAGCGGGAGCAGCGACGTGTCGGTGAGCCCGGGGATCGCGTTCGCTTCCAGCAGGTACAGCTCGCCGGTCGCCTCCTCGAGCATGAGGTCGACGCGCGCGAAGCCGGAGCAGCCCAGCGTCGCGTAGGCGGCGAGGGCGAGCTCCTGCGCCCGCGCCGTCGCCTCGTCGCCGATCGCGGCCGGGCACTGGAACGTCGTGCGGCCGATCTCGTAGCGCGCCTCGAAGTCGTAGAAGTCCTCGTCCTGGGGGATGGCCTCGACGACCGGGAGCGCCTCGGGGCCGTCCGGGCCGTCGATGACGGAGACCGCGAGGTCGCGGCCCTCGACGTGCCGCTCGAGCAGCACCTTGGTGTCGTAGGAGAACGCGGCGACGATCGCGCCCGGCACGTCGGCTGCGGTGCGGGCGAACTTGATGCCGAGCGCCGACCCCTGGGCCGCCGGCTTGACGACGATCGGGAAGGCCAGGCGCTCCTCCAGCGCCGGCAGCGCGCGCGCGGCGCCGAGCTCCTCGAAGGCGGCCTGGCTGAACGCGTAGAAGTCCGGCGTCGGCAGCCCGGCGCCCCGCAGCTCGTGCTTGGCCACGACCTTGTCCATGCAGCGGCTGCACGCCGAGGGGCCGGAGGCCGTGTAGGGGACGCCGATCAGCTCGAGCAGCTCCTGGACCGTGCCGTCCTCGCCGCCGCGGCCGTGCAGCGCGACGAACGCGACGTCCGGCGCGACGTCGCGCAGCCGGTCCACGAGGTCGGCGCCGACGTCGACCGGGACCACGTCGTGCCCCAGCCGCTGGAGCGCGTCCTCCACGCGCGCGCCCGAGCGCAGCGACACGTTGCGCTCCAGCGAGCGGCCGCCCTTGAGGACGGCGACCCTCATCCGGCCCGCCGGCGTAGCTCGACGACGTTCTCCGCGGGCGCCGGCGCCGGCTTGCGCCCGGTGAGCGCCGAGTACAGGTCGACCTGCTCGCGCACGACCTTGCCGATCCGCCGCACGCCCTCGCGGATGTCCGCGTCGCTGACCCCGGAGAAGTTCAGCCGCATCTCCGCGCCGCCGCGCCCGTCGAGGTAGGCCGCGCGGCCCGGCACGAACGCGACGTTCTCGCGCAGCGCCCGGGCCAGCAGGTCGGTCGTGTCGATGTACTCCGGCATGCGGGCCCAGATGAACAGCCCGCCGGCCGGCCGCGTCCACGACGCCTCCGGGGGCAGCTGCTCGGCCAGCGCGTCGAGCATGACGTCGCGCCGCCGTCGGTAGAGGTCGACGAGCGTGCGCAGGTACGTCCGCCAGTCGCGCTCGGCGAAGTAGGTGACGACGAACTGCTGCGAGAGCGTCGACGAGCACAGGTCCGTGCCGCCCTTGCCCAGGTTCATCTTCTCCAGCACCGGCCGCGGCGCCGCGGCCCAGCCGAGCCGCAACCCCGGGGAGAGGATCTTCGAGAACGTCCCGAGGTAGATCACGAACTCGCCGCCGTCCAGCGAGTACAGCGTCGGCAGCGGTCGCCCCTCGTAGCGCAGCAGGCCGTACGGGTTGTCCTCGAGCACGAGCAGCTCGCGCTCGTGGGCGATGCGCACGAGCTCGCGGCGGCGCTCGAGCGCCAGCGTCACGCCGGCCGGGTTGTGGAACGACGGCACCGTGTAGATGAACTTGGGAACGCGGCCCTCGCGGTCCAGCCGCTCGAGCACGGCGCGCAGCACGTCGGTGCGCATGCCGTGCTCGTCCATCTCGATCTGCACGACGTCGGCCTGGTAGGAGACGAACACCGGGACGGCGCCCGGGTACGTCGGGGCCTCGGCCACGACGACGTCGCCGGGATCGAGCAGCGTCTTGCACACGAGGTCGATGACCTGCTGGCCGCCGGTCGTGACGAGCAGGTCCTCGGGCTCGACCTCCATGTCCTCGGCCGCCATCACCTGCGCGATGCAGCGCTTGACCTCGTCCAGGCCCTCGGTCGGGCCGTACTGGAGGGCGCGCGCCGATGCGTCGACGGCCACCCGCGCCATCAGCGCCGCGAAGTCCTCGGCCGGGAACGTCGACGTGTCCGGCAGGCCGCCCGCGAGCGAGATGATCTCCGGACGTGCGGTCACGGCCATCAGGTCGCGCATGGCCGAGGACTTCATCGCCTGCGTTCGCCGCGCGAAGAGGCCCGCGTAGCGCTCCAGGTCCCGCGCGCCGGAGCGCCTGGGTGTGTCGTCTCGGCCCATCCCGTTAGCTATCGTCGCACGCTGCTGTGGACTTCGTCCTCGATCTGCTCCAGGGGCTGGGCATCGCCGCCGGAATCGGCATCCGCCCGTTCCTTCCCACGATCCTCGTCGGCGCGCTCGCCGCCGCGAACCTCGGGCTCGATTTCAACGGGACCGATTTCGCGTTCCTCGAGCAGGCTCCTTTCCTGGCCGGGATCCTCGTGCTGATGGCGCTCACGACGTTCGCCATGCGCCGCGCCAACCTCGACGCGGGGCCGCTCGGCTGGGCGCTGCTGGCGCTGGCCGTGGTCGTGGGCGCGCTCCAGGCCGCCGGCTCGCTGGCCGATCACGACCGGCCGGTCGTGCCCGGGATCGTGGGCGGCGCCCTCGCCGCCGCGCTCGGCTTCTTCGCCGCGCGGTCCCTGTTCGCGCGCGTGCGCCGCCGCCTGGACCGCGAGGCGCAGGGCGTCCTGCCCGCCTACGGCGAGGGCGCCGGGCTGGTCGCGGCCGGCGCCTCGGTCCTCTTCCCGCCGCTCGCGATCGTCGTGCTGGCCGTGCTGGCATGGCTCCTGGCGGGCGGTCGCCGCCGCGCGGGCGAGAAGTACGCCGGGCTCCGGATTCTCCGCTAGTGCCCAAGAAACTCGTCCTCGCGGTCATCGACGCGATGAAGCCCGCGATGCTCGAGCGGGTGATCGCGGCCGGGCGCGCGCCGACGCTGGAGCTGCTGGCCAAGCGCGGCCACGTCGTGGACGACTGCGTCGCGGCGTTCCCGTCGGTCACGCCGGTGTGCGCGGCGTCGATCGCCACGGGCACCGCGCCGCACGACCACGAGATCCCGGCGATGAACTGGTACCACCGCGGCGAGCAGCGCTACATCGAGTACGGCACGAGCTTCAAGGCCTCGCAGGCGTTCGGGATCAAGCAGTCCCTCACCGACACGATCTACAACATGAACCTCGAGCACCTCTCCAAGGACGTGCTCACGGTGTTCGAGCGCCTCGACGACGCCGGCGTGCGCACCGCCGGGACGACCTACCTGATGTACCGCGGCCGCCACCGCCACGAGGTGTCGGGCGACACGGCGCTGACCCGGATCGCGGGGACGATCTTCCGCCACGCCGTGTACGGCCCGAAGGAGCTGTTCTACGCGGACATCTTCGCCTCGCGCCGGACGCCCTGCCGCTCGCAGCTCGGCCTCCCGGGCATCCGCGACCAGCACTCGGGCTGCGTCGGCGAGTTCCTCGTCGAGAACGACCTGTTCGACTTCCTGCTCCTCTCGCTGCCCGACAACGACACGCACTCGCACAAGAACGGGCCGTTCGCCCAGGTCGACTCGCTCGCCGCGGCCGACCGCCAGCTCGAGCGGATGATGGCGCCGGCGGGCGGCCCGGAGGCGTTCCTCGAGGACCACGCGGTGATCGTGTGCTCGGACCACTCGCAGTCGCGCGTGGAGGCCGAGATCGACCTGTTCGCCGCGCTCGACTCGCTCCGCGTGCTGCCCGCGGCCCGCTCGAAGGCGACCGGGGACGCCCGCATCGCGGTCTGCCCCAACTCCCGCGCGGCCCAGGTCTACGTGCTCGACCGCGACCGGCGGCGCCGGCTAGTGCCCAAGATCGCCAACGCCATGCTCGGCGTCGAGGGCGTCGACCTCGTGCTCACGCTGACCGACCACCCGGACGGGGAGGCGTCGATCCGCGGGGCCCGCGGCCGCAAGGAGGTGCGCTTCATGCCGGGCGGCGACCTCGAGGACGCGCGCGGCGGGCGCTGGCACGCCGAGGGCGACCTCGAGCTGCTCGCGCTCCAGGTCCGCGACGGCCGCGTCTCCTCCGAGAGCTACCCGGACGCGCTCGCGCGCGCGTGGTCGGCGCTGCGCACGCGCACGGCGGGCGAGGTGCTGGCCTCGGCCAAGCCGGGCTACGAGTTCCTGGACTGGGGCGGCGCGCACCACGTCGGCGGCGGCTCGCACGGCTCGCTGCACGCCAACGACTCGCTCGGCTCGCTGCTGTGGTGCGGCACCGGGCCGGAGAAGGACGCGCGCGAGCAGTGGGCGCTGCGCGACGTCGTCCCGATGGTCACGGAGCACTTCCGGGTCTGAGGATCTGCTCGATCGCTCCGGCGGTGCGGCCGTCGGCGCGGATCAGCACGGCGTTGATCCAGGGGTCCTCGTCGGCCGAGTCGTAGCGCTGCGGCATGTGCGTGCGCATGACCGATATCGACTGCTCGCGGCGCACGCCGATCACGCCGCCGCGCGCGCCGGTCATGCCGACGTCGGTGATGTACGCGGTGCCGCCCGGGAGCACGCGCGCGTCCGCGGTCGGCACGTGCGTGTGCGTGCCGACCACCGCGGTCACGCGCCCGTCGAGGTACCAACCGAGCGCGACCTTCTCACTGGTCGCCTCGGCGTGCATGTCGACGAGCACGAGGTCGGCGTCGGCGACCTCCTTGAGCGCGTCGTCGATCGTCACGAGGGCGGGGCTGCCCGCTTGCATGAAGAGGTTGCCGCTGAGGTTCACGACGCCGAGCGAGACGCTGTCGCGCTCGACCACGCACGTGCCGCGGCCCGGCTGGGTGCGCAGGAAGTTGGCCGGCCGGACGATGTGCGGCTGCTGGTCGAGGTAGGGCCACACCTCGCGGTGGCGGTAGGTGTGGTTGCCGAGCGTGATCACGTCGACGCCGGCGGCGAACAGCTCGTCGGCCTCCTTCGGCGCGATCCCGATGCCGCCCGCCGCGTTCTCCCCGTTGGCGACCACGAAGTCGAGCGAGAGCTCCTCGCGCAGGGCCGGCACGAGGTCGCGGACGACGCGGCGGCCGGCGCGACCCACGACGTCCCCGATGAAGAGAATGGCTGTCAAGCGGGCCGACCATACTGTCTCCATGACCGACAACCGCGTGGTGGTGCCGCGGTGGGTGCAGCTCGTGATGCTGCCCCTGGTCGTCGTCGGGCTGTGGACGGTGCTCTCGGCCGCCGGCCCGGTGATCCTGCTGTTCGTCATCGCCGGGCTCGTCGCGCTGCTGCTGAACCCGTTCGTGACGCTGCTGCGGCGAGCGCGGTTCCCGCGCGGGCTCGCGGTGCTGACCGTGATGCTCGCCCTGATCTCCGTGGTGGTCGTGATCGGGATCGTGCTCTCGAACCCGGTGGCCGACCAGGTGTCGGAGTTCCGCAGCAACATCCCGCAGATCGTCGACGACGCGAACACCACGCTCGCGAACGTGCAGACGTGGCTGAACGACAACGGCGTCCACGTGCAGATCGCCGACGAGGGGCAGACCGCGCTCGGCACGCTCGGGCGCAACCTGTCGAAGGGGTCGGGCAACCTGCTCAACTTCACGCAGGACGCGCTGCGCACGCTGATCGAGGCGTCGCTCGCCCTGATCCTGATCGTCGTCCTGAGCGTCTACATGCTGCTCTACGGCGAGCGGATCGGGAACCACCTGCGAGGGGTCGTGCCCCGGCGCGCCGGCTCGGACGACGACTACCCCGCCCGCATCCAGCGCGCCGTGATCGGCTACGTGCGCGGGCAGATCCTCTTCTCGCTGATCATGGGCACGAGCGCCGGCGTGCTGCTGTGGGTGCTCGGCTCGGTCGGCATCTTCCCGGACGGCAAGACGTACGCCCTGTTCTTCGGCGCCTGGTACGCGTTCGCGGAGCTGATCCCGTACGTCGGGCCGGCGATCGGCGCCGGTCCGCCGGTGCTGATCGCCGTGCTCAGCGACAAGCCGCTCGACGCGCTGTGGCTGACGATCGCGTTCACCGTGCTCCAGCAGCTCGAGGGCCACGTCGTCGCCCCGAACGTGTTCGCCCAGGCGCTGCGCATCAACCCGCTGCTGGTGATCTTCGCGCTGCTCCTCGGCGGTCAGATCTACGGGTTCATCGGGGCGTTCATCGCGCTGCCGATCGCCGCGATCCTGCGGGAGACGCTCGACTACGCGCGCCAGAACCTGAGGTTCGATCGCTGGGACCTGCCGAACGCGGCCGAGCCGGTGCCCGACGCGCTGCCCGAGGCCACGCGATTGTGCCCCGAGTGCGGGCACCACGCGCCGGCCAGCGCCACCGAGTGCCCGGCGTGCGGCACCGAGCTGGGCGGCGCCGACGCCCAGGCCGCCGCCGCCTCGACCGCGCCTGGATAGCCTCAGCGACCCAATGCGCGCGGACTCGATCTCGAAGCGCTACGGGACCCGCGACGCGCTGCGCGCGGTCTCCTTCGAGGTGGCCGCCGGCGAGCGGGTCGCGGTCATCGGCCCCAACGGCGCCGGCAAGACGACGCTGCTCCAGATCCTCGCCGGGGCGCTCGCGCCGACCTCCGGCACGGTCTCCCTGCGGCCCGAGCAGGCCGGCTGGGTCCCGCAGCAGCCCGCGCTTTACTCGAAGCTGTCGGTGGCCGAGAACCTGCGCCTGTTCGCGCGGCTCGAGCGCGTGCCAGATGTCGAGCGGACCGTGGCGCGGATGCTCGAGCAGACCGCGCTGTCAGGCCGCGCCGACGACGAGGTCGGGAAGCTCTCCGGCGGCAATCGCCAGCGCGTGAACATCGCCATCGGGCTGCTCGGCGGGCCCGAGGTGCTGCTGCTCGACGAGCCCTCGGCGTCGCTGGACCCGCGCCAGCGCGAGCGGCTGTGGGTGTTCCTGGCCGAGCTGGGCACCACAGTCGTGTTCTCCACGCACGACGTCGGCGAGGCCGAGCGCTACGCCGACCGCTTGCTCGTGCTCGCCGACGGCGAGTTGCTGTTCACCGGCACGCCGCAGG
>Ga0081539_10003242_pt1 | contig 20471 bp, 28 predicted proteins | sample TabmetS4T2R2_FD_71023 | JGI IMG/M metagenome (GOLD analysis project Ga0081539, IMG submission 71023) | Tabebuia heterophylla rhizosphere microbial communities from the University of Puerto Rico - S4T2R2 | ecosystem: Host-associated > Plants > Roots > Rhizosphere ...
ATAACGAAAAAAATAAGGGCCAGTATTAATACAATTACCCAACTGTATCGCCGAGCCACTTTTCTCCAATTTAAAGCACTCATTATACTGCGAGCGCATGATAGTACTGTTTGCGCAAATTGGCAATAAGGTAGATGACATTATTTTTTATAGTGTTTATGTTCGAGTTCGTGAATTCGTTTATGATCAAGCCCGTAATAGTGCGCAACTTCATGCCAAATGGTGTGGCGGACGTGTTCGCTGAGTTCTTCAACGCTGCGGCTGACAAGCAGTGCTGGGTTTTTGAATATGGTGATTTTATCGGGCAGCAGTTTGGTGGTTCCTTGCCGCTGAGGCAGCGGCACACCCTCATATAAGCCAAACAACAGCTCGCCTCTGAATAAATTAAGCCGGTGGGCTTGGTCTGGTGTTGGTTGCTCTTCAATAATAAAAGCCACGTTCTGTAAGTGCTTTTGGTAAAGCGGAGGAATGGCGTCTATCCCCTCGGCCACCAGTTTTTCAAACTCCTCATGGCTCATCGAAAGCATGTATTTAGGATATCTGATTTAGGGCACGCTAGATAGGTTTCATTTCTTCGTATAAATGAACGTATAAATGAATGAGAGTTCCTGCCATCTTACTAGATATCTGTGATTATTCACACAGATAATATCTTTGATAAAAACGTATAGTTATTGTGCAACTTGCCCTTGGATAGGAGATGTCCATCATGATCATAAAATTAATAGCAGCGGGGATTGTTCTCTGTGTAGGATTACTTTTTTTATTAGGAATGGAATCGTCATCTGATCCGCTTTTCCTAATTATTTCAGATAATCCCATAGTCGTCGTCTTAAGAATGGCCATCACTCTCGGAGCCGTTGTGGTAGCCTTTAGGGGTCGGTTTATTTATGATCTCAGTCAGAAAATCGCCGGTGTGTTAGGAGCGTGCTTAATAGGAGCGGGTATACTGGGAACGTTTTCGCACACTATTGCATACGGGCTAGATAGATATATCAAGACATACGATTATTTTGTAATCTTTGAGCTTGGGGTAGTTTTTTTGTTAGCCGCCGCTTCTTACCAAGCCGGCCGAAAGCGACTAGTTCCTCTTAGATTATTAGATAGGCTCTCTCTTTTCTGGTCCAGTACCTTACACGGCACTAAGCAAAGCAAACAAAAACGGGCTTACTAGCTCATGCTGGGTTACCAGCCACCGCCACCACCGCCACCGCCCCCCGTGCCGCCGCCACTGAAGCCGCTGCCGCTCGAGCTAGAGGGCGAGACGAAGGTTTGCGAACTCACAGCGTTGAAACTACTCAATGAGCCGGCCAGATAGCCGGTGTTGAAGGCTGCCCAGTTGCCGTGATACCAGTCCGGCGGCTCTTTATAAATGCCCTCGAACTCTTTGGCCCAGCTCTTTTCCAGGCCAAACAAGATGGCGTACGGCAGCAAGCTTTCGAATAGTTTGATTTTCATCTTCGGATTTGTGGGATCAAATGAACCCTGCTCTATTTTCTCAGCACCTTCGGCGCTCTGACCAAACTTTAAGCGGTCGGCTTCAGCGAGTTTTATATAATCCTTCAAACCCAGAAGTGCATCGTTAGCCACTACTCCCTGCTCGGTGCGCGCTGGCATAATGAAAGCGAACAAAAAAATTACGGCGGCGGCCAAAAAAATACCGGCGGCAATAACAGCCGTCCAAGCAGTGAATAATAATATAGTAGCTCCAATTGCCAAGCCGCCAGCCCAGGCCAGATAGCCGTTTCTGACCTTCCGTGGGTTTTTAATAAACATCCCCCTCCTAAATAAATTAGCGGCCAAAGATCTTTCTAATTGTTTCATATCTTCCCGCAGCGAGCCGCCCATTGCTGATTTTTTCAACTCAGATAGTTTTTCTTTAGAGCCGACTGCCGCGACCGCAAAAACCGTATCCACCATCCTCCTTAGTTCAGCTGGTAAATTATCTGGCAGCTTGTTAAGTTCCAATTCATAATCAGTAGTATCGCGACGCAGCCGCTTTTTTTGTTTAATCTCATAGATAGTAAGGTAGCGATTGGTGGCAAGCTCGATGATTGCCGCGCTAAAAGCAATATTACGGAGTTTTTGTTGCATTAAATAATCTGATGTTAGCGCTGTTAATCCTTTGGGCGGCTCGTATTCCGGAACTATAACGCCTCTGCCCTTCGGATCATCGCCAAACTGCCGCCAGCGGCGGTACATAAATATAAGAGCGGCCGCTGGCGGCAAGGTCACCGCGCCGGTGGCTGCAGCTACCTTGGCGTCACGGACTTTCTTCTCACGGGTTATTTCCGGCCCAAGTAAGAAGGTGCCTTTGTCAAAACCTAGAACGAAGGTCAGCGTTGAGTACGGCTCCAACTCCTGTAATGTTTTTGCCATGATTATTATCTCGTTGCGGACTGCTTCCCGGCTGATCGCACATGATGACTGACTAGTGCCACCTGCTGTTCCGGCGAAACATAGCTGGCGCGATTGGGTGGCGCCAGCCAGAGATTGAGGAATATGAATTTTAGCACTCACAAGTCCGAATTTCTGCGGCCATTGGTCGCCATTCACATCCCAATAGAATTCATCGTGGTCGGCCTGGAAGTTTATGACATTCCGTAGTGTGTAGCGGATAACGTAAGTTTGTACCCCATGGACGAACTTATCGGCATCACCGATTTTTAATACCAAGTTATCATTCTCATGATAGGTAGAGTAATTCCGCTTCTGACCCTGGGAGTTTTTTATACTTTCAACAGATAAGCTGGTGGTATGGTTCTGATAAGTCTCCGGGATAGCCCGCAGTATGCCGTGGTTTTGGTCAAAGTCCGGGAATTTGGCTTCAATTCGTTCTATGACATTTAGAACACTGGTTTTCTCAGCGTTACGGTCCAGAAAATATTCGGCCTCAAAGTTGGTAATCTCAAAATTCTGAACATCTTGAGCCGAGGCAGCCGGAGTGAATCCAATTAAAATAGCTATCAGTCCAAAGAGGCACGAAACCCAAAACCTTTTCACTATCTCAACTATACATAAAAACTGTGTTGCTCGCAGGCGGATGCAACGCAAGGAAGAAGTGAGGATCGCAAATGAGCCGTATTTGTAATACGGTGAAAGCGAACCGAAGCTTCTGACGAAGCGATGCGCCGACAGCGATTGACGAATTCCGACTCTGCCGGAAGTAAGGCAATCGCGGCGCGAACAACACAAACAAAAAAGCGCCTTTTGAGGGGCGCTATTTTGTCGTAACTTCTCCTATTGCTAGGTTGGTTACTGAATCACCTCACGATGATCTGACATTAAATATATAGGTGCCTTTAGGCCTTGTCAAACGCTTAAGTTTATTATTTAAGTTGTATTATTTGCAACTAAAGCAGGTCGGCGTCGGCCGCTATGAAGACACCTGTAACTTTGCCGCTATCATTAAACACGAATGAAACTACATGATCATTGGCCGATTTACCCACCAACGCGCCAGTTGGGAAATATTGAGCGTAGTCACCATCTTGATAGTTCTTAATAGTCGCTCCTGGTAGCTCAAAATTCCAGGGATCTGTTCCGCTGTCAAGATTTTTTAGATCTGATACGACTTGGGTTGGTGTACGTATTCCCAAGCCCTCCGATGCAGCAATGATTACACTGACTTTTGAAGCCAATAAGCTCTGTATGTCGCTGTATTTTCCGGCCTTAATGGCATTTTCTACTTTCGTAAGGGTCTCTTCAGATGGGCCTACCTTATTAGCCGCTTGCTTGGCGGCTGATTCCTGGGAGGATTTTAAGTCATTTTGCACATCATTGAGTTGAGCTTGCAGACTGTTAATCTGCTCGGCTTGTTGCTTGGCTGTATCTTTGGCATTTTTATCCCGCCACCAGTAAGCTCCGGCTCCAGCTGCGGCGATAAGAATAAGGACTAACAGGAACATTAAAAATTTTTTGCCCTTACCCCCACGATGCTTGCTGGGCTGTGCCTGCTGCCGATATTCCGGCTCAGCTTGCGCCTGCCCGTATGTTGGCGACTGCGGTCTTTCCGGCGTACGAATATCCATATCCATTTTTATCCCCCACTTTTAGTGCTTATGCTCCAACTGTATCACAAAAAAGAGGCCCCTGGCCTCTTTTTTGCGCAACCACGGCACCGAAATGCTTAGTTACTAGCCACCTCTCCGTGGATGACTTAAGCATAAGCCCCCTGCCTATAAATTCTGTAAGCTACATTACAAATTGCTAATAAAAAGCTGTCGTTCGCGGGGTCCATCAAGCTCAACCAGAATAATTCTTTGCCACGTGCCCAACACCAGCCTTCCATCTCTCACCGGAATGGTCATACTTGATCCGATAATGCTACTTGCCAGATGGGCCGGTACATGCGACGGATTGTGCGGATGGCGATACTTGAGTTTAGGTATCATTTCCCAGACGGCGTCAATCAGGTCCAGATCGGTTCCAGGATCTAGATCGGCTGTAGTTACAGCGCAAGTAGTGTGCGCTACATAAACTACCGTTAATTTGCTACCGCCTTCAACTTGTTTTTGCACCTGGTCGGTTATATCAACAACTTGCCTAGGTTGTTGGGTTCGTAGTTTAATCTCCATCGGTCTTATGTTGGAGCGATCATCAAGCTTGGCGTGTTAGCTTTTTGACTATGCCTATCTTTTATCCATTTCCAGGCAACGCCTTCAACGACCTGAAGTGCAGTAAAAGACAGCAAGACAGGCGCTGCTTCCGGAAAAATCAAAGCTCCACTAATAGCAATTGCACCTAGAGCATAATTTAGCCGCTCCATAAAACTCGCGACTCTTTCTATAATCCCTTTTTTTGACTGCTCTAAAGCCATGCCTATATTTTACTCCCTGAGACCTAATTATCTGCTGGGACAACCACTTCTATTCCTTTGCCCCTAAGCAAATCAGCGATGTAACTAAATTCCTCAAAAGGAACAGCTGTAAATAAAAAAACTCGAGTGGAATTACTTTCCGCAATAATCTCCATTATTTTTTCAGCGACTTCTTCCGAAGATTCAAAGTTATAACTGTTGCGGTCATCTTCTGACTCTGGCCATTGAGGATCACCTTCAAAATTGTTCATCAACTTATTTTGTATTACTTCAAAGAAATTATAAAGATCTTTAAAAGATCTTTATATATAATTTCGTCTCAATGGAAACTGATGACTCATATCGTAAGCCGCAGAGCAATATTGAAAATGCGATTACTGAAGCTCTCGAGCGAGCAACGGTCGAGGGAATGCCAGCATCTGAAATAAAAGTCAGGATTCGCAAAGTCAGTCAAAAAATAATAGAGATTGCTATTGAGCATAAAGGAGTCACAATTTTTATTGTCGGCGCGATTGGGCTAACAGCGGGATATAAAGTAAGGCAGCGGCGACACAATAAAAAATAGTCACTTACTCCGGTGAGTTGTGGAGCGATTGCCAGAGGTGCCAGCAGGCCATCGTACGGTACGGCCGCCATTTGGCGGCCGTTTTTTCTAGTTTATCTTTGCCTGGAACTCCTCGCCACCCATAAAGCTGTTTCATCGCCCGCTGCAGACCAATGTCATCCGGTGCGAATACGTCCAGCCGAACTAGCGTGAACATCAAAAACATCTGGGCGGTCCAGACACCTATACCCTTCACTTCTGTCAGTTCCTGGATCACTTCTTCGTCGCTAAGTTTGCCAAGGTGATTATAAATTTCCGGGTTATTTACAAAGTGTTGTGCGAGGTCACGAATGTAACCGGCTTTTTGCCGCGATAAGCCGATGGCTTTAATTTGGTCTTCACTGAGAGCCGATATTTTTTTAGGGTCGATACCGGTTGCGATTTCTAAACGGCTAAAAATAGTCGCCGCAGCCGCCACTGAAACCTGCTGCCCGACAATCGATCGGCAAAGTGAAAAGAAGTAGTTGCTCCGCGGCTTATGAACAATCGGCTTCTGTAGCTCAATCAACTCACCAAGCTTTGGATCTAGTTTGGCTAGCTCTTTCTCTGCCTTGGCAATTTCATGCTCATAAGCCATGGGGTTAATATAGCAAACAGAAAAATACTTAGCTTGCTTGCCCCGCATAAAACCTGAGTGGAGCAGGCGGTAATCAGATTGCGGAACACCAAGTTTTTACCGGGGTTAAGTACCCTCTTCCTCGCTTGATAGTTGTTCGAGCATTTTTCTGACAACTCTCCTCCGCTTTACTTCTCTCTCATATCGATCCATGCGCACACGCATGTTAGCCAGATCGTAGTTTAGTGATGCCTCTTGAATTAAGGTCCAACTATCTAGTCGTAATAGTTCATCTTCCAATTCTTTACGAGTCGGTTGATGTTCGGAATTATCATCATTTACAGATTCCACTCAATAATAATGGCGATAGCGGATTGGCAATGCAAGCATTAGCATTATTTAATAAATGTGTTGTAAAATACTTTCAAAACATTGACCTAGGTATGCGTCAAACCGTATCATCGAAGATGACACCAGTCGATGCTGCAAGGTATTGGCTGACACACATGTGTCGTTGCCGAGTCACAAAAATTTATGATCTTATAGACGGGCAGCGGTTCTAGAAAGCCGCTCGCACTAGGCATCATAAGGTCTCCCGACAAAGCAAAGCAACGTCCTCACGCTGTTGTACCCTCGCTGGGGTAAAGGAGACAGGCCGCTCAGCGCCCGGCCGGGCGTTACAATCCCGACGATATCTAGGGAGAGCGGCTGAAAATGCAAGCAGCGCAAAGCCCCCCTTACTTAGGCAGTAAGGGGCGTTTTTGATTACGGCCTTACGGCCTTATGAGAAACCCCTTCGCGGTTTCTCATCGCGCCGGGCAAAAAGTGTGATTTTTGCTCGGGCTGCTCATCCGGAGGAATCCACATGAACACCATTTGGGGGTTTAATTTAGGGCTTATAACAATATCCTAGAGGGGTGTCAGAATGGCTTTCGACGAGTCGACCGAATCAATTTTTGCGTTAAATCTTTGGATTTTTATAGATTCGGGAATATAAAACTGACGAGCCATCATAACTGCCCGTAAATGGGCTTCGCTATTTTGTGTAGCTTCAATGGCTGCCTCAGCGCTCTGCCATGCACATAAAGATTGCGTCCAGCCTTCACTGTCAGTTTCTCCGGGAGAATAACCGATATACCCTGGCATTCTAGACAGCTCATCAACAGAGTTGTAGTCACCTTGAATAAGTTCTGTTATTTCCTCGAGTGCGAGGTCTGGTCTTAGCCGTCCTTCGAAAAGAGAAACATAAATACCATTGTCGTAAAGGGGGGTACCAAACCTTCCCCGAGCAGACCTAATGATTTCTGGGATATCATAACGTCGATCAATGGGATCAGTTGTGGTGGTACCTTCGCGTGGCGCTATTTTTACACCACGTTCAAAGGGTGAGTCGCCTTCAGGCTCATAACCCTCGACTGTAATCAGTTGTTCACTCATGTTTCTGTATTACACCGAACTAATTGCAGTATATAATGAAGGCATGGATCAGCAAAATGTGAATTTGAGATACTCTGCTCCGGTGGTAACAACCGATGGTCACGTAATTATGGTTAGTGATAATGGTCTGCCCACGTTACTCTTCTTTCAGGGCCGGGAGCAGCACGATGGCCATGTGCACGCTGATGTAGTAGCAGCGGTGCGGCTCAATAATCTTCAGGACTTGAAGAATTTAGCTAAAGCCATCAATGATACCGTCAAAAAGCACGAATCACGCGAGCCCTAGCTAGCGCTGGAGTTCGTCGGCGTATTTATTAACTTTGTCTTGAGCGTTTTGCGATTGTTGAACAGCGTCTTTGGCGCCTTCTATGGCACCGCTGGGGTTCGAGAGATTATTTGATCCCGGAACGTTATTGACCGGCGATTTATCGGACTTAATCAAATTAACTCCAAAGACCGCAAAGAGTATAACGATGATGATAATTATTAAGATCTTTATCATTTATCGACTACCGATCGTCGTTTGAACATGTAAGCCGCCAGCGGCGCGCAGACCAAAATTATGGCGACGCTCCAAGCTACCGCTAACCAGCCGGAATTATCCAGTGGTGTGCCGACCAACAAGTGACGCATGGTATCGATCACATGTGTTAGTGGCTGATTTTCTGCAAAGGCCTGAAGCCAAGACGGCATCGTATCCGTTGGCACGAACGCGCTAGAAACGAATGTCAAAGGAAAAATGAACACAAAGCCGATCCACTGTGCGGCTTCTAAACTCCTGACCAATAGGCCGAGAATGGCCGAAATCCAGGAGATAGCCAAAGAGAAAAGCAGGGCCAGGCCAATGACAAGGATCCACTCCCTCACACCAGCGGTTGGTCTAAAACCCACGGCAAAGCCGATGGCAATGATAATCACCGCTGAGATGGCGTTTCGTACCAGGTCGGCAATGACGTGGCCGACCAACAGCGCGCTGCTGGTCATTGGCAGTGAGCGAAATCGGTCAACAATGCCCTCTTTCAAATCAACCGCCAGGTTGATGGTGGTGTAGTTGGCGCCAAAAGCCAAAAGTTGTACAAAAATACCGGCAAACAGATAGTTGGCGTAGCTGACGTCGCCGGTATCTATAGCACCGCCTAGAACATAACGGTTAAGCAGCATGAACATGATTGGGAAAAGTATTAGCGACATTACCTGATCCAAACTGCGGATGATGTGCATGATGCTGCGTTTGGCCATCAGCCAAGTATCGTTGAGGGTCCAGAATAGCACCGGGTGGCGTTCGGGCTTGACGGGCGAAAGAGCCGAAATTTTCGCCATTACTTCTTCTCCTTCTTATTGGCTGGTTCTTCGGCCCCGGTCTTACGACCGGTTAAGTTCAAGAAAACATCATCCAGCGTTGGCCGGCTGAGCGAGACGCTCTCGACTTCAACTTTGGCGTCTTCCAGCTGCTGCAGAACTTCTTTGAGTTTCTTAACTCCACCCTTGGTAGCCACGCTGATAGTTCGGCGATCATCATCGGTCTGGACACTTTTACCTTTAAGAATTTCTTTAGCTTTTTCATAACCGCCGGGTTTAGTAATGATAATTTCCAGATGGTCAGAGCCAATTTTGGCCTTAAGCACATCTGAAGTGCCTTCAGCGATTACTTTACCGTGGTCAATAACTACAATGTAGTCCGCCAGATGGTCAGCTTCTTCCATGTACTGCGTGGTTAAAAGAATTGTGGTGCCCGAGGCAGCTAGCTGCTTAATAATCTCCCACATTGTTAGTCGGCTTCTGGGGTCCAGGCCGGTGGTTGGTTCATCGAGGAAGATAATTGGCGGTGAAGCGATCAAGCTCATGGCGAGATCCAGGCGACGCTTCATCCCCCCAGAGTAGGTCCGGGTAGGACGCTTGCCAGCTTCTACCAGATCAAACTGCTCAAGCAAATCATTTGTCCTTTTTCTGCTGTCGGCCCGGCTTAATCGGTAGAGTCGGCCCATCATGTGTAGATTTTCGGCACCAGTTAAATATTCATCAACCGCCGCGAATTGGCCGGTTAAACCAATGTTCGCCCGCACTTTAGCGGACTGATTAATTACATCGTAATCATTAACGATGGCTCGGCCGCCGTCGGGCTGCAAGAGCGTGCTCAGAATACGGATAGTCGTGGTTTTGCCGGCACCGTTGGGGCCTAGCAGCGCCACAATGTTGCCACGCTTAACCTGTAAGTTAATGCCTTTAAGTACGTTCAACTTGCCAAAGGATTTGGTAAGTCCTTTGATGCTAATCGCGTATTCGCTCTGCATTCCACGGTAGTATAGCAGCGTCTTGTTTTGAGAAAAAACTGTGTTGCTTTATTTTTCGATATTTTTAGTGTATTTATAGGTTTAAGCACAAGCATTAAACGAAAGGCCCCAAATGTTATCGCCACCTTCTCCGGACCCCCAAAATCAAGAGCATCCAAAAAGTCGAGTCAGCTTATCTCTCAATCTCAAATGGGTGTGCCTACTCCTTCTGGTTGTTATCGGTGTGATGCTTTTTTTGTGGAAGCCATGGAACACTAAAGCCAACGAGCGGACTATTGATGTCGTGGGTCAAGCCACGGTTAGAGCATTGCCTGATGAATACGTCTTCTCACCTCAGTATGAGTTTAAAAATAGCGATCGAGCCAAAGCCATTAAACAGTTGACGGATCAGAGCGATAAAGTGGTGGCTGGGCTAAAAAAGCTAGGAGTGGCTGATAGTAAGATAAAAACTAACGCCAGCGGCTACAAAAACTATGAATACAGCAATTCCGGTGCTAACACAGAAAATACTGTCTATGCTCTGAATATTAGAGTCGTAGTTGAATCTAAAGATTTAGCTGATAAAATTCAGAATTACTTATTGACTACCGATCCGACGGGCACAATAACTCCCCAAGCCAATTTTAGTGACGCCAAAAGAAAAGAGGTTGAAAGCCAAGCGCGCGCTGAAGCGGCCAAGGATGCACGCAGTAAAGCCGACGAGCTAGCTAAGAATACTGGCTTTAAGCTGGGTAAAGTGAAGTCGCTCAACCTGGGTAATGGGTTCGATAGCGGTCCACTCCCTTACGGCGTCACTGAATTAGCCAATCCAAATCCTAACGCGCCGGTGTCTGATAGCTACCAACCCAAGCAGTCCATACAGCCAGGCGAGAACGAGCTACATTACAGCATTAACGTCACCTACTATATCCGCTAATTTGAGCTAAAAAAAGTTGCTGCTTACAGGTAAGCTTTTTTACTGCGGTATTTTGTAATGTGAACTTATATATTGGTGTTGCTTTTAAAGACATTTGGAAGGAAAGCTATGCAAATAGTTAGTCCGGTTTTTCGTGATGGCGCGGCGATTCCACCTCAGTATACTTGCAAAGGGCAAAATGTTAGCCCACCACTAAATATCTTAGAAGTTCCGGCAGAAGCCAAAAGTTTAGCGCTGATAGTCCACGACCCCGATGCGCCCGGGGGAGATTATGTTCATTGGACTATGTGGGATATTCCGACATCTACTGAAACCATCGCGGCTAATTCGGTGCCGGTGGGCGCCATCCAGGGCCCAAATAGCAGCGGCGACAAGAAATATATGGGTCCCTGCCCACCGTCCGGCAATCATCACTATATGTTCGACCTCTATGCGGTGAATTCAACTCTAGGCCTTCCCGCAGACACGTCTCGCGATGAACTGCTCAAAGAATTAGATGGTAAGACCGTTGAAAAATATACTTTGACCGGAACTTTCAGCAAAGGGGATACCTAGAAAGTGGAGTAGTAGCCATCAACGATTTCAAAACAAGGCGAGCGTAAATTGCTTGGTAAGCTGGCACAAAGCTGTTTTGCCTGCTGATCAGAGTGGAAATAGGACACGAAATCTTTGGCGGCTCCTGATATGCAATTATATTGGGCCTCGTAATCTCTGCCCAGTAGACATTTTTCTCGGGTAGTATCTACGTCGCTAATACTTTGCCCCGATGCATCACGGCCTAAACTTTGATAGCAAGTATCACGGTACGGATCTGGCGTTTCATCGCATAAACCAAAGACTCTTTTGAAATCATAGCCCACTGCCTGCAGTGCGTAAGAGGTCTGCATCAGGTAGCATTGGCTTTTATATCTATCCTCTATGTCTGTACATGGGTACATCGGCTGATCGGTTTTGAGGTACGGCGAAGCATAATTTGTTTCTTTGTCCGGACTCTGGACATTCATGATGTTTTGCATGAACACGCCCCCGTAGCATGATGACCGCTCATAACTATCGCTAAGAGTATCGCAGGCGCCTAAGGCGTCGAAGAGATTCTGCTTTAAGATAAACATGAAACCGTGGCCCAGGCCATGAACGCAGTTGTAATGGTCAAATGAATAGGCCTCTTTTTTCCTCAGGTCCTCACAGATCGAATTGGCTGATTTGACGGTTTCTTCACCTTTGGACTTGCTGAGTTCTTCGATCACCCCATGATAGAAACCCGACCAGCAAAATTGGTCGCCGTTAGCAAACGTATCGCTAAGATTGCCATATTTGTCGTAAGCTACCCGCCCTACAACGTGTACAAGCTGATGGCACTGGCTTTTAACGAACGGCACTTTATCGTACTGGGCTTTTAAAAAAGCAAAAGCCGTCTCAGCGCCACTGTTATTAATAATTCCGGTCAACTCTTTCTTATAGCAACCGAAGGTAATGTCATTAGTCGTAGCGCATTTATCGGGTGGGGCAATGATATTTTTGCTTGAGCCCGCATCGTGCTTCAGCTGCCAAATGACACCGGAGGCGATTATCAAGATAATGGCCGCAGCCGAGGTTACCAACCAAACCCTATTAACTTTTTTTAAGCGCTTTTTAAGGTCTTTAAACTGGCGCGTAGTCAACATGACAGGCTCCTAACCCGGTTTTTTCGGTGTATTTTTGGTGGTAGTCCTCAGCTGGCCAAAATTTTCCGGCCTTCTCTACCTTTGTCACGATCGGTTTATCGTAATTACTTGACTTGTTAAGCTTTTCTATCTCCTTGTCTGCTGAGGCTTTTTGCTCGTCATTTAAATAGAAGATGCTTGAGCGGTATTGGTCCCCCACATCTGGTCCCTGTCTATTCAACTGCGTTGGGTCATGGAGACGAAAAAAATGTTTCAGAAGCGTTTGGAAGCTGACTTTTTTGGGATCGTAAGTAATTTTGGTGGCTTCGGCGTACCCTGTGGTGTGGCTGCTGACTTGCTCATAGGTAGGCTCTTCAGTGTGGCCGCCAATATAACCCACTTCTGTCTTAATTACTCCTGGTACTTGGTCAAAATAAAACTGCACGCCCCAGAAACAACCAGCTGCAAATATAGCAGTTTGCATTACTTAATTATAACCTTAGCTCTCAAAACGCAAGCGTTTAATCAAGAAGTCACGAGGTAGAATTGATAAAAACCAGCCGGCTCGTGGCCCTTGTTTTTTACCGATAAGTGCTCGATATAGAGGCTGGAACACCTGCTCCGGACTGAGGCCCATACCTTCTTTAAGTTCATAAACTGTTTTATGGAACCACTCTCCATCAGCTTCGGCCGGCGCCTGAGCAATTCTCTGACTCAATTTTTCAAGATATTGCTTCTCGTTTTGGCTAAAATCGGCAGTCTTTACTTGCTTTAGAAGCTCAAATTTAACATCTTCCGGAGCCCATCTATTTAGCCAGTTATCTATAAAGCCGAGTTCGCGCTTGATGTTTTCATGCTCAGTTTCTACGGCTTGCCGATATTCGGTCCGCCGCATGATCTCGAGTGTTTTATTGGGGTCTTTAATAGCTGCTTGATAGGACTCTACCAAGTGGGAGAACGGAATCGAGCTCACCACTGCCTCGCCACCCGCACGACAAAGTTCGATGAGCTGATTTTCTTCGGACGTTTTGGACTCCTTGGCAAGCAACTGAGCGTAATTATCGATGAGCTTGGTGACACCGTGGACTTGGTCAAAGAACAATTGCTTGCTTGGCGGAGAACTCAGAGTGAAGTATCGTACCACCTCTGGCGGCAAGACCTGGACCAGTTCGGAGATGGCGATAATCTGGCCGGTGCTTTTACTCATTTTCTTGGTTTCACCGGTCAGATTGATGAAGTTGTACGGCACTGGGTACGGCGGATCGGCTTTAAATACTTCTCTTATAATCACCGCGCCGGTATCATAGCTGCCGCCTTTGGTGGCGTGATCGCGCCCAAAGGGTTCGACATGTACTCCTACTTGCCACCAGCGCGCCGGCCAATCGACTCGCCAGTTTAGCTTAACTTCACCTTTTTGATAACCGATCTTCACTTCTTTGCCCTCTGGGTCGAGGTAACTAACCGTCTTGGCGGCCGTATCGATCGCCACAAAACGACGGCTCTTAAGGTATTCGTCCTCCATTATCTGTATCGGTGCCCAATCCGGCTCGATTTTCCGGCCCGAAACTTCTTCAATAATTCCACGGATCTCTTCTACGGATTGTAGGGCTTTTTCTACGGCGCTGGTCATGGCGCCGTTGCGGTATTTTTCGTGGCTGCGAATGACCGCCATATCCATATTCAACTCCTTAGCAGCGCCCAGAAAGTCATTTAGAAAGAAGTCGGCGTAGCTCTTATCTGAGCCATCGGGCGCCGGCACGTCGCAGTAAGGACGGCCTAAGTACTTCTCAAACTCGTGGGGGACATTTACCGGCACTTTGCGCAAAGGGTCAAGATCATCAACGTAGTGGACATGTCTGGCCTGGCGGCCTCGGCGCCGTAGCTCGAATAAGATGGCGTCGCATGTCAGAACTTCGCGCAGCGTACCAACATGGTATGTTCCAGATGGCGAGACGCCAGATTCAATAATAACCTCGCCTTCCGGATGAGCCGCCACGATTTCATCGACGATACGATTCAGCCAATTCATAAAATGAATTATAGCTGAAGAAGGGTTACAGGGTTAGAGGGCTATAGGTTTATGGAACAAGAATTATCCATAACCCTACGTCCCTATGCCCCTAAAACCCTAGCTAATGCTGGTGATTTTGTAATTAACGTTGGGAGAGTTCTTAAGGGCTACTTTATCGCCGATTTTTTTGCCAATTAAAAGCTTACCTAAAGGCGACTCATCGCTAATTTTACCGCTGAGGGGGTCGGCTTCCATAGTGCCTACCACTTGGAATTTCTGCGTCTTACCGTTATCGATTTTAACTTCGACATTGCTGCCCAAGGCAATTGAGTTGTGGGACTTGGGTTTCTTAATAATTTGGACGTTGCGTAGAACTTGCGCCACTTCAGAGATGCGAGACTCTAAACGATCTTGCTCTTCCCTAGCCGACTGATACTCGGCATTTTCTGACAAATCCCCTAGCTCACGAGCTTGCTTGATGCGCTCGGCAACTTCGGCGCGCTGAGCAACGAGTCCAGAATGTTCTTTCTTAAGCTCGTCAACGCCGGCTTGGGTTAGTCGGAAGACCTTTTTCATAAACTAAATGCTACAAGACCTTTCTTTTTCTTATCTAGATAACAGTTTTTGGTATCCGGTGATTATATCAATTATGAAGGTTTTTTTCTATGAAATCTGACAAGGTGGAGATTTGGACAATTTCGGTGTTATCCGACGTCCGCGACTTTATTTCTGCGCCATTATTCACAATTGTTTTATCGCTGATAACTACCCGCCAGGGTATGCCCATCAGGTCGGCATCAGCAAACATTTCACCGGCGCTGGCGTCCCGGTCATCATATATTACTCCAACCCCGTTGCCTGTCAACTGTTCGTAAACTTCATCGGCGGTTTTTACCACTTCAGGCGAACTGCCTAAGCGGCACAGATAGGACTTAAACGACGCGACATTGGCTGGCCAAACTAGGCCTTTGTCATCTGAGAAATGCTCGGCGAGCAAGCCCATCAACCGGCTGGGGCCGATACCATAGCTGCCCATGTATGCCGGCTGTTGCTGACCCTGTTCATCTGTAAAATAAAGATTTAGCGGCTCGGAAAAACGCGTTCCTAATGTAAAAATATTCCCCACCTCTACGGCCTTTTCTTCGCTTAATTCCTTGCGTTCTAGGCCCAAATCAGCCAGGACTTCATCGCTCATCACCTCTTGATTGACCGCTAAATTCTTATCTTTGTGCAGGAAAATAGTGTCTTCTCCGGCGTGGGATAAGGTTTGGAACTCGTGGCTAAATTTAGAAAAAGCGCCACCGCTAGCAAACGTCTTATATGTTGTGTCGCCAATTCCTAGGCGTTTATAGACCCTCATATAGGCGTGGCTTATTTTTTCGTAAAATTGGTCGTGCTCGGCTTGATTGCGACTGAAGCTATAAAGATCCTTCATAATGAACTCGCGAGCTCGTAGTAGACCACTTTTAGCCCGGATTTCGTTGCGCAATTTGTTTTGAAACTGGTAGGTATATGCCGGCAGATCTTTATATGAGTTGATGAACTGTGACATCATTTTAGTCATTGGCTCTTCGTGACTCCAGGCCAGACCAAGATCGCCACCATTTTGCAGTTTAGTTTTGAACCAGACATCGACCAGTTTGTCATCCCACCTCTCAGATGTTTCCCAGATAGATTTATCTTGAAGCGTAGAAAGTGCTAGCTCCTGGCCGCCAATGATGTTCATTTCTTCACGCACTACTTGAATTATGTTGTCTATAACCATTTTTCCCATTGGTAAGTAGCTATAGACACCTGCCATTTCTTTATGGATATAGCCGGCCCGGATTAAGAGCTGGGCGTTGCGGGCTTCTTCATCGGCCGGCGCTTCGCGCCGGGTTTTCACAAATAACTGACTGCGTCTCATGAATTCAGGTTATAGGTTTTAGGTTACAGGTTACAGTGTAGCAGATTACAGCTAGGGTTTTGTGCTGGAGTAAAGTGCTAGGCGCCAGCGACGAACGGACTGTGACGTATTTAAAATACGATAAAGGAGTACCGCAGCTGGCAACGACGCGATTTTCCAAGAGTGCTGGCGGAGTCGGCGGCACTGCTGACGAGCAGGTCAGCACGGTACAAAATCCTAGCGGAAATGGACGCCGAAGGCGATTAGATTATTGGCGGCATGTACCAGCATTGGAGCATAGAGTGCCCCGCTGCGCTCTCGTAAATAAACTAAAATTATTGAGAGAAGAAAGGTGTTAATGCCGGCTATCCAAAGTGTTACGTCGGGCCCGCCAGTACGTAGATGGGCTATCCCAAACAGTACGCTGGTAACGAGCATCGCCGGCACGAATCGCCAGTAAGCCCGCAGGCCTGAATACAGATATCCACGCATCAAAGTTTCTTCGCCGATAGGCGGGAAAATCACCAAGGCCGTAAACGCCAGCACCTGGTCGAGCGACGAATTAAGCGTACCAAAACCAACATCTTGGGTGGCCTCGGTATCGAGATCTGGTAATAAAACTGTGATTAAAATTGAAGAAATTATCAACAGACCGTAAAAAGCCGCCGCGCCTCCCAGGGCTTTAGTAAGATCACGCCACTGCGGCCAGCGGCCAAATCCGATAGACTTTAAGCTCCTTTTGTGCCACTTTTTAACTATAAGTACAGTTAGCGCGACAACTAATGATTCGGCTGTGAGTACATAAAAGAATTGGATGGGAGCTGACTGCTCCAAAAGTTCAAAGATCGATGAATCCGGACGCAAGATAGCTAGTCCAATAGATACAATAAGGGCTGCCGCAAACTGGCTGGCAAAGAATATCAGAAGTGTGGCAATTATTATAACCCAAGGTCGGCCGAAGCTCGCTTTGCGAGAGGAATTAGGATGCTCTCCCTCATCCTTAATTCTTAATTCTTTATTCATTATTCGGCTTTTAGAGGAATCTTCGGACATCAACAATGGTTATTAGCAGAAGCAAACCAAGTAAAAACGCCATGCTAGCGCCAACGATACGTTCCTCTGCTTGGCGGCTGAGTGGCCGTTTAAGGAGCAATCTTGAGAATAAGATCATGCTTAAGCGGCCGCCGTCAAGCGCTGGGATCGGTAAAGCGTTAATGAGAGCCAGCGTCAGCGAGATGATAGCGATTATCATCAGCACAAATAGAATTCCCAGTGTGCCACTGCCCCAAAGCACCGCGCCGATGGCCACCGGGCCGCCGACTTGATCTGTCGCTTTGGTCTGCCCTGCTCGCCGAGCATCCTCGTTACCAGTAACCAATCCGGCAATAATTGAGCCAAGTCCTGATACGGCTTTACCGAGTCCTTGAAGTGTAAGTTTAAAGAGCTGGGCGGTAAAACCAACTGCTACCACCGGCGAGCTCCAGGTACTGCGACGAACTTGCAGTTCGGTCGGAGTTATACCCAGATGCCCTTTGGGTTCATCGCTGTTTTGGCTGGCTTCGACCTCGGCTATACTGCGCAATTGAACTTTTTTTGTGAGTTCTTGGCTTTTATGTTTGTAAGTAAGATCCGCGGTTTGACCGGCGAAAGCTTTGGTGGCTGCTTGGAGTTGAGAGGGTGTTTTAACTTCTCTGACATCACCTTTGTTACTTAATCGCAAGATGATATCCCTTGGCTCCAAGCCAATGTTTTCCGCCGGGCTGCCCTTCTGCACAAGAACAGCCAATACATGCTGTTGGGTAATTTTGGTATCGCTGACAACTGTGTACTGGTCTTCACCGACAGTGTCTTTGGTAACCAACTTAGGCATACCAATCAAAGCTAGAATCATCAGAAGCACTACCCCGGTCACCAAGTTCATAAATACCCCGGCCATAATAACCTTGCTTTTAGTTCTCAGTGACGCGGCGCCAAAGCTACCCGGCCGTTTGTCTGAGTCGTTTTCGCCTTTTAGTTTGACAAAGCCGCCAATCGGTAACCAATTCAAACTGATTATCATGCCGGATTTAAGTTTTCTACCCCAGGCCCGCGGTGGCAGACCCAAGCCAAATTCTTCGGTCTTAACGCCGTTGCGGCGCGCCACAAAGTAGTGGCCCCACTCATGAATCACCACTAAGCCGGTAAATAAAACCAAGCCCAAAATAAATAGCAGTACCTGCATGCTAGACCGTTAAGATCTCCTGCTCTTTGTCTTTAGCCAGCTGTTCAACCTCGGTCTTTTGCTTGGCTAGCATCTCATCTATCTGTTTTTCAAAGCGGGCGCGCTCATCCTGGCCAATATCTTTGGCTTTTTCGGCTTCTTCTCCTTTGCGAAGCGCCTCGTGTCGGGCATTGCGGGCAGACACCAAGCTTTCCTCAGCCTTCTGATGCAATACCTTAACCATATCCTGACGGTTTTCGGTGGTCATCGGCGGCAAATTTACCCGCACCACACGTCCATCATCAGCTGGAGTCAGCCCCAAGGATTGATCACTGCGGATGGCATCGGCAATCGGTTGCAGATTATTGGGATCAAATGGAGTGATTTGTAGCTGCTGCGGCTCAGGAACAGTGATTGAAGCCACGCTTTTGAGCGGCATTGGCTGGCCGTAGGCCTCTACCATAATGTTATCCAACATACTGGGGTGTGCTCGACCGGTCCGGAGCTTTTTAAGCTCGTCCTTAAAATGATCTGTTGCCTGGTTGAGCTTGCTTTGGGTCTCCGAGATTACTTGCGACGGATTCATGGTGTATAGTTTACAGGTTGGCTGTTGCTCTGAACAGCCCGACTAAACACTTATGCTTGTTAATTCAGGTGTAATATGGTATAGTAAAAATGGTTTAGTTGTCGGAAGCCCCAAAATTCTGACGGCACCTCACACAACTCGGGAGGCAAAATGCTTGGATCAGAGCAGGCACCTACGATCGGCGAGTGGCTGCCGGGCATTTTGTTCTTCGCTCTCATGGCGATCCTGATACTCCACCTCGTCGTGGGGACAGGAGTATACCTTTGGCGTCGCAATTACAAGCGCAAACAGCTCTAAGGAGGCATCGTGCGACGAGTCAAACTAGCACTCCTCGGCTTCGCTGGCCTAACGATTGCTGGCGGTATCCTTGTCTGGCGAGTCGGCTTTAGCCGACCGTCGTAGCCCTCTACAGCGAGAGGAGAGATCATGCTTATCACTGGAGCCATTCTCACGACCATCGTCGGCTTCTTCGTGTACTTCATGGTCAGAGGAGCAAATTGGGTAAGTACGCTCAATTCGGACGAGGAAACGATCGAAGCTGAGAGCTTCTTCTTGGCTGGACCACAACGCCAGTCGACAAGTTGAAGTACCTCCCGATAGGTCCCGGAAAGCGTAGAGACCAGCTCCGCTTCCGGGACCGCGCCCCGGAAAACCCACCGGGGCTTTTTTGATTAATTGATCTCGCCAAGTTCGAACCGAGCAAAACGCCTAATGACGATATTTTCACCCAATTTGGCAATGTGCTCTTTCACATAATCGCCGACGGTAGCTTCGGGGCTTTTAACAAAGGGCTGCTCTAGAAGCTCTGTGTTATCTTTAGGGTTCATGGAACAAATGTGCAAGCACAGATCTTTGACTAGTTGCTTGAACTCATCGGTTTTGGCCACGAAATCGGTTTCACAGTTAACTTCGACCATTACTCCGATGCGTCCATCATGAGAGTAGGTACCGATCAATCCTGCCCTGGCCTCGCGCTCGGAACGTTTCTCGGCTTTGGTCAGGCCTTGGGCGCGCATCGCCTCGAGAGCTTTATCAAAATCACCATTAAACTCAACGAGGGCTTTTTTGGCATCAGTAATACCAACCCCAGTGAGTTCACGCAGCCGTTTGATGGTGTCTAAGTTGATGTCCGGCATTACTTTTCCTCCTTATTTTTAGAGGTTACAGGTTTTGGGTTAGAGGTTTTAGTTGATTCTTTCTTATCTCTAACTTGTCCACTACCATCTGTCACCTTGTCATCAGCTGAAGCTGATGACTTGGCTTTGGCTTGGCCTTCTTGGATCGCTTGTTGTACGTAATCCAAAATTAGATTAATGGTCTTAGCGGCATCGTCATTACTTGGTATTGGGTAATCGATCTGTGAAGGATCTACATTGCTATCGGCCAGAGCTACTACCGGAATACCAAGCTTCTTGGCCTCCCGCACCGCTAGATAATCGGTTAGAACATCAACCACGAACAGGGTTGCCGGTTTGCCATCCATATCTTTAATACCGCCGTAAAGATGGTTCATGCTATCTATT
>Ga0081539_10002125_pt1 | contig 20465 bp, 18 predicted proteins | sample TabmetS4T2R2_FD_71023 | JGI IMG/M metagenome (GOLD analysis project Ga0081539, IMG submission 71023) | Tabebuia heterophylla rhizosphere microbial communities from the University of Puerto Rico - S4T2R2 | ecosystem: Host-associated > Plants > Roots > Rhizosphere ...
ATGAGGGCATGGTCCATGCCCTGAGCGAAATCCGGAGAGTGCTTGTGCCTGAGGGAATCTTAATAGACCTGCGCCCAATTTTGGATCGCTGGCAGATCGAAGTTGTGTCGGCGCGTGAGCTAAGAGAGACAGGCCGAGTGCAGGATTTTCCAAGTGGATTGGCAGACGATGAAGCTGCGAATCGATCGATGGAACAGGCGGAGGACCAGGGATGGTTCATTCGTGAACGGGAAGAATTCTTTCCATTTCTTTATTCGTGGGATACACCAAAAGAAATGGAAGAGTGGATCGAAGAGGAATGGCATGACTTTATTGGGCTTGATGAAGAGACCAAGAAAGCTACGCGCTCAGCCTGGGCACTTGGAGATGCAGATAGTCAGGTCCAGCTGAGAGTGAAGATGTTGATCACGCGCTGGAAAAAACCATAGCTGATTAATTGCTCAATTCTCAAATTTAATGCCTGATTCTCTCAAGATCACGCGCCGCAATTTTCTTCAAATCCTTTTGGCAACAGGTACAGGTGCACTGGCGGCTGGTGTGCTGCGGTCACTTAATTCTCCCGGTCCGATTACTACCCCCATCAAAAATATTATCTTCTTCATTCAAGAAAATCATTCGTTTGACAGTCTATTTGCAGGTTTCCCTGGTGCAAACAGTCAATACGCCAGCAAAGACTGCGCTGATTCACTTTCGAGGGATCCACCACACAATAATGCTAATGCTTTCGCTCCAGAGGGAGCGACCACCGAAGAGGCGAGATGCTCTTACACAGAAGCCAGTGCTTCCAATTATTGGAAGGCCGCCCGTGCATTTACCGTGTGCGATAACTATTTTGCCGATGTGCGCGGACCTTCGTATCCAAATTTTTTGATGATGATCGCAGCACAATCTCCGATCATAGATCCACCAACTCCCTATGATGTATGCCCCGGCTTTTGCCTGGATATCGAAGTATTACCTCATCGTTTGGATGCAGCAGGTCTCACTTGGCAGGATTATGGAGGAGTCTTTGCCAGTACCAGGAGTCTAATTGGGCGGCCAGAGGTGATGGCTCTTCGTGATGATAAATTCTTCGAGGATGCTGAGCAAGGGACTTTGCCAAACGTCGCTTGGTTAAGTTCCGACCTCCTTTATGACGGCCATTCTAAAAGCGGCCATCCACCGTCAAGTTTGTGTGTGGGTGAAAATTACGCGGTCCGCGTGTTGAATGCAGTCATGAATAGCCCGCAATGGCCCACTACGGCGCTCTTTTTAGTGTGGGATGAATGGGGAGGGTTTTATGATCATGTAGAGCCACCCATCGCAGAACGATGGACGAATGGAATGCCGTCTCGCTATGGTCACCGTGTCCCATGTATGGTGATCAGTCCCTATGCGCGTTCAGGATATGTGGCTCACGGTTTCTATTCTCATGTTAGCCTGTTGCGCTTTGCCGAAGCGGTCTTTGACCTGGAGCCATTGACAAAGCGCGATGCTAACGCCGACAACATGCTTGATTGTTTTAATTTCGACCAATCCCCTCTGGAGCCAATTGAGCTTCAGCCTCGTGAATGTCCGCAATAAAGAGAGTGCAGTAAATCCTCAAATGCGCGAGCCGGAGTTGGTATCAAAGAAGTACAAATGCTCAGGATCAACACTTGCATACACTCTTTGCCCAATTTGAAGCTTCGTATCGATGTGACAATGACCCGAATAAGTCCAACGCCCGGCGCGGATGTATACAAGCTGAATATGGCGAGCAAAATCTGATTCAAGTACTTCGACCTCACCGTGTAGTTGAATCTTATTTGAAGACTCGGTCTCGACCGATACATGTACCGCTTCTGGACGCATCCCTAAGGTCACATTTTGGTCGTCTTGCACAAGATGGCGGACCCGCTCCGGGAGTGGGATCAAGATATCGTCCAAGACGAGATCGCTTCCAGAAACGAATCCGCCGGAAAGCAAATTCATAGGTGGGACTCCAAAGAATCCGGCCACGAACAAATTGACCGGCTTCTCCATCAATTCATGATATGTGCCCGTCTGTTCGATCCTTCCCTCGTGCATGACGACAATTTGATCCGCCAAGGCAATGGCTTCCACCTGATCGTGCGTAACATAAAGGGTCGTGATACTAAAGCGGCGCAACAGTCGTTTGATCTCTGTGCGGGTCTGCACACGAAGTTTCGCATCCAGATTGGAAAGAGGCTCATCAAACAGAAGCATTCGAGGCGCGCGGACGATCGCACGGGCAATGGCAACCCGCTGTCTCTCACCCCCAGAGAGAGTTCCGGGTTTGCGCGGGAGAAGCTCCTTAAAGCCAATCCCCATCAACTCGGATGTATAACGAATTCGTTCACGCGTTTCTTCATCAGCGATCTTATGCATTTGGAAGAAGAATGACAAATTCCCTTCATTCTTGAAATTCGGATAAAGCGCATAATTTTGAAATACCATTCCAATGTAGCGATCCTTGGCTGGGACATTGCGCATGTCCTCCTCGTCATAAATCACCTGACCTGAGTAGTCATTGATGAGCCCGGCAATCACCCGCAACAATGTGCTCTTTCCGCAGCCTGATGGGCCAATGACAACATAGGTTCGTCCATTTGAAATCTTTAGATTCACATGATCAAGCGCGCGGATGCCATCCGTTGTTGCCAAAGGTAAATCCTCCTGCACCCGGTCTTTCTGGATTTTAAATATGCGGTTCGCAGGATCGTCCATAGGAGAGGGATATATCAAACTGACATCACGGAGTTGAATCTTGGTCATGGTTTCTTTGAATCTATGGCGGATTGTAACATTGGCAACTTGTTTGCAAAAAAGGAAATTAAATCAAATGCTATACTTATGAAAAATTGAAAGGAAACCAGAATGTTAAACATGCAGCATTTATCGATGATAGAACTCGACGCAGGCATGGATCACATCCGTCAATCGCCGAAAGAGAATGGCGTATTGAAGCTGATCGTACGGCGGCCTGCCGTTGATGAGCGGGAAATTATTAGTGAAGGTGAACTGAACACCGTAGATGGATTGGTAGGTGATACATGGAAGTCTCGCCGCAGCAGCCATACGGCAGACGGATCAGCAAACATCAACTCTCAGATTACCGTCATGAACGCTCGCGCCATTGCTTTGCTGGCACAAGAGGAAGAACGCTGGCCACTGGCAGGCGATCAACTTTATATCGATATGGATCTAAGCGATGACAACATTCCTCCTGGAACGCGACTGGCGATAGGCTCAGCAGTCCTTGAAGTTTCAGCACAACCCCATTCCGGCTGCAAGAAGTTTTCGTCGCGCTTCGGCGCGGAAGCGATGAAGTTTGCTAATTCACCGGAAGGCAAGCAATTACACCTGCGCGGGATCAACACAAGAGTCATTCAGTCTGGGACCATCCGCGTTGGAGATGTAATACAGAAGATGTAGAGTCATCATTAAGAAGGGCAGGCTGGTTACGCAACGGCTGGAGAAATTACGAATTGGGCGTTAGTGCAGATGAGCAAGAACGAGCAAGTCCAATATTCAAAGGAATGTCGATCGTGATCCTTCGTGTGAAGAATTTGATTTGAGGTCCACCCTTGTTATCCTCGAGAAATTCTAGTACAATTGTTCTATCTATCCCGGAAATCCAAAAACTAAACTGGATTCAAACCGTCTGTGAGCAACCAATGGTAATTTGTTCAAGATGTGTTAATTCGTCGACTGTTTCGAGGAGGCACACAGCATCTATAAATTTAGACACGTAACACTCATATAAAACGGCACGTTAATCTAACTGGACACGTACAAGGAAAGTAGTAGGAAACCATGGCTCTATATCTTGAAAATCTCGATGATCGTACGCGGGGACTCATGCTGGACGAAATGGAGTACGACATCGACAATAATCAACTGCACATTAGTCCATTCCTGAGTGGGCAAGGTCAAAGAGATTATGCTAATTTGTTGCGCGAGGCGATTCAAAATGGAAATGACGAAACGCTGGCTCAAAGCTTGCGAGAACATCGGCGAATCATCAGGACTCAACCGCGCCGCCAACCCAAAGCTGGCGGATATTCGATTGCCGCGACCCCAGAAAATGCTGCCGAAGTCCTGGCTGAGAGCGAGTTCAATCGTTACTATATCCGTGGCTTAGCTCGCCGCGCCATCGAAGATGGCGTCACCGAATTGGTGATCTATCGCGCAAAACCGGTTCGTACTCCTCGACCTGAGTCAGAGACAAGAGTTGAAACAAGCCTTTCGCCTCAAGAACTGCTTGAGGATCTACGATCTCATCCTGGAGACGAACCGCCAACACTCGGTGTCCCGTCGGGACCGAATTCGGGTCTAAGTGTGCGCTTACCGTAACTTCAGAGAGTTTGCTCCCATTCAGAGCCGCCTCACATCCGATCAAATCGGGATGTCAGGCGGTTATGATTTAATCAAAGGATGAAAACCGATATGAATGACAAGGCCGAAGTTGAACGGCTCAAAGAACAGGAAGACGTCAAAACCGCCCTCAAGCAAACGTCAGGGACGAAGGAAGCAGCTGTCAAACCGGTTGCTCAAAGGCAGGATAAGCTTTGGTTTGGCACGTATATCCTGTTTGCGTTGGGCCTTGCCGCGCTTTATTATATAGTGGATCTGGACTTCTTCGCCCTTCCTGCTGAATATATCCTGTTACTCCGCCGCCTGCTCACGGGGGCATTGCTCATTGTCTTTGTCCTGGCGGTCGTGAAAAGCATTCGAGTTTATCTGATCAGCCAGATTGAAAACCGACCGGCACAATACAATCTGACGCGGGTGATGAATCTTGTAGCCGTTTTGATCATTACGATCATTATCTTATCGCTTCTCTCCGCGACTTGGTATACGGCCCTTATTTCACTAGGCTTACTCTCCCTTATTCTTGGTTTTGCACTGCAAACGCCCATCACCAGCTTTATTGGCTGGATTTACCTGCTTGCACGTCAACCTTATCGCGTGGGAGACCGCATTCAGATCGGCGACGCGAAAGGTGATGTGATCGATGTCAGTTATCTTGACACTACTCTCTGGGAATTTGGAGGACCTTATCTCTCTACACAACATCCAAGCGGACGTATTATCAAATTTCCGAACTCACTTGTATTGAATGAAACCGTTTATAACTACAGTTGGCCATTATTCCCTTATATTTGGAATGAAATTAAGTTCGAGGTGGCCTACAACAGCGATTTGGAATTCATTACTCAGACCATGCAGCAGATCGTTGAAGAAGATTTGGGCAATCAAATGCTGGACTTGGTTCAGGTATACCGTGAACTCCTGAGGCAGACTCCTGTCGATGAGTTGGAAATTCAAGAACGGCCTGTTGTGCATTTTCGTGCGGGCGAAAATACCTGGCTCGAAGCGATTGTCCGGTATATTGTTCACCCAAAAGAGTCCGGGCGGGTTAAAACTCGTCTTACTAAAAAGTTGCTGGAAAAATTGAACTCTGAGCCTGAGCGTGTCTTGTTCCCGAAGAGCAATTTGCGATAACGAAGCTTATGCCCAAGAAACAAGCACACAAATCCGCTGTCACTTCCACAGCAGGAGTAACGACACTCGATCAGGTTTCTGCTGGAGGGGTTGCATTCCGCTGGTATGATTCTGAACCGAAGATAGCCATTGTATTAATGAAGCCCAGGTTGAGATGGCAATTACCAAAAGGCATTGTGGATGAGGGGGAATCTCCTGAAATAACTGCTGTTCGCGAGGTGAGAGAAGAAGCGGGGATTGAAACGGATTTACTATCTTTGATCGAAACGATCGACTACTGGTACAGAAGTACAAAATATGGGAAACCGGTACGGTTCCATAAGTTTGTGCATTTTTATTTGTTATCCTATCGACGCGGAGATGTAGCAGACCACGATCATGAGGTAGCCGAGGCGAAATGGGTCAATGCAGATGAAGCCGTCAAGATGCTTGCCTTCAAAAGCGAACGCGAGGTGGTGGAAAAAGCGATAGAGATGATCTTGAATCAATGACATTCGACTACTCCCTTGATTTCGCCAATATTGATTTTAGAAAGCACCCTGAGCTATATCGCATTGGCAAGGGCGAACAGGGCGTGCTTGTAGTCGAACCCTATAAGAGTGAAATACTTCCCTATTGGCGGTTCAAGACCCCGGAGGTTGCGCGAAAATCAGCCAATAAGATTTATAAAATGTTTCTCGGCTACAAAAAAAGCGACGATTTCGTCGGCATGGATATGGCGCGGAAGTTCCTGCAAATGGGTTACACAAGGTCACGCCGATACGCCAATCACAAATCCGGGCGGAAGTATGCCAAAGGCAGCAAAAAGCTGTTGCCGCGTGAGGAGGATGTTGTCAAAGCCGAATCTGCAAAAATATTTTACGAAACGTGGAAGAAGGCAAGGCAGGATAAGAAGTATGTAGAGCTAAAAAAGAAACATCGAGAATGTTATGAAAGCCGGAGTATGACCATGATAAAAGTAATTATCAGTGAAGATTGCGGCAATTCCCCCAAAAATATACTTCTCAAAAACTTAACCATCGCCTTTGCAAAACGGGATTCCAAATTTATTCTTGACAAAGTTATTGAGGATTTTCGCTGGAACATTATCGGTGACAAGTTCATTCAGGGAAAAGACAATTTTGCTCAGGCAGTAGAGCAAATGAAAAATGATAAGGTAACGGAACTAAACATTCATCACATTGCTACGCATGGCAGATCAGGTTTTGTAAATGGTACGACGAAATTGAAAAGCAAAAAGGCAAGTACTTTTTGTGATGTTTATGAATTCAGCAATACCAAGGGGACGACTATAAAAGAAATCACATCCTATGTGATTGAGATAAAATAGATTCAATGTTGAAATAAGAACACATAATGATAGGGAAGAATGCGAAAACTAAAATATCATGTTGCAACCACTCTTGACGGATTTATCGCCCATCAGGATCATACAGTTGGCGGATTTGTAGACGAGGGCGAACACGTCACAGACTATTTAAATTCTCTCAAGAATGATTATGATGTGGTTTTGATGGGACGTCGAACGTATGAATTCGGATTTCAATTTGGCGTGACAGACCCCTATCCCTGGATGAACCAGTACGTTCTCTCACGTACGATGGAAAAAAGTCCTGATCCGAATGTCGAGTTGATCTCGGACAATGTGATTGATCTGGTGACAAACTTGAAAAAAGAAGATGGCAAAGATATATATTTATGTGGAGGAGGAGAATTAGCTACAGCACTTGTAACCCAGGGTTTAATCGATGAAGTTGTTCTAAAGGTCAATCCAGTCTTGTTTGGGACAGGTGTCCCACTGTTTTCACCGACAATAGAGCACATAATTCTGGAATTGATAAGCAGCAAGATCTATAACAATGGCGTCCTTTTACTTCAATATCGCGTGAAGAAGTAAAGGAGGCTATTTGATACTTATGCCACATCCACACCGGTGGTACGAGCGAGCAATCTATGCACCAGCGCAGTTGGGAGTACGAGCAGCACGTGCACAAACACGCTCAAGCCAAAGATCACCGCGACAGAACTGAGAAAATTGCTTATACGGGGTGCAATGTTTGTCAACATCCACGGTCCCGCGCCAAATAACAACACAATCCCAACTAATACAACAACATAAATGACGAGTTCCAACCAGGCGTGACGGTCTGATTGCGATGGCAGCATTGTGCTGCTGACCGCAAACACAAGATAGAACCATAGATAAAAATCTCTTACCTGAGGCAAGGCGCGGATGCCCATCCAGAACAAATCCAGTTGGCCGTTGCGAAAAACGTCCCACAGGACGCGCAGTTCAAGGCGGTAGATCGCTATATAAGCGACAAAGAGGGTCCCAATGATGATCGGTGCCGCGCCGATGAGTGAGTCGCGTATCACATCTGATTTGGCAGTTTCAACATAACCCAACTGCAACCTTCCATCGGGTAAGGACTGGGGAAAAATCGAAAATTTTCCTGTCTGCACACCCAATATCTTCGCCATTAAATAATGACTTAGTTCATGCAGAAAAACACCGGGGAGAAATAGCATGGAGAAAATCCCCATGGTGAGCCTTACATCGCGAGTAAGAATCAGAAACACTGCTTGTATTTCGCGATGCAAAAGCCGCTGAAGCAAAATCAGCGGCACGAGCATACACACAATCCAGAACAGGCCTGAGACTTGATTTGCCACGGATGTCCCCGATTATAAAACCATAAAATTATTGCGTCATTGCGAGGAGCCGCGAAGCGGCGACGAAGCAATCTCCCTTAAAGTTGGGGATTGCTTCGTGGCACTTGCAGCGCCACTCGCAACGACATCTATCATGAGGCAGCTTTTGTGATTGCTACAAATTCATCGGGCTTAAGGCTCGCACCGCCAACAAGCGCGCCGTCAATTTCAGGTTGAGAGAAAAATTCGGATGCGTTGGCTGCAGTAACCGATCCACCATACTGTATACGAATGGATCGCGCAATTTCATCGCCAAACAGATCACTCAACGCGGGACGAATGACCTGAGCATGTACCTGATTGGCGTTCTCCCCACTGGAGGCTTTGCCTGTCCCAATCGCCCAGACGGGTTCGTAGGCAACGATGATTCGCCGCGGGCCAGCCGGATCAACGGGATCAATTCCCGCCAAGCCAACTTTAATTTGACGGCGAACAACTTCAGACGTAAGCCCTGATTCGTATTGATCCAAAGTCTCACCTACACAAACGATGGGCGTGAGTCCGGCCTTGATCGCCGCCGAAACTTTCCGATTCACGGTCTCATCTGTTTCGCCAAAATAGGTGCGGCGCTCTGAATGACCGATGATGACATAGTTACAAAATTCTTTCACCATGCCGGGTGAAACTTCGCCAGTATACGCGCCCTTTTCTTCCCAATATAAGTTCTGAGCACCGAGACCAATCCCGGAATCCTTCAACAACTCATACAAAGCGGGAAGCGCAATGAAGGGAGGACATAACACTTTCTCAACATTCGGAATCTCGCGCAGTTTCGGGCTGATCGTGGAGACCAACTCACGAGCTTCCGCAACCGTTTTGTTCATCTTCCAATTTCCGGCAACAACAGGGATACGATTCATAGTTATGGCAACCTCTTTAGGAGTTCAGCAGCGAATAGACGAATCCACTCCGGCGTGGATGTTTGATCTTCTGCAAGACCTTGTAAAAATTGGCGGGCCGTTTCTTGATCTCCTTCCACGGAAGCGAGCTCACCTTCGAGCAGGTATCCTTCCCGCGAGGTATCTTCATATTGCTTCAACTGATCGATAAGATCATGCGCTTCTTTGATCCGCCCAGTAAATAAAGCATTACGCGCCCGTGTGACGAAGGAGATTGTCGTGTCTACCTCGGCAACCTTATCAAAGGGAACAATGACTGACACTTCGGGCCTGTCTGCAGATTTATACATTGCCTCGCGAAAAGCATCCCGGATGTTGTCTGGAACACCTTCACTGGTTTGGGAACGTAACTTGACAACTTGAAAATACATGAATGCGGCTGGCAACCAGCCTTCCTGGTTTGCAAACGTATCACCCGCCTGCATATAAAGCGGCTCATTTTCTGGTCCCACCAATCTGACGACTTTGCCAAGCGTCTCATAGGTTGCGCCCGGCATATTTGCATTCCAAAATGCGAAAGCCAACTCGAGTTGAGCATTCGGATCATTAGGATTCTCGTTGGCGCGCCGTTGTGCTTCCAGCACCTCTGCGGGATGGTTAACTTGTCCAGTTGAAGGATTTGGCACTGATGTTGACACCGCAAATACGACTGGAGTATTCGTTGCAGCGCGCGACGCGGCAATGAAACGCGCAAACAGACGGTTGTTGCGAGCGAACATGAACATCCCAATGCAAAGAACGATAACCAAACCTGCGCCGACCCATAGCCATGCAGGTGTAGTACGCTTCTCTGTTGAGCCTGCTACCATGGGTGCGGCAACCGCCACTCCCTTCACGGATTCCGGCTCTACAAGCGTTTTGATCGGCTCTGGCCTGGGAACCGTCTTTGCGGGCGGAGTCAGAGGCTGCGATAACTTAATAAATGTGCCTTGCATCGGAACGCCTGCTTCTGCCCAGGCATCTTTGAAGGCAGCCACCATTTGAGCGACATTCTCATAACGATGATCGCGTTCTTTCGCGAGTGCTTTCAGTAACACGCGTTCTACAGACTCTGGTACATTCGGGTTGACTGTGTGAGGCAGCGGGAGCGCTGAATAAATATGGTCATGAATCACAGAGAATGGTGTATCCGCATTGAACGGAACTTTTCCAACCACCATCTCGTAAAGCATTACACCGAATGAATAAAGATCCGTCCGTTCATCAACTTGTTTCATCCCCATTGCCTGCTCAGGCGAGATATATTGCGGCGTACCCATGATCATGTCCGAGGAGAGTGTCGACTCGCCGGATTGGGCTATGCGCGCCAGGCCAAAGTCCGCGAGGTACATCTGTCCATCTTTGGCAATCAACACATTGGATGGTTTTATATCGCGATGCAACACTCCCTGCCGATGCGCATATGACAATGCAGAACCCACGGCATCGACGATTTTCGCTATATCTTCTGAGGGTAGTGGCCCTTTGTCTAATTTTGCTTTGAGCGTATCCCCTTCGATAAACTTCATCACAAGATACGGGCGTTTTTCATGCTCAGCATAATCATACACAGGGACAATGTGTGGATGTTCAAGTTTTGCAACAACCCGAGCTTCGCGCTGAAAACGAGACTCAAATGTAGCATCCTGATTGAAGGCGGGGTGAAGTGCCTTGATTGCCACGTAACGATCCAATGAAGCGTGGTAGGCCTTGAACACGGTTGCCATGCCACCCTGCCCTAGTTGTTCGATGATTCGATATGGACCAACGTTTTCGCCGACAGCGAAAGGCATTGATTGACTCCGCGTGAGGATTTATTCGATTATAGCGTACAACAAATGGAAAGAAAGTGAAAATTGTGTTGCTGAAAAACAATATATCATTGCGAACCGCCCATCGTTGGCGGTGAAGCAATCTCCTCATAAATTGGGAGATTGCTTCGGGCTAACGCCCTCGCAACGACATAGTTATTTATCCATCAAAGCCGCGACGCCCGGAAGTTCTTTCCCTTCCAAGAATTCGAGTGACGCGCCACCGCCCGTTGAAACGTGAGTCATTTGCTCTGCGACTCCAGCCTTCTTGACCGCGCTCGCCGAATCGCCACCACCGATCACAGTCGTTGCACCAGATTCAGCTAACATCTTCGCAAGGGCAAACGTCCCTTCAGCAAACTTTGGCATTTCGAAGACGCCTACCGGTCCGTTCCAAACAATAAGCTTGGCTCCCTCTAAGGCGCGTTTGTAAAGCTCAAGGGTCTTGGGACCAATATCCAGCATTCGCCAGCCCGCAGGAATCTTATCCACATCGACAACCTGCATGTTTGCATTCTCTTCGAATTTATCCGCGATCACTGCATCGACTGGCAGGATTAATTTATCTCCCGCCTTTTGCAGAATAGATTTTGCAGTATCCATTGCGGATTCCTCAACAAGACTGTCCTGCATATTCAATCCCTGCGCGGCGAGAAACGTATTCGCCATGCCACCGCCGATGATCAACGTATCTGCTTTCGAGAGCAGTGATTCAACGACATCGATCTTATCACTGATCTTCGCGCCCCCCAGAATCGCAATATACGGATGTTCAGGATTGGCAACCGCACGCCCAAGATATTCCAGTTCCTGCTCCATCAGGAAGCCAGAAACTGCAGGCAGAAAACGTGCAACACCTTCTGTCGAAGCGTGGGCTCGATGAGCAGATCCAAACGCATCGTCAACGTACACTTCTCCGAGCACAGACATTTGTTTGGCAAATTCCAGGTCGTTCTTTTCTTCCTCGGGATGAAAACGAGTGTTCTCCAGCATCAGCACTTCGCCGGGCTGCAGCTCCTTTACTAGGGTTTCCACCTCGGTGCCGACGGAATCAGGCGCCATCTTTACGGGCATCTCCAACAGGGAAGATAAAACTTCGGCAGCGGGACGCAGGCTAAACTCCGAGTCTGATGCGGATTTGGGGCGACCCAAATGACTCATCAAAATCAAAGCCGCGCCTTGATCCAGAATATATTTAATCGTCGGTAATGACGCTCTGATACGGTTGTCATCCGTTACTTTGCCATCCTGCATTGGCACGTTGAAATCCACCCGCATCAAAACGCGCTTATCTTTGAGATCGATATCTTTTACAGTTTTTTTGTTCATAAATTTGTCTCCTTGTCTAATTGTCACTGGTCTCCTAGTCATAATAGATGACTAGAAGAGCAGGAGACTAGCAGACTAGAGACTAAAGCGACTTCGCGATCATCGCGGTGAGATCAGCCGTGCGGCACGCATAGCCCCATTCGTTGTCATACCAGGCAACCACTTTGACCATATTTCCGATCACCAGCGTATCCATTGAGCTGAACACACTTGAAAAATTTGTACCGCGCAGGTCTGTGGAAACGAGCGGCTCATCCGTCACATCCAGGATACCTTTCATGGGTCCTTCCGCATATTCGAGCATCGCATCGCGGATTTCTTCCTTGCTCGCTTCTTTATTGAGCGTTGCAGTGAAGTCGACAACCGAAACCGTCGGTGTGGGCACACGGAACGCCATGCCACCAAATTTGCCCTTGAGTTCAGGGATCACCAGGCCCACTGCTTTCGCCGCGCCTGTCTCAGACGGAACGATGTTTTGTGCAGCTGCGCGCGCATCGCGCGGATCTTTCGCGCCGAGGTCTTGTAGCTTCTGCGAATTGGTGTAGGCGTGGACTGTAGTTAGCACACCTTTATCAATGCCGAAGGCATCGTTCAACACTTTCGCGACAGGCGCGAGTCCATTGGTTGTGCAGGAAGCGTTCGAGATAATATTGTGTTGTGCCGGATCATATTTATCTTGATTAACGCCCAGTACGATCGTGATATCTTCATTTTTTGCGGGAGCTGAAATAATGACCTTCTTCGCGCCGCCCGATTCAATGTGCGCTTTGGCTTTTGTTGCATCCGTGAACAAGCCGGTTGACTCAATCACGATCTCCACGCCCAGATCCTTCCATTTGATTGCTGCCGGGTCTTTCTCGGCTGTCACATTCACAGTCTTCCCGTCGATGAATAGATGTCCATCCTTTGCCTCAACAGTGCCAGGATATTTGCCATATGTGGAATCGTATTTCAGCAAATGAGAGTTCATCGCGGCATCGAACAAATCGTTTACAGAGACAACCTCAATCTCATCGGGATGCCGTTCCTTGATTGCGCGAAAGACCAGGCGTCCGATACGCCCGAATCCATTGATACCAACTTTTACGGCCATTTCAAACCTCCGTTTTAAATTTTTGATAAATTAAACCAAATGATTTTATCACAGAGACTTATTCAATCCTGCCACTGAGTCGGGGAGAAAAAAATAAATGGTTTTCTCAGTGTTCTCTGTGATTCCTCTGGCAGTGCCTGCCAGGACAAGTGTGTGGCAGAAAATTCCCATCATTCCAGCGGACCTGTGTATTCATCCAGGATTTCGATTAGTGTTTTTGCCAGCTTCAACGAATCATGCCGCCAGGGATGATTCTTGTCCGTCAGGTTTGCCATATAACTACGGGAATCAGATAAAGTCTTTTCATCGGCGAGCACCCATTGAGAATCTGCGCTCAGTTGACCTTCATAATTATCATTGCAAAGTATTACATCAAATATACTTTCTCCGATGTGCTCCTCCAGCGCGCGGACGTGATCGTAACAAGAGTACATATCCGTTTCGCCAGACTGAGTAGCGATATTGCTAACATAAACTTTCAATGCGCGGCTGGCATGGATCGCACCAAGCAAATCCTTTACAAGCAGATTTGGTAACAAACTGGTATATAAGCTTCCTGGTCCGATTACCACCATGTCCGCATTCAAGATCGCTTTGAGAACAGGCGGGAAGGCGGGCGCGTCATTCGGTTCGAGCCACAACCGTCGGACTTGCCCTGCCATTTTTGGGATGCGACTCTCTCCCTGCACCCGAACCTGGATCGGGACATTTGGAAGTTGCATATCCGCGACAAGTTTTACATCATGCAATGTAGAAGGGAGCACCCGTCCGCTCACAGATAATACTTTACCTGATTCGGCGATTGCGCCCTCAAAACTCCCGGTGATATCTGCTAGTGCGGTAATGAACAAATTTCCAAACGAGTGACCTTCCAGTTCCTTTTCTGTACTGCTAAAGCGATACTGGAATAATTGCGTGAGCATCTGCTCATCATTTGATAATGCCGCGAGACAATTGCGAATATCTCCCGGAGGCAAAATCCCATAACTTTCGCGCAAGCGCCCTGATGAACCGCCGTCATCTGCTACTGTGACAACTGCTGTGAGATTGCGCGTATAAGTCTTCAGTCCTCGGAGAAGCGTGGCCAGGCCATGTCCTCCACCGATGGTCACAATGCGCGGTCCACGGTCGCGGCGGCGATAGTTAGCCAGTTCATCCACAACTGATTTGCCGGGTCCGATAAATGGCTTGAGAAGAGAACGATTTAATCCCCCGATGCCAACCATGATCAACCCCAGACCCAATCCGCCGAAAATAAGTACTCGTACAATACGCGGAAGAAACTGCAAAGAAACAATCGCAAGAATATCAACGAGAGTTTGGTTCGTTAGCTCTGAATGATAAAAGTCGTTTAAGAAAATTGCCAATCCGCTCCCTAGTAATGTAATACCGCCGAGTATCAGGAACATCCAGCGCTTGACACCCATGCCGGGCAAAAACCAGCTCGATAAGCGTCTCACTTCCTGGTGAAGGCGAGTCGTGTTTTGTGAACTGTTCACAAAATGATAATAGCAGGGAGGAAGATAAGAGTCAACTGACACTCTCACCTCCCATTGGACATTTTCGCGGAGCAGGCTTTTAGGTGCCCCCAAATCCACAATAAAAAGTAGAACAAATGAGAGAACGGGAGGGTCGGTTATAATTGACCTTATGAGCCTCACTGCAGCTGTGGATATTGGCGGAACGCACATCCGTGTCGCCATGTATGAACCAGATAGCACCACTCCAGTTGCCCACCATCGAACACGCTCACAGGCAAATGAAACAGGCGTATTTGATCGGCTCGTGGCAGCCATTGAGTCGGTATGGCCAAAAGATAAAGTAAACGCGATTGGTATTGCGTCACCGGGTCCGCTTGACCCACATACTGGCACGATCCTTGCCACACCAAACATTCCGGAGTGGAAAAACTTTCCTTTAGCACCTAATCTCTCCAAACATTTTGGTGTGCCTGTTTATCTGGATAATGACGCGAACATGGCCGCATTGGGCGAATGGCAATATGGCGCAGGGAAAGGTCATCATGATCTTGTTTACATCACAATTAGTACAGGAATTGGCGGTGGCGTGATCAGCAATGACCGTTTGCTACAGGGATTTCACGGCATGGGAGCAGAGCTTGGACATATGATCATCGATCCGAACGGGCCGCCTTGCGGATGCGGATATCATGGGCATGTGGAATCGTTTTCATCAGGCCCTGCAATTGCGCGTTACGTCAATGAGCAAATCAACGCGGGGAAAAAGTCCACGCTTCAAGCGGACCCTGGCCTGAACGCCGCACAAATCGCCGACGCGGCTCGTGAAGGGGATGCGCTTGCGATATCAGCATTTGAGCGGGCCGGGCATTATCTCGGCATCGCGGTGGCAAATTATCTTGCCATCTTCGACCCTTCCATATTGATCTTTGGCGGAGGGGTATCACAAGTCGGTGATTTGCTCTTTAAGCCATTTGAAGAAAGTTTACGAAAACATACCTTTCATCCGCATTATTTGGACAATCTTGTAATTACAAAGGCTGCCTTGGGGGATAACGCAGGTCTGATGGGCGCGCTTGCATGGGCGAGGTTAAGAGCCAAATGATTAAGAAACTTTTGGTAATTTTCCCGCCTCCGCCCTGGCTGGCAACAAAATGGTGGACAGCCGATCGCGCAGCATATAGCCACATATAACGGAATCAATCTCCGGCTTACGCGAACGCGTGCCGCGTGGCGTCGTTAGCGCCACGAAACGTAGCACTCATTCAACACTTGCCCCGATAGGCAAGTGTAGTGCATAGTCTCTACCTAAGAATTATAGCAAGGAGTTTGTATGAATAAATTAAATTTGCCAGGCCCCAAAGCCCAGGCTTTGATTGAACGCGACCAAAAGGTGATCTCCTCTTCCTACCCGCGTGCTTATCCATTTGTAATGGACCATGGAAGTGGTGTGGAAGTGTGGGATGCGGACAGTAACCGTTTTATTGATTTCATGGCCGGTATTGCCGTGCTCTCAACAGGACATGCAAATCCACGAGTTGTAAAAGCTGTACAGGCTGCTGCAGAAAAATTTTTACACATCTCATCAGATTTTTATCATGAGGGCTGGATTCGCCTTAGTGAGAAACTAGACTCAATAGCGCCATTTGAAGAAACAGCAAAAACCTTTCTGACCAATTCAGGAACGGAGGCAGTAGAGACCGCGATTAAACTGGCCAAGTTCCACACCAAGCGCCATAACTTCATTGGATTTTTCGGCGCGTTTCATGGCCGCACAATGGGATCTGTCGCGTTCACGGCCAGTAAACCACACTATCATCGCGGGTTTTATCCATTGATGCCAGGTGTCACCCATGTGCCTTTCCCCGATGCCTATCGCCCGATTCTGCACCGCAAGTTAGGTGAAGATTATGGCGAGACAGTTGTCCGTTTTATTGAAGAAGAGATCTTCGACCACAACGTGCCAGGGGATGAAATTGCCGCTGTGGTGGTAGAACCCATTCAGGGTGAAGGTGGTTACGTTGTCCCGCCAGATGGATTTTTCCCCGCGCTTCGCAAACTCTGTGACAAGTACGGCATCCTGTTGATCGCGGATGAGGTACAAAGCGGAATGGGGCGCACCGGCAAATGGTGGGCAATCGAACACTTCGGCGTCGAGCCAGATATCGTCACATCTGCAAAGGGAATTGCATCAGGTTTACCCCTTGGCGCCTGTATCGCGCGTCAATCTGTAATGACATGGCCGAAAGGAGTGCATGGCAATACATTTGGCGGAAATCCCATCTCATGTGCGGCTTCGCTTGCAACCATCGAACTGCTCGAAGAATCTTATCTTGCCAATGCAGCTGAAGTCGGTCAGTATGCATTGGATGCTTTACAGGAAATCCAGGTGCGGCACCCCTCCATTGGAGATGTGCGCGGTAAGGGACTTATGATTGGCGTCGAGTTTGTAAAAGACAAGAACACAAAAGAACCCAATGAGGAAATCCGCAATAAAATCGAACATCTCGGATTTGAATACGGTTTATTGTTGCTGGGCTGTGGAAAATCCACAATTCGTCTGGCTCCACCCCTATGTATCACAAAGAAAGAAATGGATGAGGGACTGGAAATCTTCGAACAAGTGATCACAATGGCAGAGCAGGAACAGGGGCTGAGATAGAACCCGCAAGATAAACAAGCAAAGGCTGTTCCCGCGGGAACAGCCTTTATACATAAATACAAAAACTATTTTTCTTCGCGCACATCTACAAGGACGGAGCGTACAACCACGCGGCTAAGATATGTTCCTGTCGCTTCATCATAATTGTCACAGGTGATGAGGGTTAACCAGGATTTCTCTTCGTGTTTAAAGACACTCTTATCATTTGGCAGAACAACCTCATTAGCCATAACTTTATAGGTATATCTATATCCGCCGTGATAAATAAACACATACTCACTGAGTGGGAGGTAACGCAATCGATAAAACGGACCCGCCTTTCCGTCTGCTGTGACGACATGCGCAGTAATGACGCTGTTTCCGGGGAATGTAGGATAGGCGCTTCCCTCCAACCATCCTGCCTGATGCCACAGCCATGAAACATCCCATCTGCTGGCGTTTTGTTTTACGCCTACAATAGAGGTGGACGTTTTCAAAACCGGGATGTCAAGCGTAATACCAGTGGAACTATATATAGGGCGTGCAATAGGATCCAAAGCAGTGATTACATGTGGCGAAAATCCCGTGATAGGTATGGCAAATCCCGCAAGGCCGGTTGGTGTCGGGGAGCGGCGATTGTTCGGTGTCCGTGTTGGCCGCGGTGTTGGCGTCGGTGTAGAAATGGCATTAAAAAATTTTGTAGGTAAAATCGTATACCCTGCATCGATAAATGGGTTACCGGGCAGGGCTGTATTCGGATCTTCACCCCATACAAGTGCAATACGCGTCGTCGACCAGATATGCATACCGGTGTTATCCAGATCAGGGTCAAAGATCTTTTGCACCTCAATTCGATTCAAGGTAAATGTCTGATCCACAATGCCATCCCCAGGGCTGTAATCAACATAGATGGTCGTATTATCCTCCGTCGGAGTGACAAAAACAGGTGACCCATTTGCAGAGAGGTCGGTTGTCCCAGGAGCCCAGCCAAGATAATAGTCATTCGTCAATTGGCCGGGTGGAATCAACGTGAATCCATAGTTGTAGGCAGCATTTTCTGTATCCACAGAGCCAATGGCCCAGAATTTTGTTTTCCGATCTGCCGCTTCAAGAAATAAAGCAGAACCAACGGGAACAAAGCGACCGGTAAGATATTGATAGCTGAGGGTTGAATTGGCGGGTACAACGAATGACCCTGCTCCAACCTGGTCTTCATAGTTAATGGATAGATCAGAGTTCGTAGGGTTATATATAAACACATTTGTATCGAAGCCACCAGTAAACCCCGGAACTGGATTGTAGTAGGACGATTCCCACAGATCACTAGGGACAGCGGTATAACTGCGGCTTTCCGATGAAATACCAGGGTCAATCTGGCCAACAATAAACTGCACCTGGACCGGCGCGTTGGCTGTTACCGTGGTGCCAGCGCTGATATGAGCAAGTTGGGTCACTTCGCCGCGGTTCAAAGTTGTCGTTAATTCGACTCCTGCGGTGCCTGGATCATTGATCTGTATACTGGTACCATTCTGAAGCGCCTGTGCCATGACGAAAACCTCATCAAAATCAAGATAATTGGTGGGGGCTAGTGCCAGATTTTCACCAACGGGAACAGTGTAATTGTTTTGCAGAGCATGAATCGGGTAAATATCCCATGCATTTGCAAATACTGTACCAGTTCTTTCCGGCCAGAAGGCCTCTACAACAGATACCCCACCAACTACATAAATACGATCTCGTCCATCATAGCAGGCTGTCGAAGACCCATTAGGATTGGTACTTCTACAACTAGCGTTGGCAGAACGCGGGACAAGAATATCAAAAGATTCAAAGACCAATACATCTCCCTTTTTAGCAGGATATAGTTCATCGCCCGAAGGACCGGAGGAATATCCATTTTCCCAGTGATCGTAAAAAACCTGCGCATTATCCTGATCGACGATGACAGTAATTACATTGTGCATACGATTGCATGGAGGAGCCGAGCACGAGCCACCACCAAATGCATTTCCAAGGTCAGGATCATTATCGATATCCTGCAGAATTTGGAAGAGCTGATCGGTGCTCCCCGGAATGTAGTATTCTGCTGTATTTGAAACTTGGGCTATAACGGGAGTGGCGAAAGTCGAGAAAACAGAGAAAAATATGAGAATAAATACCAACCCTGTTCGCAAATAAAATTGGCCGTTCCTATTTTTTATCAGACTCTTAGTCATTCACATCATCATTCAATATACACAAAGAATGATAAAGGACTCAGTCAACGAAACCACAGTGGCCTTATTAATTCGTGCTATTCTTTATACCTTGCATTTTTGTAAGGATTGTAGTTAGGAGGTTTTAATTTGTCAACACAAATTCGCATGACCCCTTAGAACTACTCCTTGCCGATCTGCATTCGCTCGGATTTCTCTTATATTTTGCAAATACGTGGGTGATAAAATTCTCTAACATGCTCCCGGATTTCCGCGTTCGTCAACGCGACTACTTGTTAGAAATATCCCGCGCGCTCACTCAGGAACTTAATCTTGAGAAGTTGCTCGCGCGCATCTTGGGGATTGCAATTGAAATGCTCGCTGGCCAGGCAGGGATCATTGCGCTTAAAGAGCCAGAAGGCTGGCGCGTCGCGGCCGCCCAGGGAATCGCCCCCGCTTTTCTGAGTTATCTAACTCCTTTGCTGGCGGAAGAAAATGTTCGGGAGTTGAATGTGCGTGAACTGAACCGCATGTTGAAAGAATTGACATATACCGTCAGCATGGGGCTTCTCAACGGCACAGCGCTGCCTCTTGCTACACATGGTCAATTCATCGGGGTAATTTTTATCTTTCGTAGTTATCCGGATGTATTCACTCCTGATGATCGCGTGCTGCTACAATCGTTTGCGGACCAGGCTGCCATTGCGGTATATAACGCACAGCTTTATGGACAGGTTTCGTATGAGAAGCAGCGCCTCGATGCGCTCCTCGACTCGGCTGCAGATGGAATCCTGATCCTCAATGCAGATCTCTCGATTGAACGCGTAAATGACGCTTT
>Ga0081539_10003243_pt1 | contig 20462 bp, 18 predicted proteins | sample TabmetS4T2R2_FD_71023 | JGI IMG/M metagenome (GOLD analysis project Ga0081539, IMG submission 71023) | Tabebuia heterophylla rhizosphere microbial communities from the University of Puerto Rico - S4T2R2 | ecosystem: Host-associated > Plants > Roots > Rhizosphere ...
TGGGCGCGTCGCCGTTAAGTTAGGAACGTTGCCGTCGCGTTCTAAAATGTCGCAAGGCGAGGCTGCTGCAGAAATGCAAAACGCCCGCTGGCGGTGCCGGCGGGCGCACTATTGCAGTTCTGGAATTTCCCCATACGCCGATCGCTTGCTGTCGGCAAGCAGAATGCAACGCAGATGGCGCCTGCCGGCTCGCGTTTCGCGAGGGCTTCGCCAAGGCCGGACAGCGCATCATCATCGTCGCCGGCGTGCCGCTCGGCACGCCCGGCGCAACCAACATGGTGCGGATTGCCTTCGTGGGTGCGGAGGCCGCGGAGGATTAGGCTAGAGGCCTCCGCCTCTCGTCGTCATGCCCCGCGAAAGCGGGGCACCCAGTAGGCGCAGGCGGTGCAACACCGAAACGGATGTGAGTACTGGGTCGCCCGCTGTCGCGGGCGATGACGATCGAGGGGTCGCGAAAGCAGCGCGCCGAACTAAATATCCCGGCCCTCGACCTTCTCGCTCAGCGACTTCACGAACTCGGGAATCTTCTGCAGGTGCGGGTTGACGGCGAGCGCGCGGCGGAATGCCTCGAGCGCCAGCTTGTCCTCGCCGAGCTCTTGCATGATCACGCCGAGCCCGGTGAGCGCGCCGAAATGGCGCGGCTCGCGTGCCAGCACCTGACGGATGTCGGCAAGCGACTTGCCGTAATCCTTGTTGGTGAAATGCAGCGTCGCGCGCCTGTTCCAGGCTTCGACATAGTCCGGCTTGAGGTCGATGATGGAATCGAGCAGCCGCAGCGCGAGCTTTGTGTCCTTCTCGTCGGTCGCGGTCTTCACCCGGCTCATCAACAGATCGGCAGTATCGCTGCCCGAGGTGAACCAGAGCGCCCAGATGCGGCTTTCGACCAGCTTGGCGCTGTCCGCGTCGGGCGCAGCCTTGAGCGCTTCGAACAGGAAGTCGAGATTCTTGGAGCGATCGCCGCGCGCGGCGCGCGGCAGCTTCTCGGGGGCATCAGCCCAGCTTCCAGGCTCGGCCGAGGCGGAGGTGAAGGCCGGAACGGTCAGCCATGCGGCAAGCACAAAGGCGAGTCGGGCGCGCATGACAAGAGTCTATGCGCTACGCATCGCAGCGCAATAGGCGCAAATACGCGCCACCCCTCAAAGACTTGTGAGATGAAACGGGAAACCGCCGAGCTCAGGCTTTGGTCAGCCCTGACGCGCCTTGAAGCGCTTCTGCGTCTTGTTGATGACGTAGACGCGGCCCTTGCGGCGCACGATGCGGTTGTCGCGATGGCGGCCGCGCAGCGATTTCAACGAGTTACGGACTTTCATGGCTCTAAATTCCGGGGCGCGCGCGCCGCGATTTGAGGGATTGGCGGGCGTTCTACGGGCCGCCCCGGGCCCTGTCAACGTCACAAGGTCAGCGCAGAGTGTCTCGCCAGGCGGCCGTTCGGGCGATTGCGTCCTGCCACAGCGGCCTGGGATCGTCTTGCTCCGCCGACCGCAGGGTATCATAGAGCCGCTGGATCGACTCCCAGGCCTGCAGCCGCGGGATGTCGTCGGTGCGCTCGGTGGCGACCTCCGTGCGCAGGCGGTGGAGCGCAGCGAGCGTCGCCGCCCGCTCCTCCAGACGTGCCGTGCGCAGATCCGCCAAGGCGCGCTGCGCTGTTTCTCTGTCCGCCGCGTAATACATGCGCGACACCCGCCAAAAAGCCTGCCCTCCCCTAAGGTAAGAGCAGCGCGCTAACGGAGGCGTAAGGAGACAGATCGAGTTTGACTTGAATCGCGTGGCGGGGTGCGAAGCAGCGGCGCGATCGTTGCGCAATACCGTCGCCAACAAAGGCCGCCAAGAGAGATCGAGGGAAAAATGGTGGGCGCGACAGGGATCGAACCTGTGACCCCTACCATGTCAAGGTAGTGCTCTCCCGCTGAGCTACGCGCCCAATTGTAAGGGTTGCGACCCTATAGCGGCTCAATATGGCAGGGGCAAGCTTCGCGATCCTGTCTAGGCCGCCTTCAGCATCTTCTGGACCTCGTTGACGAGGTCGCGCAGGTGGAATGGCTTGGACAGCACCTTGGCGTCCTTCGGGGCTTTGGAGTCGGCGTTGAGCGCGACCGCCGCAAAGCCGGTGATGAACATGATCTTGATGTCCGGGTCGAGCTCGGCGGCCCGACGGGCGAGCTCGATGCCGTCCATCTCCGGCATCACGATGTCGGTCAGCAGCAGCTCGAACGGCTCCTCACGCAGTCGGCGATAGGCCGACATGCCGTTATCGTAGTCCGTGACCTCGTAGCCGGCGTTCTCCAGTGCCTTGACCAGGAACCGGCGCATATCGTTGTCGTCTTCGGCCAAAAGAATCTTTGGGTTGGTCTGAGACATGGAACGCCCGTAACCCCCGTGAATTTCGCCCCCCATTAGCCGCATAGGCGGTAAACATGGGGTGAACCAGCCCGAACCCCGATTCTGAAGTTCACCATCCCTCGCGGCGGCTTCTAGCGCCTGAGCGAACTTCGCGTCCGGAGCACTTCCTATCTTGGCAGAGACGCGCCCGCATGGAAATGTACGGATCACGGTGAAGCGCGTGGAGAGGGATCCCCGAATCGCAATGACCATTCCGATGGAGGTAGAGCTCGACCCGCCATTTGAAGTCGTGGAGCCGGCGGTATGCCGCGCACCGGTCGTGTTCAACTCGCCACACTCGGGAAGCGTCTATCCACGGGCCTTTCTGGACGCCGCCAAGCTCGACCTCGCGACGCTGCGGCGCTCGGAAGACTCCTTCGTCGACGCGCTGATCGACGGCGTGGTCGGGCGCGGTCATCCGCTGGTGCGCGTGCATTTCCCGCGCTGTTATGTCGACGTCAATCGCGAGCCCTATGAGCTCGACCCGCGCATGTTCGACGGCCGCCTGCCCTCGTTCGCCAATACGCGCTCGATGCGCGTCGCCGGCGGACTCGGCACGGTTGCACGCGTGGTCGGCGACGCGCAGGAGATCTATCACCAGCGCATCCCGATCGACGACGCGTTGCGGCGGATCGAGGGTCTGTACAAACCCTACCACCGCGCGCTGCGGCGCCTGCTGACCCGCGTGCATCGCGACTTCGGCACGGCCGTCCTGATCGATTGCCATTCGATGCCGTCGATGGCGGGCACCAAGGATGATCGCCCGCGCGCCGACATCGTGCTCGGCGACCGCTACGGCACCAGCTGCGTCGGCATCATCGCCGAGGTCATCGACGATACCTTCCGCGCGCTCGGCTATGCGGTGAGCCGCAACAAGCCCTATGCGGGCGGCTTCATCACCGAGCACTACGGCAACCCGGCGGCCGGGCTGCATTCGATCCAGATCGAGATCAACCGTGCGCTCTACATGGACGAGAAGCGCTATGAGCGCAGCGCCACCTTCGACCGGCTCGCTGCCGACATCGTGACGCTTGCGGACCGCCTCGCCACCGTGCCGCTGGAGGAGCTGAAGCCGTATCGGGCGGCAGCGGAGTAACGGCGCCGCGAGTGCATGGCACGATCCCGAATTTGCATAGACGCTGGGCGGCGTTTCGGCGCGCCGCGATTTTGAGCAGCGGGCGCAGCGCAGACGAGAACCGCACGAAAACGTGCGGGAAATGGCAAAGAAAAAGGGCCGCTTGCAAGCAAGCGGCCCAAGTCTAGGGAGGAAACGCCCAAGGAGGGCGGCGGTACGCGACGCAAATCACGTACCGCGCTGCAATAACGTACACCGCAGCGCACAAAATGCAAGGGGGTCGGGGACGAAAAGCGTTAACACTTCCTTGCTGTTGCTGGCATGCCACAGCAGCCCTGCGAGGCAGCCGCAGCATGGCCTCGAGAGGTCGACAACCGGTCGTGCGGAAACACGCTCCCCGCTCTTCAGACATTCCACTGGGCAAAGTTGGCGAACTTAAGTTGCCGCGCGGCGCGCGCTCCGATACGCCGATGCGCCTTCTTGGTGGGAGCATGATCTTGTCCGAGAACCGGTACCGACCCCGGATCAAATCCGCGGCAGGCCTTTTCGGGATCATGCTCGCGGGGATCATTTCATGACCGCGATCGATTTTGCTGCCTTCGTCGACCAGCTCGCGACCGCATCGGGCGAAGCGATTCTGCCGTTCTTCCGCACCTCCCTCGGGGTCGAGGACAAGGGCTCGGCGGCCGGGTTTGATCCGGTGACGGCGGCCGACCGCGCCGCCGAGAACACGATGCGTGCGCTGATCAAGCGGACCTTCCCGGCACATGGGATCATCGGCGAGGAATACGGCAACGAGCGCACCGATGCCGAATATGTCTGGGTGCTCGACCCGATCGACGGCACGAAGTCGTTCATCACCGGGATGCCGGCCTGGGGGTCGCTGATCGCGTTGACGCGGCATGGCGTGCCGGTGTTCGGCATGATGCATCAGCCTTTCATCGGCGAACGCTTCACCGGCGACGGCGGCGCCGCGAAGTATCGCGGCCCCGCCGGCAAGCGCGAGCTGCGCGTACGGCCTTGCGCCGGCTTGAACGACGCGATGCTCCTCACGACCAGCCCGCGGCTGATGAATGCGCAGGACCGCGCCGCCTATGCGCGCGTCGAGAACGCCGTGCGGCTGCCGCGCTACGGCGGCGATTGCTACGCCTATTGCATGCTGGCGGCCGGCCATGTCGACCTCGTGATCGAGACCGGGCTGAAGCCGCACGACATCGTCGCACTGATCCCGATCATCGAAGGCGCGGGCGGCATCGTCACCACCTGGGAAGGCGGCAGCGCTGCCGCCGGCGGACGCGTGATCGCGGCCGGCGACAAGCGCGTGCATCAGGCCGCGATGACGATGCTGTCGGCGAGGAATGACGCCTGATCCAGCGCGTGCGACTCAGGCAGAGGCGCGCTGCAGCACCTTGGTCTCGCAGCGCGCGATGAAGTCGCACACCGCCTCCCCGATCGCGTCGGCGTGATCTTCCTGCAGAAAATGCAGCCCGGCCCCGAGCCGCACCAGCTTGCAGTTCGTGAGGCTCGCCGCACAGGTCTCGGCGAAGGCCGGCGACACCAGCGCGCCCGGGTCGCCGACGAACAGCAGCTTCGGATAGTCCGATGCCTTCAGTGCACGGTGCGCGTCCTGCAGCAAGGCGTACACATCCGCCGGTTCGCCCGCGATCGGCAGCTCGTTCGGAAAGCGCCAGGTCGGCACGCGCGAAGCGCGATCCGGAAACGGCGCACGATAGACCGCCATGTCGTCCTCGTTGAGCGTGCGCTTGATCGCGCTTGGAAGCCCGCGCTCGACGAACAGGTTCTCATCAAGGATCAGCTTCTCGCCGACGTCCGGCGTGCGGAATTTCTGGAATCTCTCGCGCGACGCCGCAGACTGATGGAAGCTTTCCCAGGTCGGCCACGGGCGAATGAACTCCATGAACGCAAGCCCGCGCACGAAGTCCGGCCGGCGCGCCGCGAGATGGAACGCGAGCGCCGTGCCCCAGTCCTGCGCAACGAGGTACGCGCTCTCGATGCCCGACGCCGCGATGAACGCGTCGAGATAGCGGACGTGATCGACGAAGCGATATGCGATTGCCGGCTTGCCGGATTGGCCGAAGCCGATCAGGTCCGGCGCAATGCAGTGCGCAACCGGCGCGACGTACGGAATGACATTGCGCCAGATGAACGACGAGGTCGGATTGCCATGCAGGAACAGCGCGACCGGAGCGCCGGCGCGTCCGGCTTCACGATAGGCCATGCTCGAATCGAGCACGGTGCGGCGCGGCAGGATGGTGTCGGGATTCATCGTTGGTCCTCCTTGAACACAGTTGCGAAAGCGATCGTCTTGAAGCGCTCGAGCGGCGTCGCGTCGCGCGTGACCTTCATGCGCAGCATCGCGCCTTGCCAGGAGGCGAGCAGGAAGTCGGCAAGCTCGTCGGCCGCAAATGCCGCGCTGATCTCGCCCCTCGCCTGTCCCTCGGCGATGCAGGCCGCAAAGGGCGTGCGCCATTGCGTGAAGATCGTCGCCAGACGCTCGCGCAGGAGCTCGCTCTGCGGTGCCGCCTCGAGGCTGAGATCGCCGATCAGGCAGCCGCGGCTGAACTCATCAGCCGCAAGGCGCTCGGTGATGATGTCGAGATAGCGACGCAGGCGCGCGCGCGGCGCCAGGTTCTTGTCGTCGAGCGCCTGGCTGACCAGACCCGTGACATGCGCGAAGTAGCGGTCAAGCACCTCGCCGGCGAAGACTTCCTTCGAGCGGAAGTGATTGGTGAAGGAGCCCTGCGGCGCGCCCGCCTCGGCCACGATCTCGCGGACGCCGGAGCCGACATAGCCGCTGCGGAACATGACCCGCAGGCCGGCTTCGAGGATCTTGTCGCGCAATGAGGGCTTGGGCATGCGGCGGATAATACGTACGTACGTATTATTGTCAAGTAGAGAAAGCCGACATGGAAGTCGTTACGATTTTTCCTCTCGTGCGGAGACCACAAACAAAAACCGGCGCCGCGAGCGCGACGCCGGCTACAGCAAATTCCGTTCGACTTGGTTCACATTCCTCTCGTTCGTCATGCCCCATAGCCCGTCGAAGACGGGCGTAAACGCCCTTATGGAAAGCGGGGCACCCAGTACTCACCGATCCATCGGTGTGTACTGGGTGCCGGTCAAGCCGGGCCATGACGACTGAGAGGTCGTATTGGGACGAGGGCACGGCAACGCGCGTTATGCGAGCGGCAAAAAAGTCATCGCGTCCCGGAACCGCGCCGCGGCCGGCGCACGACGCGTAGCTTCGCGCCCCCGGCCTCGCCGCAGAAGAACCGGTCGCTGCCGTCGGACTCCAGTCCCGACACACCAACGCCGGGCGGCATCTCGAGCCGCTCGAGCACGTCGCCGCTCTGCGGATCGATGTGCCTCAACTCGCTCGCGTTGTCTTCCAAGGTGGCGTGCCAGAGCTCGCCGTCGACCCAACTGACGCCCGTGACGAAGCGATTGGAATCGATGGTGCGCAGGATCGCTCCGGTCTCGGGATCGATCTGATAGATCTTGCGGGCACGATACTGCCCGACCCAGAGCGAATCTTCCGCCCAGGCGAGTCCCGAGTCGCGACCGCCGCCCGGCGCCGGGATGGTGGCGAGCACGCGGCCGCTCTTTGGATCGATCTTCTGAATGCGATCCTCGGCGATCTGAAACAGATGCCGTCCGTCGAACGCGGTCCCGGCATGCGCCGCGACATCGATCGAGCGCGTGATCTTGCCGCTCTCCGGATCGAGCGCGTGCAGCTTCTCGCCGGCGGCGAACCAGACGTGCTCGCCATCGTAAGTGACCCCATGCACGTTCTCGACGCCCGGAAAAGGCCCATACTCACGGATGATCTCAGCGGCTGATGGTTTCATGTCTCGCTCCTCGCGCTAGATGGTGACTGTCCAATCTGACGTCACCAGGATCTATCCCGCTGGCAGCGGTGCCGGGAGTAACAAGGTCGTCGTGAATCCCGGTACCGGCGGGGTCATCCAGCGACGCGCACGTCCGCGACCGAACGACTGCACCTTGCCTGCCGCCGCGAGCTGGTCGAGCGCGCGCTGAACAGTGCGCTGGCTCGCGCCCAGCGCAAGCGCAAGTGCCGAGCTCGACCATGACTCGCCGTCGACGAGAAACGCCAGCACCGCGGCATGCGGCTCTTCGACCGGGCGCGCGAGCACGACGACCTCGCGTGTGTGGCGCGGCACCAGCGCAAATCCGCGTTTCGTTGCGCTGACGCCCGCCAGCGTGCGCAGCTTCGCGCGCAGCCGGCCCATTTCGACACGCAAGCGCGCGCGGTGCGATTCATCGGCGGCTTTCGCGCGGAACGCGCGCGCGACGAGCGCGTCCCGCGACACATCGCCCGGCCACGCTTCGCCGAGCGCATGCGCGAGCGCGAACAACACCGGGCGTCGCGCAAGCGAGATCACCGTGCGCGCGTCACGCACCACGTGCCGGCACGCATCCACAACGAGCGCTTTCGAGGTCTGCAAGGCCTCGACGCCTTCCAGGAGAAGCAGGCGCTCTTCGCCGCGCGCAATCAGCCGCGCCGCCGGCGTGTCCAGCACCGCTGATGCGCTCTCGACCTCCGCCATCAGCGCAGGAATGCGCGCCTCACGCGCGGCTTGTCTGGCCCGCGCGAGCGCGGCGCGCGCCGCCTTCGTGCGCAGCCGCCGCATCGCGATCCCTGCGGCCACCAGCTCGTGAACGGTTCGCAATGCGGGCGGCAACGGCGCCGGGTCGAGGCCCGACAGCATGCGCTCGGCCGCGTCGAGATGTCCGATCAGGAGCAGTCGCCGAACCGCGAGATAACGCGCATGCGTGGCATTCAGCCGGTCACCATGCTGTTCGAGCGTCGCCCGCGCGGCGTCGAGAGCCTTCGTCGGCCAATTGAGATCGCGCGAGACGAGCGCGATCTCGGCCTCGGCGACAACGCAGCGTGCACGGGCCACCGCCTCGTGCGAGCCAAAGGCACGCGCGGCACTCTTGAGCAGCGCCTTTGCGCGCGCGAAGTCGCCGAGCTGCGCCATCGCGATGCCGCGCAGCGCGAGCGCAGGTGCGTCGTCGCGCAACGCGACCCGCTTCAACGCGCCGAGCGGATCACCCGATGCAAGCGCGAGCGCCGCCGCCGTGATCAGCGAGTCCATCGGAATCCCGCCGGATTGTCACGCTTTGGATCACTCGCTATCGGAAGCATGTCCGCAGCCGCCGTAGTCCTTCCCTGATGTTATCCGTCGGGATGGCGCCGTATCCGAGAACCAATCCCGCGCGCGCGGACTTCCCTGCCGCGAATTTCGAGAGGACCTGGATTGCCACGCCTGCATCGGACGCGCGCCGCGCCACCGCGTCCATTTCGGCGAGGGATGCGGTGCGCGCGAGCGCCGCGACGTGCAGGCCGGCCTCCGAGGGAACGAGCTCGAGTTGGTCAGCGAAATCGCGGCTGACGGCTTCGATGACCATCGCATGCCTTTCTTGGTACACCGCGCTGACCTTGCGCAGGTGACGCGCAAACCCACCATCCTCGATGAACCGGGCGAGCGCCGTTTGCATGACGGTGGTCGTGTGCCAATCGCTGACGAATTTCGCCTTTTGCAATACGCCGAACAGGGATCGAGGCGCCACGACGAAGCCCACGCGCAGCGTCGGCAGTAGTGTCTTGGAGAACGAACCCATGTAGACCACGCGGCCCGATGCATCGAGGGTCTGGAGTGGTTCGAGCGGCCGCCCGCCGAAACGGAACTCGCTATCGTAGTCGTCTTCCAGGATTGCCGCATTGTTTTGCCGCGCCCATTCGAGCAGGGCCTGGCGCCGTTGCAACGTCATGGACACGCCGAGCGGGTGCTGGTGCGAGGGCGTCACATACACCGCGCGAACACCGGTTGGAATCCGCCCGACAACGAGCCCTTGATCGTCGACCGGCACACCGACGACGCGAAGACCCAATGACTTGAAAAGTTGTCGCGCCGGCCCGTAGCCGGGATCCTCGACCGCTATTCGTTCGGGTCGTGCAAGCAGCGCCCGCACGATGATGTCGAGCGCTTGCTGGGTGCCATTCGTGATGATGATGTCCTCGGCCACGGCGTCGACGCCGCGCGAAACGCCGATATGGCGCGCGATCGCTGCGCGAAGATCAGGCTGCCCCGCGGGATCCCCATAGACGCCGACGTCCGCGCTCTCCGACCGGAGCGCCGAGACGATGAGCCGTCGCCACGTTCGATGCGGGAACAAGGATGCGTCCGGCAGCCCGGTGCGAAATTCATAGCGCGCGGATTTATCGAACGCCCTGGCCACCGCGATCGTTTCCCAGACGCCGCGTGGCCGCAGCACCCCGTCGCTTCTTCTCGTTTGCCGGACCGCGCGCGTGACGCCGTTGCTCACGAACGTGCCCGATCCCAACCGGGAGGTCACGAAACCTTCGCCGGCGAGCCGCTCATAGGCGACCGTGACGGTCATGCGCGACACCGCGAGCGACTGCGCCAGGTCTCGGCTCGGCGACAGGCGGTCACCGGCCCGAAGGCGCCCATCCAGGATCGCCCGCCGGATCTGGCGATAGATCTCGTCGCTGAGGCCGCTGCGGCCGACGAGACTGACGTGCAAGGACATGGTGGCCAGCCGGTTCCCTGAGTGGACCGGTCATTCGTGCATGAATTGGATCTTCCGCCAAGCCGCTTTGATTCCAATACTTGCCGCCGCAAGGAGGAACGCCGCGCCGGACCGCGGCAGTGAGCACGGCGCGCTATCCGGCCGGTGCACGGCCTCTCAAGCAGCAAGCGTGGCAAGCGGTGAGCATCACCCAAGACCTGGTTCCGACACGTCCATCGGAATCCCGACACACTTGTCACTCCCGCCATGGCGGCATCCGACGCTATCTGCATCGCGTCACTGAGAACCAACGCATCGAAGCGAATGGGTGTCGAATATGACCACGCAGCATACCAGTGTTCGAGAGGAGTGGTTGAGCGCCTCGGCCCGCAGCGCCGCCGATTGGCTGCCTTTCGCAGGCGCGCCGACCTTCGCCGCCATGGCGATGCTGGCGGCGATTCCGGGCGCGACGCCCGATGCGCTCTGCATGCACGGCGCCTCGCCGCTGAGCGGCATGGTTCCGATGTATTTGCTCATGAGCGCCTTCCACGCGGCGCCCTGGCTGAAACTCGTCTCCGGTGGCGTTCGCCGGAACACGCGCTGATCCGCGCGCCCCTCGTCAACACGAACCGCAGGAGTGAAAACGATGACAACGCACACCACCGGAACGCGCGAAGAATGGCTCGCCAAGCGGCTCGACCTGCTTCAGGCGGAGAAAGAATACGCCCGCAGGGGCGACGAGCTGGCGCGGCGTCGCCAGGAGCTGCCGTGGGTTCGGATCGACAAGACATATCGATTTGAAACCGACCAAGGCAGCGCCTCGCTGGCCGATCTCTTCCGCGGGCGCTCACAGCTGCTCATCTATCACTTCATGTTCGGCCCGGACTGGAAGGCGGGCTGTCCCTCATGCTCGATGATCGCGGACGCCTTCAATGGTTCTGCGACTCACCTGGCGAACCACGACGTGATGCTCTGGGCGGTGTCGCGCGCGCCATTTGCGAAACTGCAGGACTACAAGCAGCGCATGGGCTGGACGTTTCCTTGGGCGTCCTCGTTCGACGGCGACTTCAATTTCGACTTCAACGTTTGGATCACCGAGGAGCAACAGCGCGAGGGCGCGCAATACAATTATCGGCGCGAGCCGCCGACGAGCGACGTATTTCGCTGGCGCGCGGGTCAGGAAGGCGGCGGCGACTCCGCGGAGGCCAAGCTCGCGGCCGCGTGCGGCACCGATGTGCTCGCTTATCACCGCGACCGGCCGGGCATGAGCGCGTTCGTGCGCGAGGATGGCGCCGTCTATCACACCTATTCGACCTACGCGCGCGGCGTCGACGCGTTCTTCGGCGTCTACCACTGGCTTGATCGCGCGCCCAAGGGACGCAACGAGACCGGCGTGTGGTGGCGCCGCCACGATGAGTACGACCAGCGCTGAGCAATGCGCTGAATAAACACGATGACACACATCAGGAGACGACAATGAAGATCGCAGATTCAACCATTCTGGTCACCGGGGCCAATCGCGGCATTGGCCGCGCGCTGGTCGAGGAGGCGTTGCGGCGCGGCGCGAAGCGCGTGTTTGCCGGAACACGCAAGCCCTTTGCGCATTCGGACAAGCGCGTCAAGCCCGTGACCATGGACGTGACGAACGCAGCGCAGATCCGGGCCGCTGTCGCGGAGGTCGAGTCGCTCGATCTTCTCGTCAACAATGCCGGCATTTCGCAGTTCAACGACCTTGGCGATCGCGCCGCGCTCGAACGGCTGCTCGCCGTCAATCTCTTCGGCCCCTACGACGTGACGCAGGCGTTCTTGCCGTTGCTCACGCGCTCCCGCGGGGCCATTGTCAACATTCTGTCGTTGGCCTCCCTTGCGGCCGTGCCGTTCGATCCATCCTATTCGATCTCAAAGGGCGCAGCGTTCTCGCTGTCGCAATCGTTGCGCGCCCTTCTGGCTGGACGGGGCGTGAGCGTCCATGTCGTCTTCCCCGGCCCGATCGATACCGACATGACGCGCGACCTCGACTTTCCGAAAGCCTCTCCGGAATCCGCCGCGCGCGCGATCTTCGACGGCGTGGAAAACGGCGACGAGGAGATCTTCCCCGATCCGATGTCGGAGGCCATCGCCGAAGGTTGGCGCAACGGTGCCGTCAAGGCGCTGCAGCGCCAGTTTGCCGGGTTCGCGGCAGGCAACGCGACGCCGTAAACGCGAGAGCGAGATGAATTAAAGTTTGCACAAGCCTGCGCACTGGCCATCCGCGAGTGCGGAAGTCGTCGCTGCGCCCTCTCCCCTTGTGGGAGAGGGCTACTCGGACATTCAGCGCAGAATGTTGGGTGAGGGGTAAGCAACCCCTCACCCAACCGAGTGCGTTGAGCTTCCTGCGACGCCCTCTCCCGCAAGGGGAGAGGGCAAACATGGCTGGCGCCGCTGACTAGGTCTCAACTCATCACGCCCTAGAACAGCGGCGTGCCGGGCACGAAGGCGTCGAACGCCGCCCAGAACTGCTCGCGATAGCGGTCCTGCTCCATCAGGAGCTCGTGCTTCGCGCCCGGGATCACCAGATGCGAGCCGGTGCGCAGACGCACCGCGAATGCGCCGGTCGCAGGCGTCGACACGATCTGATCCTGCCCGGCCGCGACGAGAAGAAGCGGCTGGCGCAGGTGGTGCGCGTAGGTCGGATCGGCGAACTCGAGCATGGCGCGGAAGGCAGAGTCGATCCAACCGACCGTGGGCGATCCGACCGCGAGGGCAGGCTCCGCCTCGATGACCGTCGACGTGCGGGCATAACGCACCGGATCGGAGGTCAGGCGGTTGCCGACAAAGGGCAGCGTATTGACCGGGGTGCCGCCGCCGCCCGGAATGTACGAGCTCCCCATTCCCATCACCCGCAGAAACCGCGCGGTGAGCCGCGCGTAGGGCGAACCCGCGCGCACCAGGCTGATCATCGGCGCCGACAGCACGATGCGGTCGAACCAGCGCCGGCCCTGCTGCACCGAGCGGATCAGCACCGCCGCCCCCATCGAATGCCCGAGTGCGTAATAGGGCGCCGGACAGTCGGGCAGCACGATCTCCTTCACGAAGGCTTCGAGGTCGCGATCATATTCGCTGAAGTCATGGACGTGGCCCTTGCGCGGGTTCGCCAACGCGCGCTCCGACAGGCCCTGCCCGCGCCAGTCGAGCATGGCGACCGCGAAGCCGCGGGCGCGCGCCTCGTGCACGACCTCGAAGTATTTCTCGATGAACTCCGCGCGTCCCTGCAGGACGACCAAAGTCCCCTTGCGGCCGGCCGGCGGGTCGAAGCGCGCGAAACGCAGCACCGCACCGTCCTGGGTCTTTACGGTTCCAACAGTCGCGCCGTCAGGCACCGGGTTGGCGGGGATGGAAACCAGTTTCATGGGGGTCCGCGGAGGGAACGTTTTGCGCCTTATAGCAGGGGATTCGGGCTGGTTGGGCCCCTTTCCAACCTCTTGAAACCGCTACAGGCCCTTCCCAAATGGATAGCTGCGCCGGCCAATCCAGGCGGCGCGTTCCCGGTCCGGCCCTCGGGCGGACTATCCGCATGTCGCTTTACGGAGGATATGCCATGCGAACTTTCGATCTTGCTCCCCTTTATCGTTCGACCGTCGGCTTCGATCGGCTGTTTTCGATGCTCGACAATGCGGCCGGCTTTGACGCCGCGCCCGGCTACCCGCCCTACAACATTGAACGCACCGGCGACGACGCCTACCGCATCTCGGTAGCGGTCGCAGGCTTTGCGGACTCCGAGCTCTCGATCGAGAGCAAGGAGAACACGCTGACCATCCGCGGCGAGAAGCAGGAAAAGACCGAGCAGAAGGGCGAGGTGCTCTACCAGGGCATCGCAGCGCGCGCATTCGAGCGTCGCTTCCAGCTCGCCGACCATGTCCAGGTCACTGGCGCCTCGCTGGTGAACGGGCTTCTGCACGTTGATCTCGTGCGCGAGATTCCGGAGGCCAAGAGGCCGCGCCAGATTCCGATCGGCAACGGCAAGGCGAAGACCGAGGTCCTCGAGGCCAAGGCGGCCTAACAAGGCAGCTTAACAAGCCGGCCTCATCCGCCTGAACCTTGAATTGTGGAAGCGCCCCGGTTTTGCCGGGGCGCTTTTTCATCGCGATCTTTATTCGAGCGGCGCGACCGGCGGCATCGTGGTCTGCGGCTTTGCGGGCTCGGCAGGCGCCGCGGGCGCGGCCTGCGGTGCTGCAGCCTGGGGGGCCGAAGATCGGGTTGCTGCTGGCTCTCCGGCCATCGGCTCGACCGAGCCTGCCGCCTGCGGCGGCGCAGCCGGAGGCCGCTTGCGCGGGGTCGGGGCGGTTTGCGGATTCGGTGTCGCGGCGGCGGACTTCGCCTTCGGCTTGGCCGGCACAGCCGACGGCGTGGGCGCCGTTGGCAGATCCGGGGCAATCGCGGCGGAGTGTGGCGGCCTCGCGCCGTGCGGCGGCACGCGCGCTCCCATTGCCGAGCCCGGCGGCTCCAGGCTCGCCTCGGCTCCAGGCATGGGGTAGGCCCGCCCATAAGTGCCGTAGGGCGCGCGCGGTTGCCCCGCGGCCTCGACGGCGATCACTTGCGAGCGGCGCGCATCGACGGTCACGCGCAGCACGCGCCCAAAATCGTCGCGCGCGCGCTGCACAAAGAACGGTCCCCGAGCGACGGGCGCGCCGACGGGCTGAAGGCCCATCGCCTGCACGATCTCGGAAACATCCTCAGCTGATTGCTGACCGACCGGCATGGCGGGACGCGGCACGTATTGCGCCCTGGCGGGCGCCGCTGCGATCAGCACTCCGGCCAGCGCAAGTCCGAGGAGCCTCATGACAAACCTCCAGCAGGACGCGAAGTTTCGCGCCGCTCACGCCGCCCGGGCCGGAACGTCGTCAATAATTCGGGCAGACCTTGGGCGCGCTTGCGGTCTGACTGCGGCGGAAGTTGAGTTGATGAAACTGGTGCTGCGAGCGCAACACGCGTTGCTGCAAAACAACAGCCGCGGCGCTACTTGCCGCGAACAACAGCAAGAAACTTGTCCACGTCGGCCTGCGTGGTCTGGAACGAGGTGACCAGCCGCACCAGGATTTTCTCCGCCTCGATGCCGAGCCCCTCCCCCGGCCACGGATAATACATCGCACCCGCGGCTTTCAGCCGCGTGTCCATGTCGGGCGTGATCGGCGCGAAGATCTCGTTCGCCTCGACCGGCCATATTGGCTTGCAGCCGGCCGCGGTCAGACCCGCCGCCAGTGCGTCCGCCATGGCGTTGGCATGGCGCGCGAGTCTGAGCCAGAGATCATCGGCGAGATACGCCTCCATCTGCGCCGCGATGAAGCGGTGCTTGGAGGCGAGCGCCCCGCCGCGCTTGCGGCGATCCTGCATGAAGGCGCCACGCGCCGGATCGAAGAAGATCACCGCCTCGGCGCCCATCGCGCCGCCTTTGGTCGCCCCGAACGAGAGCACATCGATCCCGGCCTTCCAGGTGATCTCGGCCAGCGAGACATTCATGCGCGCGAGCGCATTGCCGATGCGCGCGCCGTCGGCATGCACCGCCATGCCGCGCGCATGCGCGATCTCGGCGAGCTCGCGGATCTCGGCGACGCGATAGATCGTGCCGCACTCGGTCGCCTGCGACAGCGAGAGCGCGGCCGGGCTGACATGGTGCGGCCCGCCCCAGGCGCCGGCGAGCGCGGAGCGCAAAGTCGCGGCGGAAATTTTCGCCGCCTCGCCGGGCAGGCCGATCAGCTTGGTGCCGCCACCGAAGAACTCCGGCGCGCCGCATTCGTCAGTCGCGACATGCGACTCGCGGTGGCAGAGCACCGCGCCCCAGGGCGGCGTCACATGGGCGAGCGCCAACGCGTTCGCGACGGTTCCGGTCGGCACCAGGAACACCGCGACGTCCGTTTCGAAAATTTCCGCAAAGCGCCTCTCAACCCGTTGGGTCCATTCGTCGTTGCCATAGCCGAAGGCATAGCCTCGGTTGGCGTGCGTCAGCGCATCGAGAATTTCGGGTGCCACGCCGGCGGTATTGTCACTCGCGAAGTACATGCGGCTCCTCATTGGGGCGAGGCGGCTGGAACAGCCTGGAGAATGCAATTCTGTTGCGCTGCGGGATCGATCCGTGTTCCTCTTGTTACGTGCCGGGAGCGGACGGGGCAACAAACAGTCAAGGAGATGGTGGAAACGCGCCGCGTGCCCTTGCCATGATGGCAGCGATTAGGCATATTAGGACAGCATTGCTGTCCCAATTATCGGCCGCCGATTACGGAATGGCAGGCAAGGTAGACGGTCCCGTGAGGGACCGTTGAAGCGGCACCAACGCCGCCCCTCTACGTGAAGGCTTGGACTATGCGTCGCGGCGTCGCCGCGACAAGGGTCGCGGTGTCCACCGCGGACGAGGAAGGTGCGCCGGACAGCCGAGGCGGCTGGCATGCCGCCGGAATACGGGGAATGACGATGAGCACAGATCGGTTCTGGCAAGTAGGACGCGCGTCGCCTGCGGAGCGGACCGTGAAAGATTCGCGCGTCGAATTTCCGCTGTGGCCGCACGTGCCGGAGGCGAACGGCCTGTTCGATCCGCGCCACGAAAAAGATTCCTGCGGCGTCGGCTTCATCGCCGACATCAAGGGCCGCAAGTCGCACAAGATCGTCGAGGACGCGATCGCGATCCTGTGCAATCTCGAGCACCGTGGCGCCGTTGGCGCAGACCCGCGCGCCGGCGACGGCGCCGGCATTCTGGTGCAGACGCCGCACAAGTTCATCAAGCGCAAGGCCGCCGAGCTCGGCATCACGCTGCCGGAGCCCGGCCACTATGCGGTCGGCGCGGTGTTCATGCCGCATGATCCGGAATGGCGGAAGTTCATTCAGGACGCGTACGCCGAGAAGGCGCCGCAAGAGGGCCTGACGCTGCTCGGCTGGCGCGAGGTGCCGCACGACAATTCCTCGCTCGGCGAGTCGGTGAAGCCGACCGAGCCGTTCCACATGCAGGTGTTCATCGGACGCGGGGCCTCGATCAAGTCCGAGAACGAGTTCGAGCGCAAGCTCTACATCCTGCGCAAAGTCATCTCCGACACGATCTACCGCAAGCGCGAGCGGCGCCTGTCGAACTACTATGTGTGCTCGCTGTCCTGCCGCACGCTGATCTACAAGGGCATGTTCCTCGCCGACCAGCTCGGCAAGTACTATCCCGATCTGCATGAGAGCGACTTCGAGACCGCGCTTGCGCTGGTGCATCAGCGCTTCTCCACCAACACGTTCCCGAGCTGGCCGCTGGCGCACCCGTATCGCATGGTCGCCCACAATGGCGAGATCAACACGCTGCGCGGCAACGTCAACTGGATGGCGGCGCGGCAGGCCTCCGTGTCATCCAAGCTCTACGGCGACGACATCAAGAAGCTCTGGCCAATTTCGTATGAAGGCCAGTCCGACACCGCCTGCTTCGACAACGCGCTCGAATTTCTGGTCCAGGGCGGCTACTCGCTCGCGCACGCCGCCATGATGCTGATCCCGGAAGCCTGGGCCGGCAATCCGCTGATGGATGCCGAGCGCAAGGCCTTCTACGAGTATCACGCGGCACTGATGGAGCCGTGGGACGGCCCGGCCGCGATTGCCTTCACTGACGGCCGCCAGATCGGCGGCACGCTCGACCGCAACGGGCTGCGCCCGGCGCGTTGGCTCGTCACCGCGGACGAGCGCGTCATCATGGCGTCGGAAGCCGGCACGCTGCCTATCCCCGAAGACGAGATCGTGCAGAAGTGGCGCCTGCAGCCGGGCAAGATGCTGCTCGTCGACCTCGAGCAGGGCCGCATCATTTCCGACGAGGAGATCAAGGCCGAGCTCGCCAAGAAGCACCCTTACGCCAAGTGGCTGAAGCGGACGCAGCTCGTGCTCGAGGATCTGCCGGCGCTGCAGCCGCGCCAGGCCTCGACCAACCTGTCGCTGCTCGATCGGCAGCAATGCTTCGGCTACACGCAGGAAGACATCCAGCTGCTGCTCGAGCCCATGGCAACCACTGGCCAGGAAGCGGTCGGCTCGATGGGCACCGACACGCCGATCTCGGCGCTCTCGGACAAGTCGAAGCTGCTCTACACCTATTTCAAGCAGAACTTCGCGCAGGTGACGAACCCGCCGATCGACTCGATCCGCGAAGAGCTGGTCATGTCGCTCGTGTCCTTCATCGGCCCGCGGCCGAACCTCCTGGACCTCGAGGGACTCGCGAAGAAGAAGCGGCTCGAAGTGCGTCAGCCGATTCTGACCAACGACGACCTCGAGAAGATCCGCTCGATTGCGCATGTCGAGGAGCAGTTCGACACCAAGACGCTCGACATCACCTATCCGTCCGAGCAGAGCGCCGCCGGCATGAAGGAGGCGCTTGGCGCGCTCTGCGAACGTGCGGAGACCGCCGTGAAGGGCGGCTACAACATCATCATCCTGTCCGACCGTCGCGCCGGAGAGGACCGCATTCCAATCCCGGCGCTGCTCGCGACCGCGGCGGTGCATCATCACCTGATCCGCAAGGGTCTGCGTACCGCGGTCGGCCTCGTGGTCGAGACCGGCGAGGCGCGCGAGGTGCATCACTTCTGCTGCCTCGCGGGCTACGGCGCGGAGGCGATCAATCCCTATCTCGCCTTCGAGACGCTGATCGCCATGAAGGAGGAGATGCCCGAGAAGCTCTCCGACAAGGAGATCGTCAAGCGCTACATCAAGTCGATCGACAAGGGCATTCTCAAGGTGATGTCCAAGATGGGCATCTCGACCTATCAGTCCTATTGCGGCGCGCAGATCTTCGATGCGGTCGGGCTGAAGAGCGACTTCGTATCCGAGTTCTTCTTCGGCACCGCCTCGCGCATCGAGGGCGTCGGGCTCGAGCAGATCGCCGAGGAGACCGCGCGGCGCCATCGCGACGCGTTCGGCGACGTGCCGGTGCTCAAGCATGCGCTCGATGTCGGCGGCGAGTATCTCTTTCGTATTCGCGGCGAGGCGCATGCCTGGTCGCCCGAGACGGTCGCAACGCTGCAGCATGCGGTGCGCGGCAATTCGCGCGACAAGTATCGCGCCTACGCCAAGATGCTGAACGAGCAGTCCGAGCGCATGCTGACGATCCGCGGCATGTTCCGCATCAAGTCGGCGGAGGAAGACGGCCGCAGGCCGGTGCCGCTGGATGAAGTGGAGCCCGCCAAGGAGATCGTGAAGCGCTTTTCCACCGGCGCAATGAGCTTCGGCTCGATCTCGCGCGAGGCGCACACGACGCTCGCCATCGCCATGAACCGCATGGGCGGCAAGTCGAACACCGGCGAAGGCGGCGAGGAAGCCGACCGCTTCAAGCCGCTGCCGAACGGCGACTCGATGCGCTCGGCGATCAAGCAGGTCGCGTCGGGCCGCTTCGGCGTCACCACCGAGTACCTCGTCAACTCGGACATGATGCAGATCAAGATGGCGCAGGGCGCAAAGCCCGGCGAAGGCGGGCAGCTGCCCGGCCACAAGGTCGACGCGACGATCGCCAAGGTGCGCCATTCGACGCCGGGCGTCGGGTTGATCTCGCCGCCGCCGCACCACGACATCTATTCGATCGAAGACCTCGCGCAGCTCATCTACGACCTGAAGAACACCAACCCGTCAGCCGACGTGTCGGTAAAGCTGGTGTCGGAAGTCGGCGTCGGCACGGTCGCGGCCGGCGTCTCCAAGGCGCGCGCCGACCATGTGACGATCTCGGGCTTCGAGGGCGGCACCGGCGCCTCTCCCCTCACCTCGCTCAAGCACGCGGGCTCTCCCTGGGAGATCGGCCTTGCCGAGACGCACCAGACGCTGGTCGCGAACCGCCTGCGCTCGCGCATCGCCGTGCAGGTCGACGGCGGGCTGCGCACCGGGCGCGACGTCGTCATCGGCGCGCTGCTCGGCGCCGACGAGTTCGGCTTCTCGACCGCGCCGCTGATCGCGGCCGGCTGCGTGATGATGCGCGTGTGCCATCTCAATACATGTCCGGTCGGCGTCGCGACGCAGGACCCGGTGCTGCGCAAGCGCTTCGTCGGCCAGCCCGAGCACGTCATCAACTACTTCTTCTTCGTCGCCGAGGAAGTGCGCGAACTCATGGCTGAGCTCGGCTATCGCACGCTCGACGAGATGGTCGGCCAGATGCAGATGCTCGACAAGCGCAAGCTGGTGGAGCACTGGAAGGCGAAGGGGCTCGACTTCTCGCTGTTGTTCACCAAGCCGGAGGTGCCAGCGAGCGTCGGCATCTATCACAACGAGCTGCAGAACCATCATCTCGAAAAGGTGCTCGACCGCCGCCTGATCGAAAAGGCGCAGGCCGCGCTCGATCGCGGTGCGCCGGTGAAGATCGAGGAGCCGATCGCGAGCGTGAACCGCGCCGCCGGCGCGATGCTCTCGGGCGCGGTCGCCAAGATCTACGGTCACGAAGGGCTGCCCGACGACACCATCCATGTGA